>Ga0181612_138088_pt1 | contig 13993 bp, 8 predicted proteins | sample HoacroProtozoa21_FD_119630 | JGI IMG/M metagenome (GOLD analysis project Ga0181612, IMG submission 119630) | Hoatzin crop microbial communities from Cojedes, Venezuel. Combined Assembly of Gp0051906, Gp0051904, Gp0051908
CTCAGACTTGAGACCTCAGCAGCTCCTACCAGCCACACGACCTCGAGCTTCTTGATCTTGCCTCCTTTCCTTCTTCCCTCTGTATACCTTCTGTCTGTCCCAGGTGAAGCGACCTCAGCTAGGACCTCCCTTGCTTTACTCCCAGCTTCTGTTGTGGTTCTTCCCTTCTTCACCTGGGACATGTGTACTTCCCAGCGAAAGCTGGAAACACGAGGTCTTCCTGGACAGAGTTCCTCTAGACCCCTTAGTAAACTCATTGACCAGGTACTGAAAAGTGGACAAGGTTTCTTTCTGTTGGCTTGAAAGCTAACCCCAGGAACGTGGAGAACTTACACAGAGGTGGTGGGAGTGGATGCCATGTGGACAGTGACATTCCCCAGGCCACCAGCACTCGGAAGCCTGGGGAGCTCCTCAGGCAGAAGGAGCGTGTGGCCGGCTCTTCTTCAATAAACAATAAAACTCCATGCTGGTATTCAGGGAAGCCAGACAGGTTATGCGAGGTCTGCAGCGTGGTTGAGCGCTGTTCTTTTTTTGAGCTCGAGCTCTCCCCTAGCCCCAGCATCCCTCTGTTCTGCTCCCCATCTCTTTCCTGTTGCCTTGCAAGAGAAATAGTGGTGTTGCCACGAGGCTTCTGGCAGCGTCTGGAGAAGTTAAACATAGCCAAGGATAATTTTTTTTTTCCTTTCTCTTTAAGGCAGAAAATGCTTGCTTTCTGGAAGTTTGACTTTGCGCTAATTCGGATTTTATTTGAATCCTAATCTTCTGGACTGTCTAAATAGCCGAGGCCAGTGAAGCAATGGCAGTTTGTACCTGCTGAGCATCCAGCCCTGTTTGGATCCACAGGTCGGGCACGTTGCTCTCTGGAAGGGCAGCCGTCGGTGCATTTCTATACTGTCCTTTACAGCTCTGCTCTGAGGTGCTGCAGCGTGGTGCCCTCATCTATGTTAGCGATGCTTGTTTTCAAACCAGAGACAGTTTTAGCATCTGGCAAAAGATCTCTAAGTTTCACCACTAATCCAGTTTAAGCACAAAAAACCCCCACAACCCACGTAGGGCTGGGGAGGGAAATGCCTCTTTGTTTTTGTAGATGGAGGCTTACACTGCAGGTTGACATTCCAGTGATATTAACTTCATTAAGGCAGGAATGCAGTTCTTGCACTGGAGGGAGGACTGGGAGGAGGCTGGGCTGGGCTGGGGAGGAGCAGGACCCCCAGGGAGAGCTGATACATCGGGGTGTCCTCCTCCTTCAGCCTCAGTTATTCTTGGGGTTTATGTGCGTCTCTGGGTAGGCATGGTCATGACCTGGAGTCCTCAGGCTTGACGTCTGGGCCCTCCCAGAGCCATCTCTCTAATTAACACGGCAGAGATAAACAGGGGCTGTGGGTAAGAAATGGCTTTGCTGCGGTGGAACTGCTCCTTTTTCCCTTTCTGTCCCAGTAGCCGCATGTGATGGGATGGCTCAGGATATACCACAGTGTTTGCTGGTGCTGTCTTTCCCTGGTGGCTGAGGAATAATTCAAGTATTTCCCTAAAGGCCTCTGAGGATGGGGTAGTTCCTGAGCGAGGAGGTGAAACCTACTCCACAGCTTGTTCCAGCCATGCAGGTTCCCTACCCCGTGTCCGAGACGGCAGCTGAGCACGGTGATGTGGCCGACCCGATGCCGGCCGTACCCACCGCTGCTGTGCCAGCAGGAGCAGAGCCCGCGCTGGGGCGAGCGCCCTGCCCGGGGTGGGGGACTGGGTGCCAGGCTCCCCTCATCCCACTCTTGTCGCTTGCTGTGTGATTGCTGCTTAAATGAGCTTTGGTTTGCTTTTTAAGAAAAGCTTTACAGAGAGAGGCTTATCAGCTTGGCAGCTGACAAGGGACAGAGACAAGTCCAAGAGATGGACCAAACCCATCTCTCTCACTGACCGGGACTTCTGTCAGCTTCTTCGAGGCAGGGTTATCTGATCTGAATGGACTTGGAGAAGCAAGGGCTGGGGCCAGCATAGCCCCCCGCCTGCCCCGTCTTACAGGCAGAAGTGAAGAGGCAGGTACATCTCTGTAATGCTAAAACCTCTTCTTCTGCTTGTCAAATTAGCAAAAGAACTTCTATATCTTTGTTTGTACATCACTTAAATTCCCACCGCTAAAATTTTCAGGACTTCTGTACAGCAGTTTCAACAGTGCTGTGAAATACAGCGTTGTGATATGTCAAGCACCGTGGTAAACAGAAGTGTAATGATATTAAAACTATAGCTGCAATGGGTACAGTGCAGGAAAGGCCATAGAGATGGAAACAGGACTTTTTCCTGGGATTGCCCTCTTTATCCGAGTCCAGTGTTACGGGTATTTTACAGAAGGCTTCCTGCTAGTGTGGGGTGCGTACCGATCCTGGCCAGCACCAGGTGTGGCTTCTCTCGCTTGAGGTGGGAGCTGAAGGAGGTGGCGAGAGGGAGTTGTTTTCCTTACTTGTTTTCTAAAAGCTGTTAAGGGAATTATTTGCTGTGTCTGCCCCTGTAAGGAACTGGAGTGCTCTGGGAGGATGGCTGCGAGGTGGCTCAGAGTCCCCTTGGAATATGGGCACAACGCTGGCCTCTGCCGGTCCTTCATCTGCCGTACAGACACGAGCGCAGGCTCTCATTTGGGTGTAAATCTCCCTTAGAAAATTTCATCTCTTCTTCTCTCCCTTTTTCTTGTTTGACATCAGAAAGCAAAAGCCAAAGCTTGGAAGTCTGGGCTCGTCTTCAGGGGTTGCTTTGTGAAGGGTTCTTTTTTTAAAAAATTTTTTCCCCCTTTTTTTCCCTGCTCCTTTCATGTCTAAGGAACAAGCTCTTCAACTTGGCACTTATGTCACCTGTCAAAAACACTTTCCTGGGCAAGACCAAAGAGTAGAGGGACGGGTCAGGTGAATGTGCTTAGCTGGCATTGCTGCTGGAGCCTGCAACGCCCATCAGCTCTTTTTTTCAAGAGCTTTGAGAAGACTCAGGGAAAAATCTTTCACTGGCTGAGTTGTTCGGGGTTGATAATTGGTAAGCAGTGTTACAAAACGTTGGAACATTGGCTTTGAAAGCAGCGCAAAGCTCTTCCAAGACGATGTGCTTGTTCACCCTCGCCTGGGTGGAGAGCAAGTCCCGGTCCTTTGAGGCAGGCCAGGTTTCCCTTCCTTCCCTTCGTCTTTTTGCTCTGTGAAGGAGGTTGGGTATGAGCAGTAGATGCCAGACCTTCTGAAGAGGGCGTTTGGGTTTGGTCTTCCTCCTCCTCCTCACCATTTTGGAGGATCACCTTCATATGTTGAGGATGGAACCCGCTGAATACCTGACTCTGTCCACTTATGCTGCGCTGGACGATGGCAGAGTGGAAGTTTGGAGAGGGCTTGCTTGCGTAATAGTAATAAAAAACCTGAATCTGCTAAACTGACAGTACAATTAACTTGGTGAGATGATGGTTCCCTTCTGTAAGTGGCTTCTTGCTTATAAAGCAAGAATTGTGCATTTCTGGCTAAGGTGTTTGGGAAACTTCAGCTCAGCATTTCGTGAATGGAGGCGTAGCTGACCTTCCTTCCCTGCTGCCTGGAGTAGCACACGTACTGAAGAGACGCCGTGCCCTCTCTTTTCCCTGCCCTGTCTATTCCCTGGTCGGCTTTGTTTTAAAGTGGATTGCTTGGAAACAACTTGTAAAGTCATCTAAACATTTCACGAATAAGAATTTCTAGTTCTTTAACGTTAAATGCTTTTTCCTCTTGTCTTTCAGATAATGAATATGTTTTTATGGACCTGGAGCAGAAGCTTAGCAAATACTTTTCAAAGGAATGGAAGAAAGAGACCACCAAAGTAAGACAGATGTTTAATTTTGGAGGCTACCGCCTTTGGTATTGGACAACACAGTGAAATGAAAGCTCTTAAACTAAGGTCCATAAAGCATCTCTTGAAGATGGTCTGCAGAATGCCATTCAGCAGGAAGATGCAGTGAGTTGTGCGTGGCTGTACAATTAATTAAAACAGCTAAAACAGCCCGTTAGACAACTTTACCTGGGCAATTATAGCCACATGGCTGCTGCTTAGTTGCTACAGGAGTGGAGAAGGTCAGTTGGTCAGTCTTTCCTTTTGAGCTTTGCCTGTGAAGAGTCTGGAGACCTCATTGTTACCCCGAAGCAGAACAGCTGAAAATGCCCTTTTGTGACTTGAACCTGATACGAGGGAGAGGGCTGGAGCTGTTGACTCTTCCAGAGTAGGTGCAAAAGGACAGCGGGGGGAGAGGAAGGCTATTTTGTTCGAGAAGAGTCTTGGTTCTGTAAGGCTAGGCAGCCTGTCAAGGGAGGGAAAAGCTGTGTGAAATACAGACAAACCTATGTAATTGTTTGGTGTCGGTCATTCAGACATGATAATGCCTGTTTGTGTGTGTCGTTATTAGAGGAGCCGCGGTCTAGAACAAAGTCTAGTATGCAATTACATTCAGATATCTTAATTAGCTCCTTATGACTTTTTCCACCTTCCTTAAGGGTTTTCTTCTGCAGAGTAGGCACGCTCACCATTTCTGCTGCTTAGAGAAGCTTGCAGGTGACTAGTGAGGTTTGGGGATCTCGCTTCTCCCCAACAAGTGAGCATGACTTCAAAGACAGCGGCCAGCGGGCGGAGGGCTGTCTGCCAGCCAGCGAGGCTTTCCCAGGGCGGGTCTTGCTGGTCACCTCGGGATAGCCTACGCGTGGTGGTTGCTTTGAGGCTGGAGTCTTGCAACACTTTTTAAAGTCAGGGTAATTGTCGAACCTCTGGTGTGAGGTGAATCCTAAAAGGCTGAAGGAGTTGCTGTTGGCAGTACTGAAGTCTGAGAGGAGTTAGGCTGTCAGACTGGGTGAGCAGACAGGGATTTAGTTCCTATGAAAAGGTTTCAGGTGGAAAGCCCAGTGCAGCTGATAAAGTAGGGTGACTATGAACAAGTTCCAGAAATAAAATGTACCTGTTTGCATGGTGACCAAACAGTTGCCACCTGCATCAGATGTGCCACGTGCCTTATTCCAGTGAGATGGGTCTGACCAGGATAGCCCTGGAACTGCCTGTCTGAGGAAAGTTACCTGTGCGAACGTTAAGGAAGCGAGTGGTAAAGTAGGAAACATGAGAGAATGAGCTAGGAAGAGATGATGTTCCTTTTTTTTTTTCCCCTTACCCCCCCCTCCCCCTGTGTTTAAACAAGCCTTTAAGTCTGAAAGGTAGGCTGTAGTTAAACCAATAACAGAACTCTTGCTGGCTTTCTTCTAACAAACATCCTCAGCCTGAAGCAGACATCAGTGTCTCCTTTTGGTCTGTGGCTGCAGGAAGGTGTGAATAACCAAACATTAGCCCTGCCAAGCAAAAGGCGAGGAGCTAATACCATGCTGGTGCACCTCGGCCTCGGGCAGTAAATGCTGAAGGCAGCAGCGTGTGTCCCTGCGGGGGGGTGACGTGGTGCAGGCGTAGCTGGTTACTCCTAGGAGTACCCTGGGCACGCTGCCCTGCCTCCTTCCCCAGTGCTTTGAGGGAGGCTCTGTTAGACCTGCTGCGTCCGGCAGGGATGCATCTGCGGCATGGTGACGCCGGGCTGGGCATCCCCAGGCTACGCTGGGACTCTTCAATAGCTGCTCATCGCTCCCATGCAGAATCTTCCGCCCTCCCTAGGATGTTCTGCCATTCAGCCTGTCTGCGTGTCGTGTGCTGCCTCGTTGTTGTGAGCCTCCAAGACAGTCAGATTCTCCTTAAAACTTAGAGCGAGGAGTAGAAAATGGAAAGCAGGATGGGGAGCGAGCATGGGAGAAGAGAATGTTACCAGATTTAACAGCAGTTTTGGATGCTGCATGTTATTTAACTTGTCTTTTGTCTCTGCTCTAGGGAACAGAGAAATTCAGCCCTCCTTTTGTTGCGTTCTTTAGAGTACAATACTACGTAGAAAACGGAAGAGTAATAAGGTAAGTTCCCTTCTGTGGTCGTTACTGTGCTTTGAATTATCCACTGTGTTCTTAAAAGGCAAGAAAAATAATGTTTCTTTCTTAATCTCATCTCTGTGAGCTCAGAGAAGTACGCTTAAAAAATTCACTTGATTTTTTTTTTTTTTTTTTAAAAGACCTTCACAGCCTTGCTTACCCAACCATGAATGTTTTCCCCCTGAATCGTACTCCTTATCCCTAGGAAAACTGTCGCTGCTTTTCCATCTGTGCTTAGAGAGCAGGCTGAATGACAACAGTATCAAAATACATTTAACACTGTCTTGTTTGCATCTTTTGATTGTATGAAAAGCATCAGATGAGTATACCAAGAACAGCTAGTTGTACTCCAGACCACATGCTAATAATTTTGGATCTGTTTTTTTTTTTTTTGTATCTGAGCAGTGCTCTGTGCTGTCTGCTCCTGGAAAGGGACTTCTGTCAAGGGATAAAAGAAATTACTTCGTAAGTTAGAGTTTTCTATTTGAGTGTAGTCCATTCCCAGGGAATATGGGCTGCGCTCAGAGCACCCCCACTCTCACCCATGGTACAGAACAAAGGCTGACGTAGTTAAAAATGACCAACTGACAGAGTTAATTTGCATCAGCACTTCTGGCACGGCTGTGACCCCGGGGCAAGCCCAGAGCTGGGATCGTTTGGGTGGACTGAAATCTTCACCAGATTTTTGGCATTTGTTCTCATCTTGAACAAAGCTTGGTGGTTTTTTGTTTTTTTCTCTCCATAGTCTTTCATTCTGGATACAGAGGAGTCTTTCTTCTGGAGTCTGTTCGGCTGTTAAGTGTTTTTTATTTAGTTTTGCTTTTAGGTACAAAGGGAGGTTGCATATCATTCTACCACCCTCAATGCAAGTATCCTTTAGCATCACAAACAGCTTTCTCTTACACTGGTAATTTAGTTGGAGAGGTTTCTGGAGCCGTGCAGAGGTAGTTCCATGGCTCCTCCAAACTACACACGCACTCTGTGAGCAGACGGTAGCGCCCAGCACCCCGTCTGTACATGCGTGTCGGCAGCCGGGGTGGCGTGGGTTTTATCAGCGCTACGTGGTGGTTAAGCCTTATCAGACTATCCCTGCTGCGCGGCTGGAGGAAGAAGGCAAAAACAAGCCCAAGGCTCCTGTGTCTTTTGATCTACCTTGCAGGGAATTAGCTGTTGAAAAGTACCCGGAGCCTAAGGCGAGGTGAAATGAAAAAGCGGTGCCAGGTTTGGAGGGGAAAGGAGGACAGGTGTGCAAGAAACGGGGCTGGGATTCGAGGGAGCCGGCTCTCCCGACTGCTACGGGCTTTCCAGAGAAACACCAGTGCTTGTTGTAGTCAGTCTCCAAAACAGGCGTGATGTGATTTTTCTTTCATCTGCCTTCTGCCCTAACTTCTTAGATCTCGTGCTCCTCAAGATAGAAGCTACCGTTTCCCATGTTTGTACAACACTCTCTGGGAGCAGACCTTGATCTTGGCTGGTGCTCCCTGCGCGCACACGGCTGTGTCTGGGTGGCATTGGCACGCACCAGGGATGTCAAAGTCGAATTCCTCCCCGCAGAAGGAAGATGTGTTTGAGGGGCCTTACCTGAGCGTGAACTTTCTTTTCTGCTGCAGTGAAATTCGCCTTTATGTCTTGCAGCGACAAGGTGGCACGGCAGCTCTACTACTGCCATCTCAAAGAGCAAGTACTTATGTCTCGGTGCAACCACAAAGAGGAAATCTACTTCTTGCTGGCTGCCTACAGCTTACAGGCAGACTTGGGCAACTACAGGGAGAAGGTCCATACTGGCAAATATTTTGAACCTCAGGCTTATTTCCCGCAGTGGGTAAGTTCCAGAGGATCTTTTGTCAACAGATTGCACGCACAGGAGGAGCTGTGTCTGGGTGGTACCTAACTGCAGCCACGCAACTTCCCCAACTCCCACTGCAATGACTGGGCTGAGTCTCACCCTGAGTTTCCCTCAGGAGACATCTCCTTTCTTTCCACTGGATGTAGGTGCCCGTTCCTCCTGGGCTCCCTGGTTGGTGAGGTGGGTGGTGTGTGCCCTTCCTTGTTGAGGGAAAGTGTTGGTGTCAAACAAGTAACGCCGACAGCACGGCTATCTTTGTTTAATTCTTCTGTGGTTTAAAGGGCTGTGTGTTTGCAGGGGTGCATCAGCAAGATCTGTGCAACCTAAGCTCTACAGAAAACCTCAGGGCCGCGAAGCCAAGTCCATTGGCCTTTGTTCCTGTCTCTGTAGTGCTTACCCCTGGGATGGAGAGACCCAAAGCCTAAGGGGCAGTGCTGCTGCACAGTGCCTCCGGTGCTTGCTTTGCTGTTAATCCCTGGCTCAGCTGCAAAAAGAGAAAAGGGAAGGGCTTGGAAATGGGTTTGCATGTTGGTTTATAAATATGTGCACATGGGCTTGTGCCCTTCAAGGCTTACAGCTTACAAAAACCCAGAGTTGGTTTAGTTATCAAATAAAGGCAAATTAGCTAAGACTCTGTGAGAGCTGGTTACCTGCAGAGAGTTCTCCTCTTGTGGTGAAATGACAAGAAAGCTGTTGATAAACACTTTAGTGCCCATAAAAATAGAAAGAGAAGCTGGCTTTGCTGCAGACGCGTGACAGTAACGTCTGATGATGTCTGCTGGAGCAGGATGTTCCCTGGGACCTGGACAGACCCTCCTCTGTGATTTGGTTTAGTTTTGGAGCCCCCTTCTCTGCTGTGACAGCGGATTTTAGCCCAGCTCGCGCCTTGGGATAGCTGTCAGACAGCCCAGATGCCTCTGGTAGCTGGCTGCTTGTCCCCAGGCGAGCTGCACCTCCCCAGAAAGGTGGCACTGTCCCCTGCTTTGGGGAGAAGGTTCAGTGATGGGGGGAGGCGAGGCTGGCAGAGTCTCCTTTAGGCGCGAGCCCCAGCCTGCCTGCCTCGCTGGGCAGAAACGCGCCGTTCTCGCAGCCGGCGGGCCTGCAGCCCGTGCCGTTCCCTGCTGCGGGGCGCCTGGCAGGGGGCAGCTAGCAAAGGGCTGGGAAAGGCAGGTCTCCTGCCTGCCGTTTCTGGGGCAGTTAAAACTCTTATCACAGACTGTTGCTCATCTGGCAAACATTGCAAAGGCCAAGGCAAAGCCTGGCTCACCTGTGCTGAGCCACAACCCCGAGCAAGTATGTGGGTGATTGATTGCGTCATTACAAAGAGCAAAACCTGGCAGGCGTGGGGACGCTTCTCTCCCTGCCCCCGGGCTCCCGTGGGGAGATACTGAGCCATGATCTCCTCCTGCAACGCAGTCTCTTCCTTCAGCACGTGCTTGACATCATTTGGCCTCCGGCCTTGCGCTGGTGAGGAGACATGGTGCTGCCCCAGGGTAACCAGCCTGGCTTTGAGCTCCAGACTGGCATGTCTCTTTCTGCTGACGTCGCGCAGCTGATGGCATCAACGTAGTCCTCCACCAAGCCCAGCCTTCCTCATGGTGGGGCAACTGATCTGGCAAGGCATTCAGAGGAGTTACTGAATGGGGCTTAACAGAAAATGGAAGTGGGAACTGGGTGGTGATGGGGTCTGGTTGTTTTGAGCCAGGCAGAATGTTCTCGGGTGCCTGGTGGGATCTAGTTTTAAATGTCTTTAGTGGTGGGGGATTTTGTGAATTCAGCCAACACCTCTCTTCTCTGTCACTGCTGCTCGCAGCCTGGAAGGGCCCAGTCAAGCAGGGGAGGGGGTCGAGCTGCCCCATGGCCTTGTACGGAGAGGGCACGTGGGCCGGTGTGGGAGCTGGACCCTCTCAGGGCAAGAGCAAAAGGCCCAGTGTGGGTTTTTCTGCTGCTGAACTAAGCCACGTGCCTGCCAGCCGCTCCCAGCAGATTAAAAAAACGCTTTGAGATAGTGTTATCTGCCCCTTTGAGGATGGAAATGCTAAATAAGCCTAATGTGTAGTTTCTGGTCTTAAAAGGACCACCTAGCGTTGCTGCAGCGCTTGGAGATGTTGCTGTTGATCGCGTTGGCATGCAGAGCAGGATTTGTTATCTGGGCTTCTGGATGCCAAGAGCTAGGAAAACTAATTCCAGTACTTCAAAATGAAAAGAGCTGACATGACCTCTGTAGTCGTGGTCTGTTGTGATTTTGCCATCTAGGATCTGTTTGGAGACACCGGTGTCATCTGGGCTGCTTTAAATGGTTATGCTCCAGGGAGGTAGAGGTGAACGTGGACCAACATCTGGAGGCACCGTAGGAACCTCCTCCACCTTTCGTCTCTGCTGTTGATCGCAGCTGCCTCCCGTGGGGATCGCTGGAGAGTTGCTGACCTGTTTGTTTTCCTTGTGGTTTAGATAATTGCAAAGAGGGGGAGCGACTACATCTTGAAACACGCCCCAGAGATGCACCGAGAACAGCAAGGGCTGAGCGCTAAGGAAGCGGTGCTGAAGTTTATCAAGGAGTCCTGCCTGCTGGAGGATGTGCCCGTCCACTTTTACAGGCTGCAGAAGGTTAAACAAAGAGCTTCTGATTTTTAACCTCCCTCCCATCATTAATTGGGTGCCGTGCTGCATTTTTCACTTTCTGTTCATTTGAGGGACGGTTGCCTCTGATTCAGAGAGGCCAAGCAAGTCTAAAATCTTCAGCCAGTGAGGCCTGTCCCCAGGAACAAATCTGTTGCCAGTATACAGGTACAGCTGGAATCTAGTTTTGTTCCTGGGCCAAGAAACTGGCCACAGGAATGGCAAAATTTAATTTTTTACCTTGTCTGTCGCTGGACTCGCACCAGGGAAGTCACTGAGAAGCCTTTTTTTGTTGCAGTCCATTGAAATGGTGGCAGCAGGTTGGCCAGCTTTCACACAGATGCCATGTCATAACCGAAGGTGACACTGTGGCATCCCGACTTTCTTACCCTCCAACCCTGTCAGAGTGGATGGTGTTTTTCCAGCTGTGTGTCAGGTTTTGGATTCCTGAATTGTTGCTTGTCCTGGAGTCTTAAACTCCTTACCCAAGCCTGCTTAGACAGCATGTTTCATTTTCGGGTGCTAAGAGAGTTTAAGTCTAGAGAGACTGAAGAGAAGTCTCCTGTTCCACTTAGGTGAGTGAAACCTGCTTGTGCTATTAGGAGTGGTTTGGAACTTTTTTCCAGATGGAGAGACTCCACTTTGTCAGACTCATAATGAAACTTCTGGATTGTTTGTGCTGAGTGGGAATTATGTTGTCTGGGAGGTATCTGGGTCCTTGCACCAGATCTAGCAGCTCTAGTTACTAGAGAAACGGGCGTTTTCTGGAGGAAAGAGGTTCCAGTTTGGTCTCTAGTCCAGGCTTAGTTTCAGTTCCTCGCAAACCATAAATGCTCCCCCTAACTCTCCTGTGTCCTCTCTGTTTTGATTCTAATGCTGCTAATGATGCAGTCCTGAGAGGGTTTGTTACACTTGAATGCCATAAGAAATCCAGCTGGCAGGACACGATACAATTTATATCCGAAAGCTCCAGGGCTGTGAAATTGGTTGCTCTTAATACCCAAATTCCTGTCTGACTTGAACTTCTATTTTACGCACCGCTGGCTCCTTCGTGTGTTGTTTGATCCGCAGTGTGCTCTTTTTTTCTGCCGTGTGACACAGTGGTCTCATCTTGCGATGAGATGTCCTCCTCCGTGGTGACCCCTCGGTGGGAAAGCGCCGATGGAGCGTGCAGGGCTGCCGGGTGAAGGTGTCGGTGCGCTGGCTGCCCCTGTGATTTCCAAAGCACTCCCTTCTGTCTTACACCCTCCTCACGGCTGCTGCTGAGGTTGGGAACTCCAAAAGAAAACACAGTGCTGAGCCCTGTGTCTCTCCTCCAGGCCATACTGATTTACGAAGCTTTTTGCCCTTAGGAGGCAGGAAGCATTTCTTAGTGACTTTAAACTGGAGGCGTGGATGGTACCAGGGACAAAGGGTGAGGTGAGGCCGAAGGCTTTTGCATCTTGAAAAGCCAGATGAGGAGAGAAAGTTTTGATGTAGAGTTGGAGCTCTGTGAGCCAATAAATTTTTAGCCCAAAATTTCATTCCTCCTGCTCCTCCAAGCCAGAAGAGTGTGTGTTCCCCTCGCTAACTCTGCCGTGCCAGGAGAGACCAAAATAACTCATTTATGGTATTTTTTGGCCTTCAGGCAAAGGAATCTCATTAGAGCCCAGGTATGTCATACCGTGAGGAAAAACAAGGCAGTATTCTAACCCAGCTGCGAACATCTAAACCCACCTTCTCCCAACACTGAGATCAAAAGGTTAGAAGGAGAGTCCCTGTAACTCTGGGCATGGATTAGCTCCCTCCCGGCCAAGGGACACCCCTAAGGTCCAGCAGGTCCCTGGGTGGGAGCGGCAGTGTCACAGCAAGGAGGAGGAGAGAGGCATCGCTTCTGTTTCAGGCTCTCTGTCACCTGCGGAGCGAGTGGCACATGCTCACGGGGACAGCAGAGCCAGCGCGTGGCAGCAGGAGAGGTTACGAGGTGCCTCAGAGCAGGGGTTGTCCAGGCCCTCGGATCACTAGCGCTGCAGGATTCCCTGTCCAGGGCAGCTAAGGCGTTTGCTGGTGAAATGCTCGAGACGCCCAGCACGAGGGGATTTTAGGTGTAGATATTTCAGGGGTCAGCAAGGCAAGGTGCACTTTACAAACACAATAAAAACCCGATGAGCTGATGGCATCTGCCTGACGAGGGGTCCTGCTACCTCTCCTGCAGTAGGTGCCAGAACAAGAGCGTGCTCTTTGTAGATTAACCTTTGACTCCAGGCTCTTCTGTTCTCTTAGGATAAGAAGGAGGATCGCCCCACGGTTATCCTGGGCCTGACCCTGAGAGGAATGCACATCTATCAGGTAACAGACTGCCATGAAAGCCATCTGGTGTAGCATTAACTCTGCCCAGCTCCCCTGTCCTCCCCCCCCTCCTCAGCCCCTCTGCCTCCCCTGCGAGCCAGGCTCCGCATATCTCGAATTCTTGGGCGTTTGCAAATTCTTTGCGCGTCCCCGACTCCCCCCTGTCCCTGCCAGTCCCCGTGTCACTCCGGGTTTGATGTGTTGCAGGAGGTGAACCACGTTCGCCAGCTCCTCTACGACTTTCCCTGGTCGCACATCGGGAAGCTGGCGTTCCTGGTGAGTAGGGCGGAACGGAGACCGTCCGGCAGCGGGCTGCCAGCGTGGGACCGGGCGAAGCTGCTGGTGTGCCCGCACCGCCACGTCGAGCCCTGTTGCCCACCGCAGCTATCTCTGGTAGCTGTGAGCTGGAAATGTGCTCTTGCTCATTCCGCTGGCGTCTCTCCTCTTCACGCAGGGGAAAAAATTTGAGATCCAGCCGGACGGTTTGCCCTCTGCACGGAAGCTGGTGTACTACACGGGTTGCCCCTTCAGGTCACGGCACTTGCTGCAGCTCCTCAGCAACAGCCACCGGCTCTTCCTGAATATCCAGCCAGTGCTGAAGCAAATCCGAAAGCTGGAGGAGGCCGAAGGTACGTGACAGAAGAGCAGGTGACTTTTTAAGGGGATGAGTACAGCATGTTAGGTCCTGCTGTTGCTTCGTGGTGGCTGCTCTCTAATTAATGGTGTTTCTGCCTTATCAGGAAGCCGGTGAGAGAAATAGAGGTGTTAGATACATTTCAGGGCCATTACTGGGAAGTGTTTATGGCTCCCACATTGCTAGACCGTGATCAGAAAGCGAGTGTGAGAGCAGGAGAGGGGGCATCTCTCCCTGCAAGTGAGAGGAAATCCTCGTGCTGTGCACTTTTGACACATGCTTCTAAGTGGAAGTAATTCTGAATAAAAAGCTTTCCATCGGGATAAGATCTTCATGTGTTGAAGCAGCGGCATAAGTTGTGAGCCTGTCCCTTCATTTTTTAGTGCCCTGTACTAAACACTGCACACGTGTCCGACAGTTCAGAGCTAGGAGTTGCAGGTGCCAGAAGCAGCCTGAGAGCCAATCAGGACTCCCAGAATTTGTCTTTTCTGGTGGGGTCCCCTCTCCATGGGGACAGCGATTTGAACAGTCCCTGATATCCTTCCAGGCAAACTTCAGTCATGTCATCCCCTCTCAGCTCGCCCCCTTCCATCTTCCAGCTCTGCAGTCTGGATCTCCTACAGCTTCTCAGCC
>Ga0181612_153987_pt1 | contig 13993 bp, 7 predicted proteins | sample HoacroProtozoa21_FD_119630 | JGI IMG/M metagenome (GOLD analysis project Ga0181612, IMG submission 119630) | Hoatzin crop microbial communities from Cojedes, Venezuel. Combined Assembly of Gp0051906, Gp0051904, Gp0051908
CTGAGGGTGGTGGAGCTCTGGAACAGGCTGCCCAGGGAGGTTGTGGAGTCTCCTTCTCTGGAGATATTCAAAATCCACCTGGACGAGTCCTGTGCGGCCTGCTGTAGGTGACCCTGCTTCAGCAGGGGGGTTGGACTAGATGATCCAGCCCCTACCTTTCTGTGATTCTGTGATTCTGTGATTTTAGGTAAGAGCGACAGTGAACAGTAGGGTCTATTTGGAGCCAGCTTCTATGTGTAATTATTTTCACATTAGTGTTCACGTGTCCGTAGCTAGAAGTACTGACTTGCTACTGTTTGTTTTGTAACAACTATTTCCTAATACATTTGAATCAAGTAGTTCTGTGATCCTGGCTGGGAGACAAATATGAAGTCCAGTTCAATTGTATGTTTTGGTAGCATACAGCATTGTAAATAGATCAGACAGCAGAGTTTTTTATTGATTATACCACCAGACACAGAAGTCCAGTGAAGTTTTATCTGAATTAGGCAAATAGGATTAAGTTCCTAAGAGACTCTTTTGTTATACAGGTTATCAAATGAAGAAGCTTAATAGGTGATCCATAATACATTTGCACTTTCATTCAGTTCTAGATGGGATTTTCTTTTCTTCCTGAGTTTAGACTATGGTTTACTATCTGTCAAGTTGTGACTTCACCTAAAATGCCATGCATGTTAACTTGCCTTTCTCCAGATACAAAATATGCTAGTTAAGACCTATTTTTAGGTAGTTTTAATAATTTCTTCCAAATAAAATTTTCTCAGTTTTAATTTTTCTCCATATTTCCTGTACAATTGTACACTCCTCCATTGCAAAATTAAAACTTCAGTGTCTAAGTAAAAACAGTTCCACATTTGCATTAAGTAAAAAGTCTCTTTTTTTTCTTTTACTAGATGGCAACATGTCATTATCTTTCTTCATCTTTGTTCACATAAAAATGAAGTAATAGAAAAAAGAGTCTTCTTTCCCTGTCAGATTATCGTTACCATTAATGACATAAATGGAATTTCATTAAGCAAACAGTGGCAACATTTCGTGACATTCCTGCAAGTGGATTACCACTGCCTCTCCACAGTCTTTGAATACAATTCATTATCAGCCACATTCGCCTTACTTTTTATTGGGAAACCCTCAGGGCACAAAATAGAAAGTGACCTGAATCCTTCTAGAGATCAAGAAAAGAATTAAACTAAGAAAGTCAATTCACTGACTTCAGACACATGTTTTTATTAATATTTTTGTCCTAAGGATATCCAAGTGAGTTATACCAGGGTTCATTTTTTCATCGTAAATGTTATAGTTCAGTGAAGGTTTCATTTATTTTGACAGACAGCCTTAAAACAATCAAACAGCAAATTGCAACATACATGGAACAGTCTGATACTTATTTTGAAGCACACCTGTAAGCCACTTTAGGTCTTTTTGTAACATTTCCTAGATTGTTAATGCTGGACTACCTCAGAAAAATAAAAAAAATCTGTCAACTGCGACAACAGGCAGAGTTGTAGCAGGTTTCAACTATTCATGCTTTTCTACCTTTTCATTGTACAGCAGACCCAGGGTGGCTTTAGAAATAAATAAGCCAAATTACTCCTGCACGTACAGACTTAGCATCAAGAATGCCCAGATGGGACTGAAAAACCAATCAAGCCTATAAATTCAAGCCAGAGATCTGAGTCATGGCAACTGAACTGAAAATCGCAGGAACTTAGTAAAGGTAGGGGTTTTAATTTAATGTAATTAAATTTAATGTAAAACTAGCTAATATTCCATGTATTCCAACCGTTTGATAAAATTGACATGTTTTATCTTTGAATGGTAAAAAAATAGCATATAGGTACTTATTTCTAAATTAATTATTCAAATGGTGAACTTCATGAAAGCGAAAAGTAAAACACAACATTCTTTACATTGATTCAAAATAATATTTTGCCAAGGATTGCAAAAATCTTCTTGACCCACCTGGACAAAGTCCTGTGCAGCCTGCTGTAGGTGACCCTGCTTTGGCAGGGGAGTTGGACTAGATGACCTACAGAGGTCCCTTCCAACCCCGACCATTCTGTGATTCTGTCATCGTGTGCTTGGTACAGTAGTGAAGAGCAGCTGATAAAAAGGAACCGGTAGCTCCTGAAAGTGCTGAGAGGAATTCTGGTTGTCTGCAAGGGCGTTCGGCAGCACGGGCATCCTTCCCGAGGCGCTCGCCGCGACGAAGCTCTCCTGGTCCTTGGGTTCTGGTGGGAAGAGGGAGCTCACTGACCTTTCCTTTCGGGGAGTTCCTGTGTCATGCTCTAAGCATCTGGAACTCTTCCATAGTCTCAGTCAGGAATGACTGCCTTCCTAAGCAGGTTTTGTAAATACAATGGAATTTGGCTTGAAAACCTCAAAATTCAGACCTGATTTGTAGAAAAAACAAACATTACTCAGGAAAGATAGTAGTTGTTGGCACAAACGAATACAGCTCTTTAGCTGGTTGCAGTTTGCCATATTTTCCGATTTGCTGTGGATTTTTTCCCAATCCGGAGTATACCAGTGAAATTTATGTGGCTGTAGTGCTATCTGTACTAATTCTGCAACGCTAGTTAAGCTTTTCTTTTTTAGCATTATGTTGATGGCATTGATAATGAGGAAGCAGATGAGAGTTTTTAAAACATCAGATTAGAGTAATCGCAATGTAAACATGTAATACACTGGAATAATCAAATGGCTTTCCAGTCTGATGGATTTTTCTTGCTGATAGCATTAACCTTTCTTCCAAATGTAGGTGGAATAGCCTGCTTCCTGTCTTGGTAATATTCTTTTATGGTTTTACATGATCAATTACTTTTTAACTTTCTTACTCAGAAGCCAGTAATTTGTGATGTTACTTCTTTAAAGGCTGTCTTTGATCTCTTTTTCCAAGATCGGTTGATGCTATATTTTGTACTGTCTTTTTAGGTAATAGGTTTTTGTAAAAGACAGTTGGAAAAATTTTGCTGGTTTCCTGTTTATCACTTGCACTGTGGTTGCCTGGAAATTAGATGGATACTATGGGCTTGTATAATTCTGGAATTTTATCCTCGGCTTTCTGTCGTATGATGTAGTCTCATGTTCAGATACTAAAGAGAGGAAAATAATTTCAAGCTTTTTAACATCACCTCCCTCTTCACTGAGAGGAGAAAGGGCAAAATCTTCTGCACACATAGAAGTGAATGGAGAATTTTCAGCACACCAAGTTAATTTTTTTCTAATATTTGTTTTTTAATCCTCGGTGGATGCCTGATTCAGAGTTTAGTGATGGGGAAAAACTTCTATGTGTCTTATTAAAGATAAATTCTGTTTCTGTTGCTGGGAAGGAGGTGTTCAGTAGCTTGTTAAAAACTGACATTTCCTCTGCCACGTAGATTTGGTTGGTTCGTTTAATAGAGGACTTAAGTGAATTTTTATGCACTGGGATTCTCCCCAACGTTGAAGATGATTTTGTTCAATTGGATTTTTAAACATTTGAAAATTGGAGTAAGAAAAGCGTCATTGTTTAGGGTCCTTAACACTTAGGGATTTTAAGAACAGGAACAACTCGTAGCGTTCCTTATTAAATTTAATTAACTGCTACTTGTGGGCAGTATGGCTGAGTTATTGTTGCAGTGAGACCATAAGTTCTGAAATTTAGAGTTTTGTATGTTCAGACCTCAGTTAGAGCTTTGCCTAAGAGTAGTTTGATTATTTAATTTTTAAAAAATTTAAAAATTTAAAAAAGCATCTCACTCAAGGATTTTTAAATGCTTTTGGTGTTTCCATGGCTAAATCTTTGGTAAGAATTTAGTCAGATTTACTGGCAGCTAAAAAAATCCTTACTGTTTGGTACCTGCTTAATGGTGAGACACGTGCCATTAATTTGATCTCAGCCTGTTTTCTGTTGCACAGATGTTCACATTAGAAAATCATTATTGTCTACCAGTAATCAGCGCTCCTAACAGAAAAGCCAATATAGGAGTGGGGAACTAAATGGGTGTCTGAAGTCTCATCTTTTGCTAGAGACAGTCTTTCCAAATGAGCAATAAAGGGGACTGTGTGGGGAAATGCATCTTTGGTGCATCTGAGATGTCTGTTCTCCAGCTAAAGGGAATACTTCAGCCTGACCGTTCACTCACTCAGCACCGAGCCTTTATGCATTGAATAATTATTTTTAATGAACAGCACGGGGAGTTAAATCGTTATGACTTAGTTATTTCTCAAGTGAGCTGGAAGTCTGTTTCCATAGTGAATGTGAACTAGCAATTTGTGATAGGAGTTTGAAGTAATGTCGTTGTGCAAACGTGTATTATGGTCAGATGAAATCCGACCAAACTTTATAGAAAGATTTGCACTTGCTTATGAGAAAATAGAGCTAAGGAGTTCATTCTGATCTTTGGCTGAAAACTGAAGTGAATGTACACAGTGGCTACACAAAGTATTAGTATATGTATGTATGCGTGCGTTCTTTTTTTTCAAGTGAAACTTGGAAGAATGTATAAAATGGAAGATTTACTGATTATCTCGAGCTCTGTCATTGTTGTATAAGGCAGAATGCTCTTGGGTTTACTTACAAAAGGGTGAAATGAATATGGCTCCCCCAGGTAAAATTCTGGTCAGAGTGAGGTTATTAGCAAAACTCCCATTGAATGAGGTGGGGACAGAATTTCACTGAAACACAGGACACTTGAAATCCAGTGCAAGGTTAAAAAAATAAACCAGAAACATAACTCATATTTGAAAACAGTATGTGTGTTTTGCATAAACTTCATATTCTTATTAAAATAAAATGTTTTTATTTTTCTTTACACTACGTCGCATTCTCTTCAGGCAGTATTACTAAGTTAAATCAGGGCAAGTTTGTTTATAGGAGTTAATTATTCACGGTGTTCGTAAAAACAATTCATAACGCACTAATAGACACCCCTTTGGTTTGACAACCTCTCTGTGTCCATTTACGTGTCCTTTGACAGGATAAAATAGGTCTTTGACACAGAGTATTAAAAGTGTTAACCCTGAACAGATGAGATGTTCATGTTATTCTCATTCAAGTAACTGAATTTTGAAATACAAGAGCCTTTCTTGTTTTCAGTTTCAAAGCGACTCAACAACATGCCTTTTTATTTTTAATTTGTGCTGTATGGTGACTCATAAAAAGACGTTTAAAACCAAGGTGGAGATGCTGTCTCCGTTGTTCTCTTGTTCTGATGGAGGGAGAGCTGTCAGCTCTCGCACTGTGTATAAACAGGGTTGTCTGAGGGAGGACGGAGCCGTGGGCCATGCCGTGCCCAGCCGGGGTGGAAGGACTGGTGTGGTTGTAACACCTGCTCGGCACCCGAGGGGAAAGGAGCTGCTTTCCCGAAAGTGGTCCCGCAGGTCCCTGGACCAGACCTGCAGAGAGAGCTGCGGGAGCCCGTGAGGAGGAGGAGGAGGAGAAGGGAGCAAACCCCTCTGCACCCTGCGAGCATCGGAGCTGGAGCCACAGCTGAGCGGGGCCTGGGCTCCCCGACCCCTCTGCAGAGCAGAAAGCTGCGGCTGGGGCAGGGGCAGAAAGTCCTCCTGCGTTTTCCCTCCGCTTTATGGCCTCCATGAAAGACTAAAAACAATTTCTCATCCCAGAAGGAGAAACATGAGAGGCTGATGCTTTCTGGGTTGGTTCTTCCATATTTTAATAAGAGACTTTTTTTTTTTTTTTTAATAGCCCAACTTCATTTCTCCTTGCTATGTGGAGAGAGCAGGCTGTGTCTCAGCAGAGAGGAGAATCAAGCTGCCGAAGCTGCCGCTTGATCAGCAAACGAGGATAGAAAGTAATCCTCATTATAGCTACTTTTGCTGTTCACCGCTGGTTGGGGAAGTAGCTCTTACTGGGGATTGTCCTGTAGTTTTTTGATAAAAAGCAGTTTCCTTGGTAGTATTTTAGCTATTTTAGCAGATGTCTGTTGCAGACCATTTTGGCTTGGTTCTTATTCTCCTTTCTTGCTTCACCTTCATCTCTGCGACTCGTTTCTTTCATAATTGATCTAAACAGCTTTCCACAAACCCTGAGAGATCATACCCTTCAAAGCTGAACTGTATTTCTTAACTCTCATATTCCTCCTAGAGAGCTGTCAGGAGGTGGTTTTGGAGAGAAGATTGCTTGTATCACCTCAGCACGTATTTTTACTTAAGCATTTTTTCTCTAGGCAATTTCAGATGGTCTCTACTGGATCTTTAGTAACATACATGCTAGTATGGTTTTTTTTAAAGTTGTTATTTGTAGTTTTTCTGTAATTCGGAGATAGCCAGAGGCTGTACCTCCTGTAAGAAGGATATTTTCATCCTCCTTAAAATCAGGGATCTTGCTCTGTTAACTGCACTTGAGTTAATGTCGTGAGCTTAAACACTAACCTGAAAGCTGTTAATCAGACCTCTGGTTTCAAACCAGGGCATAATTGACAAGTGAAATTTAGGTGGTAGCATTAAGTAGTTAGCAACTGGGTTTAATAGACTCTGCTGTTGTATGTTTGGTTATGAACTTTCCTGGTTGATAAAATTATTTGTTTGAGATTTTTTTGTTTTTATTCCTCACATTTGTAAAGCGTTGCTTAGATATGAACTCTAAAAGCCAGATCAGTCTGTTTGTTAAAAATATGCGTAAGAAGATAGATAGTGAGGATTATCTTTTCTGTGCACTAAATTGGGCCTTGTGTTAGGAGCAAAGAAGGATAGGGAGGCAACTTTTGCATTTCAGCATCCTCCTAACTCGTGTTCCTGGCAGATCACAGAGGTTTAAGAGACACTTTTGCTTCTAGTCCGTGTCCTACTAGCGCTCCCTTCTCCCGGTCTGACTGGAGCGGGCCGTGCAGGAGAAGGCAGAGGATGACTGTGCGTGATGGGTTTTGGTCGGTGACGCGGGCACACCTGTTCCTCGAGTGAAGCTCTGCCTGCGATAGCAGAGCTCTCTATGGCTAACCTCACGAGAAGGCAGAACAGTATTTGCCCTTTCTTTCGACAAGCTGGAGAGGATCCTGTTTCCCTCACGGTTTCTAAATAGGCTAAATTTGCATGCTGCAATTTTTACATTTGTTGCCATTTGCTAGTGGGATGTGCAGTAGTTTTGTTGTCATGCAGGCATGATGGGACCGTGACAACGTACATGTCTGCCCTCGCCTTGCAAGCAGGCAGAAACTGTCAAGCGTGCGTTTTTTCCTGCTCCTGTGCTGTGGCAGTGGAAGATGCGGTACCTGCACAGTGGTTGGTAACTGTGGTCTTCTTGGTAATGGCTGCTGGAAGTGCTCAAGGAATAGTCCTGAAGTTGTTTGCAAGCCTCATCCAAGATGTTAGTCATTGGGAGCAAAGAACTACCCTCTCCCCATGTTAAATTAGTTTTAAAAATTCTTTTGCATAATCTCATAGCACATTACATTAGTGTTACAGTACGTTAGTGTTGTTCCTTGTGTGTTGTTTCTTCTGGGAAACGTCTTTGAGAAAGCCTCCTCTGAGATTTGGAGATCTTCTTGGATGTCCAGTGACAGGAGCAGGCTTTTAAACTGGGAGATTTCAAATCTTTCACATACACATTGTACACAAACAAGGAAATGCGGCAGATTTAATTGTAAACAGCTCGTGGACCCTGTGTGTGTGTTTGGATGGGTTGTGCGTGTTCGTGTAAGAATAATGTCTTGGTAACTACCTAGCTTACTATTTAAGGGTTTACGATCATATTCTTGGCGTTCATTTTCCTGTGTTATTAATGGAAGTTTTAGCTATTAGAGAAGATATTTCATGTAGAGGTTTTCCATGGAAGCTGTGTTAAACTTCGTGCTTCTGAAAGTGAGAAGCGAATGTGTGTGAACTATACACATGCACAAAAGCTTGTAAAATAAATGTGTGTAATCTAGCTACTGCTCTTTATTAAATCTTTGCTATTGTATGATTGTTTTCAGCTGCCTGTCACTTCACATGTCTTTAACTTTTGGACTGCAGTTCTCCATGTTGGCTGCCTGCATTCCAGTATGTGTTATTTTAGCCAAAATGGCTCCACAGTTTCCAATAATGGGATTAATAAAAAGCATATTTTGCATTTGTGAAAAATAAATACTCTGGCGAACTTTGCTTGAGAAGCTTATGGTCATCCCTTATTTAGAAATTTGGCGGACATGTGGGTTTTGCTTCTTGACTTTCTATGGCTACCAACAAATACTAGTAAAATGTTGCTTGTCTCGCCTAGCGTAGCCACATTGAACTGGTGTAATGAAGAACCCCGTTAAAAGCCCCCGAGGAGGTCCATGGTTCTCCTGTCAGCGCAGGCTCTGAGCAGAGTTGTTAACCAGGATTGAGGCCATATGCTGAGGGCAAGGAGGCAAAGCAGTATCAGACATACGTATTTCATTTCTGAAGGCCTTTGTGTCCTGGGCTGTGAGGAAAAACACAAATTCTGTAAAATAAATGCTGTGCTGGCGAGTCTTGGGAAGACAAGGTGCATATGGACAGGTTTGAGGCGCTTCTCGGCTGCTGTGCTCCGGGAACAGCGGGACTTGGGTTGTCTTGAATTCTGCTGCAAAACCTGTCAGTTTGATTAGCTTAGTGCATGTTCCAAAATAGACTGGGAATGACACGACCATTTTTAGGGACTTGATTTGAAAATCTTAATAATGTTCTCGGTACTGTGTCTTCAAGAGTATAATCAGAGAAAGAAGCATTTCATCACGCTTTTATCAACACGAGGCTTACATGACTCCACTGTTTGAGGGTATCAGAGCCCATGGAGAAATTATGGAAGTCTTGTCACACTCAAACTAGGAAGACCACCTGTTTATTGTTTGTTTCTATTTCTTGATTGTCTGTGCATTATTGTTAGTTGCATTTTGGAAAAGTTAGAGTGATTTCTTAATTTTGTGAAATCAACTAACTGCATTATCTTGAATACGTGGTGATCTGGATAGGAATAGAGGAAAAAATGCTTTGCATTTACATATCTCTAAAACGATCTTAGATTTTCTAGCTGTATTGTATAGGGTTTTTTACACTTAAAAATGAGTTAATATTCTGGCGACTAAATGGATAATATTAATTCCACATAACCATATTTAAGCAATCATTTATTTGCTTATGTAGTTGGTTTTTAAAACTAGTTGAGCAAACAATTTCTGTTGAAATAAGTTCTATGAATAAATGTAAGTTTGAATAATGCTTTTCACCATTTAAAAAAAAAGTGTTATTTGGCTTTGATGGTCCAGCAAACCCGCATGTGCTTCCAACCCCTTCTTGTACTCCTTTTGGGAAAAACTCAACATGGCTAAGAAGTTGGGATGCAGCACAATTTATGTACTTGAAAAAAAAAACACATGGAAGAGCGATGCTAGTCAGTATTTGTTAACAAAGTGAAGCATGATTTCAAAAACACTTCATGTTCTTGATTTTCTTGAAGTGGTTTGTTTACAAATTTAGCCCCAGATCTGACAGCTGGGCATCCTACGTGAATACACCAGAAATGTACAACATCATACTTCAGCAAAATGCAGGTAAATGCATTGTAGCGTTGCTTCTGAAACACTGTCGTCATTGTTTGAGGGTTTAACCAGGTGCCTTGGGATGTGTGTTACGGGTTGTGCTCCGCATCTGGGTGGACATCTTTGGGGCAGGCCCCAGAAACATCAGGTCTCCACTGATGGCACCGCTGTGGATCCTTCCTGGTGTGAGCTGCGTGGAGTTTGGTGAGGGACCATGTCTCAGCCGCGTTGCCCACCTGGGCATTGGTGCCCAGATAAGGCTCACTGGCACAGCTAGCCTCCACCGGCCTCGGGAAGGTTGGTGTGTGGCCTCCAGGCAACGTAGTGCCTCGGGGACTAAAATCAGACATCCCAGTTATGGACCTGTATACTGGTATGGCTAAGTTAGTGCACCCTGAGGGACGTGACGGCCCTGGTGGAAGCTGCCAGCATCGCTCTGGCCTCCGCTGCCTGTCTGCATTTCTGCACATCCGCCTTCAAACCCCTCAAGGAACTCAATCCAGATCATGTTCAGCAAGGTACTGGGTGAAGACTAATGTAAGCAGTAAAGCGTTAAAGTAGCCAGAGTAGGGTGTGAAACACTGGAGTTTGTTTAAAGCTCACCCAGGAGATGCAAAGCTCCCTTGTTTGTCGGCTGACGCTTCCAGTATTGTTTGCTTAATTTCTAGCAGCAGTCCTCAGGCTTCAGAGGCCCCTGATTTTAGTGAGAGAAATAGGAGCAGTGTCAAGCCCATGATGCCTGGTGGCTTCAGAGAAGGATTTTTCAGCAGTGTTATTAATAATGGGCTCTTAAAGCACTGTGGAAAATTAAATAACAGCAGCCCTATGCAAGACACCTTGAGAACCACCACCTTTGTCATTCACTCGAAAAATCAAGTCTTGGTGTAAGGAATTTTTCTGGGGAGAAAACCAAACCGACTGCAATGAGCTGATGCAGGCAGTACCGTAATAATGATAAACTTTATAAAGCAAAGTGTCTCTTATTAATGTGCTGCAAAGCACTCCAGAGATTCTCAGTTCTCAAATTAAGCTATAAAAGATAATAGAAGAACTTATAAAGTTTCTGCACAGTGAATGATTTCATGGCAATGGCTTTGTTTGTTTTAATGATGTGAGCAGAGGGCACGTGCCCGACATCTTCAGCATTCCGAAAGGGAAGAAATAGGTGCAGCAGTTACATTTTACAGTTTCACTGACATAATATGGGTGCTTTTCTGGTAGCTGTATCATGGTGTACTCTGTAAGTAAGTTTTGAAGTTAAAAACTTCAATAAAGAAACAGATTTGGAAGTTTACTGCTGCTTTGATTCAGCTGGTTGCAGGATAAGTTTTGGATAATATTTGAGAGCCATGACTTTTTAGGGGCATCCATAATCTTAATGTCCTTCTTTTGCAGCTTTTGTAAGTGATGGTGTTTTGCTAACAAGCTCATCTGAGGAGTCAAGAACTGGTTGGAAATAGAGACACAGTGACCTCCCTCCATCCCATATGACCTTTTTGCCTTCCCAAAAGCATGTATGAGCAAATGTTTTTTGACCGTGTCTGTGGCCGAAGGACACCTTGCGCTGTCCCCACCTGGCCATCCAGCCTTAACTCCCAGGTCCATGCTTTCCTAAAGGGTGGGGGCTTAACAGAGAAGTACCAAATTTTTCATCCAGATAACTGGAACAACAGAGAAAAGTCGAAATTTCTGAAGTACCACTGATGTATTTTGGTTCGAATGCTACGTGTTTAGTTCCTGATACTTTTGTAGGTCTCCTCCTTTGCATTTACTTTCATGATAAAATTGGCTTACTAATCTCAGCAAAACTATCCAGAGGAGGACTGCGTTGTATTGTTGTGAGGTGAATTTCTTTAATTAGTTTTCTGTTTTAAGCAGAAAAATGTCTTTGTTAATGTCATAAAGTGCTCTAAAAGAGCATATGTTACAGGCACAGTGTGTGTACAGGGCTTTGTGCAAAGATAGGTGCACACAAGTGTGTACACAAATACACAGACAATTTTCAGAGACACTTTTGCCTGTATAGCTCTTACAGTCTTGAGAAGCTGTTGCATGTTGCTGTCATATAAAGAGGCTGCAAGGAATCTCCTCTCTGAACTGGGAGAAGGAATGTAGTTTCGTTCGTTAAGAGGCAGAAAATCACTTTTTTTTCTTTTTCTTGAAGTCACCAGTTGCCAGTGTGTTCATGGGCTTTAAAGAAAGATTTTTCCAAGTAGAAAGTACTTATGGTCTTGCTTGCTTTTTTAATTTAGCAGATTTGTCTGTTTTTTGAAGGAAGGATTAAAATAAAATGAGGAAACGAGATCTCTTTCTCCCTTACAGGGGTAGAAGTTTATTCCAGCTGTGAGCGCTACTAACTTTCCTGTAAAATGCTCATGCGTTGCCCAACCACTCTCAAGTGTTTCAATTAAAATTTGGCATTGTCAGTTCAGATTTGTTGAAAGTGCAGTTTGGTGGTTTAGATTATGCAGCTGAGTATGGAAGGCAAAGCATACATGTGCGGAAAAGGCATGTAGTTGGAAACTGGAGTTGAACTGCACGAAGTTTTTGCCAGTGCCGCTTTTAAGTTTGTGCTGTTTTAGTAGTTTCCCAAAGTGACAGCGTTACCAAAAGAAAACAACCCTCTGAGCTGGCATTTTTGATGTTTGCTTCTGGCTAAATTTGGTTTGGTTATTTGTTAAAAATCCACGTAGTTCTGTCTGCAAATGCAGATTTGATTATCTTTTTTTCCTTGTCTCCTCTGTATGTGTTTAATAAAAAGGCCTAGAGCCTTTCCTGAACTCTAAAATAAATGTAAAGCTTCAGTCTTGCCGTGAAGTCTCAATGGATAGAAAATGGGTTCTGTTTTGATGTATTTCAGTGTATAACACGACGTAACAGGAGCAAAACCTTTAACATTTTGTTGATAATTGAGTTTTAAAGTTGTGAAGATAAACATGCTTGAAAATGGCCCATTACAAATCCATAATGTGTACTGAATTAACATGCCAGGGTTGGTAGGTTTGATTTTGGTTCTGTCATCATGCTAGGGAACGGATTTTGTCCGTTATTTTGGTTGTTTTTTCTTGCGCGTCGTTTAAAAATGAACACCAGCGAACCCAAAACCACAAGAGTTAAGCTAGAAGAGGCGAGAGAAGTCAGAAAAATGCCTAGGTATGTCAGGATTGATCTTGCTAGCTTATGCATATACTGGCTAGCAACTTACTCCTTCCCAAAAATCGGACTCTGAAGAGAACAAGTAATTCTTCTGTAGAAAGGTTTCTCTGGGTGTTGTCCCCTCGGTGATGGTGGCACTTGCTGTTTGTCTCCTGTTCTGGAGGAGAGGCGGGCAGGGTAGCGACCCCCGGGGCGTGGGGTCTGTATCACTTTGAGCTGGAGGTGAGCTAACCTCGTCACCCATTGCCGGGTGGGAGACTCTGGTTGCAGGTCCTGGGGTGACCGTCCTCCTGCAGAAAGGTTCTCAGACACCTTCGTGGCCCCTTGGGTCGGCGGGGCGAGGAAACGCTGCATACCCTTACAGAACCTCAGCGCCGTTTGGGGGGTCAGCACACAGCCCCACGTATTGTACAGTTAAAAAGAATGCAGGGCGGGGATACTTAGCTTGATGGTAATTAGCTTGAACAGTGTACTGAAGTATTTGGCACATTATGAAGTGTTTTAAAATGAAGGTTTCAGTTTGTTTCTGAGAAATTTTGTAGTTAACCCAGTTTCAGCTCTTGATGCATGAGTGACTGGGTAACATATGATGAACTGCGTTATATAAGATGCTCAAATTGTTGATCCAGAATTCTAGCTATTTAACTCTTCTGGGATTTTAGTGTTTCTGGTTTTATTTTTGTCCTGTTTTCTCTTTTCAGTATTTGAAGTGTTGATATGAAGCCCTTTTCTGCCAGCACTGTTAGCAGAAAGAATTCATGTACACCCATGTGCCTGTTCCTTGGGCATAGGAATGGGTTGCACTGTCAGGAGCTTTTAACTATGTGGTATAGATTAATAGAGGTGGGATTTTTTCCTGCTTTCTCCTCTGTTCCCTCTAAACAGGTTTGTGTCTTGCAGCAGGATATAGTGGAATACCAGCATCATTGGTTCCAGCTGCCTCCTCAACAGAAAAACTGTATTTTATTTAGATGAGCCATGCTGTCTCTTGACTGTTCCGAGAGGAAGAAAGTCTCTCCCCTTCCGTGCATCTTTCCCACCCAGATGTTTCATTCTTTGTTGTGCTTTATTAATAAGTCCAACGTTTTCTTAGCTGTAGGGCTGCAACGCAGAAAGCAGATGCTCCTATTAGAAAACGTTCCATGATATTGGCAGCTTAATTATCAAAGGCATAAAGTCAGAGTCTCATTACATTTTCCCCTTCTTTAAAAAGAAAAAAAAAAATAGGGGGGGGGGGGAAAGGCAAAAAATTTTTTTTTTTTTTGGGGAAAACGAGGGGGGGGGTAAAAACTGGAAAAAAAAAACTGCCAAACCACGGGGGGAAAAAGGAACACAAGGGGGCTGATATTCCGTAGGCA
>Ga0181612_117963_pt1 | contig 13992 bp, 8 predicted proteins | sample HoacroProtozoa21_FD_119630 | JGI IMG/M metagenome (GOLD analysis project Ga0181612, IMG submission 119630) | Hoatzin crop microbial communities from Cojedes, Venezuel. Combined Assembly of Gp0051906, Gp0051904, Gp0051908
CTTCTCTGGAGATATTCAAGACCCGCCTGGACAAGATCCTCTGCAGCCTGCTGTAGGTGACCCTGCTTGGGCAGGAGGGTTGGACTAGATGACCCACAGAGGTCCCTTCCAACCCCTACTATTCTGTGATTCTGTGATTCTATTAACAGTAAAAAAGAAAGATCAAGAGTGCCTGTGCAGTCTAGGAGCTAGGTTTCCATTAAAATTAATAAAATATGCAACTAAGAAACAAATATTATAAATTTAATGTTGGTTTTGCTTTTGCGGAAGTTAAAGATAAAACTGTAAGTGAGTTCAGTCATGGAAGAAAATTACTGGTTTCTTGAAAGCTGGATGAAAACCACTTCCTAAGTTCTTGAAAATGGGAATGAGTTAGGATGAAAAACACTAAGTTCAACTTTAACTTAAACAACAATAAAGCATGCAAGGTGTGATTCTGTTTCCATTTGATTATATCTTAATGCTGGTATTTCCATCTAGAAGTTTCCACTTTTAAGACGTGGTCCTAAATTACAATATTTTTCAAAGATCTTCAACCTGGTTCTGTTGCTCATACACAGATCTCAAATGCCATATGCCATTTTCTTGGGACATTCTGCCTACACCCAGCTGCTGTTTCAGAAGGACAGAAGTCTCCTGTATGTGTTGTGTCATCTCTGTGTGTCCTATACAGATGTCTCAGAAAACTCAGGGTGTTTAAAACATCCCAAAATGTTTATTCTTAGGCAGTTCAATCTTTCTCCCACAGTTTATCAAATTAATCTGACAGAAAGTGAATTGCAATCAGTACCACAGTAAGAACCAATAGGTGGCATCTTAGTTACGTGAAATTATTATTGTGATTACACAATGGGTTTTGACAATTGATAGGGTTATCTGGCCCTGTGTAAGTAAAGTTTTTGACTAAACAGTGTTTTCCCCTTCCCCCACAAATAAGGGGAAATAGTGACTTAGACCCTTTTAGGACAATTTAAGAAATTATATTTTTCTTTATCTGGAGCCGGTATACTAACAAAAGGTGGCAGCAAAATTTACTCTAGAAGTCTTTGGTATTTCATCTTTCCCAAGAGAAAAAAAAAAGGAATTTGAACAAATCCTCAAAGATTGCTGTTGGATCAAGACTACTGAATGTCCAAGGGGTGAATGGAAGTAGTAAACCTGGAAACATCTTTGATGCTGCAGCCAAAATATACATCCAGAAAAAGTTGTCTAACAGAGTCAGAAATCTCTGCCTTACACTGTGTGAGGTATCCAGAATACATCTGTATAAATAGCTTTTCTCAAAGAGTAACTCACTTAGTGAAAACAATAATTTGTGCTGTATCAGTCTCATTTAAAACATAAACCAGAAAATCCGTGTGGCTGATGCATGGATCACTGCCAGAGAAATATCAAAAATAAAAGGAAAAAAAAAAATCAACATTATACACCCACTTTGCATTTTTACAGCTAATACAATTGTTGACATTGTAAATTGACTCTTAACATCATAAACGGCTTCCCACGCATTGTAAAGTAAATCCCGTAGACTTTTATTTGTATCATAAATGGCTTCTTAACATGTAAATGGCCTCCTTCGCATGGCAATGTAAATCCCATAGGCTTTTATTGACAACATAAGTCATATAGTGTATTGCATTTTGCTATCATTGCTGGTTTTCGTTTAAAAACTAAATAAAAGTTTGAAGAAATAAACCACAGGGATGTGCACATTTCCAATTGTGGCCACCCTTGTTTTTCTGCTCCTTTGATGAACGTGAAATGTCTAAAAGACTTAATGATAGTCTTTTCGTATGTTTAACTCTCTTTTGCAAAATCAAACAGCTGAACAAGAGTTCATCAGACTCGATATTTCTGTAGGGGCTGACAAAGATGACAAAATGGATGTAAGAAACTGTAAGATGGTAACTGCAGTCACTCCCCTTTCTTTGACATCTTTCACTCACAAGGATCCCAGAGCACTTCAGAAAATACACAAAATGCATCTTAGGAAGAAAGACAAGGAAACATTTTTCATCTTAAAATTATGATATAGCCAAAACTCTTAACTGTAATACTGCTGTGTTGTTAGACTTTACCTTGAAATGTCTGCCTCCCTGACAGTGAACAGCGATAGCTTTTAAATAGCACCCACCAAAGCTCTAGTACATTTTCAGGCATAAAGCATAAACCCAAATATTTTGTAAATCTGGATGATGCTCTGAATCATGCCCTAATTATTTAACTAATTGGTAACTTCCTACAATGAGACCAAGGGTGATCATTTGTCTATGTAAGCAAACACATAATTTCAAACAATTTAGGGACCATTATTTAACAAGATATTGCTTAGCAGATACCTGAGCAGGATATTGTTGTTATGGCTCCAGTATGTTGTGGTTCCTGTAGCTCACTGCACATACAAGACACACTATATTTAGGTTGCTGAGAAGATGGTGACTTAGGCATTTGTGATTATCTGAGCAGACCCAAAATGCAGAACTGAGTAGAGCTTACCAAGATCCTAAAATGTGTATCACTCACTGCACAACAGCAAAACTATTCCACCCATCCAGGATTTCCAGACAATCAGCAGATGAGGAAATACATAGTAGATGAGCTCACAAAAAAGTCCATGAGCTGTTGAGATAGAACACAGAACAGTTTTCACTGGATCCCTGCTGAACTCCATCCAAATTATTACAACCTGAGTAATACATATCTAGAAACGTGTATCTCCTTCTGTAACAGAGCTAAAAAAAAAGCTTCCATATATGTCTATATCTTTCTATGTATTTATATATATGTTAATTAATGTATTAGAGCATTCACTGACAGTACAGTATATGTGGGTTAATTTCTGATCTTCCTCTAAGAACATTGCATGTGAGAGGACCCTGAAGTGTATTTGTTTGGATGACTGCACCTTAGGCGAGGACAACTGTGTTCTAATCACTGTTTGGAGAACAGCTCGTATATTTTGTCCAGTGACAATTTAATGCAAAGTATTATAAACTAGTGACTGTTAACACAATGGCTATTCATTTCAGATTGCTCAGAGAGAGTTAGATATTCAAATAGTTTTAAGGAGCTACATTGAAGTATCAAAAGTCACATTTGAAAATGGCATTATAAGCCTTATACCAATAGCATGATTGACCCTTTCTCATCAGTTCATTTTGAAATTAAGCTACATGAAGTCAGATAACCTTATGGTCCCAGCTGGTAGGTAAGAAATCTGACATTTTAACCTGCTGCAGTAGAAGAGCAACTTTTTTTGCATTCATGAGCAATGCAGTTACTTCCAGGATTGCTTGATCTTTGGACTGTGCCTTAATCACAAGGTAAGTAACCCTGTTTTAAAGGAACATACCCAATGACATTTTCCCTTTTTTTACCAATAAAACAGTGAAAAACAACCAAAAATTTCCTCTGATATATATCAGCTCAAATGTATTTAGCAAAATCATGACTGTTATTACCAAATCTGAGTTTTCCCAATATGCAATTACATTAACATACATATTACATTTTTGTTCACGTAATGTAACTGGACAACTAGATCTTATTTTTTTCAATTTTAAGTCTAAAGAGTAGTTGCTCAACGCATTCACACAGCACTAGCATCAGTAGACTGCTTAATTATTTAAATATTAAAAAGTTTCTTTAAAAATTGCCTTAGAGGAAAAAAGATTATGTTGTGGAGTTGATCTGACTTTCAAAGTCAGCTCATTAATCATAGTTAATGCTCCTTGTTATAGCAGATAGTAATCTGTACTTCTTATAAACTGACACTGCCCACAGCATGAAAATATTTCTGATCCATCTAATAAAAATTTATAGTGCTATTCCCTTCTAAGGCTGGTGTCTTATATCCTTTGCAGCAGGTATCTATAAAGTAAGAAAGTTTCAAAACGTACTTGAAATTTTCTATATATTTATATTTGTTTTCTAAATTAGTATGTTTCTATATAAATATACAGGTAAGATATACATATGTGGAAATCAGATTCTTCATGATTTTGCCTAGACAAGTTCTGGAAAGCTGCAAGGATGGAGATCCATCCACATTGCTCATCCCCTGTTCTTATGTTTAACCAATCTTATCAAGAAGAATATTTCTCTTACATGAAATCAAGATCCTCAAAAATACTTTGTTCTAATTAGTTATCTATCAAAGGAACTAAAGCAGTTCAGTAGATTGAAATATCTGGATTCAGATGATGTAAACATCTAAATCAGATCACTTTTGAAAACCTCTCAGACATCAACAGGTTATTTTATAGTGAAGTGGTATTTAATTTTTCTGTTGAGAGCTTTTTCACACATGACCACTGTGGTGAGGGCAGGTGAATCAAAGATAGTTATTCACTGTAATTCTCTGTGGTTTCCTTTGTGGTCCACTTCAGAATGTCTCTTAATTAGATAGCTTGCTAACAGTCACTGCTCTTGGAAGCAGTTGACATTTACTTCACCTTGAACACTGTCTCATCCCTAGGAGATGCTCCCTCCCAGTGGCTTCCTAAATTCTGGTCCCAAGGGGGACTCCAAATCTGGACTCAAATCTAAAAAGACTCTGAAGTTTCATTACCATAACAACAGTAATGCAGATTTGTTGCACATTAACTAAGCAGTTGGTGTATGTATCTTCACCATGGTCATGCATAAAGTGAGCATTCTGTGACAGAGAGACTCTACACATAATGCTCAGTGAGACTGAAAGGTGCACTGTACTTTTAAGGCAGCCCTGGATGTTGTTTCTATTCAGCATCTTGTTTTCTGTTTTTGGCTAATAATGACTACTTTAAACTCCTTGCTTAAAACAATTGGCTAGAAAATTACATTCAAATCAGTACTCTTAAAGGTATCTCTGAGATACCATCTACCATGTTTCATTTTTTTACAACTTAATTCAGTCTGGAAGTCATTGGTCATTCCTGCTGTATCTACTGGAATAAACAACCTGTCTTATCAAGACTAAACTTCCATTATAAATTTCTTCCTGGTGTGTAGACAATAGCATCCTGCACAATTTCAGTGTTAGTGCGTTAGCCAGCTTTGTAAGCCAAGAAGACTCATGCCTGCTGTGGAACTTCTCCAGGTGATGGATGTGGTTTTCTGGTTCCCACCTCTGGAAAAGAGTGGTAGCATCTTTGTGCATGTCTTGATTTGTAAAAAGCTTGTGTAAAAGCTAGTGAATGTACATTCCCTGTTCTCCCTCTTTATCACTGTGTCTGCCTGAGAAGCCTATGAGTCATGAGAACCATCTGGTAGTGAATTCAGGCTACTCATCTGAAGACATAACAGTCTGGCACACATCGAGCAGAGCACTTGGGTACCTGACATGCCTTTTTGGTAAAGCACAAACGTCTAAGCTCGAAGAATGATTCAGGAAAATCCTACCTAACATCTAAGACACCATCAATATCTAGAATTTCGGGTGATGTTTCTTGGACTTCCTAAATTGCCACTCTTGCTAAACTGGATATTTAAATATATTTTTTCCTTCTAATTTCTGTTAATGATAAAAACAGACAAACTACTCTTTGCCTGAACATCTGAAGGAAGTCTAATGTGCTAGGATTATTTAGACCATGCCTTATTCGCTTGCACTAAACAATCCTGAGTTATAAAACTACTCCTTTTATAAGAAAATAGTGAAAAGAACCTTGTCTCTAAGGCTGAGATTCCTTGATCCTCCTTTTGTGTGGTGTGAGTTTAAAGCACCTTCATCTGAAATTGAGGGGCTAATCTTCATGGGAACCACGTTCCTTCTGCTAACACTGGGAGAAGGCAGGAATAGTCAATGGATAGCCCTGTGTTCAGACTCAAGAATCCAGAAGAAAAGCAGACAACAGGGATCTGATTTCTAATGCAACAATGTCAGCATTTAGCTGCAGATAAAGGGAGTGGAATTCTGATTCTTAGATTACTTCTGGTTTTTAGCTGATGATTATTAAATATGCATTTCTTAAAAAGTGAAGGAATAGAGTCTAGGAGTCATATTTCAGGAAAAGTTCCTTTCTGCTCTTGTTCTTGCAGTCAAGGTCAGAGTCCCTTTTAATCCTTGTCTTCCAAGATTTCTCATTTTTTTATTTCTTTATACACATTGTCTCAGCTTCAGCAGAAGAGGAAGAAAAAAATGGAAATAGTTCATAGTGCGGTCAGTAGAGGGGACTTCTTTGGTTGTGAGAATGACTAGTTAAAGTCTATTCAACTGAAGTGTTTAAATACATTAGGAAATTTCAGAGTCTGGGACCATATGTCATGTTAAATGATTGACTTTAGAGAAACTGCGGTCCTGTAAACTCTATTAAACAGTTTTAGATATAAATTTTAGGCTTTGCTGTGCTGTAGATTGTAATATCTAAGGACTTCTGAAAGGTTGTCCTCTTGCTTTGTGGCTTATAATCATGGCTCAGTGCTAATGAGTTCAGACAAAGATGGCTCTCGTAGTGGCAAAAAATGAGCAGATTAACACCGGAAACTTTTCAGACACGAGGAACTCAAGGCCAGATTTGTTGTATCTTAAATGCCTCATTGGCTTTGTACACCACAGTTTTCAGTGGTCAGAGGATTGCTCCTCACAAGCCATGCTGACAAGATGTCTCTTAGAATAATTTTTGGAATAGATGAAGGCACTATCACGTGATAGGCATAGATAAGAACAACTCCCACAAACTTTCACTTAGACATGTCCCCAGGAAAAGAAAAACTCTTCCTGGGCGTTGTATGGACTTGCTTAATGCCCCTGACAGAATGTTACATCAGTCGTTTCCCAAATGAAAACTGGGAATGTATATTTGTATGTATTGATTGCAGGGAATTTCTCCCCACTGCATCATACAACCAGTGGATTATATCTCCTTTTTTACGGGCATCTGTCTTTTCCTCCTGAGTAGTGTCACACAATCTTTACTTTACTGGTAGCTCATATAACAGATTGTGGGTTACATGAGAGGCCAGCCAGGGTCACCAGCAGGAGTTTGGCCACCTAGTTTAAAGGGAACTAGGGCAGACTGAATTTCTGACATTGTAGGTGATGCTGTGGACAGCTGGGAAAAACTGATTTCCAGACTAGCAGTTATGGGCTGCTGAGAAGGACAAGCAAGCAGCAGAATCTCCGTCAATACTTTTTTGGAGGTTACAATATAATCTGTATTGATGCCAAAAAAATTGAGTTTCCACATTTTTTGGAATGTATTGAACTCTGTAAGACACCCTTTTTAAGAAGACCTTACTTGACTTTTTTGATGTAACATTTCTTCTCTGTTGACTGTAGTGGAAGCCAAGACTCACAGGCAATACAAGTTAATTAAAATAAAAGTCCTTAGGCAATAAGAAGTTATATTTGTTTTTTTCCCTCTTCATGGAAGCTGTCTAAGGGAGTGCCACAGTAACTACTCCTTGTGTGTAAGACTGAAAAAAAAAAAAATTCTACCTTTTAGGTTATGACAGATACAAATGGACCACAGAGTGAATTAAATAAACCTCTTCCAAAACCATGCAAAGAGAAGTAAATTTCCTGGCTTATTTCAATTCCAGGAAATATCCTTGCAAACTTCTTCTGTCTCTTCAGCAAACAGTGTAATGATAGTCTCTGATGAGGATATGGTGACTCTATGTGTTATAGAGTCTGTCTCCAAAGCTCTACCTTTGAGGACCAAATGTAAAAATAAATTAAAATACTGGGGTTTGGGGCCTTATTTGTTTCAAAAAGAGATCTTTTGTTTTTCCTTAACAAGTAGAGAACATAGAGTGTTCTTGGACTTGTTTGCTTTCCCTTATTCTCCTGGAGTTTACAGTACTGAAATCAAGGGATCCCCCAGGCCATCTCCCACAAAAATGCGAGAGAGCTCTAATCCAGAACGGATCATCCCCAAATTTCGGAACTCAGAAGATCAGAATGCTCAGAAGAACTGCATTTTCTGGTAATGATTACTAAACAGACTGAGGTCAAATGTTGGATTTTAATTTGGTGTTCAACATTTTCATGTTTTGGATGCAAATTTTTCAGCCAGAACTTCAATTTATAGATGAACCTGAATTACAAAACAATGCATTAATTGTTTACATGTTCAGCATCTGGAACTTAAGCTAATATTTTGCAAAATGATCACTTCCCCCCCAAGTTACAAACAACCAATTACGAACATACTCATTGGTTCCATGTTTATTATAAAATGATCTTACTACTGTGGAGCAACTGAACTTTACGTGAGAACAAAACATATGAACAAAACGTATTGGAATTCAAAGGTCAAAACTTCAGCAGCACATAATTTTCCTGTGTAAGATGATGAATTGCAGTTTTTTGATTTAATGAAAGTTGTATAAAAAATAGAGCCTGAGACTTTTTCATCTTATTAGACTATAAAGGAAGAATACCCCGTTGCTCTAATTTAATGTAAGCTATAATCTAATCCTCCCTTTTCTTTAGGAGTTTATTATCTGAAGGTGATTGCTGTTCTGCAGCATTTAATAGAACATTGTATTATCTATCATCAGTTTTCCTCCCTGAAATCAGTACATCTTTTAGCTTAAAAAAGCTTTTGGAGTGTAGAGCTCTTTAGTACAAGGTCTCCTTCTTTGTGTGAACTTTGCACTACAGTACACTCATAGCTCTACTTCTTCTTCTGCTAAGTGGGAGGATATTTTTGCTTATCTTGGAGAAGAAATTGTTGACTTTGAGAGCTATACTGAGATATGTAGCTTCTTCTTCACCTTCACCTTGCTACAGCCCTGATGGCTGGTTATTGCCAAACAGGATACTACAGATATCTTTTGTACAAGTCCAAGAGTGAGATGTGGATGGAGTTCACATAGGATAGGTCACATTTGCAACCCTAAGAAAAGCAGTCTGCAGAGACATAGAACCAGTTGAGGTATTAGTTAAGCCTTTTTTTCTTCCAAATTAACAATTTATTTTGGTAAAATGAGCAGCAGAAGAAAGTACTAGCTTCCAGCTTCTCCAAAGAAGTTTCAGGTTCTTTTTATTTTTACTCCTAAAGTAGAGCAACCACCAAAAGTGTAAGAAGAATTAGTGGGTTGTGTGTTTTTTCCCTCATCTAATCAGAATATTAACACACTTTTTTGTTTTTTTAAGAAAAATCCTCTCATTTTTTTTCACAAAAAAAATATTCTCATGACAAAAAAACAAAAGCCAGATTTAGTCCCTTGCAATCGCTCAGCTTCTGGGAATAGGCACAAAATAACAAGGTGTCGGTACAACCATGAGATGCAATGAAATTCTTTGCCTTGTATAGTATGTCAGGCTCTAAGGTCAACACCTGGATAGCCTCTAGGTTTGAAATAAGTGGGTCTCGGATAGACATTTTTTATTTCATAGAAACACGGGCCTGGAAAATGCTGGCTGAGCTGCTCTATCTGATATCCTAGGGTCACCAGCAAGTATGGCGAACAGGTCAAAATGGGGAAATGAAGAGCATCAGCAAGACACTAACAACACTGACATAGCATTGCTGGGAAGATGCAGTGCTTTAAAAAAGTCAAGAATAAAAGATATATGCTATAGTGACATTTCAAATGGGCACATCCTCTTTTTTTTTCTTTCAAAAGTCAGAACAATAGGTTGCATGCTCTCATACTTTTATTTTTTGTTCATTGGTTGGGTGAAATTTTTTCCCTTTTTGTCTATAAATAAGTTTGGATCAGCAGTGAACAAGTTTTCGATGTGAAAACTCATACCATGAGCTTAACACAACACTTTTTCTTAGAAAGTCTAGAAGAACTACAAAAGTAATTAAAAGATAGTAGAAACTAACCATAGCCTGAAAACAGGACTCAAACTTGGACAGTGACAGATGTCTGCAGGAAGAAAGGTATTACATTACTTGTGAAAATAATGATATAACGGAACGGTTACCTATTAAAGTATGATGTATAAAATCTAACAATAGAGTTTCAGATGAACTTGTACCTCCACCCAATACTTTAAGCCAGATCAGATTGAAATGCTTATTTAAAGTGCATTGTAGCTCCAGTTGATAAAGGGAACCACTTTAGGTCTTGCTACCACCTTCATAACTTCCCAGGGAAGAAAAGGAGCTGAGATATCTATAGCCTCAATGTATAATCTCCTGGTTTTTATACGTTATTTGTCTATAGGACAGAGAGACATTCTTATCACTGTGGTCTCTCATACAATCAGCACGTATGTACTCATCTCTGAAATTTGTACATGAACATGCAGCAAATGGTGTCAAGCTTTGAGGTTAAGTTTTCCGGCATCCACCTCAGAGAATTAAGCTTCTGCAAAGTTTCGATAAAAAATGTTCCACTATGCGGAAGAACAGACTTAGTGAACTGTATTTATGATCAAAAAGGCATATTTTTTAAAAAATCTTGCAATCAGACATCAACATTCATCTAAACTGCCCCTTTTTCATTGTAAATCTATTCTACAGTGATGTAAAAGCACAGACTAAAATTCTAAATAGGAAACAGTACATGTGAAAAAGATTTTTTTTCTCCTCACTGCTATCTCAAATCATATTCATATCCATATCCTCCATTACTTCACTCCTTGAAAATTACTGGATGCTGAACACTTGATACATTTGCATATCTTTTATTATTAGCAGTGAAATTTATGGGGTAAGATCAAAGCCTAATTGTGTGAAAGAGGAACAAAATCCTGATAAAATCTATTGCAAAGCATACACCACTCGAGTGAAACAAAATGGAAAACATAAAATATTCGTTGTCTGAGGTCCTACCCTTGGTCAAACATCCTGCATGTGAAAATCTAGTATAAATCATAATTGGGTTCAAAGTGAATGCAAATAAAAAGCAAATATGAAATGTACAACAAATCCAAATTTGATTAACTATCTTTCTTCTCTTTGCCTTTTCATGGTTCATTGCTTGGACAATTCTTGTCAAAAATTTGCAAAAATGACTGCTCTTCTTCATTGTGGAGGCATAGGTTATATGAAGTCAAGGCTATGAGGAGCTGTATAAAAGAATAATTCAGTGCTTCGTATGATCTGCCATATTATTCCTGTTTTCATCATTGTTCTGTATCACAAACAATGGAAGAATCTATGGGACTATATTCAAAAACCAAAACACACATCAACAACCTCAAATCCTGGAAACATACGTTAGGAAGATCACAGGAGCATCTACATGAAAATTTGGTTTATTATACACCTACTTAGTTATTCAGAGATATATTTTACTTGTGGCTTCTAGGAAACAGATTTTTCACTAACACTGTTAGGACCTCAGTAATGCTATGCACATAATTGAACTCTTTTTCCCTGATTCCCTAATCCAAAATTGTTAAGAGAAGTGACAACAAAAAAACATAAAAGAAATCAAACTGCAGGCAATATGAAATGCTGTAAGTTTCCTTCTGTTTTCCTCCCCTTCCTAGACATTGTGGAAAAATTGTCTTCAGAGGTGGCTTAGTGCATGCCCAGCCTCACTATCTTCAGATTAGTGAATTGAATCCCAATGCAAATGCGAGTAATTTTTTTTATCTCTGTCTCTTTTAAAACCCTTAAAAATTTCACCAGCAAAATTCTGGTTGTTTGTGTAGGTCATCTTCATTTCAGCTGTATGCTCCTCTTTAGGATGTTATGTCTTTGCCCACACTACCCTGACTATACTGTGTGCTTTTGTTTGAACTCGTGTGGGACTTATTTGTTTTGCCTTCATATATGTCAGTCTAAATTGCATTGACTGATTGTGTGTGACCATCTAGGCTGACAAACTGTGACTTAAATGGGACAGTGTCAATTTTTTTCAGGCAGGGAAAGGTCATTTCAAATTCAGAAGCTTGTACCAAAATGATCCATTGAATGTGAGTTATTGGTTTGAAGGTTAACATTTCAGTGATACACGCTGTCATTAGTGTGATTAATATTTTCTTTGTGATTGTCCAGTAATAACTGCAGATGGTTGTTATTTTCTAAGCCAAAACCATGTTATAAAAAAGAAGCTTTGAAAATAATTGTGAAACAGGCCTTTCCTAGAGTCAGTGTCTCCCCTCAGTAACAGGATTTGAAAAAGACACTTGATATTAAATGCAGAAATAGGGCTTTGTCCCTGTAGGCCTTCGTCATCACAATACCTTTTGACTTCAGTGGGGGAGTTTTGTCCATCTAACCTTCAAAAACAGACCTCTAAAACTGTTTTCTTTAGAATAAGAGTCTCTCCTGCAACAAAGGTACACATTTGCCCATGGATGGTCTGGTCAGTATAAACAAATGAAGGTTAAATGCCCAGGTCAAGAAATTCTCAGAGCTGGATACTGATGTTATCACCATTCACACTGTATAAATATTAATTCTCTCCCGGTTTTTCTTTCAGCAAAGTACAGAACAAATCAGATGGGTAGTTTTGAAGATTATTCACCCCAAGCATCCCTCTCATGAACCATCAGTGTTGAGAATGCACCAAGTTTGGCTGCTTATGATCTAGAAAATCTCAAACACTGTCCCGGGATTTACTTACTTAAGAAAATGCTCTATCTACCTTCTTTCCATCCCAGGAGACACGGAGTACATTCTCAATTTCCCAGTATAAAAATACAATTCTTATAGGATGAAACAGGACACTTACATTACCTTATGAATCTCATTTATTAGATGAAAATATGAAGACACAGTTTTCTAGAATTGTTATTAAGAGAAGAGAGTACTAAATAACTCCAGCTTCAATAAATTGCTTTGACAGCTGGAAAAAGTGTCCTGATTTTATTGCACAAATACAGAAACTGTGATTCCAAAATTTGTTTTTCATTGTATATTGCAAAGATTAAAAGACCAATGGTTGTCCAAGACTTCATGAAATAAGAATGACGGAGAGATTTAAAATTGTCTGCCTCCTGTGATTAAATGGTTTTGACTTTCTATCACTGTTACGATTTTTCAAACCTTTACCAACTACAGATCATGCTATGTTTCTCTGCTGGTATGCTTGTCTGCGGACTGACAGAAACCTAACTCTCCTACCATGCAGGAAGATCATTCATGATAAGACCACTCCAACATAACTTTTAAGTCATTTTCTGTTAATATATTTCTGTGGTTAGTAGAAAATTTTATTCTATAGAGGTAATGATACATAGCAAGATACTTTGGGATAGGATTCAATTAAAAATATTTTATTACTAAATATCCTATTATATTTCACTTGTTCTAATGTGTATACTATTATTAATTATGGATTACAAGCTTGTAAAGAGTTTTAATTCCAATTCAGGAGGTCTTGAATTGCCATGGGTTAAAGGCAAAGCCCACATCTTAGACTTTGACCTACCAGATGTCTACTTCTTATTCCTGGATGATGCAGTTCTTCATTGCTGCTTCTGCGCATTTTTTGATGTAAAAAAATTTTCACCTACATTTTACTTTTGCTTGCACACTGGGAACAGAGTCTAATGACAGCATTGTTCAAGAAAAGAAAGAATATATTTTACCACTGTCTCCCATTAACTTAATGACTTCCCTGAAAGACATTAGGAGTGTTTGATTAGCCATTCTTCTAAATTTGCAAGCTAGAGTTAAAATAAATACTAAATTAGTACCAGATTTTAAAAAGAAAGTTCTTGGAAGTCTGTCATCTTGAAACCTCTACTTCTTGTTGAAGGTGGTTATCTGCTCCACTTTCCTTCCAGTCCTGCATAAGCTGGTAACTACTTACATTTTATCCTTTAGTGTATAATTTGCAAGGATTTTTTGCCATAGATATGCAGACACAATCTGGATTAAAAAAAAAAAAAAAAAAAAAAGTATGATTACTGTAAGTCATTCCTCAATATTTTTCATGTAATTAGGGAATTCATAAAGTTTTAGTTCTGAACAATAAATCTGACAAACCCAAAATAGGAACAAGGACAACCACAACAACAGGTTGCCCAGAGAGGTTGTGCATTCTCCTTTTCTGAAGATATTCAAGACCCACCTGGACAAGGTCCTGTACAACCTACTGTAGGTGACCCTGCTTCGGCAGGAGGGTTGGACTAGATGACCCACAGAGGTC
>Ga0181612_109717_pt1 | contig 13991 bp, 15 predicted proteins | sample HoacroProtozoa21_FD_119630 | JGI IMG/M metagenome (GOLD analysis project Ga0181612, IMG submission 119630) | Hoatzin crop microbial communities from Cojedes, Venezuel. Combined Assembly of Gp0051906, Gp0051904, Gp0051908
AAATCAAATTGATTTACTGACAAAGCATCGGGGTGGCAGATTTTTTCAATCGGGAAACGAAAAAAGCAGCACCGCGAGTGCTGCCTTTTTCTTATACCTTATTTATAATATAGTGGGGTGCTGCTATTGCTTTTGCCTCTTGTGGATATACTTTATCTTTGCGCACTCCACGTCGAACTTCACTTGCAGCGAGTCGCGGTGCATCCTCAGGCGCGTCAGCCTCGTCAGTTCGTCGGCTGTTGCATTGTTGGCAGCCTTGTGGCTCTCCACCTCGCGCTTCATCTGCTCGTATTCGCGCGATGTGGCCTGCAGAGCGCTGTCGGTCAGGGCGAGCGACGCCTGCGCCTCTTTCAGCGATGCCTCCTGATAGAGCGTCAGAGCCTGCCGGCGCGCCTCCACTTGGTCGGGATAGGCGTGGCGCAACGAGTCAATCAGGAAGATGGCGCGGCGATAGTTGCCCTGCTCTGCCTGCTGCGTGGCCTCTTGCAGCAGCGCGTCGGCGGCCTGCTTCTGCGGGTCGGTCTTGCAGGCTGAAAGGGCGAAAAGGGCGAGGCAGAGCAGCGGGAAAAGTTGATGTTTCATGATTGTGTTTCTGGGTTTCGTGATTGTGGTTGAATGTTGTCGGGCAGTCTCACTCCTGCTTCTTGTCAAACTTTATGAGCAAAAGACCGATGGCTGTCCAGATGAGCTCTCTTATTCGGATGATGAGCGCCACGAATATGCCGGCATTGGCGGTGAGGGCCAGTCCTGCCGTTGACATCACAAATCCACCCTCTCGCCCTCCGAGCTGCAGCGGCATGAAGAAGAGCAGATTGGCCAGCAGCGAGGTGAAGGCGAGGATGAGTATGCAGTCGATGAAATTGACGCTTGGCATGATGACAAGCAGGCAGAAGAACACTTCGAGCGCCGATGCCACTCGGCAGGCCAGCTCGAGGAGGACAGCCGTTACAAACGTGCGCGGGTTCTGATTGTGCAGTGCGGCTATCTGGCTGTCTATTCGGTCGAGCTTCTCGCGGTTCTTCTCCAAGAAGGGCTCGGCCCACCGCTTGACCACCGGAAAATGCTTCAGCAGACTGATGCAGCTGACGGCCATACCGCGCTTGTAGCCTTTGGTGAAAAACCACAGTCCAAGAAAGCAGAAGGCCAGAATGGCGGCCATGAGCGTGCAGACGAACACTCCCAGCGGCTGGGTGACGAGAAAGAGGATGGCTGAGAGCGTCCAGAACCAGAAGTGGCTGAAGATGTGGGTCATGGCATAAAGTATGACCGACGACGATGCCCTCTCGGTGCCTATCTTTGGCGCGAGCGACATGATGCGGTAAGGCTCGCCGCCCATCAGTCCGCCGGGCGTGGCGTAATTGAGGGCAAATCCCGAAACGGTGATTTTGTAGAGCCACCAGAATCCGATTGGCTGCTGCGGCTCGCCGTCCTTCTTGTCGGATGTTTTTTCGCCACTCTTGATGATGAGCATCCACGTGGTGGTGTTGATGAGGTAGAGGAAGAACCATAGCGCGACGACGGCAAAGAACCAGTAGCCGGCGTGCTTCAGGCCTTTCCACACTTCGGCGAAGTCGAGCTGCGTGACCATCACGACGAGGACGGCCACTCCAAAGATGAAAAATCCGTTTTGGTATTTCTTCTTCATTCGCTTCGCTTTAGGGTTTCGTTTTTAGGGATTGGCAGATGTGGCCGGCGGGCTGGCGGCTGACGGCGCGTGGCTGTCGGCGTCCGGCCCGCCGGCGAGAGTCATTGCTGTTCGGGCGCAGCCTCAGCCTGAGCGGCTGCCGGCTTCTCTCTCTGGAACTTCGGACGCGCAAAGCGCACCTTCTCGCTGTCGTCGCGCCGCTCGTGATAGAGCTTCGGCAGCGGGTTGGCCGTCGGTTCGTCGTATTCGGCGCGGTTGCGGCAGACGTCGATTGCCAAGTAGAGAGCCTGGCGGAAAGCCTGCTCGTCGGCCTCGCCCTTGCCTGCGATGTCGTAGCCGATGCCTGTGTCGGGTTCGGTGCAAGGTATTGGCAGTCCGGCAATAAACCTGACGCCCTGTCCTTGCGCCAAGGCGCGGAAAGGCAGCGTGGCCTGTTCTTGGTGCATGGCAAGGATGCCGTCGAAATGCTTGTAGGCGCTGTTGGCGAAGAGCTCTTCGGCCGGATAGGGGCCAAACACCTGTATGCCCTGCTTCACGAGCTGCTCGATGGCCGGCTCCAGATGGGCTTGCTCTTCGGTTCCCACGAAGTGGTGGCCGTCGGTGGCGGGGTTGAGGGCCAGCATTGCTATGCGTGGGTTTGAGATGCGGAAGTCGCGCTTCAGCGTGCGGTGCAGCAGCGTGGTCTTCTCCACTATCATTTCCTGGTTGATGGTCTGCGCCACCTCTGCCATTGGCTTGCCGCAGGTGGCCATTGCTATGCGCATCTCATCATCGACGAGCATGGGCAGCGTCTTGCTTCCGTCGGCCAGCCGGCTTTCGAAGAAGTCGCTGTGGCCGTAGAAGGGAAACTTCTCGTCGGGCATGTCGCCCTTGTTTATCGGTGCAGCCACCAGCACGTCGTAGAGGTTTTGCCGGCAGTCGTCGCAAGCCCGGTCGAGGGCTTTCAGCGCTGCCTCGCCTGCTTCGGCGCTGGGCAGTCCCGCGTCAACCTTTGTCTCCTCTTCGAAGCACGTCAGCAGGTTGAGGCGTCCTTCGTAGATGTCGTCCATTTTGCTCACGATGGAGAAGTTGGCGGGTATGTCGAGCATCTTCCTGTGATAGGCCGCCACTTTGGGTGAGCCGTAGATGACGGGCGTGCAGAAGTCGAACAGTTCTTGGTCGGCAAAGGTCTTGAAAATCAGTTCGTAGCCTATGCCGTTGGTGTCGCCGTGGGTGATTGCCACGTGTATTCTTTTCTTTTCTTCGTTCATTTATCTTGATGTTTTTGTCTTTGTTCTTTATTGTTGTTGCTGGTTTTCGCCGGCCTTCGGGGCGTTCATCTGCTTCATCTTCGTGTTGAGCATTCCGCAGGCAGCGTCGATGTCTTGGCCTCTGCTGGCGCGGATTGTCGTGAAGATGCCGTGAGAGGTGAGATAGTCGCGCATTGCCTCCATGCGCTGTGCGTCGGCCTCCCGCAGGTCAACATTGGGAATCTTGTGGAAGCGTATGAGATTTACGCGGCACTCAAGCCCGTCGAGCAGCTTCACTATCTGCCGCGCATAGAGCGGCGAGTCGTTCAGTCCGCCGAAGACGATGTATTCGAATGAGAGTCGCCGCTGGTGGGTCCAGTCGTATTGCCTCAGCAGCTCCACCGTCTGCTCTATCGGCATGGTCCCTTCGGCGGGCATCAGCTTTCGACGCTGTTCGGGAATGGGCGAATGGAGACTGATGGCGAGGTGGCATTCGCTCTCGTTGAGAAATTGCTCCAGCCGTCCGCGCACTCCGACGCTGCTGACAGTGATTCGTCGCGGACTCCAGGCCATGCCGTAGTCGGCTGTAAGCAGTTGGGTAGCTCTAAGCACATTGTCGAGATTGTCCATCGGCTCGCCCTGCCCCATGAAGACTATGTTTGTGAGCCTTTCGCGCTCTGGCAGCGCGTAGATTTGGTTGAGTATGTCGGCAGCGGTCGGGTTGCCCTCGAAGCCCTGCTTGCCTGTCTGGCAGAAGAGGCAGTTCATCTTGCATCCCACTTGCGAGGAGACGCAGAGCGTGGCACGCTCGCCGTCGGGGATGAACACCGTCTCGACGGTGCGTCCGCTCTCGGTCGGGAAGAGATATTTCACCGTTCCGTCGGCGGAGCGTTGCTCATCGACAGGCGGCATCAGCCCTACGGCAAATGTCTCGGAGAGCCTCTGCCTGTTGGCTTTCGAGATGTTGCCCATCGCGTCGATGCTGGCTGCTGCCTTGGCATAGAGCCATTCGGCGAGCTGGTTGCCCACGAATGGTTTCATGCCCATCTCGCAGGCGGCCTGCCGCAGCTCCTCGCGCGTCATGCCCATCAGCACGTGCTTTCGCTCACTTGTCGATAATTGCATAATTGCTGCAAAGTTACAGAAAAGCGTGGAAACTGCAAAATAAAAACTCTCTTTTTTTCAAAACCTACAGTTCGTCGCAGAGACTTTTCGTCTCCAGTTCGTAGGCCAGTGCCTCCAGCTCCTTGATGGTCATTCGGTTGAGCGTCTGGTTGATTTTGCGCATAAGCAGTTCGCGCTCGAAGTCGTCGTTGGTCATTGGCGGGTGGATTTAATCAAAAAGGGTGGCCGACCTGCGAGGGTCGCCGCCCTTGATGGGGAATGAATTGTTGATGAATGGTTATTTTGCGTAGGCCACGCTGCGTGTCTCGCGGATAACGGTGATTTTCACCTGACCCGGATAGGTCATTTCGGTCTGAATCTTGTTGGCTATTTCTCCGCTGAGCTTCTCGGTCTCCTTGTCGTCCATCTTGTCGGCTCCCACGATGACGCGCAGCTCGCGTCCGGCCTGGATGGCGTAGGTTTTGGTTACGCCCGGATAGCTCATTGCGATGGCCTCGAGGTCGTTGAGTCGCTTGATGTAGGCCTCAACGATTTCGCGCCGAGCTCCTGGCCGGGCTCCGCTGATGGCGTCGCATACTTGCACGATTGGCGCGAGCAGAGTCTGCATCTCCATTTCGTCGTGGTGAGCGCCGATGGCGTTGCAGATGTCGGGCTTCTCCTTGTATTTCTCAGCAATCTTTGCTCCATAGATGGCGTGGGGCAGTTCGCTCTCCTCGTCGGGCACCTTTCCGATGTCGTGGAGCAGTCCGGCGCGCTTTGCCTTCTTCGGGTTGAGTCCCAGCTCGGCAGCCATCACCGCGCAGAGGTTTGCCGTCTCGCGGGCGTGCTGGAGCAGGTTTTGTCCGTAGCTTGAGCGATACTTCATCTTTCCGATTATTCTCACGAGTTCGGGGTGCAGTCCGTGTATGCCGAGGTCGATAGCAGTGCGCTTGCCTGTCTCGATGATTTCGTTGTCGAGCTGTTTCTTCACCTTTGCCACCACCTCTTCGATGCGTGCTGGATGGATTCGTCCGTCGGTAACGAGCTGGTGGAGCGCCAGTCGGCACACTTCGCGGCGTATTGGGTCGAAGCCGCTGATGACGATGGCTTCGGGAGTGTCGTCAACCACGATTTCCACTCCGCAGGCGGCCTCAAGGGCTCGGATGTTGCGTCCCTCGCGGCCGATGATGCGGCCTTTCACCTCGTCGTTGTCGATGTGGAAGATTGACACCGAGTTTTCTATCGCCGTCTCGGTTGCCACACGCTGAATGGTCTGTATCACTATTTTCTTTGCCTGCTGGTTGGCGTTCAGCTTGGCCTCATCCACTATCTCATTGATATAGCTTGCCGCGTCGCTGCGAGCCTCGTCTTTCAGGCTTTCCACGAGTCGCTGCTTGGCTTCGTCGGCGCTCAGTCCGGAGAGTTCCTCCAGCTTGGCCCGTTCTTGCTGCTGCATTTTCTGCAACTCGTCCTGCTTCAGGGCAATGAGCTTGTTTTCGTTGTCTATGCGTTTCTGCTGGTTGTCAAGGTCGTTTTTCTTTCTTCCGAGTTCCTCCTGCTTTTGGTTGAGCGATATTTCGCGCTGCTTCAGCTTGTTCTCGCTCTGCTGGATGTGCTGGTTGCGCTGCTGCACCTCCTTCTCCAGCTCGATTTTCTTGTTGAGGAACTTCTCTTTTACCTCGTAGAGTTTTTTGTCTTTGATGGCTTGGGCTTCCTTTTCTGCCTCCTCCATCTTCTGTTTGTATTTTCCGGTGATGACATATCGGAAAAGGGCGTATCCGCAGGCACATCCCACGAGGAGCGCGACTGCGGCGATAATAGCGTAAATCATTAAACTTGAATTATTAAAACTTTAAACATTAAACAATTGTCCTTACTTCTCACTTTTTTTCTCTCCGAGAGTCTCCTCTATTTCGGCAGTGAGTCGAGCAAGCATATCGTTAAACGGCGCGACATCGTTTCGGCTTCTCTCTTTCTCATACGACAACGCGATGTCGATGAGCGTCATCAGGCCGATGGTCTTGTCGCTCTTCTTACCTTTATACGCCTTTGCATAGATGTTATAACGGTCGGTAATGCGCTTTGCCGCACTGCGATAGAGTTCTTCGTCGTCGCGATTGATAGTGACTTCTATGTCCTCGTCGTAAACGTGCAGCGTGATATGTTGTTTATTGTTCTCCACTCAAAATCGTAATACACTTGTTGACTTCTCGGATTAGCTTGGACAACCGTCGCTTCGACTGCTCTATGTCGCGGTCGCTCACTTCAATCATCCTTGCCATTTTCAATGCTTCGTAATCTTGGTCTTTCTGCGAGAGCTGCGCCTTGAGTTCTTTGATTGATTTTTCGTTGTCTTCAAGAGCGGCGTACAGCTCGTCTTGCTCGTCTTGCAGCTGCTTGAACTTCAAGAGGAGCTGGCGCACACGCGTCTCGAAAATAGCGACATTTCTCTCGTTCTGAGTCATGATTGAAACATATAATTTGCACAAAGTTACGGCATTTTTATGAAGCAGCACTTCACTTGCGCCGTTTTTTATGCTTTTTTAATACTTCCAGACCTCTTGGGGGCGGAAGGATTACTTCTTCTGCATCTGCTTTATTTCGTCGTCGCTCGGAGTTGGCTCTTTCTTTGCGAGCATCACCACGCGATAGACGAAGTCGGACGTCCACTGCTGCGAAAAGCCGAGCCGCTGGGCATACTGGCGTATGGCCACGACGGTCTTCATGACGCCGGCGTCCTTAAAGTCGTTCTTGTTGAATATGTCGTTAACGGTCTTCTCGGTCATCGTCTTTATCGCGCTTTTGAAGATGCTTGGCAGGCGCAGCTTGAACTTCATCAGGTTGCCGGTGAGCATCATCAGGTCTTGCGTGAAGGCCGAGAACTGATACATGTACGGCTGCACGTCGGTCACCTTCCGGCAGTTCTTGTGCAGGCTCTGGTCGATTTCCTTGAAGAATCGGTCGTCCATGTCGTATATCTCCTTGAGCATCTTCTTGCAGCGGCTCTTCTCGCCCACCCCAAGCTTATTGTTCACCGTGGCCACATGGAGCGTGGTCTTGAACACGCGCAGGTCGGGCAGCGCGGCAAGATTGTTGATGCCCAGGTCGGCAGCCATGGCCGCCTGAAAATACACCCGCACAAGCGTCATGAAGTCTTCCATGCCGCCCACGCGAGCCTCGTTCTCCTTCTTTCCAAACAGTTTTGAAAATATGCCCATTATACTTTTCTTACTTTTAAATTTTATGCGTTATACTTTATGCGTTTTGCCTTGTTGCTTATACTTTTCTTTTCCGTATGTTTTCTTTAAATTCCCCTGTACTTTTCTTTTATTAGCACGAGCCGTGAGAGAGTGCACAGCCGTCAATTCGCCTGCAAAGTTACATTTTTTTCCCCAATAACTGAACTTTTTCCCTCTAAAATATAAATTATTGGAGAAAAATGCCTAACTTTGCACCCAATTCGAATTACATATTATATATAATTGTAAAGTTAGCTAACTACAAAAAATGAAAGGAATAGTCTTGGCCGGAGGCTCAGGCACGCGCCTCTATCCCATTACGAAAGGCATCAGCAAGCAGCTGATACCCATTTTCGACAAGCCTATGATTTACTACCCCGTATCGGCACTGATGCTGGCAGGAATACGCGAGATTCTGATTATCAGCACGCCGCACGACCTGCCCGGTTTCCAGCGTCTGCTGGGCTCTGGAGAGGAACTGGGGGTTCACTTCGAGTATGCCGAGCAGCCATCGCCCGACGGGCTGGCGCAGGCATTCATCATAGGAGAAAAGTTCATCGGCGACGACTGCGCCTGCCTCGTGCTTGGCGACAACATCTTCTACGGCTCCGGCTTCACCGGACTGCTGAAAGACAGCGTGAAAGAGGCCGAGCAGAACGGCAACGCCACCGTATTCGGATATTTCGTCAACGACCCTGAGCGATACGGAGTGGCCGAGTTCGACCAAGAAGGCAACTGCCTGAGCATCGAGGAGAAACCGCAAAAACCGAAGAGCAACTACGCCGTCGTGGGCCTCTACTTCTATCCCAACAGCGTGGTGGATATAGCAAAGAACATAAAGCCAAGCGCGCGCGGCGAACTGGAGATAACGACCGTGAACCAGGAGTATCTCAACCGCCATCAGCTGAAGGTGAAGACGCTGCAACGCGGATTCGCATGGCTCGACACCGGCACCCACGACTCACTCTCGGAGGCATCGACATTCATCGAGGTCATCGAAAAGCGTCAGGGCCTGAAGGTGGCCTGCCTGGAGGAGATAGCCTACAAGCAGGGATGGATAAGCAAGGAGCAACTTGCCGAAGCCGCGCGGCCTATGATGAAAAACGACTACGGGCAATATTTAATGAGATTGATTGAAAACAGATAAAAAGACATAATAATGAACGAAGAAGCAAGAAGAACTGAAACCATCGACAGCATGGCTTCCAGCATGTACGACGAAGAACAGTCGTCGTTTAATTTCAAGAACCTCTTTACGATGTTCATCCTCAACTGGCCGTGGTTCCTGTTGTCGATGTTCATCTGCATCTGCGCCGCGCTCATCTACCTGCGCTACACCACGCCCGTCTATCAAGTGTCGGAAAAGATGCTTGTAAAAGATGAGCAGTCAAGCCGCCGCAACCACAGCCTGGCAAACATGCAAGACTTGGGATTCATTTCCAACTCTGCCGGTATAGACAACGAGATTGAGATTCTGCAGTCAACCATCCTCGCCCGCGAAGCAGTGAAAGACCTGAAACTCTACGTTGGCTACCAAAGCGAAGGACGCATCAAAGACCACCTCATCTACAAGACCCAGCCCATCAATGTTGACCTCGACCCAGCCCACCTGAGCAAGATGGACGAGACAAGGGCTCCTATAGAGATGGAAATATGGAAGAGCGGCAACGCATACAAAGTGATTGGAAAGACCTACGATGCAGAAAACGGAATGGCCGAAAAGAACTTTGAGTCGTCGTTCACATCGCTGCCAGCCACCATCACCACCGACGCCGGCGTGATCACCTTCACCCGCAATCAAGGCAACGTGTGGAAAAACAAAGACCGCTCGCTGAAAGTAACAATCAAGTCGCCCATGCTGGTGGCCTACAGCTTTGCCGCACGCACATCGGTAGAGCCATCTTCGAAGATGACCTCCATCGCCGTCATCACGCTGAAAGACCAGCACCCACAGCGCGCCATCGACTACGTGAAGCAGCTGGCCGTATGCTACAACCGACAGGCCAACGCCGACAAAAACGAGATTGCACTCAAGACTGGCGAGTTCATCAACGGACGTCTTGAGAAAATCAACGCAGAGCTCGGCGCTACCGAAGGCGCTCTCGAAAGCTACAAGCGCAGCCGCGGAGTTACGCAACTGAGCCTCGACGCATCGCAGACGCTGCAACAGCAGAGCGCATACTCAACCAAACTCTCGGAGGCCAACTCGCAAATCCAGCTGCTCGACTATCTGCGCGAATACGTGGACAATCCCGCAAACAAATATCAGCTCATACCTTCGAATGTCGGACTGACCGACAACTCATCCACCCACCTCATCAGCCAGTATAACGCCGCCGTGCTCGACCGCAACCGACTGCTGAAGAGTGCATCAGAGACGGCACCGCAGGTGATGACGCTCACCTCGACACTCGACGAGCTGATTGCCTCTATACGCACTGCCCTGATGCAGGCACGCCGCGGAGCCGACATCAACCGACAAGGCATCGCCGCACAATACAGCCAGTACCAGAACCGAGTGTCGAACACACCTGAGCAGGAGCGCATCCTCAACCAGATAGGACGCCAGCAGGAGGTGAAATCGGGACTCTACCTGATGCTGCTCCAAAAGCGTGAGGAGAACTACATCTCGCTGGCAGCCACCGCCGACAAAGGCAAGCTGATCGACGAGCCGCAATACATGGGCAAAGTGTCGCCGAAGAGCTCGGTAATACTGCTCGTGGCACTGCTGCTCGGACTCATCATCCCGTTCATCTTCCTATATCTCGGACAACTGCTGCGCTACCGCATCGAAGGACACGACGACGTGGCACGACTGACGAAACTGCCCATCCTGGCCGACATCGCCGTTGCAAGCGAAAGCGCAAAGAGCGACGCTGGCATCGTGGTACACGAGAACAAGAACGACCAAATCGACGAAATCTTCCGCGGTATGCGAACAAACCTGCAGTTCACAATGAAAGAAAACGACAAGGTGGTGCTCTTCACCTCATCCACTTCGGGAGAGGGAAAGACATTCAACGCAGCCAACCTGGCCGTCAGCTTCGCCATACTCGGAAAGAAAGTCATACTCGTAGGTCTCGACATCCGAAAACCGGCATTGGGACGTCTCTTCAACATCCACGACACCGAGAAAGGTATCACCAACCTGCTCGTAAAGGAAAACGTTTCGTGGGAGCAAGTGAACGCTCAGACCGTACCTTCGGGCGTCAACAAAAACCTCGACCTGCTCTTCGCTGGCCCAATACCGCCCAACCCGACCGAGCTGCTCGCACGCGAAAGTCTGAAACAAGTAATCGACCTGCTTCGCGAGCACTACGACTACATCATCCTCGACACCGCTCCTGTAGGACTGGTCACCGACACACTGCAGATTGGACACGTGGCCGACGCAACAATATTCGTGGTACGCGCCGACTACACGCCAAAGGCAAACATCGGACTCATCAACCAGCTGCACGACGAGAACAAGCTGCCCAACATGAACATCATCCTCAACGGAGTCGATATGTCGAAGAAGAAGTACGGCTACTACTACGGCTACGGCAAGTATGCCAAGTACGGACGCTACTCTTCCTACGGTGCCTACGGCTACGGACAGTATGGCAACTATGCCAACAGCCACTACGGCAACAAAGACGACGAGTCGATAAAACACTAAAAAAAGCATGACCATAGCAGTAGATTTCGACGGAACAATCGTCGAGCACAAATATCCGCAGATTGGCGAGGAAAGGCCCTTTGCCACCGACACGCTCAAGATGCTCATCCAAGACCGCCACAAACTGATACTCTGGACCGTGCGCGAAGGAAAGTATCTCGACGAGGCAGTGCAGTGGTGCAAGGAGAGAGGCGTAACGTTCTATGCCATCAACCGAGACTATCCCGAAGAGACAGCACAGAACAACGACCACTTCAGCCGAAAAATCAAAGCCGATGTCTTCATCGACGACAGCTCGCTCGGAGGACTGCCCGACTGGGGAACCATCTATCGGATGATTTCAAAGCACATGACCTATCGCGACCTCATCCACGAAGCGGCCAACTCCGGATTCCACGGACAACACGAAGAATATCACCACAAGAAAAAGAAAAAAAGCTGGTGGAAATTCTAAAGACCGTAAGCTCGCGAAAGTTCAGGAACCTTGAAAAGAGAAGAATGAAACACTGTTTAGACTTACAAGTGAAAGCCGTAGAGCGGCAAAACGACAAATACTCGCTCCTGAGGCTCACCTCAACCGACAAACTGCCCAGCGCCCAGCCCGCGCAGCTTGTCGAAGTGCGCATAGACAATTCGCCGACAACATTCCTGCGCCGGCCAATATCCATCAACTATATCGACCAAGAGAGCAACGAGCTCTGGCTGCTCGTCGCAGCAGTAGGCGAAGGCACCCGACGCCTCACCGCCCTCAGGCCAGGCGACACGCTCAACTGCATCCTGCCGCTTGGCAACAGCTTCACCGTCTCGCAACGAAAGACGCTCCTCGTGGGCGGAGGCGTGGGAGTGGCACCGCTGCTCTTTCTCGGCAGCAAACTCGCAGAGCAAGGCCAGCGGCCCACATTCCTATTAGGAGCACGCAGCAGCAGCGACCTGCTCCAGCTCGACCAATTCGCGCGTTTCGGAAACGTCTGCATCACAACCGAAGACGGCAGCCAGGGCGAGCGCGGATACGTCACCAACCACTCAGTGCTCAACAGCGAGCATTTCGAAGCCATAGCCACATGCGGCCCAAAGCCAATGATGATGGCAGTGGCAGCCTACGCACAAAAGGCAGGCATCGACTGCGAAGTGTCGCTCGAAAACAAAATGGCATGCGGACTGGGAGCGTGCCTCTGCTGCGTGGAGAAAACCACATCGGGCAACCGCTGCGTATGCACTGAAGGACCAGTATTCAACTCAAGAGAACTGACATGGCAAAACTGAATGTTAACATAGGCCGTCTAGCATTGAAAAATCCCGTCATGACGGCATCGGGCACTTTCGGCTACGGACTCGAATACGCCGACTTCGTGCCGCTCAGCCAACTGGGAGCCATCATCGTGAAAGGCACCACACTCAGAGCCCGCGAAGGCAACGACTATCCGCGCATGGCCGAGACAGCCGCAGGAATGCTCAACTGCGTGGGACTGCAGAACAAAGGCGTTGACTACTTCTGCGAGCACATCTACCCCACCATCTGCAATCTCGGCACACCCGTCATAGTCAACGTCAGCGGCTCGTCGCCCAACGACTATGCCGAATGTGCCGCACGAATCGACCAATTGGAAAAGATACCAGCCATCGAGCTCAACATCTCCTGCCCCAACGTCAAGCATGGAGGCATGGCCTTCGGAGTGAGCCGCGAAGGCGCGGCAAGCGTGGTAAAGGCAGTACGCGAGCGTTATCACAAGACGCTCATCGTAAAGCTCTCGCCCAACGTAACCGACATCGCCGACATCGCCCGAGTCTGCGAAGCCGAAGGAGCCGACAGCGTTTCGCTCATCAACACTCTCATGGGCATGGCAATCGACATCGAGCGCCGGCAACCAGTGCTCAGCATAGCCACCGGCGGACTGAGCGGACCAGCCATCAAGCCCGTTGCCCTGCGCATGGTATGGCAAGTGGCAAAAGCAGTGAAAATACCCGTAGTAGGACTAGGAGGCATCATGACTGCCACCGACGCCATAGAATTTCTCATGGCCGGCGCCACAGCCATACAGATAGGCACAGCCAACTTCATCGACCCCACCACAACAATCAAAGTGCGCGACGGCATCGACCAGTGGCTCGACAAACACGGATGCCAGTCGGTGCAGGAAATAATCGGAGTAATCTGAGAGAACGGCTTTTGAAAAAAAGCTTTTAATCACCCCAACTATCCAGACTCGCTTCTGGCAAGAACTTAAAGACGCTCAAGCCGCAGCCCCACAACAATGCGGATTCTGACGAACTCGTACCGCGATTGAAATCAACTTTCATCGCGGTGCGAGTTTGTTTCCAACGTGATTATAGCCGACTTCAATCGCGATGCAAGCCATCCCTTCCACCAACGCAAATTCCACAAATCATTGGCAGTTTCACAACAATATACCAATAATCTTGCAAAAAAGACCAATATTATAAACTATGTTAACGCACACACACTTTTTTTGGTCGTTTCAAAGAAAGTTTATACCTTTGCACCCGTGAAACAGGAGTGAAGGTATGAAGTGTCATATCTCAATGAGCTTTTACCGTGTCGTTTTGGTAACGACTAAGCTCCAAAAAGTGTGTTATAATGAGAAGTATTAAAAGAAAAGTTATTATTTTGATGATGACCTTTATGGTTGCGCCCTTATCGGCAAACGCTCGTGAATCAAGCAGAGATGCTGAAGCGTTTTGGGAACCAGTGATGGCAGCTATTATCGAAGTGGAAAGCGGAGGCGACGCCCGTGCCGTAAGCGGGAACCAATGCGGAGCCATGCAGATTACGCCGATATTGGTAAAGGAATGCAATCAGATTCTGAAAGCGCGGAAAAGCAAAAAGCGCTACACACTGTCTGATCGTTTCAGCGTAGCAAAATCAAAAGAGATGTTTCTCTTAATCCAGTCGCACCACAACCCCAAGAAAAACGTAGAAAAGGCAATACGCTCTTGGAACGGAGGACAGCGATACAGCGTTCGAAGAACGCAACGCTACTACAAAAAGGTCTTAGCACAAATGAAGTAGAACTATCTTATTCATTTTGAATAGAAAAATCTGGCCGCCGGCTTGTCTTTCGGGACTCGGCGACCAGATTTTTTTTGTGGCAATG
>Ga0181612_130584_pt1 | contig 13991 bp, 7 predicted proteins | sample HoacroProtozoa21_FD_119630 | JGI IMG/M metagenome (GOLD analysis project Ga0181612, IMG submission 119630) | Hoatzin crop microbial communities from Cojedes, Venezuel. Combined Assembly of Gp0051906, Gp0051904, Gp0051908
CGCCTGGACACGTTCCTGTGCAGCCTGCTGTAGGTGACCCTGCTTCGGCAGGAGGGTTGGACTAGATGACCCACAGAGGTCCCTTCCAACCCCTACCATTCTGTGATTCTGTGATTCTATGAAGGTAGGTCTTCTATCTTTCTCAATATTGTAACGTAAAGGACATGGTTAGAGGTAAGCATTTCCAAACAATGAAGCAAATCTCACACAATTTTACCAAGAGTTTATGATATAGCCTGCCCCTTCCCTTTGTATCTCATTCCAAAATCAAGAAGACAGCATAACTTTTGGGAAATCAACAGGAGACATTGATATTACTCCTTATTATGATATAGTTTAGCTAGATAAATTCAGCCACTTCACTTTGTCATTCTGTAATCTTGTTTCATCTCCTGTCTCGCCTGTGTAGTCTGTCCTGTCTGTCAAATGGAATTCCCCAGCTACCAGTCTTATTCTAGACAGGATAATGTAAGACATATTGCACTCCATTCTAGTGTATTAAGAATGTTTATAGCTCCTGAACTAGCTCAGTGTCTGTATTTTCCATTGTTCTCAGATTGTATACGTAATTTGATTCTGTCTCCTGCAGTTCTGAGCATAGATTGGCACAGAAGCCAAGCTTCTTGAGTGAAGCACTCCTGAAAAATGAATAATCTGGGAGAAACAAAGATCCTCCAGATGCAATATATTCAATTATTTCAGTATTATGCGGTGTTTTTGAGCAGAGCAGTGTGATTTTCACTTATCCTGCAAATTGATTTTATCTTATTTTTCCCCTACATTATTTATTTAAAAGAGATTTCTGTGGTGCTTATTGTTAAAGTACTAGACACTGCTAGCTTCTTTCTATTGGAATGATCTGATTTGCTCTATATCTTGTTATCAGTTCAGCTAGAGGATATGTCACTTATATTTTAGTGAATGACAGGTTATGCAACTTCTTTGAATTACAGACCTCTTTCAATGCTCTTGGTGAGTAGAACATTCTCTATAGTACTCAATGGAGTACTGAAAGATGAAGACTTCTTGAGAATCATTTGCTGAGGTTAAGCAGAGTTGTTTAAGTTTCTCATACTTCCAGGACCACATTATTGCTTCTCATATGACTTTAGTCAAGCCGGGTATTTATTCTTCACTTCATAGCAATTATATTAATAGGGCAAAATGTGTTTAGATAAATATTTCCATAATATACTAAGACTGGTTCACAGGTTTTTCTGATTTATCCTAATAATTAAAACATATAATTATTATAATTGATACAGAAGATTTTGTCTTATCAATATGGAGCAAGTTTATCACAAGCACAAATATCTTTATTTGTGGGCTTGTGGGTTTGAATTGGTTTCAGCACTTATGAATGATATATGAATTAGTATGCCAAAGAAGTAAAAGTGTAAAAGTAATACCAAGTAATTACTTTAAATATTGCATGACATTTTTTCTTATAGTGGAATACCATTAGTATGGATCTGGGAAGTAGATATTGGCTTTAACAGTGTACTGTTACAGCTGCAGAAATCAGGTATTCATATTCAGAGCAGTATTGTTTGTGTCTAACTTTCTTCTAAGAGTGAGGGTTTAACATGACCTTAATTTTAAACATATGCCAAAGCTATCTACTGAATGAAGATGAACTTGAGTAAAAGTGGAAGACTGGGCATATGTTAACTGCTTTACTGAAGAATCGAAGCTTCTCATTTCCCAGCAAAAAATGCTCTAAGTCCTGACTGCTGCAAGAAGATGAACCACATTCATTGTTACACTGAAAATATCTGTACTTACTCGTTTCATGATTCAGTTGGATAGTTAGGTGGTTAGGCCAGTATAAATGTGGCTTTAATTAATCTAATTACATAAACTAAAGTAAAAGGGTACATTCATACTCCATGGATTAGCAAGCTAATTAAAATTTTTAACCTCACCAGTGAAGTTTCCTGACAACTACAGGAAAACACATGCCTTGTAATGAAAGTACAGTAGTGTCCTAGACACAGCAGAGTGTCCTAGTCACTGGGCTACAGAGGCAGGCCTCAGCTTGCTCATTTTTTTCCCCCCAAAATTGAATTTTGCTGAGCTAATATACAGAAATTAGTGTTTCAGTAAAAGTAATGATGTCCCAATCTACCCAGTCTCCTCTGAACTGTCCCCTGCTTTTTATCCTGTGCCTAGGTGGGTAATGCACACTTCCCATATGAGTGAGTTCTGGATTTAAAGTGAAGTGGATGGAATTCAGGTTTAGTATTTTTTAAGTGACTGATCTACCCAGATATGACACTAAAGGTATGTAATACTACCCACCTTCTCCTTGGAGCCAAGCCTTTGAATGAAAGAGACTGGGATTGTCCATTCCTGTGCAGAAATGAGGTGGGTGAGGTGTGTATTAGAGCACCTACTAAATCAGGGGCTGCTGCCATTTTAGGTGATGCTTTGTTGAAAATCTGTATATACTTGGTCAGCAATAGAATTTAGGTAGAAAAAAGGTTATCAAACCTCTCAAAATGGAGTGTCTGTCTAGATTTAGAGTTCCATATTTGTGCACCTAGAGAATATCATGATCCAAAACGTTGATGCCAGCTTGTATAAAGTATAAATCCCTCAAGCATTTGGCAGCCATGATGAAGCACTTTTCAAGATTGCAGTAGAGTTTTCTTTTCCATTATCTTAAATGATTTTAGTGCTTACTGAACATTCTTTGAATCTACACTTTCTTTGTGTTACAATGAATTGGAGGTAAAGTTTCCCAGCTTCATAGAACTGCTATGAGATTGCCTGCATTAGCAAGACCTTTAAGATCTATGAGAGAAAGAGCTGTATGAAGCAATATTGCTATGGAGCTTGACAGAAAATACTTGCTTCCACCTATTAAGTAAAACCAACAAAAAACCAGAATTATTCTTCAGAGATATCCAAAACTTTTAAGGCAAGTAACTTCTTATATTGGCCAAAACAATTGATAGCGTTTTGATTTCAAAGAAAAACTGAAGCACTCCATAAAAAAGAAGACTTCTTTTTTTTTAAAATTGTCTTTTAACTCTTACAAATATTTTCAAAATTTGCTTTTAAATTGGACTAAAGTAATTATTCTGGATTAATACAGCCACTGTTAGTAACTAGAATGTATGTATGTAATCCATCTTCTTACCGTATATAGTGACCTGAACTCCACTAAGAAATATTTTGTAACTTATTTAAATCATGGGGGATATTGGTGTACTTTTTAAGCACTTGTGATTAAGCAGAAGCTTCAGACTTTACTGAATCTGAAATAAAAAGATTTAAATAAATGCTCTTATTTTTTCTGGACATGATTTCCCAGCTACTGCACTCATAAGCAACACAATACAGATATGTTGAATATACTTTATACAGCCAAAGCCTCAAGTGTTAATAAGAAAAATGCACTGGTCAGAGGCAGTCAAACCATGCATTCTAAACAGGAAATCTATGAAAGCATGGGCAAGGTACGTCCTTTCTATTAGTAACAGCAAGCTACCATATATGTCCTGTATACTCAAAGGCTACCATTACAATTCACAAATAATAGGTCTTTCCGTTGATGAGCCATGACAATTCATGTTTTTGAATGATGTAGGCATATTTAGAAATGTATTTATTTGTTATTATTCATAAGTCATCAGAAAGTTCTATCTTCTTGAATATCATTATATACTGAACAATAAAATTTTTTTCTATTGGTTTAATTTTTTTGCATACTGTAAGATTTATTTTTTTTGTAATTAATTTCATGAAAATGTATAAATGTCCCTTGCTTTTTAGTCTACTTAGTGCAGATTTTGTACTGAACATCAGACTAGTAACACAGCTAGAAATACTCCCTTGCCACCAGAATTCATTAATTCCATGTCTTAACCCTCTACATCCCATCCACACAAATGCAATTTGAAGAAGCTACCATTTGCATTTGTTCCCTCAAGGAAGCTGTACTAAGGTAATTGTCCTGATGGGTTCTACCTATTGTTATTTTCTAGGTGTGTTTTCACTTAGAGCCTATTTTCTTAACTTTGGTCTCCTAACCTGTTTTCACTGCCATATGTGTAGGTGTGTCTGTGCCACTACCTAACAATTTTTGAAGCAGATCATTAATTCCAACTTAACTTGATATAAAGGGAAAGAGTCTGAGAGTTATTAAGTTCCTATTGGTTCTGCAGAACTGACCAAGTGGGTTAAGGAAAAAAATCTACCTGATTAGCGTTCTGACAGAGGGAAAGACTGGAGGACAATCTGTCTCTACCTATTGTTTCTGGCAATACATGCATGGCCATCTAAATGTGTGCTTTGACTAGTTAAATCACATAATTCTAGCCCACAGCTAGCTATGGTATTTATTACCTTTTATGCAGTCAACAAGTGGGAACACTGTAGAGGCCATGGACGGATCTGGAGACCAGATTTGGCTCTAGGCATAGGGAAAGCTATTAAAGATAGCAAGATCGTGCTCATCTACCTTCTTATTTTCCCTATGTTGATATTGTAGAAATTAAGGATAAATGCTGCTGAAAAAGGAGGACCAGTTTAAGGAGTGAGAGCTACTACTGGTGAGGAGAAAGCCTTCCCATTGATTGCACCAAGAGTAAGAAATGTGAGCATCTGGGACTGTCCCCCTCCTTTTGTGTGGCAGGTCCACAACTTTCCTCTTCTTTCCCATTGTTGGAGTGTGCCATGTGGCCATGCAAACAACAGCAAAATACAGCATGGACTATTCTGCTGAAAAGCTCTGGACTAACTCAGCTGGGGGCATGGCATTGCGAAGCACTGAGAAAGAAGGAAAGGATTTAAGTGTACTGAAAGGGTTATGAGGCATGAGTAGAACCTCAAGAATTATATATTCAAGGAGCTGAAGGAGTGCTTCTTTTTGCACCCCGACAGAATTCCTCAGGAATAAATCAGAGACACAACTTGTAGCTGTTAAAGGAGAATAACAGGAGAAGACATTCAAGTTGCTCTTGTTTTAATGGTCACCATGAAATCTTGATAGCCTCCATTCCCAGATGGCAAGGTACTATTAATCTTAATGTTCTCTTCAGGAAAAAACTTTGAAATTTTAGCCCACTAAAGCTATATTAAGTTTTTATTACATAAAGGTAATTCAGCTGATTTTAAAACTGTCCCAGAGGTTAAGATTAATATTCATTTCATTACTAAGATCTAACATATTTGTCTTGATTTCAGCAATAAGATGAGTTTGGGACTTTGTCATTATTCATTTTCCATGTCTGTTCCTGCTGAGGCTTATCTAAGCATGAATGATTTTTCTTGGTTTGATCATCACTTCCCATTACTTTTCATATTGTATCTCAGATCTGTAGCTTTGTAATAAGTGTATTTCCTCCATATGTTGCTATTATTGACATCTCTACCTGAGCAATCTGAAGGCTTGACTTGTTGGACAAATGGAAATGAATAAAACAGTACCAATGATTGCCATGAGCAGGGATGTTGTACATCCTAGAAGGTTACTTATCTGTCTCAAAAGTATGAAACCCAATATAATGCAAGATCTTATGAATCAGATAATTCTTTCTCATTTGTTTAACTGAACAATCAATTTATAATAAAATCATTGGATAATTTATGTTGGAAGGGTCTGCAGGACATTATCTAGATGAAATTTCTGCTCCAAACAGGTTCATCTTCAAAGTTTGACAAACTTTCTTGGGACATAGTTCAGTGCAGTTTTGAATTTATCCAGAGGCAACCTTTCTAGGAAACCTGTTCCTGTGCTTAACTACCCTATTTGTGATTATTCTTTTTGCTTATGTCCAGCTGAAAATTTCTACGCAGCAGCTTATGATCATTGTGTCCTGTTCTTTTCTTGTACATATTAGAGAAAAGACTGTCTTCCCTATAACAACCTGCTAGGTTGTTGAAAGCAGAAATTAAATACCACCTTCTTCTAGAGAAATATCTCCTTGATATTTCTCCAGGCTAACATATCCAACTCTTTCAGTCCTTTCCATGTACACCATGTGCTTCTGTCTCCTAACCGTTATCTGTGGCCTTGTAGCAAACTCATCCAAGTTTATAACAGTCATTCTTGACCAAGCTTTTAAAAGTTATTATTTTTCCTGGAAATAGCAATAGTGAAAGTTACTATCCTGTTTATGCAGAAAAACAAAAGATAAAAGTTGGAATTGGCCAGAAAAGAAGTGTAACAATGCTTAATTTTGCTTTTGGTGAGAGTCAGTACTTTGTCCAAGACGAGGTGAAGAAGTGACAAGTTCACAAACTATAAGTATTTATAAAGAGAAGACAGATACAATTGAAAGCAGAAAAAATAATAATAGAATTGTTCTAAGTCTGAAAAGTGAAGCTGAACTCAACTAAACAAACTCAGACTAAAAACACAGTTCACCATTTTGGCACTGAGTGTGAAAGTTAACTGGGAATACGATAAGATGTTCAGTAATCGACATCTGAAAGTCAAGAGCTCCTCTCCTTCAAAGGACAAATTGTCATTGTTAATGAAGTTATGAACTTGACACAAGTAACCTAGTGAAATTCTCAGAATGTTAGACAATATGTCTGAATAGAAGAAATTCAGCTCCCTGTGCAGACTGGTGAGCATCGTCTTTCCTACCTGCAGACCCCTCAGCATATTTTGCTTTTTTAGCACAACCTTCCGCATTGCCTTATGTAAAATAAACTGTTTAGATAATATGTATATAAACCACAGAATTATGAATTATTCAGTGTGCGTTCAAAAAGGTGTGTCAGTTTTAGTAGTTTTCCTGGCTTTGTGCATTTTTACGCATAATAATTCACCCACTTGTAACCTTACTTAAACCTTTATTTTATTAAAATTCAGAGCTGACTCTTATTTTGTACTAGCTGGATACAAACATCATGATGATGAAAGTGTGCAAGAGTGAGTTCTGCTTTTTCATTTAAAGGAAAATTTTATGCTAAACAATACCAGCATCATCTCAGCCAAAGGGATGTTTCAGCCAATTATTAAAAACAGACCAAGAAAATTCTTTGGCAGATTAAAGGCAAACTAACAATAATCACTGAAAAAGAATAAAAAGTGCAATCACATACATGTTTAATCTTTCTTTTTTCCTTTTTTTTTCTTCTCTGACATCAGTAAACTTAAATTTGGGTTATTTTTATATGAGTAGATGTAGCTGAATTCTTGTTGGGCTTTTATAAGACTTTTTAATTTAGGTGGTGTGTGTATACAAATATATGACTAAATTTATGTATTTGAAAGATAGTACACATCATTGTTTCCTTTTCAAGACTGCTTAGGGCTAGGTCAAAGGAAAAAAACCAAACATTTCTGTTACAGGATTGATATGAGTTCAGTGCATTAAAGTTTCATTATTTATTTTTACTGTATTGCTTTGCGTTTAGGGTTATACACTAGCAATGCGTGAAGTTGTATTATGTTGTGTCATGAGATCCTTCCTAGATCAATCCATTTTGTGACTGTACACTGAAATACAGGATTATTTTTCTCCCTGTCTGTGGCTTATTGGTCATCTGCCAGATTGAGTTTGAATTACTTTTGGACCCAATGTTTTAAGAGATGCTATTGATAACTTGATTTAAATCAAATCAGAGCTGTCTCTGAAGATGTCAGAGGACATCTTCAGATAGAATAAGAGAATATAATACTTAATTTTCTTCATATCCTTTAAAGACTTTCAGTATCTTTGTCCCATCTCATTTTACTACTGTACTGAAATCAGTCTCAGGTGATGCTTAGCATTGTTTGAATGAGAGGGAAATGGACTGCCTTACAGGTGTAATATTAATAATGGTCATGAGAATGTCAGAAATATGAACACCCAGAAAGTTAGACAGAGATGACGCTGATATAGATATGAATGAAGGACAGCTATGGAGCACTGGTAACATTGGCTTAAATGCAAATATTTTGTCTTTTTGAGAAAATGCTGCACATCTGCTGTTTGAATTTGGCTTTTTGGCATTTTCCATTAACAAATATCAATAAATCAATAGGCACAACTGCACTGAAGGTGTGTGACAAGGAACTTTCATTATGAATCTTTTTGTCAAAATTGTTTCAAAAAGAAAAAAGTTATCTCCAGCTAAAAATAAGGTTTGCTTACTTGCTCTTTATTACAGAACATTACTAAATATCTCAGATTTGTAACTTGTGGATAGCATTACTACTACTGTACGTATCACTGGTCTTTCACACTAGAACCTAAGAAGTGTCATCTATAATTTTTATTGGAATTCCTCTTCTACTGTGAGCTAGAATCTTTCAGACACTAATAACGGCTGCTACTGAGGTTTGCCAAGCAAGAGTTATGTGAAAAATTATTTGCTAAGAAATCTGGTTCAGAAGAATTTTAATTTTCAACATGAGTGCAGAATTGCAACCTAATTATATTGGCAGTGATGAGGAACCTTCTTGGAGTCATATGTCAAGTTTATTTTAAAAACATTGTAGTTCATTCTTACTGGTGCCAGTCTACTTCTCTTGTCATTGCCAACAGTTTGAATCAGTGCCATTGACCTACCATCACTGGCCTTTACAAAGGTAACTGTGTAGAAATTAAAGAAAATTAATTTCTGCACAGTTTTAATTAAAATATATGTATGTGTTTTTTTGAGAAATACGTCTCATAAAACGAAGGATTTCTCTCAGGCATCCAACTCAAACAGCTAGAAGTGCTTTTCATGATGTTCTGTAAAATCAATTCTTAATGTTAGAAGTGTTCCATTTATAAATTATAGCTAATTATGTACTATACACCGTCCATTTGTACTGACTATACAAGATTGATGGAAAGTATTCTTTTCCACTTACAGATCTCTTTAATGCTTATGATACAACTTTCCCATTTCCTCTTGCTGTAGAGTCAATGATCAGCTGACTTTGACATTTTGCTTCACAATTAGAAAAGACTTTGTTTAAAAGTATTCATCCTGATACATTTGTAACATGGGGGAGTTAATTTAGATGATTGTTCATGCTGAAGATGATAAAAATGACTATCTTTTCTATATGCATAGGAATTTTATTTCTGGCAAGGTTTAATTTGCGAGGTAAATTATTCAAGAAGTCTCTGTATAAGAGATGCAAAAATATTGTATAATGAGTCAAACTCATTAATAACACCATCAGTAAAGGTAGAGTGAGTTTCTCAATCTTTATTTTACTTTTTAGAGGCACAGAAGAAGATTGCTTCTTACATTTCTATTTTTGAATTGCGAGTAAATGTCCTGTATTAGCAATTGAAAGTAAATAAAATTCAGGAATTTTTCAGTGATAAAAAGCCCATTAAGATTTAATTTATCCAGATGACCATTTTGCATATTTTAATTTAATCCACTATCCTTAACTCATATCCAGTTCATCTATCTGATATTTTAAATCAAGTGTCAGAATATATGATTAGCAGAAGTCAATCCTTGACCTCCTACATGCATCTCTGAAAATTAAAGTGTAAGGCTGTATATTACCTTTAAACTTCTATGAAGCCACCTAGCTTATTTCAGGATTGAAATTATAGAGCTTAATAGATTCAAAGCTAATTATAAAGTCATTCTGAGGCAGAACAGAGACAATCAAACCAGATGGAATCTATTACCAATCAAACTCCTGAGACTGTCTAGCATTATTAAAATGAATAATATTTCCATGTAGCAGTGATTGTTTTAATCAGTTTCTGTCTGGGTACCAACACTAGAGCTACTTCTATAAGTTTTATGTAGAGGTCACCTCTTCTCAATACAGCAATAGGTCCTGTCATACTTGACTCTTTCGGCTGAATTAAATGGACAAGCCTAAATTTGGAGATGGTAGGATGCTTAAAGAGGGACAAAACCTGGAGTACTGGAGATATTATAATGAAAAGAAATAGAAAAAGTATCTTAATAACTGAGGGGCAAGACAGTGCTACTTTGGATGAACTGAGAAAGCAATTGTTTCCCATTTGGAAGCCCCAAGGAAAACTTTGGAATAAAAGAACATTTCTTGTTAACACCCTTGCCCCTCCCCCTTCATCTTAAGGAAGAGAAAGTGTAGGGAAGCAGGGCAGTAAATGCCACTTACAGATTTTGAGCTTCTGGTAAGCTTTCAAAATTCATCTGGGCAGACTAAAAGGCATGTCTCCATTTCTTAGTCAGACTGAGGTGTCCTTAAGCCATCTGCTCTCCAAACTAGCCCACAGACTTTATTGTATTGTGAGTCCAACCTATTATATCTTGCCTTCCATCATGGCTGGTTAGTTGAATACTACCCTAGCCACTGCTATATCACTTCCAGTGCAGAGGTGCTTTGGGTCCACAGGTCCTAGACATCATGGAGTGGGGCTGTTCACCTGCAAAACTCTGCATTGACATAATAGCACAGGAGCAGGTCTAGATCTCTGTGTAAAAGGGAAACTTAATCAGTATGAAATAACTTCGATTATTTTGAAAAATTGTCAACATCAGATATGAAATCAGGCATAGAATTACAAGTCTAACCTTCTTGGTAGGAAACATAGTCAACATGTTTACAGAGCTATTGATTATTCACATCTATCTTTTTAAATTTCACAGCTGAAGGGCAGGCGTATGGGGTTGGAGATGTGGAAAATGAGATTTATAGTTTATAAATGAAGATATTAATGTATTTATAAATGAATATATTAATGTCTTAAGCTTCCTGTCTCAACACCGTGTTACTCCCCGTTGTATATCACTCACTCTTTGTGTTAAACACACATGAAAACACAACATGGGTTTTACCAAGATGGGTTATGAACTTGCAAGTTTCACACAATTGTTCTCAGTCATTAAAAATCATGAATGAAAATAGAAATTGGTGGCTTTGACTCTGCATTACAGTTAGTAAAGTTACAATATATATGTTGGGATTTAAAATTTTAAAAATGCAACAAGTTCTATGTGCAGATGCACCTGTTTAAGTTTAGGGACATGCAGCAAGATACTACCTTCAAATAATTCCTAACTCAGTATACACTTTTGCTCAAATTTAAAGCAGATATCAATGTAAAAAAAAACCAACAATGTTATCTTCTGCTTATCATGCTTAGCTTGGATAATACGTGTTTTGAGCAAGTCTCCTGATTCCTGCTGTCATCTTCTTAGAGAAAGTCAGAAGAACCTTGAGTTGCTCATTTTGATATACAGTCCATTTCATCCAAAACTCATATCATGTATGTCAGTCATACTTTCCCAATTAGATCATTATTTAAAGAAATTGAGAAGAGATTTATCAAACACTGTAAAATAATGCAGTAAATACATAGTGGTTATCTGTTAAAAAATCACTTGTAAAAGTGTATAAATCGTGCTAGGTGTTGATCCCATTTAAGCAGAGTTGGAGGTTAAACCCTTTTCTTCAAGAGAAGGAGCAATGTACTCAAGACTCCTGAGGTTCATATAGGATTCAAAGGCAAAGTCTCTATTTCTCAGCAAGTCTTCTTGCTACGTGGGTCTACTATAGAAAAATCTGCCTCCTGCTTTGGTGTGCAGTGCCCGCCCTCAGGGAAGGATTCAGAGTTCTGAACAAGTGGTAAGGAAGCTCGCTGTGGTGTTCTATGTCGAATATGTAGACCGCATGTCTGGTGTTTTCTGCAAGCTAACCTGAAGAAACACTCTCTCCAGCTGCTGAGTTGCAATGCAATGACTTCTAGCCTTTGTGTGAGAAGAAAACGTGCTTCATTCAGGAGTCCTAATCCAAGGTGCACCTTTAAATCTAGCTGATTGCCACTCTTGTGGGACCACTTCAGCACAAAAAAAACCCCTACCTGAAATAGAGGGAAAACAGCTCCCACCCTAAAATGTAAGTAGGAAATTTTCTAACAAGGTAGTTTTTCCCAGATTATAGCTAGGAAAGTACATTATAGCTACCCCTAGAATGACTGCAACAGCACCCAGATTGAGTTTTAAAGGTTCATGCCATCACTTCTCCAACTTCTTGTGGGTTTCTGTTTATTTTGAAGTAAGTACTGCATATGAGATGAATCACTAGCTCCAGGTGCTTCTCTTCCCAGTCACTATAGCAGAGATCTAGATGACTAGCTCAGACTAGAAGTCTAACTCTTACATAGCAAATTTAGGCAAGACGAAGCCCAACTTGACTGCACTGAGTCATATCTAGAAATTTCTCATGGATCTGTCACTAGATGCAATAACACAGAGAGTGAGGAAAAAACACTAGCAATGAGTAAGAACCAAGCTATATTCCATAAATCCTAAAATTATTCCTAAAAATAAGAATGTTTTCTGTGTTTTAGCAAGATAAAAATAATTATTTAACTAAAATGGCAAGAAAACTAGCTGATTTTCCTAGCTGTATGTTATTGGATTTCTCATTTATGAGCTTTAAAACAAATGTATGCAATAAAGCAAACCAGTTAAGCAAGCAGCTCAGATGCATGACAAGCAGATCCCTTGCCCGTCTTATTAAGAAGAAAGACAGGTAGCGCTAAAAAAACTACTAATAGGGGAATCAAACTGATTAATGTGGCAAAAATTCCTGCACTTGCAGCACTATATGTTTATTGGCAGAGATGCAAATATGCATGTAGCCTACTTTTATTTTCCCAGAGAACAAATGAATTAATGCTGTCATGTTGCTCAGGGTAACAGACTCCCACCTAAGAGTCCTCCCACGCCACAAGATCAATAGGACCCTGGAAGCTACAGCAGAAAGAAATTAGAACGTGCACCAAATTGTTGAGGCTGATAAAGAAAACACATTTGCCCTTCATGTATTTTTAAAGAGGTTCTTTTTCATTATGACTGGTAAATGGCTCCTATGTGAACTGCACTCATAAAATTAAAATAGGCTTCTGTTCCCCTGCTTTTGGAAGTCTGCATGGTTCCCATCTTGAGGATGCTAATATTTAAGGATCATAGATCAAGTTAGTCCACCTCCCCGCTTTGAGTCAAGGTCAAGTATAACTGAACAGCCTCCAACAGATGTTTGTCTCGTATGTTAATCATAAAAACACTCACCACAGAGGTTCAACAGCTTACCAAGCTATCCTGTTCCCTTGTTTGACAATTCTTACAACTAGCAATGTTTTCTAATAGCTCGTCTTGCTAACTGTGAAAGCAAATTTAAAATAAACGTGTTTGTTTTTTCTAGTCCTGGGCTCTACAGCTGTGGAACATTACTTCTTACTGTCTTCTTTCTTACGACATTTCATATATTTGAAACTTCATGTTCCTTGCTCTTATTTCCTCCCTGACACTGTTATCCTATATTTTCCTCTCCAGCCTTAAATATCCCAGTCCTCTCAGGCTATACAGATTTGTTTCCAAATTTCCTTTCTTACTGATATTCTCTGAGTTCCCCCTAATTCATTAAAAAATACTTGAAACTGATCTTTATATACCAGAAAGACCTTGGAACAGAATAATTACTGTCTTAACACTAACGCATCTGAAAATGGCATCTGTCTTTAACAGAAAAGCAACTAAGTTGAAAACATATTTCCAGACTTTGTCTCTCACCTCTTTAAGCTTTACTTCTGCAGCATTATGCCCAGCTAGTTAATTCTCAGTTTGTAGTTATCCATTTGATTTTCATTCCTAAATGTGGTATCTCCACCTGATACTAAGAAAAATAATCTTAAAGGTATCACCATGTCTCCAGTTTACCCACATCATTCTGATTTCAAATCTGACCCTCCAGAGTGTTTTAAACTTTTCCCAGGTCAACATCATACAGAGATTTTATAAGCATGTGCCCTATTTTATCATCCAAACATCCCACTAGGTATGTCCTTCGGACTTTACAACAAACCATTGATAACTATATTGAGAATGCAGGTTTTCAACCATTTGTGCATTGAATTAATAACACTTACATCATGACAGAATCACAGAATCACAGAATGGTAGGGGTTGGAAGGGACCTCTGTGGGTCATCTAGTCCAACTCTCCTGCCGAAGCAGGGTCACCTACAGCAGTCTGCACAGGACCTCGTCCAGGCGGGTCTTGAATATCTCCCGAGAAGGAGACTCCACCAC
>Ga0181612_149309_pt1 | contig 13990 bp, 12 predicted proteins | sample HoacroProtozoa21_FD_119630 | JGI IMG/M metagenome (GOLD analysis project Ga0181612, IMG submission 119630) | Hoatzin crop microbial communities from Cojedes, Venezuel. Combined Assembly of Gp0051906, Gp0051904, Gp0051908
ACTCTGATAAGCAGCCCTGCTGCGAACTTCCTGCGAGAGTCTTAGACAAGTGACTTGATCTGTCTGTGCCCCAGTTTCTATCAATAAAGTGGAGCTACTCTTTAATGAATTTGTCTTTCTGTTCAGGGGAAGATGTGGATGATTCCTATGTGATTTAGGAAAAATCACTTTGCTCAGGCTTTGGGTATCTCAATGTCAGAGATGCATTTTAAATTTCCATCCTGTAATTGCCGCTAGTTGGAGTGACACAGTCCTCAAATGGGTATTCCTAAGTGCTAGTGTTGCACAAAATAATGGTAGTTTGAGAAAGTAATGTTCGAGCGCAGTATTGTCTTTGATCTGATATAACTGTATTGTCAAAGAGAGATCTCGCCTGTTCCTTGCCCGTGCCTGGGGAGTTTTCTTGTCACCCTGTAGTGCTGCAGAGGACACTTGGACACGATACAGTGCAGTAACCCAGCATTACCAGCAGTGAAGATGACATCTGTTGTGATGCTTCTCGCCACTTGTATCTCAGCAAGCCTCAATTTTTCTATCATTTTTCTTTCATAGAGACACGCTTGCACAAGCTGCTGTCAGATGCTTTTAAGAATCGCTGCTGTGGCAGCATTTGGATGTGTTTGGGGAGTGGAAAAAAAAAAAGCAGAAGAGGATTGGGTGGGGTTAGCAGGGATTTTGCGAAAGTAGGGGAGCTCACGGGGATTGACACTGCCAAAAGGAGTTGGGATGGAACAGAGTGTTTAGGAGCTGTTGGGAAAAGGGATTGCAACAAATTGGGAAGGTATCAGAGGGGTGTGGAAGGATCAGGCTTTGGGGAGGGTTGGAGGAGACGGGGCTGGGGATGTGGAATAAGAAGCATTAATGGAGCTGGGGAGGCTCTGGCTAAAAGAGGGATTTGGATGAGGGAAAAGGCCCTCTCTGTCATATCCTGGGATGATGACTTTGTCACTCCTTCGAGAGCAGATCCCAGCCCTAGTCACATCTCCATCATAAGCCAAGCAGGCTGCTACCTGCAGCAGGCTGCTTCCCTCTGCCTCACCCCTCCCAGTATATGACCCGTCTCTGCTCAGCACTTTGAGGACCGAGGTAAAGTGACTCTAAAGTCTTTTTTGTTGTTGTTGCAGTAAGTATTCTCAACTTGCAGGCATAAGATCTGAGCCCATTTATCCAGAAAGCAGATGACAAGTATGTCTAAAACATTACCTTGCCGATATCTGTTGCTTGGTGTGCTCCAGGAGGGTGTTCAGGGAGGCTGAAGATGGTGGCTGCATATAGACATGAGCTTAAGAAACCCCTACCCCCAAAAGATTAAAAAAGAATGAAACAATGCAAGTGTGTTGATGAGTTAATCACAGGCTAGCCCAAATTCCTTGGGATGGTTTGAAGGTTACTCAAGCTTAACACTAGCCAGTTCGCACTGTGCCACCATTCAGTCCAAGTTAGGCATTGGAGTTTGAAATTCTTGTCATGACATAGACCTCTAAGGATGCTAAAATGCAATACAGAACTTGTACCCTGCTGTTGGTCCCTCTTTCTGGTGTGTATCGTTGGGAAAGCAGATGACAGAAACTGCTGGGGAAATGACAAAGAAATGCTAAAATACTAAAATGTCTTTGTTTCCTTTTGTGGCACTTGAATTCCTATCCATGAAGCAGCACAGTAACTTTGGAAAACACATCCATAATTCCAGCTTCATTTCTGCCTCAAAATGCCTTGCTGTGGCTGATTTTGTAAGAGGTGTAAAAGCTGCCAAATGGGCCAAAGCTGCTGTTGAGTCCTCTGCAAATCAGAACGGCAACGCTGGGTGAGACCAGAGAGCTGTCTGTGTCTTCTGTGTAGTGGTGGCCAGTAGTAGGAGCTTGGAGAAAAGTAAAAGCTATGTAAGATGCTTTCTCTCCTACACTCTCATGGAGTCTTCCAAGTAAGTGTTGAAGGGCTTTCTGAATCGCAGATTTCTTCTTGAACAACGGGTTTATTGGTCGCTAGTAGACCTATCTCCATATAGTTGCACAATATTTTTAGGGATCCATTTATACCGTTGCCTTTCATAGCATTCTTTGGCAATGAGCTCTGTGAGCTAATTATTTTCATAAAAAGGGAACTTCTAGATTTTCTACCAGATACTTCCATATGATATACCCCTAACTTTTATAGTGGGAGAAACATTGACTAATCTGTCCCAGTTGGCAATTTCCTAGACATCTGTGACTTCGTAAATTTTTTGCTCTTTCAGTTATAGAGGCTGAAGACAATCCAATATATCAGTTTAAAATCTGTTTAGTCGGTTGCCACTTGGATTCTGAGGAAGCCAATCTGCATGTGCTTCATCTGACTGGGTCATATAATTGTCCCATCATTGCAAGATAACTGCATGGGCATTTCTTTCTCCCTGCAATGAAGGCAACTATTGTGGCCTTCAAGTATAGTAGGTGCTACTACTGTATTTTATCGTCCCCAAATTATTTTTGTTGCTTTTGTTAATTTTTTTGTGTATTGATATTACTATTTTTCCAAACTTGGTTTCCCCAGTGCTGAGTAACTTGATGAAAATTATCAGTATATTTAAAAAAACGAAACTATTCATTCCAAGTCATTGCTTTTTATCATTCTAAGAGTACATTTCAGCACACTCTCTCTTTGCATTGGCTTTAAGACCTCAAACTGTGTAAAGCTATCTGCTTAAACAAATGATATTTTTTCCAGTTCCTTAATTATTTATGGAATTTCTGTATATGGATCTTCTCTTTTATTTTTTTTTTGCAGTTATGCTGAGCAGCTGTTCTTGAAAAAGTAGGTTTATAAACTGCATTTTCGTGTTTGCTTTTACTAATCACTTTAGAGGTAAAATATCGTGATTTATAACCACATAACAAAGCTTGCCAGCTGGGTGTTTGTTTCATGGCTGGAAATAAACAGAGTTTTTTATGAAAACTTTCCTAGACAAACTCCAAAAAAGGAAAAGCAATCCATCTGAAAGGAGCAATGTTTTTTAATGATGGGTTTTGTGTTTATATTGGCGCAAATTTTCAACTGGTGGGCACAATCGCTAGAACAGGGGCCGTATTTTGTTACTGTGCATGAGAAGTCACGTGCTGTCTTTTTGCGAGCACTTGCATGCTTTGCTGCTTGCTTTGACTGTTCCTGCAAAAGGAATTTGTACTGAGGTGTTCCACGCCAAGCATGCGAGCTGGGAGGAGAGAAATGTATCTGACCCAAAAGGGTTATACGTTGCCTGTTTGTGATGGATTATCCAACCTCAACCCACTCTTTACCTTGGGAGTTTGAGGGCGCTCAGTGGGTCTGTGGCATACTCAGGTGGGTTCAACAGGGAAAAATAACATTTGATAAGGTAAATGAAAAATATGTACATAGGAGAATAAAAATTCATCTGAAATAAATATTTACAACACATACATATACAATAGAATGATGATATTCCTTTGATAACGAGGCTGCTGACCTTTCAGATGCAAACGAATGATAGTTTCCATATTAAATGTTGAGACGGTAATGTTTCAGACATACTTTAAACCTATTCCAAGCTTGAAAAGCCTACACATATTTTACAGCTGTTTGACATTTGTTCTTTTTTTCCGATAGTCATCAGGTGTTGTCTCCGTCAGGGTCGTGAGCAGATATTTACTGTTCATGAAAGCAGTGCTGCAGATCAAGGACTGAGCATGTGATTTACTTCCCTCCTTTGTTCTGCCAAAAAAAAAGGGAATCCAAGAGCAGGGCCAAAAATCAGTATCCCATCTTGGTCTTTCTGTTTGCAGATAAAAATATTTGATGGCACTAGTGTGGTTAGGCATTAGCCTGCTGTTTGTACTTCCTAGCGGAATCCTGGTTCATCAATGGACTTTTTGTGGTCATCTTTGGCTGGGTTTTTTATGGACTTTTTGTAGTTGTTTGCAACAGATGGAAGGAAAAAGTGTGAATTTATCTCCTATCTCAAATGCCAGTCAGTAAAAAAAATTTACTTAAATCACAAATTTTTGATCTACCTGTATATTTTACCCTACATATACCTTTTAACCCATTGCCAGTGTAAGAAAGATCATTCATTGCTAATGCTTGCTAAGCATTTTGGGTAATATGTTTAGAGATAAGGTGTATATGTTCTTCTTTTTTTTTTTTTGGAGTGGTTATGGGCTACTGTGATATGGAAAGTGGGTTTTTTGGGGAGGAGGTAGGGAGTGAACTCTTAACATTGATGTGGCCTCTTAGATGGTGATAGCTGCTGTTTATGCCAAGGGCTGTGCTGTAACAAGTTCACGGGGGGGACATGCTGATCTGATTCTCATCTTTGCGTTAAGCTAGCTAATGTGCATGAGAACTAGCACTGGAAGCTTAACATCCTCGTGTAGTGTTCCAACCCTCTAACCCCAAAGGAGCAGAAATGCAGAAAAGCATGGAATGGAGCTACTTGCTAAGTCATCCAACTTGAAGGCGGAATGCCTGCTGTTGGGGTGTATCAGCTTTAAGACGTGGTATTGGGAAAATATTTTAAATCACGTACATCAACATAAACCAGTGATAAATGTGTGTATACTTTACTGATTTATCTTAGAAAATTAGTGTTGATCTTGTTCATTTTGGAGAGAGAAAACCTTGCTACAAAAATTGTCCTTTTTTGTCTCCTGGGAGGATATACCAAACAATTGATGCCACCGGTATATTACGTGATTCAGATAACAAAACTTTTTGTGTTGCCCGGATTGCTATGTCAAGTCCTCAGTGGAACAATTGGAAGTGTAATGGGAAGCAGAGCTACTGGCAGAGATTACTGAAAGAATTGAAAGGTTTTCCAAACAAAACAGATGACACTGAAAAAAGTGGGGCAACTGCTCAAACGGCAGCTGTTTCTAAATATTTTAAAATTCTTTTTGGGAATGATTGCAATGCATATTACAGTGCTGATTGCTGCTGTAAAGCTAGGCCAATGTTTGTTTTAGCCAGCCATGCTGATGAATAACTGCATAACTTAAATACAAATTATTTGATGAAAAAGGTAAATATTTTTTGTTGGAGATGATGCTGAAATCTCTGACATAATTGAACACATATATTTTTTAGAAAACCTTTTCATCCAAATAGATTAATATTGAGTGCTTTGTGTAGAGGGACTTATACCATCTGTGTAAGCGTAACTACAGACAAGGGGTGGTATCAGCTCCTTTCCAAATCACTGGCCTTCCGCTTATTGCTCCTTTTTCCCCACGTTACTCTCTGAATTCCATGAACACCTAGAAATTTTGCATTCATTTGTTAGTAGGGCTGCAACATCCTACGCTACAGTACATTATCCGTTGTTAACTCCTGAACACTGTGGATCGTAGACTAAGGCCACTGAAGGTAGGAAAACTGGCAAATTTTTGTGGCAGTGTTGTCTGTCCAAAGTCTCATGGGGAAGGAGTTTTGCGTGGCATGACGGTGTCATCTTACCTACAGGTGTTTTTATCTATGAGGTGTAAACTTGCAGATCTGGAGATGTAGTTCTTTAGCTCTGTAGGAGGCTCTAACTGCTATCCTTTATTGAAGAAATTTCCTTCCCATCATGAGTCACTTGACAACTGTCAAGAGTATGCTCTGCAAGTATGCAAGAGCAGAGAAGTGGACATCCTGTGTACAACGTAATGGCATTTGTTACTGCTATTAATAGAGCTGGGGAATGCTCTGCAGCAGCTCTTTGCCTTTTTTTGAAAAACATGGAGTTGCATACAGCAAATACAATTCCAGTTATTCCAAAATTTCTGGAAGCACTGAACAGGGGTCATTGCTGATTGAGACTGACTACACACCAGGTTATCTGTGGCTTTTCTGAAAGCTGGTTGGTTACACTAGCTTTCAATCCACCTACAAGATAAGGTAATATGACACTACTAATTCAGTCTGCCTATTCGAGGCTTGCAAAGAGAAACCGAGATGTGCATCCTTCTTAAATGCTAAATATCAAGCCTTTAATTATCCTAACAAGTTTCTTTTATTTTTTTTTTAGGGATGAAAACAAAATAAACAAACAAGATGACCCAGCACTTTGTGATCTTCACTGTTGTAAGGAAGGGCCAATAAGAAATGGCCCTATTGGGCAGAAGCCACCTTCTATCAACCCTGAGAGACTGAAAGATTTTGGTGAGGAGGATTACCTGAACGGGGATGTGAAGACCTGGGAAATGAAGATAGTGAGCCGTAATGAGGAGTTACTTAGGGATGCCCTTTCCCGCATCCCTCAGTCAAGCAGTAGGACCAGCCTGTCAAGCTGCAACAAGCTGATTCGGTTTGAAGATATTAGTGCAGCAGCTTTTAAAATCCAGTGCGGTGTTCAGAAAACCCCTTGCATGGTACGGAGTTTATATGGCTTTGCATTCTTTCAGTATTCCTTTTATTTTCTTTGTAAAAGTTGATCAGAAATGAATGAAGAGTATGTGTGGGTTGCAGGAGGTGGATCTGTGTAAGATGACTGATGTTCATATGAGTTGTTGTAAACGGTCAATAATAATTTTCTTCTTACCTGTTTAACCTAAATCCTCAAAGATTGCGATGACCTGTAAATAAAGGATAAACCACATTAAGCATAGAGCTAATGCACTGTGGTATTATGCTCCCAGTGAAAAGCTCTTGCTACAAGGAACCTGAGCTGGAGACGGCGGAATGTCAGTGTTTAGGTAAGCAGTCATGTGGAAGGGCCCAGTGTGGAACCAGCCCTCATATTTGGGGAGTCTGGAGGCACAGACTTTCTTTCCCAGCTTAGCCAACCTGGCAAGGCTGGATATGTTCTGTAACCAGGTGGTTCTGCCATGTGTGTCTTCAACAAAACGAGGACATGAAGATACACACACAAACATACGCACCTATGGACCAGTCAAGGTATGAAAATGACCGAGACACTCATATAAATGTACAAGCATTTGCTAAAGCGTGAGAGAGGTACAGTGGCAAGATGTTTAATTAGTAGTATTTCTACTGTTTGGAGCTCTTCACGAAGGCTACTGTAGGCACTCTGTGGTGAACCTCCTCTTCTCCCTGCGGTGGGTGAGAAGAGCATCTTTGCCAAATGGCAATTCATAGCAGCAGCCCCAAATTGCTGTCTTGATGAAGCCCTCCCTGTTGCTGACCTGGGGCACCTCGCCAGCCTCACCGGCCATGGATTGTTTTTTTGGTCTGCACAGGGAGAGGACCTCAGTGTCTGAGCCACTGCTTGGGGTTAACAGTCCCAGGAGCAAAGCGGCTGGGTCTGCAAGGCACAGCACTTGTGCTGGTTCCCAGATGGTGCCAGAGACATCACAATTACTTTCAGTGGGTTTTTCTAGCTTAGAGTTCCCAAATTAAGGATAGCTGTGTTTTTTTGCAGCATACTACAGAAGAAGTGTGTCTCGTGACAAAGGGCATGACACAAGACCTTTTACAGCTGTAAGGTGGCACGAAAAACTTGCAGGGTAGTGTTGGCTGGAGTGCAGGGAGTCAAACTGGATGCCTTTTCCGCGCATATACTGCCTGTTCAGAGTGACTCGGGAGTAAACCATACTGCCAGCTGTACCTGGATTTCCTTTCCCAGAGGAAAAGTTGGCTTGCTCGGGAAGGCAGCGGGGGGAGTGAGCAGACACATGTGCAGCATGGGTGGTCGAGGGGGGCAGGGCAAAGAGAGGGAGCCTACCAAACCCTGCATGTTGCATCGTTTGTCACCAAGGCTGTCAGGCTTGAGAGCACAGACAGTGCTCTAGATGGGAGTGTCAATTTTCTGCTTTTGTGGAGAGACTGTCCCAGGAAGAGAAGGTTTGCATTTATGTTGCAGGCAGTGAGCACTACGGTCCTCTGTAGTTGACAGCTCTGGTCATATTTGTTAGATGGGTTGAAACTTGCTGTGCAAAGGCAGGTCTATGGGCAGGGAGAGGGAGTGAGTCGGGTTTAAACTTGCTGTGCAAAGGCAGGTCTATGGGCAGGGAGAAGGAGTGAGTCAGGGCTTCATTTGGAAAGCAGAACTAACTAGCTCCATACCCTTTGATAGCCTGGATCCTTCCTTCCCTGCAGCTCATGGCATCATGCACTTCTGCCGAGCTAGTAAAACCTCTCTCAGCCCCATCCCCCAAGCCATGTCCTTGCTCCCAACTCATCCTAATGCAGGAAAAGGCAAGACTGCACTACTGAGTCCATCTTCTGCTCCTTTTGCATCTGTGAGACTCAAGATGCGAAGATTTTGCTAAACTGATCGTGCTCCTTCTCACGAGTAGTTGAGCTCTCTTTAGCCAGTTCACACCATTTGTTCTCAGGCAGCTTTGTCCCTCAGCTTAAATAGTTCTTTTCTCTTGGGTGTTCCTGGAAGATTTATGCAACATGGTTTTATCACCTTTCTGCATTTACTGTGCCAAGTTAAACAGGCTAACTTTCTTTAATCTCTTTTTGTGAACTATCCTTTAGGAATGATCAGAATAGTGGGAAGCCTATATCCCCACTTGCTTCAGTGTAAAAATAGCCCATGACTTTTGCTACTCAAAGTAATGTTCCCGCAGAAGTCATTAGTATATGTTTCATGCACCGATTCAAAAGGAAAGTATTGAAAGCACAGAGTGGTGTCAAGAAAAGCACAGATAACCTTTATTTTAACTTATCGCTGGGAGACAAGAGCCCCTTTCAGGGACGTTTGTTTGGATTAAAAAAGTGAGCATGACCATATCCATGCAGTTCATTGAATGGAAGACCCTTTCAACCCAAACCATTCTGCGAAATTGGGCACTTGGTTTTGTTCCTGATGTAGGAACTTTAAGGGTTGCTTTGTGTTAGCTTTTTGGATGACAAATGGAGGGTGTGCTGTGTGATGTGCATTAGACACAATATCTGTAGTCCTTAGATAAGATCACGGTGACAAAAGGGAGAAGTTACAGGCTAATTCAATGAGTCTTACAAGGTCACACATCAGGTCAGTATAGCTGCAAATAGCACAAACACCTCCTTTGTTAGAAGTAATTGCTATATTTAGGCTCCATGAAAAAAAGCCTTAGTTAAAGGAAGCAGAAAAGGATGACCTAAAGAGTTAAAATATTGAGCATCTAAATTACAGAAAAATAATAATAATCTAAAGTACACCACCTCTGTAATAACAAGTGACCTAATGACAAATATTCTTGAATGTACGGGACTTCGCGACTTTATAAAGTCACAGGATTCATCTCCTTAAATCCTTTTTCTCATTGTCCATGCTAGAATCCAAGATTCTCTACAAACGCAAAAATTACAAAACTGGTATGGTATGTGAAGAATCAGTGAAGTAGTGTTTCTTCTCTATGGTTCTTGTTCTGTTTTGCACAGGCATTCTCCATAAATTGGGCTGTTTAGGATAGAAACTATTATCCTATTAGTGTACTAAGCACTTTCCATTCTTTCAGTTCTGCAGCCCGATTTTCAGAGGAGCAACAAGTGGTAGCTCCTATTGCAGGGTTTTCAGAAGCAAAATAGAGAATCTGGCCCCACCTGTGGGTGAGGAACTTAACATACGCTTGTAAATCCACTAAAAAGCCTGGAAACATTCATCTGAAACATTTAGTTCGGTTGTATACCTGAAAGTATCTGTTTTGAATATATTTAGTTTATATAAATTTGCTTTGAAAGTCCCACAGTCTGAAAAATATATTGGTACGCATTACTATATACACTATATGCCATATACATGAGACAGACACTTTTTGAGGTAAATATTTCAACTATATTTATATGCTGTTTTTTAATCTCTCTCTCTTTGTGGCTTATCATAAATGAGGGTTTGATCCCCTAAATCCCCAGGTCCTTGTTTGCCTTGGCAGCCAGTGGAAGAAATGGAGCCAATTACAGAATAGTGACATAGTAAGCTAGGGAACTGGAACCCACAGGCTTACTGCAACTCTATTTCATAAGTTATCTTGTTTAAAACTCTTGTTTTAGATAATATAGTAACAGGAAATTAATATGGTGATGTGTCCTGTGAGTGTCTTACTATAGAAATTTATAAAGGTTTGCCATTAAGAAAACCAAACAACAAAATCATGCACTTGGACACTGCATCATGTGTCCCAGCTTGCTAGTTCCTCTCAGTTCAGGCATCCTTTCTGTTCCAAACACCGAGCGTTTTCAAACAGCTGCTGCTTACGCTTGCAATCCTTGGAAATATTTTTTATTATTTCCATCATTCTTCAGATAAAAATATCATTACTAACGTTGTACTGGTCTTAGGATGCAAAATGAACAATATTCAGTAGTGAATCAGTGACAGAAACCATAACAGAGTCATAATGAGACTCAAAGAGGAATTTTTTGACTGCTTTTGCATCTATTAGTAGATGACTTTATTTTTTAGGTATTCAGTTCTCACAAGTGCTAGAATATCAGACCATAGGGTAATTTTTGAAATAATTGAAAATACTTATTTTAATATCTGTATTTGAACAGTAAGACCAAAACAAGTGCTATTTTCAGAATTCATAATGTCATGGGGTACATATTTCACTGCTTTGAATTTAAAAATGCCTTCCATAAACCAGAAGAAGCTGGTAGGTAACAACACACTGTCATGTATTTCTGAAGAAACAGATGATGAAATCTACTTTTTAGAGCTCATATGTAGATGAATGCATGCCTTGCCAGGGAGCTGATGGGGTGTGGAAGGTTTGTCTTCATTTTAGAAACATCCCTATAATACTATTTCTATACTCCAGTATTCTAGGCTATCCAAACAATATGGAATGGACATCTACCTAAAGAAAGAGTTCCTCCAGTACACGGGATCTGTGAAGGAACGAGGTGTACTTTACCTTCTGACATCATTGCCTCAGGTATAACAAAATGTTAACTTTCAAAAAGAAAGAGATTAGTTCTGCTTCACAAAAATGAAGTAGAATTAAAGATAATTTTACTTGTAACATCCATGGAATAGGAGTGTTTCTTGCCTTTTGAACCATTGTGCTGAACAACGTAGATAGGTCTGCTAGTATCTGAATGTAAAATACTTCTTTATTTGCGCTTGGCAGATCTGCTGGTGAAATGCTTAAAACTATTTGAAACAAAAGGCTGTCAAATGTAAGCATCAGCGTTTTCTGTGGCATTTGGATGAAAGTGTTTGTATGCGTATTATGGTTCTGACATGTTGAAACCACCAAACTTGAAGTGATGATGAAATTGAGTTTCAATGGGTGATGAGAAGGATCTAGATCACTGGTTGATTTTGTAATGAACTTCAGTATCAAGACATGAAAAGCTTGTTTATAAATTGCCATAGGAGGTTTTTGAGTCTCTGCAGCAATAATAATTATAATTGGCATGATACAGCAGCCCAGAAACAGTGATTACTCCTGCACTTTTGTAGTAATATGAATAAATCCTTCTATTAAAGGGAAACCTGAAATGAGATAATTTCACACAGGTAGGGAAGAGGGGCCAGATACTGGCTTTGAGGGGCCAGATATCGACTCTTCTGGGATCAGCTGGTGTTTTGCAGCTAATTCCAATGGAACAAGAATGGAACCTGGAGGAGTGCAGGAACAGGTCTTGTGATGTCTCAGATCTGTGTGTAACTCCTGAGATCACGCCAGACATGCACATACTGTATTGTAATATCATAATGTGATCTTCTAGTAGAGGAAAACGAGGAAGTCAGATCATTAGAATGATCCAGGTTCACATGGGACAACTTTGTGACACTATATTATGTGCAATAAGCAAACCTGTTTTTCAGGATCAGCAAAGAAAGGGGGTGATCGTGGCTTCGGACAGTAACTTTTCCATGGCTGTTGCTTACCATGCCTCAGAGCTCCGCGTTCCAGTGTTTGTCATCATGTCAACCAGCACATCTCCGGGCAGAGTGAAAATGTGCCGTGAGTATGGTGCCATGGTCATATCCTATGGCACTACGGCTAAGGATTCCCAGACGCACGCAAGAAGGCTGGCGCAGGAGAATGGTTACCTCTACCTCGAAGAGTAAGTGGAAAGTCAGGCTGATTAGAAAGCTTAGATTAGATACTTGCGCAGCTCTGTGAAAACAATTAGTTTCATTAAAATTTGATCGCAGGTCATCCAAATGTTCCCACTAGCTGGTGTATGGACAGTTACTGATTTCCAGGTACAATTCATGAATCTTTCTATAACAGTTGGGAATGGAAACCAAAATGAAACACTCTTCCTACAAATTAGGCAAAGTTGCTGGTTCAGAATTATACGGGCTAGTGTGATAATGGATGTATGCTAACTCTTGATGAAGCCAGCCAGAAAGCATCAAGGCTAGCATTCATTTTTGGTCTCTCTGTTTGGAGTAAAATGGGTAAAATCTAACCTTTAATGCAAAAGGTTCAGTGGCATAGGACAGGGCAAGAGAAGGTTAATGCTGTAAAATTTTTGCCTTTCTGGTGTGAGTGACGAAACTGTGATTCTGACTTGAAAAAAGGTGATGAAGAGGCTACTTCACACATATCTTTAAAGTAGCTAAGGGTGAGTGTAAATTTGTTTGAACTATTTGAGGTCATTGAACAAGCCGGATCTAATAAAAAAATGATTAGAATAAGATAAGACAGGCAAAAATATTTCAAACTGATCCATTTCCCTTTTTTTTTTTCCTTTTCTCTCTGCAGTCTCTTTAGCCTTTCCCTTTCCTTTTGGGTGTTTTTTTTTTCCCTTACCTTTTTTCAAGTAAGATTTCCAAAAGCGCATAGGCGTGAATCATTAGCATGAGGTAGCTGGTGGTCCCTCTGATGCACTGAGCTGGAATGTTATTCTCACTCCCCATCACTGCCTCTGTGCAGGCTTTATCCGCCACTTGGTGGTTGTACAGCACCTACTGCAGTGAGTGCCCATTCCCCTTCGGCTCCTAGGCACCACGGCATTCAACACAGTAATAATCAGTAATGTTGTTTGGAAAGTGGATCCCAGAATGAGCAGAATGGAGAAAGTCCTCACTTCTTTCCCAGTTGGTTTATTCGGAAGGCAGTATTAAAAATTGTACTTTTCAACTGCGCTGTTAGCTCTGCCGACAGCAAGTGACCCACAGGGCTGGTTGGTATGCCTTGTCCTTTGTCCCAGACCAAGACTTTCAAAGAAACCCAAGGAAATGAGGTGCACTGAATCCCACGGAATTTTAAACCCATTTAGGCTGACTTTGAAAACCACAGCTTTCCATAACTTCATGATTTCCAAATTTCTGTCAGACACTTTTCAACTGATGTGTTAACTCCCAGCTGACTTGCATCAGCTATCATGTTTGCACATAAGAACTAAATTATTGTATTGGAATTTCATGTTTAATCCTCTCCTCCTTCTCAAATAGTTATTTATCTTATGTAATGTAGATAAGCTCCAGGGACAACGGACTTGAAGGACTTCAGCATCTAGCATTGAGAAACTCTGAATGTACACATTGCCATTAATAATATCAAAGAATTTGGATTTATTTCAGGTTACAAGAAACAGGTATTTCAGGTTACAAGAAACAGAGTTATTCAGTCTGTTTCTATGTTTAATTAACCTCACAGATGCAATTTTTCACACTTTGGAGGAAAAAAAAAGAGAACACCCCCCTCACACACACTATGATTGTGAGCCTTTTTATAATAGGGTGCCTGAAGCGTATTTTGTTAGGTGCAGACTGGGAGAGCTTTCCCAGAGGGATGTACGCATGTATGGATAGCCAGTCATCTTCAATGTGTGTCTGACACACTTTCATCGCCAGTTGCCCAAGCTGTCTGTAAAACATCAGCTCATCTCCTGAGCTTTAGAATGGAACTTCTGGAATGTCATTTTATTTTGATTTAATTCCAGCTTGCACAAAATCCCTAGCAATTTGGTCTCTGGATGTCCTTAACCAACAATTCATTCTTTCCTTCCTGAAGCAGACATTAGGTGACTGTCTTTGGTTTTACCTGCACGGGTGATGTCCTGCCGTTGGATGTGTCAGTGTGGGTTCTTCCCATTTCCTGAGTGCAATTAAAATACTGTGTTATGCAAATGATCACAGAATCACAGAATGGTAGGGGTTGGA
>Ga0181612_164133_pt1 | contig 13990 bp, 15 predicted proteins | sample HoacroProtozoa21_FD_119630 | JGI IMG/M metagenome (GOLD analysis project Ga0181612, IMG submission 119630) | Hoatzin crop microbial communities from Cojedes, Venezuel. Combined Assembly of Gp0051906, Gp0051904, Gp0051908
GAAATCAGATGTGCAAGCAAGTATTTACACTATTGAAAGTTAGGCCTGTTACTCCATCATTCTGCCTTGCTTTTTCTCTTGGTGTTTTTTTCTTCTTTTCCCTCTTAACGCCATCTGAGCGGATGACACCACCCCTGTTTTGGCTGCTAGTGTAAGCTATGTGGCCAGTATGGAGCAGGGCCTCTTTTTAACTGGTCTGGTTTATTTCGGGAACAGTACTTGTACTGGAATATACTGAATTTCTTTATTCCCCAAAGGGAAGAAATACATATAGGTGGACAGGGTGAGGTATAGCTTGGTATATGTAGCTAGTAGAGTTTTTATCTTTTATCCAAGCGTTATCCTGGTATTTTTTTCTTATGAGAATTGTTTGCGCAAGAGCAGCTATTGCATTACCTTTTTAGCCTGTCTTGTATTTTCTAATAGTCATATAGGAGAGCCTTATGTTTCACCAGCTAAACCCACAGAGTAGAGGAGTAAATTCTGGCCTTGATTTAGCCTCAGGTGCTTGGGGTTCAATTCATCTCAGCTGTCTGTAATCTTCTGAAAATGAAGTGTTCAGTCCAAGCTAGGTTTCCAGGTGCTTGCTGTAGTCCAAGGGAAGACAAAAGTCTCCCCTCGTGTGATTTAGTCTCTTTTGTTACAGGTAAGTAAGGGGATTTGCCTGTCTTCGGTGGCTGTGAAGGAGTCTAGATTCATTTTTTAGGTGGCTAACATTGGAGAGTTATGGCACTGAAAGGAAAAAAAAAAAAATTCTAATCTAACCTGCAAGGTTGCTACATTGTCTGAGAGGTTTAAGGTAGGTGAGCATCTTGTTGAGTTCTGGGGTTGCTAGAAGAATGTGGAGTAGTCTTTCTGCGGGGTAGTGGGAGAGTGCAAACTTGTAATTTGGAAATCATTAGTAAAAATATTTTTCTCTAGGTTCTGCCGTACAATGTTGAAAGACCATAATTTGACAACTCAGCAGGCTTTCCACCAGTTTGCACAAAAGAAACTGTTTCTTCCATCCGCAGTATGGCGTAATGCAGGTAAATACTAATCAAAAATTAATAGATCAGTGCGTTGTGAGTTTTTATGCCTTGTGGTAATGATGAAAGCCTGCTATGCTTTCTGAAGTCTGAGGGTGATAGCATTTCCTAGGTGGTTTTTAATGAAGAACTAGTGCATATGGATGTTTGGAGCTTGGGGAGAAGATGTGGATGTCTCACAGTGTGCTTGATGATGCATGTTTTCTCCATGGCATTCAGCTGCCAAGACTTACAAGGGGCTTTGTTGGTGCAAAATATTATTTGGCCTTTGCTGCACTTAATTTAATTTCTGTCTTAGTGTAAATGTAGCCCTTGTGAAATACTCACTGTTGCCTTCTGTCCTACTTCAGCTGCTGAGCTCTGCCAGATAAAATTGCTGGCCATCCAGGTAGAACCTAGCAGGGGGTGCAAGTGAAGCCTTTCATTCTTAGAGCTGCAACATATTCTTTTTTTATTATTTTCTCCCTCTTGAACGTGCATCCATGTATGGTTTTCCATTAATATTATCTGCAGCTAGGTATTACCCGGAAAAAGTGGTGGGTAGGGTGGAGCTTATTGTACCTACCTTTCACTTATCATCTTGTTTCCTGTGAGATAACATGCCTGTATTTATCAGTCTTTGTGTCAGTCTGGATGCTTTCATGGAACCCATTGCAATGTGTTTTTAAAGTGTCGTTGCTGCATGGGCTGCTGTTTGCGAAAGCAGAGCGATCATACTGGTCTTGGCTTGTGAAATAATCGGGATTGTTGACATTCGTTTAAGCTACTTAGGCTTGATTTCATTATTTTTCTTCTTTTTTTTTTTTTTTTTAAATTCCCAGCGAGATGCATGTTTATTCAAACTCAGGACACACCAAATCCAAATAGTTTGAAGTTTATTCCAGGGAAGGAAGTGCTGGAGTCAAGAACTATGGAGTTTTCCACACCAGCTGCAGCATTTTGCTCACCTCTAGCAAGGTATTATTAAACACATCATTATTTTTAGGGGGAAGCAGCATGGGCTGTGTGTCTGCGACTGTTGTTTTTAAGCACAGCTTCTGATCATTCTGCTCCTCCTTATACTCAGGAGCAGCTTGGCTGGATTTAAGTTTTTAATGCTGCTTTACTTGTGCATAAAAGTAAAGCTGGGATGATTGTCGTTACGAAAGTAGTCTTTCTGTGTGTCTGTACTCCCGACGGCTGTATCGTAGCAGAATGCGTCATGGTCTAGTTTATGCAACTGGATTGAGTGGTGTTATAAATCAGTGTTCTTGAGCAGTTGCTGCATCAGTGGTGAGACCTCTGACCCTGATTTTGCAAAATCATTCCTGTCAGAACACTCTTAATTGAAGTAGTTACTTGGAAATCATGCAGCTTTTCAGAACTGGGAAATAGAGAGCATAAGGAAGTAAATAGTCCCCAAATAGTACGAATTAAATGTACTAGCTTGCTTGCTTTGGCAGATGTTGGTGCTAACCTGAACTTCAAAGCCAGTAGATTTTTCCTTCACAGAGGTTTTATAATGTTTCAGTCAAAGGAAGGCCAGTTTTGGCCCACACTTTCAGGCTGGATCTAGAACAGGTCTTCGGAGTTGCAGCTTTCAATACCAAAATGCATAATATGGACTGAGAATCGCTGAGCAGAGAATCAGTTCGTGCCATGTTGGTATAGAAGGGGTTTGAACCATCATCACAAGCCTCTCTGGGAATATTTGGAAGCATCCAGTTTTGCGTATTTGTTATTGCCTTCACATTAGTCTCTGAAAGGAGACTTTACCTATTATGTGGATGGAAGGGCTTCAGTTTGTGGGTGAGATCCAGAAGTGTTGCAGTAGGTTACCTGTGGAGATCCCAGTTTAAGTTATCTTTCTGTGAGTTGGAAGAATTATGTGCAAAAGTAGGAGCTGTTTCATGTGACATTCTCTCCAGGAACTGCAGGGTTATCAAACATGCAGCTCCAGCGTTTCCAGAGGTCTCTTGCAGAGTTGTTTGAGACCAAACAGGATCTTTACAAGCAAGGCTCTGTGACTTAAAGTAATAAATACAGTGTGAAAGGGCTTTGAGAACATCAAAGCGCGTTAGCGGAATGCTGAAGCTGTAGGATCTGATTATGCCAAAGTGCATCAGGTTGCAGAATTGCAGTTGACTGTCAGAAAGTGGCTTTTTGTTGTCATGTGTCTGCAAATAGATGTTTTCATCAAAGATGTATGTGCTAGAAGGTGTACAGTGGCGAAACAGCTTGATTATGCGTATTGTACAGGTTAATGGAAAAAATGTTGTCTACTATATGTCATTAAACCCCAGATAATGGGTTTTGTAAATGGAATACTCTTTTTCCAAAGAAGTAATAAAAGCTTTCTGAAGGGGAGGGAGGAGGGAGAGTTATTTAATTAATCTAGGATAGTTTGGTACACTTGCATAATTTCATTGTTTAGGTAATTTTAAAATCCAGTTGGTTTGGTGATAGAAAAACCCGCTACACGTATAACTGTTTCGTGTGTGGAAATTCTTTCAGATGGGTATTGTGTAATCTCTTCTGTCATTTTTCGTCAGATTTCCAGTTCCTTCATTCACTGCATTTTTGATGTTTTCTGGTCTTTCGGGAGAATACCTTTTATCTTTTTTTTTCCTTAATTACAGAAACACTCTTACAGCCTTATGCTGTGCTTAACTCTGGGTTCTTCCTACTTTTTTAAAATTATTTTTTACTGTTTAGGAGTAACATCATTTATTCTGTAGATGAATTTGTTGAGTTTTATTTAACGATTTGTGGAAATTGGTCTTTATATTCTCATTCTACTTTTTATACTTAAAACATGGTAAAAAATAAGTTCTTTGCTATCATCTAAGTTCTTCCGTTGCTTTGGATGTGTGCGCGAACTTAGCACCTGGATGTTGGATGCTGTATGGATCATCGCGAGCAATTTAGCGTGAATCCCGAGCCTTTACTAAATCTTCAAATTTTTCATGTGCCGTGCAAATGCCTGTAAATATTGAAGGTAGCTCACGGAGTGAGTTGGTGTGTTAAAGTTTTGTGGACTGCTTGGCACTAATCCTTTTATTTAATGGCAAGAGAACTGAAGGCAGGTTTTATAGAGTTCGATTACTTTAAATAACTTTCTTTAATCTAAGGAACATTCCTTGTATTTGCACTGGTCCAACCTGAAACTATAGGTGCCTACTGGTTTTGATGCTGGTCAAATACATTTTTGTATACGGAATATAATTTTGCCTCCAAAGAAGAACTGGAGAGAGAGTAACTCTTTTATGTATCTTGCGGGAAGGTCCCGTAAGATGTGTTCAGTTTTACTACATACACTGCTTCGCAGTCGGATCTGCTGGCTCTTACTAAGCTGTAGGTTAAGTAACTCCCAGTTTCTCGTAATGGTCCTGCTTTTAGTGCTTCTCTTTGTCTAGAAATGTATTCTAGCACTTCTTTTCTATGACAGATTGAATAAATCCTTAGGAGTTTGCCTGAAACGCGTGTGCATTTTTGTGATTGTTTTTTATTTGTTTGTTTTTCTAACAGACAGCTATTCAAAATTGAAGGCGTTAAAAGTGTGTTCTTTGGACCAGACTTCATCACAATCACCAAGGTAAGCAGAACAGAGGTTCAGATGCACTGAAAGATGCGCTGAGATTCAGCTATCTACTAGATGGCCATAGAGAAGATCCAGTCAGACTCTTGGACACGCATAGTGAAAGTACCAGAGGCAGTGTTCACAGGTGGCATAAAGGGAATTGCCTTTAATGTACATGAAAAAAAAAACCCACAGTGTGTGGATAAGCACTGGAATAGGTTGCGCAGTGAAGCTGTAGCTTCTTTGTTCTTGGAAATGGTCAGCATTGGACAAGACGAGGCCCTGTGTAATGTGGTCAGCTCAGAAGCTGGCTCTTCTTCAAACGGGAAGTTGGGGCTAGATGACCTCCAGAGACCGCTTCCAGATGAGACCGTGGTATGACTGGGATGGAGCGCATTGCAGGCGGCGTTGTGTTTACCCAGGGTGTGGAGCTCGTGTCACCAGAGATAAAATGTTGCGTTGTAACCACGCAGTTACGCTCTTTGTGTGTGGAGAGCACGGGGCAGGTCTGTGAATGATAATTTGGCTCAGAGTGAAAGGGAACCCAACAAACGTGAGTCTCTGAAAGTTTGGTAAAAATACGTGTCAAGTAACGTATCTAGGAGACTTTATTTTTCACCTCTTTTTAGCTAATGTTTTAATAGCACTTGGCTTGCAAACAAGGAAACATCACTGTTGACTGTAGTAAATTGAGTCTTACTGAACTCTTTTTGCAAAGCTGGACTGCACAAAACTACAAAATCAAATCCATGCATCAGATGTGGGAGCCCATTATGATATTTGTCACCTAAGAGGAATCTCTGCGTGACTACTGATTATTAGGAGGCAGATACTCTGTTTTTAAACATTCTTTTTTTTTTTTCCCCCTCCTTCTGATTCGCATAGGAGAGTGAAGACCTGGACTGGAACTTGCTGAAACCAGATATTTATGCAACTATAATGGATTTCTTTGCCTCTGGCTTACCTGTAGTTACTGACGAGGCGCCTAGGGCAGATACAGGTAAATCAAACTCTTCAGGAAGAGCCCAGCATCTTCCTTTGGGTTTCGTTTTTGTGACATCCAGAAGAGCTTCCACTTGTCCCTCAGAAAAGCACACAAGAGAACTCAGAGTGAAAACTGCTAAAATTAACGCAGGAGAGAATTGGCAGAATGTGTATGTTCTAGTGGAAGTGATGTCTAAAGGAGCTGCGTACCCAGGAATATGAAGCCTGGCTCTCATCTGCTGTAGTGTGAGGGTTGTGCTGAACTGTGTGTTTTGGCGTGTTCTGTTGTACTTTGCGTGTGCAAATGTGCTGAGAAAGCTATTGGGTGTTGCTGCAGATCCTTTTTATGTGGGTGTCTACAGAGGGTTTTTAGTTCCCTCCTTAAATGAAATAGGAGTGCCCAGGCTTAATGTCTGTGTCTTAATGATAGATTTATGGTCTTAAATGATCAAGAAATAGTAAAAAGTCTTTTTCAAACTGTAATAGAAAGTAATTGGGACTAACTTACAGTGTAACTCAAGGGCAGTATTTTGCCTTTTATTTTCTCATTTGCAACTTGCCAACTTAAACAATTTTTCAAGTGTTTTAAGGACGATTATGACTACTGAATTCCTCTCTGCTCTGTTATGTCTGGATTTAGTTTCAATATTAATATAGACTTTATTTTATTTGAAAAAGTCATCTTTAAAAATGCTTTGTGGGACTAACACTGAGATTAAAATTGCACCCAGGGCTGCTAAACCCAGGCACGCTCATAATTCTTATCATACTGAATTTTTTAGGTACTAAAACTTTTCCTTCTAAGAACCCTGCCTTAACCCATGCATCCTTATTGGATGTTAGTTGCTTCCTGTAAAAGTGGCACTACTATTTGTCTGTTCAGGCCTTTGCCTGTTAAGAACTCTGAACCAATGCTGTTTTTTGTCAGCAAAAGCCTGGGAGGTAAATATGGATAATGTAGAAGAAGATACTTACTCTGAATGAAGACTTCTGTCTTTCGGTTTCAGTCATCTCAGCAATGTTTTTATGCTATTTCATTCTGCCGTTATGGATATCCAGTGTTAGTAATCGTAGCAAAATTCTCTCACGTTCTGATTTGCATATTTTTCTTCTCCCAAGCTGCGTCAGAAGATGATGATGAAGTTGTACTAATGATTAAAGAACTGCTGGATACAAGAATAAGGTAAAGCAGGAACATTAACACTAGTTGGAGTGAGTTAGTCTTGGGGTTTGGATTTATTTAGGGAACAGTGCATTTTTCTGTGGATATGTGTGATTTCATGGCTCAGTATCTAGTGTGGGGGCCTGAAGTGTGGAACTGGCCAGAGGTGAGAATGCTGTTTCCTCTAATTGAAAACTTTGAATATAGTTTTCCTGCTTAAGCAAACTGTGTGCTGCGCAGTCCTTATTGCTGAGTGATTTTCGATCAGGGTGTAGTCTTACCCTCCATAGTGCATTTAAACAGGTCCTGGTTGTTTTGAAAAAGTGAAAACAACACAATCTTTGCTTTTACAGTAACTTTTTTTTCCTCTGTTGTGTTCACCTCTGTCTTAATTATATTTGTCCTTCCTGTCCAAGTGTTCCAAAGTGGTTTATACTCTTGTATCATACTCTTAACGGAAAATTTGCCCATGAGTTTCCTGCACTAGCTGGGCTTCAGTGGATTTTGTCCTTGCGTGCTGTTGCAATTTTATTTGTATTTTAACACAGCTTGAATTTAGAAACTGGTTGTAACTAATGAAGTCTCAAGAGTGGCTATGGATCATGTTGTTTACCTGAAGTATATTTTTATGCTCGTTAATTACCTCCTAAAGTGAACTGAAAGGAATAAGCAGCTTGACATTTTAGATGCAGGGGAAGATGTCTGATATTTCTGAAGCTGTGATATCTGATGGCGACATCTTCCCCAGTTCGCAAATTACAGGAACCAGAAACTTGTATGCGGGTCAAAATAACGGAATTCAGTCTAATTTTTCCAGAAGTTGCGATGAACTTGGGCTTTTTTGTATCGTTTTTTTAGATGCTGCATTTTACAAGTGATATTTAAAAATACCATTTTGGTTATCTCACAGTTGACACATGGTACTGGTTAATTTTCTTGGAAGGAGGGAGGAAGAAAGGCAGAAATAAGCTGGAACGTTTTTCCCAAGTATATGTACTAAGCGTTGAAAGGTATAACCCAAGTGTACTGTTGTTTAAAGGTACGATAGAAAGCAACATTCAGGAGGCCCAGCTCTTGCCGAGTATGTGGTCATTTAAGCTCCCTCTGGTGCGTTAGTCCTTGATTTCCCAGGAAAGAGGCCTTTCATATTCGTCACAGGTTTTCTGCCCAAATTTCTGGTTTTCCCTACATTTTTCTTTCTTTCATTTCCTTCCCCCTGTAGCCCTCGGTGGACCCAGAAGCAGTTGATGAGAATACTAGCAGTAGTCTGTCTTCCTTCATTTTGTAGCAGGATAGTTTGCAGGAGCTCCGTGTAAACCAGTGGTGCGTACAGAGCATTTATTGTTTAGTCGATCAAAAATACGTGCAGAGAAGTTGTCAAAAGATGCAGGATGGAGGGAGTGTGGGTCTGAAAGGTCCTGTAGTCTGTTAAAAAAATTAATTTAAAATAAGAAAAAATGGAATTTTTATTCTTGTTCTTTGGCTTTCTGGAATGGAGATAATTTGCTATAGTGAGTTGTTAATAAATGTGTCGGATTCATAGATTATTCTCTGAGGAGTGTAGTTCTCAAGAGAGTTGTTTTGGAAATCGGTATAAAGAGCTTCTGTTAGAGCAACTTGATGGTTTTAGCTTGGTCTGGAAAAGTGTTGCTATGGGGACACGGTTACAATGCTGGGCATTTGTCGCTAGCAAAAGGGGACTGGGCTGCAGAAGTGCGAGTAGTACTGGGAAGTGATCTTACCAGGTGCTGGTTTCTTCACCCTGTAGCAGGATTAAGCTTTTATGTAGTTGCAGCTTTTTTTATGTCCTGTATAAACTGTGGTGAACTGCGTATTTATTTACAGAAGCACTTGAGGACTTCTTGTCACTGCCCCTAGTCAGGTAACAGATTCACATGCACCTATCACATTTGGCACATAGTGGAGGCAATCACTGTTACATGTGGAGAGGGCCTCAAGGCAAACCAGTATTTCTTTACAGGTTGAATCAAACTCTGCTGTGAGGTGCTTAGCTTTGACCCCAGAATTTCAATGATTCCTTTCTACGCTGCTGCATTCATTGCAAATATGTTTTGCTTCATGTCCTTTGGAAAAACAGTAGCCGTCAATGTGAGAGAGTCCAGCAAAGTGTGTGTTGTTGGAAATTCAAACCAGGTGGTTGTAGGGAAAGAGGGCTTTAGCTACTGTAACTTGACAGTTCTTTGTGTATATTGAATTGAGCTTCACTTAGGATTTCTGGGAGGAAACGTATTTCAGCTCCACTTGCTTTAAATTGAGTATCGTGTTCCATCAGGCCGACAGTGCAAGAGGATGGTGGTGATGTTATTTATAAAGGCTTTGAGGATGGGATTGTGCAGCTGAAGCTGCAGGGTTCGTGCACCAGCTGTCCTAGTTCCATCATCACCCTGAAGAACGGGATACAGAACATGCTCCAGTTCTACATCCCTGAAGTAGAAGGCGTGGAACAGGTGGGTTGGTGAGAGATAATAGCTGTTCTAAATGGAAGAAAGGAAAGTCTTTGTCCCTTGCTGGCATGGACAGGTTGGCAGTTTTAGCAAAAGTACAGGATGTATAGATGCAATTTTTCCAAGTCAGAAACTGAATCTTAGCAAAAGATGCAGAACTCTGCAAAGTCCTGTACAACCCCATGCACCAAACTGTGCTGGGGACTGCCTGGCGGAAAGCAGCTTGGCGGAAAAGGACCTGGGGTCCTGCTGGATGCCAAGTTGAACTTGAGCCAGTGATCTGCCTTTACGGCCAAGGTGGCTGACGATAACCCGGGCTGTATGAAGGGGAGTGTTGCCAGCAGGCTGAGGGAGGTGATCCCTTGTTGGACTCTCTCCAGCGTGCCCACATCCCTCTTGTACTGAGGAGCCTGGAACCGGACGCTTGGTGTTTGCCAGTGATTGTTACCTTTGTGCTTTGGTGACTTTGTGTGATAATAAGGGACCAGCTTTTGTCCCCTAAGACGCAAATTCTTTTGCGTTCTTATTAACAATCTGATAGACCGTAGTGATTGTGCCAGTGGCCTTTGTAGTAACTTGATCAGCTCCTATTATTTCAGCCACATTTCCTCCTGCCATTTTTGATTGCAAATTTTTCTTGCCTTCTTCATGTGACCATTGTCATTTTGCGGTGTAGAATAACTGCTGTTGTTCTTGGGTCCAGCAAAGATTTAATGTAATTAATTTGCTATGCAATTCTACGGGACTGAGAGTTTAAACTGTTTATCTAAGCTACTTCTGGATTTGATTTCAGGTCGTTGACGATGATGATGATGTGGAGAAAGAAGCAAATTCTACTTGAGCTAGCATCATCTATGGCCAAATAAGTATTTACCTCTTGGTGTATGTAAACTATTTTTTTGCTGAGGAACAAGCACATTTGCCTTTCTTTTCAGAAAAATAGTTGCACTTGTACCTGTGAAAATGTATCATCAGTTCAAGCAGTTTGTCCGCTAATTTATTAAATACGCTGTGTTCAGAAAAGAATCCTTTTGCTCTGCTTGGCACTATGTCTTAAGAAAGAAATGGTGGGCTTTAAAAATGGTGATGTGTCTCTCCATTGTTCTTTCATACAAATAAGTCAAGACTGAAAAAACAGAGAAGGCGGAAGTGAAGTTCCTTGACTGTTTTTTTTTTTTTTTGCAATAGAAATATTAAATGTTTGTTCCCCCAAACCTCCTTGTGGGGCTTGCAGGACTATTTGCCCTTACTCTGTAATTGGGAAGTTCAGGAAGGTTAATTTAATCAAGTCTTGTTAAAGAGCTTTTGATTCATATCAGTTTTTTGTGTGAAAAATAACCCAGCTGTTCGTTTTAGAGGATGTGATATTGCCATGACTTGTGGAAAATTATGTACTTGCTCACTACCACTGTGCAAACAATAGCAACAGGAACAAAAAATGTGAGTTGTGTGTTGTAAAAATCATATCTTTTAAAATAAATGTTAGAAGAAGATGATCCCTATCAGCTTTAGTAAGTAGAGAGACTAATTAGCTTATTTAGAAGTAAAATTGTTCAGCCACTACTAGTGGTCTGTTTAAACTTGCAGAAGATGATTTCTCAACATCATACTCCAACATCAAGATGAGTGTGCAGTGCTTAAGGGCACAAATTACATTTGTAGGATAGCAAAGAAAATTAAGTGTGTTTACCTATGCCGTATCCTGTTTGTTCCTTCTGCAGTGCCAAAGAGTGCAGCGCATGTGTAACTTGGCTGCCCTGGCTGAGCGAGGGAAGACGTGGCAGAGCAGAACACGTTCCGGTTTTAGAGACTATGGGGAGAGAAATATTTATTGTTCTGAAACTGAAATACGTGAATCAGGCTTTGCAAGTACTGCTGTTTACTTGTGCGTGTAGGACTTGATTTCTTCCTGGTGCCTAGCTTTAACAGATGGCTTTGCTAACGGAAATACTAGTTCTTCTTTGTGCTGACACAGTCGAGCTGAGTTTGCGGTCATTATTTGGCTTATGGTTGTAGTAGTGTTCCCTGTGTGCAGGGATTGGACAGCCTCCGGTATGTTCCCCTCTTTCACTCCTTGCCAGTGTAATTCCACTGAGTCCCTGAACAGGATCAATTAAGTCAGTGGAGAATCTTTTGTGTAGCGTGCAGATCAGCGTGTGGTAGCCATAAACTTCGTATTACTTGTTAGAAATTTGAAAATGAATATTTTAGCAAAATACTTCTTCAGCTTGCATGGAGAGTCATAACCTACAGTCATTTAAATTTCCCACTCAGGATCTGGAAATTGATTTGAAATTACCGAGTTTTCTTTACCCTGTTACGAAGTACACAGTGCCTGATCTTACAAGTATATCGATGACAAAATTCCCCTCGAGATAGGCTCAGGCTGTCCAAAAGAGAGCTTGTGCAGACATTATCGCTGTGTTCTTCTTTGTCAGCAAACCATGGAATGGGGAGTGATGTTTTTGGTTCTCAAATGTAGAGCTTTTTAGGCCTAATTTGTCAGTTTAATGCACTATATAAGCCAAAACTTAAACAGCAAAGTAGCCAGTTTGTGTGCTAAATAGAAATGTATCTCTTAAGGATGTGGTCTTCATTCTTCAGTTAAGTAGTCCTGATCTCTCCAGGTACAGTAAGGATCCAGTTCTGCCACTGTCTTTGTATTTCCAGTCTTGTTTTTAACAGGGTTTTGATTTGTATAAATAGGGCCAAATTAAGCCTGTGTCCACTGAGGGTGAAGATTAAGCATCTTGTGATCTGGAGACTGAAGAGGTTCGATGTGCAGCGTGTATCCCGTGTGTCCTTAAGTTCCTCACGCTCTGTCGTGGAGAGAGAAGCGTGTAGCGCTCGCATCCCATCCTCTTTTATCTGTTCTGTCCTGCGACAAAGTAAGCTCTTCAAGGCAGTGGTTGCATTTCTACAGCATAAAGCAATGCTCCAACTCTGGGTAGATGAAAGTGGAGCAGTCGGGTTAAGTGCCAGTTCTTGCCTGGGAAACAAAACGAAACCCAGCTGTGTTTGCAGCATTAACAATGGCGGTAAACTCTTAATACTACGACAGCCCAACGTGGTGAAACGGCCAGCCCAAATCATGAGGAGTTTCTGTGTCAGCCTTCCAAGCTCTGTCTGGAACAGCTTAGTTCGTGGAAAGATTCCCTGTTAGTGAGAGGCGTCCCGTCTCCTCTGCTCACACAAAAAACCTTTCATGTTCGCGGGCACGGAGGCAAACAGGGGAATACAGCGCTGACTGTTCAGCGTTTAGCTTAGGAGTCCCCTGTGGCAGTGCAGTACACGCAATGTGATGTTCCTGCAGCTCTTTTTTTAAGGAGGGCTCTTCCGTTTGGGGGCTGGGAAGCTGTGCTGCACCGTGACGCTCAGGTCAGCAAGGTTTTTTGACACTGAAGTTTTTCTATAAACTGCAGTTAGGCATTATGTTTATATAGTAATGGGTGCTTGAAATTGTTCTCGTGTTTTTTTAAAGGAAAAAAAAAAGTACTGTGGTATTTTTGCTGTTTCATAGATAAGTGCAAAATTACATCTGCCTTTCAGCCATTTTTTGTTTTCACTTATTTCAGATAGAGGAAACGTACAAAATCCGTTCCTGTTTCCTAGGCACTGTTCTAGCACTCTCTTCTGCAGGGAAAGTTGATTACAGCTATCTAAACCCTTGCCATCTTGAAACTGTTCGCAGGTGGACACGTGCGTTTTGTCAGGATGTGACTCATTCCGTGCTGCTAGGAGAAATGAACCTGTTTGTCTGTAAGGCAGTCCTCTGCTGACGCTGTAGTGCCCGGTGCGAAGCAGTCGGCAGCCGCAGCCCTCGCGGACAGCGTCTCTGGAGCAGGTACTTCCACCATGGTAGCAGGAGGAAACAGCTGACGTTACCTGAGGTTAATACTGAAAACATTATACGAGGGACCACAAAACAGGCTCTTCTCCAGGACGTGATAGTTTGCAGTCTGTCTGAAATTCAGGACTTTAGCCAGAACTTCTATTTCAAGTGAAGTATGTTGAGCTCAGGGGAGAAGGAAGCGGGTATTTTTTTTTTCCCAGCTGTGCCCCCTTTCTGTTCATTTTAAAAGGTTCGCGTGTAATAGTTCGGGAAACTGTTTTTGCATTTCTCTGGTAGTAAGTTGCACATCTACATCCGCAAGAACTATGTACGGTAGTAAAAGCATGTACTGTATGTACAGCAAACCTCGGAGTAAAGTAACAGGGGGATAAATACTGGCTTCTATGGAGACAGAATTAAATAGGCACCTCGGGACTAAACACAAGGAGCTAAATTTCTGTATGCATAAAATTCTGAGGAATTTTAGTACATATGGATGAATTAGCCACAGTTTAGGGGATTCATTTTTATAACATCGAGTATGGTGCAGGTTTAAGTCATAAAGTTTGGTGTTTGCTGTGCTGCTGCTATGAACTATGTATTTGGGGAGTGTTTGTACGGTCGGCCTGTGCTCCTTGTCTGGGGCATCCCTTGTTCCAAGTAGGGCCATACCCTTGCAGTTTGTCTTCGGACAATGCTGTGGACTCTTTGAGGTTTGTAGTGAATACCTTAAGAAATTCTGGGAGCGGTAAGAAGTCATGAACTGGGAGCTGAAACCCACAATACAGAAATAACCCAGCGGATGAGTCGGGTCTGCATCAGCAGCCGGGTTTGAACGGTGGCGGGAGCTGAGGGCGGTGTTTCTGTGCCAGCGTGTGTTGCTGTTGATCGCCTTTCTGCGATGGGTTAGTAGTTCCCTTCTCATCTGGGAAATCAGCTTCCACAGCCACAAGCCACTCA
>Ga0181612_112964_pt1 | contig 13989 bp, 10 predicted proteins | sample HoacroProtozoa21_FD_119630 | JGI IMG/M metagenome (GOLD analysis project Ga0181612, IMG submission 119630) | Hoatzin crop microbial communities from Cojedes, Venezuel. Combined Assembly of Gp0051906, Gp0051904, Gp0051908
AATAGCAACTGGAAACACAACATACACAAAGTGGTTGTATTTAAAAAAGAAAAAAAAAGAAAAGAGATGGCTGTAGAGAACAGAGCCAGAGCTGTATTTTCAGGCTGATTTGAGATTCTTGCTTAGCTGTCCATGGACTGATTGTGTTTGCAGAGAGACACCTTTACAGAGTACTTGCAGGAGAAGAGATGCAGTTTTGGAAGGCTATGGAAACGGACGGAAGTTAGGGGCAGGTTGTTTTATGGAAATTTTCTTTCCTCGCATTGTATTGTCCACGTGTTCTTCCACGTGGTCATGAACATCTCAGTAGTGCTTTCAGGAGTATTTTCCCTAGCTAGAAACTATTGCAAAAATGAATGACACCATCTTTAAGAGCTGAAAGCATAGGAAGTGTTCCTTCTGTCTTACTGAACTGACCTATCTAAGAGTCTTAGGTCAGGGATTTTAATCCCTCCAAAGTACATACAGGCCTAGTGCAGCTGCACTAGCAAAATTTTCCTAGATTGTGGCTGGTTTTCACCTTTTAGCTGACCTGATCTATTGAGAGGTGTGCTCTTTCCCATCCCCTTATCTTTATCTGCATCTCTGCTGGCCCTTCTCTGACTCCACCATGAACTGCTGTAAAATGCTAACTCAGCCAAAAGCTTCTTGTTTATTTTTGTTGGGTGACTATTTTTGACAGTTTAGGGAGTTGCCTTGCTCTAGGGACAGAGAAGATACAGAATCAACACAAAGATAAATGATGGGAAAACTTTGATGGGAGCAAGAACGCCTCTGCCATCAACAACTAGCTATTAGGTTGGCTTAGCTGTAACGCAAAACCTCACCCTTCATGGGGAACTGACTTTTTTTGGCAAAAAATGCTATTGTTAATACAACTTGTACGAATTTTGGGTGTGATCTAAGCAGTACCAGTTATACACAACAGTGTTGCACTGTGAATGACTGGTATGAGAGATTTTCTCCTTGCGAAAACAATGCTTCACAATATCTCAAAGGTCAAAATCCCTCCCTCAAAATCATGTCCTTAAGCAACCTGCCTTAATGTACGGGAATTATTTCCAGGGGCGACTTGCAAATCTTGAGCTGATTGCTCGCATCGGGACCTAGGTCATGTCCCAGGAGGTTTGTGACCTGGTAGGTACACTTTTAAACCTTGTAAAGCCCAAAGCTGAAGTATGTTTAACATTCACAGTGCTGTACAGACATCAGTGCCCATCAGAGTGACCGGGCGCAGTTGCCTTCACTGCTGCCAGTCCTGGGCCAGTAACTGGGAAAACCTCTGCATCTCCCGACCGTTGGAGAATGGAGTAAGCCCAGGTGAGTGGCTGCAGAGATGTTATTGCATGCAAAAAACACTTAATTTCCCCGTTTGGACTAAAACATTACCCGGGGAAGCTGTTCAGCAGCGCTGGGCAGGAGCAGAGGACACAAAGCGTGAGTCCCAGTCCACAGCGCAGGCTGGAGGGGGTTTGCGTGCCGGGATCCATGGCTCCAAGGGGACAGCAGGCTGTCACCAGGATACTGCTGTACACAGTGCCTGCCCCAGCTCCCAGCAGTGTCCCAGGCAAGCGCCATGCTGTCTGTGAGTCTCCACACCTTTCCCAGCTCCACCTTGTTGCTGCTCTGCATGCTTGCCTCTGCAGCAGGTCCCAGGGCCCACAGGAGGTCCTCACAGGGTGGGAGCAGGGTGGCTGGGCAGTCATTCAGCCATTTGTGTTACTGAGAAGCAGCTGAGAGGTATTTTGACAACACGGGAGTTGTATTTTCTCCCTCCTGTGATGTGTTGGGAGGCTTTGCTCTGCTGTACCACCTTTTCTGTTTGTCTTTCACGGTTCGTAATCCCTTGTGTGTAACATAAAGGCGTGGCATTTGCACGGCCTTTTTCTTCTGAGAGTTGTAAACCAGCATGAGAAAGCTGGAACCGAAGACTGAAACAGACAAGCTGAAATAACCCCTTTTTGTCAAAGGATTAGAGCCATGGTTTCCTAACACTCATCTCTGTGGTCTAACCATCGCACGGGCTGCTGGCATGAAGTTACTCCGGTGTCCCGTACCCAGCACGCAACGAAGAAATTCGATTGAGCAAGAATTTGTGAGAGCCTTGCGGCTGGCTGGCCGAATGGTACCTGGCAAAAAGTCACAGAAGGTCTGAATGTCTCACTCGCTTTAACTTTGTAGGCAGAAGGGTTTCAGCAACAAGAGTCATTGTGCTTTAAAGGTGACCTGCAGATAATAGTGAAGGGTTTGTAAGTCTCTCTTGTTAATTAAGAAAGGGATTGATAAATCTTATTTATTTCCAGGAATTTTTTTTTGTATGGATTTTTTTTTTAATACAAGGATACTGTGAAATGCTGTTACTAGTGGTTTTGTCCAGTGTCCACTGAAGGGTCTATCTGGTGTTTATTTAAAATTCTCAAAGTGCATAACATATTCTATTTTTAAACAAAGGTTTCCTTTCTCCTGATACTTAGTCTCTACAATTACATAAGTACTAAAAAAAAAAAAAAGCGATGTGTTGTTTAATGTGTGGCTCCATTTGAATTCTCCATCTTTATTGATTCACTGGCAATCAAAGAACTGATGTTCCATAGCAAACTTTCAATTATTTATTCATAACCTGGAAGACATAAAGAAGGACAGCTACCCATTTTTCTTTCTCATGCTGTCAACCTTTAATCTCAGACAACTTCTGTTCAACTAACTCACGAACAAACATCTGCGTGAAAAGCGGAGTTAAGAAAGACAAGAAGTGGCTCATATGCACCGTGCTTGCGTTAGAAGTATTTTACTGAGCTCGGCTGAGAACCTGAGCGTGGATTTATGATGCATACTTTGTATTCTGTTTTCTTGCAGACAATAAAACTAACTCCAGGCGTGTGGTACTGGAAAGATGATACTAACACACTTGAATTTGCAAGGTAAATGAATGATGTTTAGTTTCAAATTATGCAGGTTTAGGCCTTGATACAGCAGTTCCAAGTAAGGTAAAATCAGAGTCTAATGTTACTTTACCCGAACATCAACTGCAGGGCAAATTTTTTTTTTTTTTTTTTTTTTTTTTTTTGCAATTGAGACTGGAGCTCCTTAACTGCTGCTTGGTGGCATCATGTTCATGGAGAAAATCAGAAATATGCATTTACTCCATACTGCTCTCAAGCTGAACCCACTGCAGAGGGATGGCTAAAAGTGTGTGGCAAGTCCTGCCATGTGTCAGAAAGGTGCACCAGGCACCGGAGCAGCAGTGCTGGGCGTGAGGGCCAGAGGCCACCCCAGGTGCCTATCGGTGGAGGTCTGTTGAATCCACAGACTGACGTTGCCTGTCACTGGCGTTACGTACGACCCTGTGCAATGGTGAGCACCAGAGGACTGCAGACCTCTATGGAAACCATAGTTCTGCAGGGGACAAAGTGCACGTAGCTATGCTTTGAATTTCTATGGCAGCTGTGGATTGAGACGTTCTCATTTCAACTACTGGGGCAAAAAGCCCCAACATGCAAGCTACATCCCCCCTGCTCTCTGCTGAAGCGCAGGGTAGGGAGTGTGCCGGTGGTGGGTCAGTCCCACGCTGCCCGCTGCTGCCTGCTGCCCTGCCGGGCGTTTTCCATGCCTTTGTCACAGTGGAGCCAGGTTGCTCACCTCTCCCCTGGTCACACAACTACTGCAGGAACCTTTCATGGTCTATGTCTCAGCAGCTCCGGCCAACTTCTCTGCTGGGCTTGGGAACGCTGCTGACTCTGCCCGGTAGCTCTCCAGGGAGAGGCGTGAGCTCCCCAGTGACCTCTGCCTGTCTCTGCCCTCAGCGATCTCAAAGAAAAAATCTGGACTGGAGCAGTTTACATTTTAAACCTTCCTAAAGCCACTTGAGACACTGATTTCTTGAAGGGTTTACACGGGGCAGTGCATATGGTGGCAGGAGACAGAGCAGGAGGATCTGGGGAAGCCCCTTTATGCTTTTCTTCTCTCTTCTTGAAAGCAATGTCGCATGTTGACCTCGCCACAACATGATGCTTTCTTACTGTCAGTTAAAGGCCAAAACAGATATGCCTTTGTATCATGGGATGTTGACCTCTTTGTGCTGCTGCTAGTAATTTAAACTCATACTGCTGCATGCTCTTACTCTGTATTTCAGCTCCAATCCAGCAGCTGAGGAAAACCTTAAGGAAGGAAAAAAGCCTCACTTTCAGGAAATGCGTGTCAAGATGCTAAAGAGGTATTTCAGTTTGACTTGCCGAGCTCAAAAAGAAACAAGAACATTTGGGTGGGAATATTCCCATCCATTGTGTGAGGGTCATGTCTGAACAAAACACGTGAAACAGGCAGCCAGCTGTCGTTTCAGCAGGGTGGATGAGTGGTCTGAACGTAAAAACAGAGCCAGACATGCCTGGCATGGAATGCTAGCTCAGGCACTCGCCTGGTATGACTTTGGTAAAGTCATTCAGCATCTGTGTTGCTGTTTCCAGATCTCTCAGAACGAGGTAGCAATTCTCATCTACTCTAAGGAGTATTGTGAGGTAATTAATTCATCTCTGTGAGGCACTTCAAAGATTAATGTATTATTATTACTATTATTATTAATTTTATAAATTCACAACATGGTATAGCTGACTTTCATCCATTACTTAAAACCTCTTTGATCTAAATAACATAGTTGCAATTTATTATATTAGCAACTAAACGAGCAACTTCAGACGCAACCTTAGAGGTGAAATGTCCTGTTTCTCTCAACATCCCCAGACTGTTTTGTGGTTGTAATAGTTGAAAGTTAGTTCAGGATACCTGCCAAACACATTTCACTGCCTGTCCTTTTGAAACTGAGTGCAATGAAGAGATTACATGCCAGGTAGATAATCGTAATATTCTTAGACTGGAATTAACACTGTATCCTTCAATGTTATGTATTGGTCAACCACTAGCATCTTCCGAGATGACTGCAGTGCGACGCTCCCTGAAAGAAGGCTGGCTGACAAAGAAGGAAAATTGCATCAGCTGTCCAAGTGGGTGCAACATGAACACGTGACGTTGGATGATGTCAAATGTCAGTAACTGCTGGGATTTCGTATCAGCAAGGCATCGCCCATGCAAGTTAGAGAGCTATTTCTACTAACACCAGAATTTTTTTGGAGGAATCATTGATTTTCTTCTCTGTATGTTTTCAGATGCTGCTTTGCTTTTGAAAGAAGCAAATGTCACATCACATGCTATCATTTACTGCAGTTATGAAGTATGTCATTTAGAGCTTGTTTTGAGAATTATGCGTGCGTAGCTGGCAGTGGAAGGACCAGGGTGTATGAGAAGTAGAAGGTGAAATATCAGAGGTTTAAAATCTCTCATCTGTGGGGTTCAGTGGAGAGCAATACCAAATGCATTTTGTCCTCGACACGTGCAGAGAAATAATCCTATCACCTGTTTGAAAGCCTTCCACTCTGTTACCTAAAGGAAGCCCAGAACTTGGGCCTGACTATCTTGAAGGCTGTTCTCCATCTTACCCTAAGTTAAATTCCGTGTTAGCCAGCGCGTCTGCAACACAGCGTGCACCAGCCTGGGGATCTGGGCTGCCTTCCTGTGCTGCTGCTGATCCCGTCAGAGCTACAGGGCTTGTTATTGGCTGCTCTCACTTATCAGCGTGACTTCTCTGTCGGCTAAAAGTCAGGAGGCATCAGGCGGAGCGTTATATCTCAGAGGCATATCCCTGAGATCACCAGGGCCATGCAGTGGCTCCGTTGCCTTTGACTTAGGAATATATCTGTAGACCTTGTTGAACCTTAGCCATGCTGTCCCTTCAGAAGGGGAGAGGTGTCTGAGTTGTCCCCCTTTTCCTTTGAATGTGAATGCCGCTCTTCCAGCATGTTCAGTGAAGAAAACATGCTTCTTGGAGTTATGTCTGGTAATACCCAACCCAATCCACTCTTCAGTGTGTTTACTGGACTCTGTTAGTAATTCTCTAAAAGCCTTCAAAGTCTTAGTGTGGGTTGGAGTGCTTGCTACGAATAGGTCTCAGCCATATAGCTAATATTTGGTATAATGCAGGCCCTTGAGGAGAGGCTTTCTTCTTTTTCATAGTGGTCTGGTGGTGTCCATATCTGCAAATCTGCAGACTTCACAATGACCTCTCTACCTTCCATTTAGGAATGAGAAACTAGATGAGTTCCTCATGGCCCTGCTTGTCTACCTGTCTTTTTACCTGGAAAAAATTGCCTTGGAAAAGCAATACAAATCCTTGATTTCGTAAGTACAAGACTTCAGGGGTGTAAGTACATAAAGCTTGCTCCAGCAAATCTGGAATCACAGGACAGTCTTTCATGTCAGAATCAGTGGGATTCTGCATATGAGCAAGGACTGCTTGCTATACTGGCCCAGTCTATATATGGAATACTAAGGAGAAGACCCCCTTGGTCTCACCATTTATGTCTCTTGTCCCCTTGTCCTCGGTGTTTTGCAGGACATACGGTCTTCTCACTATGTAGAGAGACAGATTTTCTGGGAGGGTTTGAACCCTGCTTTGCCCCAGCCTATCCCTGAGTGGCGTGCACGGTTGTTCACGTGCATGGCATCACCGTCGTCTCCCTTTCAAGACGGTGGCTGAATCCAGTCCTGCTGCAATGGGGTCACCAAATAATTTTGCTCCTCAAGGTAGTCCTGCATTTTGACTAGATCATTACTACTACCACCAACATTAAATCTATATGAGTGCCCTGGATCAAATTACCACCCCTTAATGCCATTTCCCAGTAATAATGTTACTGGGAAACATCCAGTCATTTCTGCTTGCAGTACAGAGCACCAGGTAGTCACAGCTGAGTCTGCTGGGTGTTAATTTGTGTTGTGGGTCACATCGCTTTAAGACTTCATTTCTAAATATTTTGCAAAGCAGGTTCAGGTGACTCTTAGGTGTTAGAAACAAGTTAGAACATGAGGAATATACGCTAGGAAAGCAGTTCCCAAGTAAGGGTGTGTGACCACACTTTCTACCTTGCAGAGTGGAAGTGGGGATGCCAGGGGAATAGTTTCGGAGCTGCAGTGTTAGAGGGTTAGATGCCTTGGGAGAAAGCATTACAGAGTTACAAACCATGACTGTAAGAAATTTCAATGATTTTCTGGAGTCTGTAATAGTCTCTGAGAATTGATTGACTATTTTCTTAAAACACCTAATGATTGCTTACTTCACAGTTCATAAAGCCTTGATATAAAGAGGGGCTGATTCATCTGGATTGAAGAAAAAACTGTTGGAGGACTGCTGGCCTTAAGGAATTGATTTATTCCACATCTGTAGATTGCCAGGTGTTTCTCTCATTGTGCAACGAATAATTCATAAAGAAAACCGTCACTGTAGCTTTGTACACAAAGGCTGTAGATGCAGTTGAGGTGCTCCGGGCTGCGATTCACAAAATGATCCCCTCGCTCTTGGCCGGTGAAGGACAAGGAGGCCACTCCATGGACCATGACACCTCAGTATGGCTCATATCATCTACCAGTGTGGCACATGCAGAAATAGACTGAAACAAAGAGGAGTTTGGACCTATTGCAATATAAGATTGTTTTTCCTGGATCAAGGGGGCTCTGGTTAGTAGGCACCAGCTATAAGCACTGCATAAACCCTGCCAGGAGTGACTTTTCAGTGTACTCTGGCAAGCAGTGCTCCCACAGTGACGCCTCTCTTTTGGTGGGAAACATATGCTGACTCTTAGCTTCCCAAAGGGATATTCTACAATACTGTTTTATTTAGATTCATTACCTCCCCTGAAGGGAAGTGGCTTGCTTCTCAGGATTACCTGCATGCAGTGTAACATTGGAGAAGCTTAAAGAAGAGACGCTTACCGTGCAGAAGCAGGAATTCAGGATATTGATCTACTGAAGTATAAATACAAGGAAGGAAAATAAAATGACAGAAGGCTATTTTAGGTCCTATTTAATGTTTAAGTTCATCCTTTATTGTTTTAGCATCTTAGGTGACTTGGAGGAGCAGAGAGGTATTAATCACAGTGTGAAGAGCTTTCTGACATCGCCTCTTTTTTCCCTGTTCAGGACCGCCCATTTCCCCTGTTATCCACTTGGTCTGATTCCAAACTTGTTGTGTGCTATATTTCAAATAAAATGTAGCAGGGACTGTCTTTTGCCTCCTGTGGAGAAGAGTTCTGGAATGGTCTTCCACTAGGAAGTAGCGGGGGTAGGCAAGAAAACGACATTTTTCTGAAGGTGGAGCTCCGTGAGCTTGTGAAAGAGATTTTATAACTATGTAATAGAATCATGATGACATAAAATTACACTTGTGATAAGAACCCTTGGGTTTGTGATATGATGATGTATTTCAGAGAATGTGAAAGAAGATTGCATAGCCTTTTGTTTTCCTATATCTATCCTGCATAAATCCCCAGCTCAGGGCTGTTGCTAGTGCCCTGCTCAGGAAGAAAACTCCCTCCCCCTTCCTCCAAGGTGTATTTTAGTTCCAGAGGCTTTTTTGCTTTCCTGTGTAATACTGGCTTTGTGCCACAAGTAGAGACAGACTGGAGGCAAGACATGCCGGTACCACTTCAGGTTTCTCGTTAGTGACACCTAGAATTTTCTCCCAGTTAAACTGACAGACAGATGACTTGGAGACAGGGCTTGGTGACCCGCCTAGTCCTTTATCAGCCTCATGTTCCCATATGACAGACACATCCAACGGCTGTGCAGTCCTCAAGCTGCTCTTCTTGTAGACCCTGTGTGATAACCTAGTGACACAGAAAACAACGCTGGTTATTCCTGCTCCTAGGTGGTGTGTTTTGGGGTTCCTGCCATTTGGGCTGCCTATGAGAGATGCCTAACTCATCCATTGGGACTATTTTTGTCGACGGGGAGCCAGGCCTGATGGTTTGAATAGCTTCTTAGCTGACTCGAACCTAGACCGTGTAGAAGTATTGGTGTCCACAGTACCTCAAGAGAACATCTAAGACTGTCCTGGCTTCAGAAGTCATTGCTTCTGTGCATTAAACTTTCTTTGAAATTAAGAAAGTATTGGAAGGGGTTCCTATCACAGAAAGGCAGGATTAATCTGGATATCTTTGACTTCTTGTGACTTTGTCTTTTGTTGATGCCGTGCCGATTCTTTGTAAATCCAAGCCTGAGGCTTTTCTGATTTTTTCTCGGTTCAGGAAGATCTTGTAACTATCTTCAAAGACAACTGACCAGTTTTCCAAAGCAGCGGGCATGAGGCATTTCCCCACCGGAGACAGCCTGGGACTATTCACCTCTGAAATATGTGACTCTAAGAACAAAAACTCAGCAGTGGTGGATGAGACATGAGTGGAACAAGGGCTATTATTTCTGTCCTGCATTTTCTTTCCCCTTTAGTTTCTGTCTGTTTCTGCTTCCAACCCTTTCATGTCTTTTGAGGAGAATCTGCTGAATTTTATTAGCAATTATCCTTGAGAACCCCAGAGTAATTGTCCTAATTTATTAAAGGTGGGTTGTGTAGGAAGCTTTAGAGCTGGAGGCCATCAGGGATAGGACAGATAAAACCAGCTCTCCTGAGCGTGAAAGCAGACTGGTAACTTATAGGCCGGCAGCGCTCCCGGGCAGCAGCAGACAGTTGGGTGGATTACAGGGGAAGCAGAGGAAGCAGAAAGCTCTTTGGTTTGGCATTTCCTTAGCGTTTGATCTGAGTTGGTTTAAAATACAGGCTTGCGGTGTCAGCCATTCCTGTTTAGAGGCAGTCCCAAAAGCGCTTCATGTGCCTTTTTGAAGAGGGGTAAGTGCTGTCTCTGAAGGAGCCAGACCCACTGCTCCAGGCTGCCCAGTGATGGAGCCTGCGCCTGCAGATATCTAAATGCATCTTCAGGGTCTTTATGCAGGCTGCAAAAAGGGTTTATAAGCCACGCGGGATCAAAGACGGCAACCTGCCGGGCTGTGGGCATGCAGCTTGTAAGTTGTGTGGGGCAAGAGAGACTGCCTGGGCCCAAGCCTCAGGCTTTGCGGCCCCACCGGCATTGCCGAGCTGCGCTGGGAGTGCCTGAACCCAGCCTTGCTGCAGAGGTGTCCCCTGACGGTGCTGTCATGCAGCGCGTCAGGCTGTGTGCCTGAAAACCAGTTCTCGGGAACCGTCACTCTTTCCGGCATTCCTTCTCTCCAGAGCACCTTCCCTGAGAAATTTTTTCCCTTTTTGTTTTAAACAGGACTATGATTTTTTTGGAGAAGGAAGAAATGGACGATGTGTTGGCGAAGTTAGCAGTGGCCAGGATTCACCTTGCCAAGGTGTACTCTAAGCTTATCCTCGGACGAGGCACGGCACAGCAGCGCTGGGTGCCTGGTGCAAAGTAAGCCTGTCCCTTTGGGACTCTCGCTCTGCCAAGGGCCTCCGCAGCCCAGGGCCAGGACCTCTGGTGGGTGGCACAAGTGAATGCCCAGGGTAATAAATGTCTTGCGAGCGAAGGAGTCACAGAGGGTAAGTGACCACGAGACAGACAAGTGTCCTGATCTCCCTGCAGCTCTATCTCATCTCATAACCGACTCCAAAAGAGTTTCTGGTGAGCTGTTGCCAACTGATTTGGCCACAGTGAGCTGCAGCAGAGCCCTGCATACCAGACTGGAAAGCTCTAGCCCTGGTATGCGGAAGCCTTGCTAGATATACAGAGCAGGAAACTTCAATGGGTGCAACATGAAAGTCAGCAGGGCAAAAAGCAGTGCCAGTCCTGGATCCTACCCCTGCCACTTCCACTTAACTAAATCTTGAAAGAAAATGGTTATGTACCTGCTTGTTGCCCCTGATCTCTGCATAAATTGCCTCTTATGCCAAGTCTGAGATAGCGTAAGACGACTCTAGCAACTGAGGAAGACCATGTTCCTGAAGTGCAGCAAGTGAAGGGAGCAGAGGCAAGAAGAGGCTGTGCTTGGGCTTTGGAAGTGTAGGACTCCTGTCTCTCAGTGGGAAAGATGGTGCCTGGCTTTTTCAGAGTGGCGGAGACCGACTACTCTTTAGCTGCCGTGGTGCCAGCAATGAACTGAAAGGGGAGAGAAACCCGTAATAGGAATTAAGAAAGAAACTGGAGAAGGCAGGAGAGGATGGGAGGGTGTTTGAAAAGGAAGAGAAACCAAGGGAATGATGAGGACAAGAAGAGGGGAGTTTTAACAGGAGATGAAGTTGTTGTGGTTTAACCCTGGCTGGCAACTAAGCATCACAAAAAAAATGGTTAGTGGAAGGAGAACCTAATGACAGAGAGAGCATATGCTGTGCTAGTGTTAGGGACTCTTTCCTCAGCCCAGTATGTTCCTGCACAATGTTTCCTTTCCCCAGCAGTAGAAAAGAGCTGTCAGTCCCTACCCAGTACCCCAGTCCCATGGGATCTTCTCAGAGCAGTTTCAGGCTAATTTTTTTGGTTGGTTGGTGTGAAACTGCTGCCAGTACCCCAGAGGAGTCACAAACATTCACGTGCCTTCCTGCAACACAGCTCTGGGCAACCTTCCTCCTGGCTGGGGTGCGGGAACCTGGGTTTCCTTCTAATCAAGAGGAGAAGGTAACCTGGGAAATGATGGAGTCAAAGGGGGGCTGAAATCGCTGTCCCAACAGGGCTTTCATCTTAGCAAGCCCCGTTCCACAAGGTGCTGGACCCTGAGAATTGGGAATGTGTTCCCTCTGCATCCTGGCACATCGGCATTTCAACAGGCATTCCTGGGAGCAGCTGTCTCTGCCAAGTCCCTGCTCCCAGATTCCTGCTGAGCAGAGGAATCCTCCTAACCGTCTCGCTGGTTGGACAGGGAGGGTCATGACAGCATTTCCTTATATCTGTTGGGTCACCCTAATGTTGGCACTCACGAGGCTCATTACGAGGAACTTATTGCAGAAAGTAACCTGAGTCCAAGAACTGGATGCAGCTGGATAAAACAGCCTGTTAGTTAGCTGCTATACCCAGCTAGTTAGCTCTGCTGCCTCTTCACTCACTCGTATTGTCTGGTGGGTGGGAATGTGCAGCACTGAGGCAAGCAAGAGGTCTAGCAGCAAAAAACCACCAGCACGGGAATGAGAACAGAGAACTGAAACGAGGAACTGTGTTCTTTAATATTTCCATCACACTGTGGGTTAGAGGCTGGCAGTGGGTTGGGCTGCTGGTGTCCAGGCTGTGAGAACACGAAGGCTAGAAAAGAGCTGCGTCTTAAAGCCTTCATGATGTAAGGTGCTGTACGAAGAGAGACCTCACTGTGTTACTCATAGCAGGGTGGCAGTAGCTGACTACAGCTGCCTTCAAAATTAGGCTGATGCTGAGCATGTTATAATCTATGGCACTTCCCATACCATACTGCAATTATATAAGTATAATATTTTCCAGGTTGACTCACTTTAGCTCTAAATGTTATCTGGATCCTCCCAGACCATTATATGAACTGCCAAAAACAAGAGCTAAGGGACAGAACTGGTTAACACTCTTAATTATAAAGGATGATGAGGAATTTTTTGAGCACACATGTTTTTGGATGGGAAAGGTCCTTTGTCAACATAGAAACTGTGGGGAGGGTTACTTCTGATGAATTTTTTCTCAAAAAATGTTTAGATTAAAAAGCTGAGAAACTATTGATAATGTACCGCCCCCAGTTTTACTAGATTTTCTTATAACCCAGCTATGAGTTCATGATGGTGTTGAAGCTTTAGCTTTTCACTGTAATTCACCATAGCAACATTTTAATGAAATCTTATAGTATGTTGGTAAACTGCTTTCCCTTCCAGATCTGCCAAATGACTGTGTTATATGAAATTATTGATTCTTCATGTAAACGTTTCCTCTGAAAGTTTAAAAAGGGAGGCTTAGGGGGAGAACATCTTCATCTTAACAATTTACATGCTTTGTAAAATGCAGCATTAAAATCCAATCTTGATCCTATCCCAGACTGGAATTTGAGAGAGTTCCTCCAGACCTGTTATTTGTGTGTGTTAGCATTAGTCCTTTTGTGCCTCCAACGCCGAGGAATAGGTGTGTCTGGCTTTCTCCTTTTAAGTTGACGGGGATTGTGCAACCTTTTTGTGGTGCCAGTTTTCTTATAGGCATTTGTCATAATGGGAAAACTACTGCACGCAGCAATGGCGCAAAGCCAGTTGGGCCAGCCCTCACCGATCCTTGAAGCTGCCTCCATCCACGGGCAATTAGAGTCAGGGCTGCGGCGGAAGGAGCTGCGAGACAGCGCAGGAGGCTGTGTGTCCTTCCCCATGTGCCCCTGTGCGCAGCAGTGGTTCCTGTAGATGGCTGAAGCCACTGCCCTCTTGCATCCAGACCCCACGCTTACTGTGTTCTCTGCCCTGGGCTGTGCTGTCCTCCTCTTTCATGCCGTCCCTCCTCACGGCTCTGAGAAATCCATATCACTGTGTTACTAGAAGGCATGATGCTTTTTTTGCTCACTTTTTCACATTTCTTGCAAGTCCTGTCCTGAAGCTTGTTGCAAGTTTGATGTTTTCCTGACCCCTTCTGTATTTTCCTAGGTAATTAGCAACTGTGCCCTAGACATGGGAGGTGCCTCCTAGTTCAACACTTACTTTAGGAAACTTTACTTCAAGCGGGTCTCTTAGCTTAATACCTCACCTGAGGGAAGAAAGCACTGGGAGAAAGAAGGGTGGAGACCCCTGGCCTTATTTGAATCTAATTATTAGCATTATTTTCTGTTGCTGATATCCACATAGGTTTCTCTGGTAAACTAGGGACTAGTGCGAAGACACTGCACGAGCTGTCTAATGTTAAAAGGTGAAGCTGGGTTTCACATTTAGGCTTAGGTTTCTCCACTCCAGTATTCTGAAGACAGAATATCGTGGCTTTACCAGAATTCATAAGGAATGAAAGCATCAGAGTTGTTCCGGGAGTTCTGCTTTGGCAACCAGCCATGCCATGCTTGCAGATTCAAGCTTCTTTTCCCTTGCAAAATGTGTGAAGTGTCAGCAGGATTATGGTTGGTGGGTGTCAGGTAGGGAGATACATGGTCTTCTTGATCAAAAAATCAAAAAGTAAAAGTCAGAAGACGCTAAATAGACCTATA
>Ga0181612_123611_pt1 | contig 13989 bp, 3 predicted proteins | sample HoacroProtozoa21_FD_119630 | JGI IMG/M metagenome (GOLD analysis project Ga0181612, IMG submission 119630) | Hoatzin crop microbial communities from Cojedes, Venezuel. Combined Assembly of Gp0051906, Gp0051904, Gp0051908
AAGAGGTGCTAGAGCACATCCAAAGAAGGGCAATGAAGCTGGTGAGGGGTCTGGAGAACAAGTCTTACAAGGAGCAGCTGAGGGGACACCTGATGGCTCTCTAAAACTGTGTGAGAGGACATTGTAGTGAGGTGATGTCAGTCTCTTTTCCGGAGTAATGAGTGACAGGACAAGAGGGAACAGCCTCAGATTGCACCAGGGGACGTTTAGATTAGGTATTACGAAAAATTTCTTTACCAAAATGATTATCAAGCACTGGAACAGGCTGCCTGGGGAAGTGGTTGAGTCACCAGCCCCAGGGATATTTAAAAGACCTGTAGACATGGTGCTTAGGAGCATGGTTTAGTAATGGACGTGGTAGTGTTAGGTTAATGGTTAAATTTGATCTTTTCCCAGCCTAAATGATTCCAGGGTTCTATGAGATGTTTCTGCCTTTATCTCTGTGTAGGCTCTGGGCTGTATCCTGTATTTGCTGTGCTTTAGGCAACATCCATTTGAAGATGGAGCTAAACTTCGCATAGTCAATGGGAAATATGTCATACCACAAAATGACACCCGCTATTCAGTGTTCCATGATCTCATCCGTAAGTTTACAAGGTTATTTAATTTGGTGTCTTTATGGATACGTCTCATTATTGACAGTGTTGTGTTACTGGTTATTAAATGTTATTCACGTGATGGTGAAAGAGGTCAATTGAAACAACTTCTTGTTTTATTAAAAAATGTATTCCGTTATCAAAATACTTCAAAATTTTAAATGAAACTTTTGGTTTTTAGTGCAGTTGCCTGTCTTGCTTGGGATCTGAATTAGTCCATAGGAACAACTAGTCTTTTGACTTGCTTCCTTTGAATTTGCTTTAGAAATTCTACTTTTAAATTTCAGAGGAAATTTACTGGAAGCTGTAATTACAGTTCAAGAATTATGTTTCCAACAGTATAAAATACAAAGTTAAGTCTGGGATCATTCATTAACTGATCCTAAAGTGTATTCTTTGAAATTTTCTCAACCCTAAATTATGTTTTTCATGGATATCTGTTATGACAATGATATTTGGGTATGGATTTAGCAGTTGCTCCACTCTGTTTGCATGTTTGATTGCTTATTGCACTGGAGTGCACTGAAGAAATTACTAATCTCTGCTAGGCGAAAAAGCTCCGGAGAGTTTCTGTTATATTGCCTGAATCTCCCATTTTTAGGCTCCACTTTGAAGGTGAACCCAGAGGAGAGATTGTCGATCACTGAACTTGTGAATCAACTGCAGGAGATTGCGGCAGCTAGGAATGTTAATCCTAAATCCCCCATCACAGAGGTAAAGATGTCTCATGGAGAGGAGCATGATTGATTTGGTCTCCTTTTTCTCCTTTCTTTCCTCTTGTATCCAGTGAGTGTGAGTTTAGTAACAGATGTCAGAGCAGGTCCCCTGTTCCTTAGTAATTTGAAAATTTTACACGAACTTTTGAAATTCAATTGAATGTATCTATATGACTTCTAGGATCTTTGAAAATATGCCTTTTAAAGTACAGAGCTTGCATGATGTTAAAGGCAACTAGTTATGGTTCTTACTGCATGTTGAAAAACTCAAGATCTTGGGTCATTCTTTAGTACACAAGTGCTCTATTTGACATGCTGCATTTAATCATGATTAACTTGCACACGCTCTGCCTACACTGACTTGAAACTCACTTAGGTGTCTTCTGCTTAATGCTTAATTTGCACATTACTGCAAGTGAATCAATTAGTGTATCTTAACTTCCTGGCTTTCTCCTGAGGTTCGGTAACTGATAGCTTGCTTGTTCTCATTAAGTGAAAGTAATTTACAAAGCATAACAAGTTGGCTGAATTGGCAAGGAAATACTCATAGTGAGCATTTAATCTCCTCAGCTCCTGGAACAAAATGGAGGCTATGGAAACAATGCTCAGCCTCGGACATCTGTGGCCTCCCTTTCACAGAGCTCCAAGCCTGCAGGACAGCTCAACAATATGTACAATGCTGGTAAGTGCAGAGAGAGATGTCACATCAGATTAGTATAAAACCAATTGCTTATCTTATGTGTCAAAAAAAGTATTTTAGGGGTTTTAGACATTGTGCACAAGTACTAGCTATTTTGCATTTATATCACTGTTTCTAACCTTGTTTTATTTTTCGTGGGTTTCGTTGTATGTTGATACATGCAAATGTGAATTTCTGAAGTTCATTACTGGGCAAGATAAAATTCAATTTCTTACATAAAATAATTGAAACTAAAATGCGTTATTGATCTGTAGCAGTGAGAAAGCTAAAATGAGTGAACTAAAACTTGATATAAATAGTGGATACAATAAGCAATAATGTTCTTAAGAACAAGAGCTGTAGAGAGAATAGTCTTCAGGTTATGACAAATGAATATAACTGGCTTATTTTAAGTGCAAAACTTTCTGATTCAATGAGTCAATGATATTTGACAGTGCCTTGTGTAAAGAGGAGAGTTTAAAAGGAGTTTAAACTGTTAAAAATCTGCTCAGAAGTGCTGTATTTTAACTGAAACCTTGTTACTTTGTGACAGAAGTTACTGAAATCAGTACATGTCCTGAGTTTGTGCACAGTATTGGATCTTCGGTATAAGGAAGTGACAGTTGTCTTTCTTTCCAAGAACAACTACTTAACATCAGATATGTTAGAAAGATAGCAGCCGTTCTGTGGCTTTTGGGTATAACTTAATGCTAAAACAGCCTTATTGGTGTCTAGTGTTTGAGGTAGTCCAGTAAAGAAATGCAAAAGCAATTGCAGGGATTTTGACTGTAGTTCATGAGTGCTGAGGAGTCACTGAGCTGACCTGTATTTATTTTAGACTGCAGAAAACCTATATGAGGAAGAAAAACTTCTGTAAGCATCTGGGGTCCACCTGTCCTGCCTGAAAAGACTTTTGGCCATTCGTGATAGTTTGAAGTGCATCTGATCATAGTCTAAAGCTATTTAGTTTTGCCACTTACGAAAAACTTATGTCTGACAGCCTCAAAGAGAAAAAGCAGCAGCCTAAACCCTGTTTATTTGCTATCCAGTTAGTACTTCCAGAAATAGCCATAGCTGGGACTGCCTTGAGCCCAGCAAATTATGGGAGAATTGTGCAGGGAGGACTTCAGGAGGCAGTTGCACCTTAGGACATCGATAGTGAGGAAAAGGATCTGCAGTACCATCTGAGGAAAAACAGTAGGTGAGCTAGCAGGTCTAAATCGAGTTACCAAAACCGATTGCCAAAGTGACACAATTAGAAGCTGACATACCCATTCTGTAAAAACAGATATTCCAGAGTTCATTCAGCTGAAAATACTTGCACTTAATAAAGAAGAGGAGAAGCTTGATAGGCTTATTTACATCTCATTCCTTATTAAAAGGCATTTTCTACACCCATCTTATCATGTATCGTATGTGACTATAGAACGTTTCAATTAATGTAGAAGGTATCAAGGGAGTTTTTCATACTGTATTCAGTTTTCCTTCCAGCTTGGTATTTCTTGCTTGGTATTACTTATGATGAATTGCCAATGAGACAAAGGATGTTGATGTTCCAGGGAAACTTTTAAAATTGGGTAACATTTATTGCAGTAATGTTACCTGTATATCAATTTCTGTGGAAGAATCCAGCTTCCTAATAGGATTATAATCAAAAGTCTGTTTGGCCATCTGTTTTGTGCAAGAGTGAGTGCTGTTTATTGTATACAATCTTATTAGTAGAGATGTTGTGCTGGGATGCTGTGCTAGCTGGGATGTTGTGCTTAAAATTAATTAAATTATGCCAGCTGCTTTTTAAGCCCTGTATTAAAATGTTTCTACTGGGAGTGTTTAAGTAGATTTGCTAATGATAAACTGCACTTTAAGAGATTGATAGTAAAAAAAAAAGACAGTGTTTTGCTGCACTGTCAATATGAAATAAATGCTTTACTTTCAGAAATTTTTTACCTTGTTTTCTCTTAAATACAGTCAATTAAATAATGTGTTAAGTAGTTTGCTAATACCTTCTGATTGCAGGAAGTACTATTTTTTGCATAGGTCATAGTTAAGGAGAACTTCAGAACCGTAAACTTTACAGCAAGATGTAGCCTGTATGTGCATTCACTTCCAACTTTGTAGGCAACTTGCTTTAGTATGGAGCCTGTTTCAGGACATGACTTAAAGTACAATTATTTTTATTCGACTACTCTAGGCCTGACCGTTGCGGAATGTGACCAGACTTATGGAGGGTTCTTTGATATTCTGAGGGGTGGAACAGAGCGATTTTTCACTAATATTAAGGATACATCTTCTAAAGTTATCCAGTCTGTGGCCAAGTAAGTAAAAAAAAAAAAATAAATTTTTGAATTACTGTGCTGGTAAGTGTTCTAAGAGTCAGGAGCTTACTCCAGAGATGATCAAGTTCAGCATACTTTTCAAAGTATGAGCTCTAATAGCTGGAAGCTAGCCCTGAGATTTTATGAACAATATTAATACAAAAGTTACTTTAGCAATCGTATACTAGAAATGAGAACACTGGGGACAAAAGCCAGTCCATAAGTACAACTTTCCCTGCTGTATTTTAGATGCTGAAAGCTTGGGAGAGATGAGGAGGTGGAGGCTGGAGCAGGGCGGAGAGGTATGGAAGATCTTATCACGGTTCAGAACGATGAATTGAATTAGTAGATAGGGCCTCCATGAATAAGAGAGGAAGAAAATAGATGGAGTAATGAAAAGTATAAAGGCAATGGAGATGAGAAGAAAAAATAGAGGGAAATAGTGTATGAGCTCTTCTGTCCAGTTTAGTTTTCAGGTGGAATCCTATGCGCTCAAGGCAAAGTGAGAGGATCTGCACTGTATGTCTCCTTTGCCCTGCATTACATGGAAAAATACTCTTCTATTTTGATGTATGTGTTCTCAGATACCTCGTGTGTGATTATTTTTTTTCTAATCAGATTTTCAGTCCCATTCCAAATGTTCCTAGTACCTCTATATGATCAATACTAATCTATCTGTATGAGTCATAGATTTTTAACTACTAATAAAGTTTTATAGAATGTGAAAGTGTTTTCTTAATTTGAGGAAGAGCAGATAAGTCATTACTGAATGCCATGTCTGAACTAGAGCCTCCTAAGGAATACTGAACCATGGCCCTCTGTGGGGTTTGAGGCCCTTTGGTACACTGCGCTACCATCTGTGAAGTCTCTTGCTTGCAACAAGTTTTTATGTCACTGAGTGTAATTTCTGTGTCGTGCTACTCTAAAATGTTTGTAATGGTCAGACAGGTTAGATCTGTAGATCTCACACCTCTGTAGCCACTTCAAGTGTGTTTTTAGGTGTTAGCTCTTATACTTTGTTTAAACTTCTGTGCGTGGCTTGAAAGGTCAGGTCCTCTATTTTTTAAAGGCTGCAAAAGCTGTGCAGCTTTGGTTTATCCATAAACTTTCTGCAGAAGCAGTTGGTACAGTAGCATCAAACTTTTCACCCTGACTGAAGAAAAGACAGGGAGATGTACGAGGGGAATGAAATGTTACATGGTGAAAAGCAGTGACTTGTTAGCAGCTTAGCAGAATTGTAGGAGTTCCATGTATGAAGTAACATGATGAGCTACAGCTTTTAAACAACTGCTCTCCATTTTGTTTCTTTGGCGTGCTGTCTTACAGGCCTCTGTTCTTTGTCTCCTTCTACCGTGCTACCTTCTGTGGAACTGATCTTCCGTTTCCCTCCTCTTCAGTCCTCCTTCTGTTCCTTTTGTGGTATCTTGTTAAACGATATTTACTGTCTGGTAAAACATGGAAATATCCTGCAGATTCCTTGCCTTTGACAGCCCTACTGTTTATAAACTTGAAGGTACTTAGTTCCTTGTCTTAAATTCTGGCAACTTTGCTTTGATTTGTCTGACAGTAGAGACATTACTTTTCTTCCTTTGTGACAGATAACACTTAGATTATTCTCTACCTTTGACAAAGTTATACGCCCTACTTTCCCATGCCTGTGTTCCTGTATTAGATCTTATGCTGGTACTATATTTCGATTATACACTACATGCTTCTGAAGTACTCTTGCACTTCACTTTCTTGTGCTCTTGTCTTCATTTTACTTTCTGGATTGTTGTGCCTCCATCAATCAGTTATGTTTGAGGAAGTTTCCTGTTCCTGCTCATGCAAGTGATTTCATCCTTAAACAGCATTTGAACTTTAATTATTTATTTGAATTTCATCTTGTGCTATTTTCCCCTTTTCTAGTGGTGGATTAGGACTGTCAAAAATTGACTTTTTAAAATATGATGGCTTATGCTGTGCCTATACCCTATTTTTACTTCTCTTACCTAACAAGTGTGTGTGGCATTTTGCTTTGTGTGATTTCCTTTCGTTCCATAATAAGCATAGTGTGCAAGGAATAAAACAGTAACTGTACATCCACTGCATCTGCAGAGCTCATCTGGCAGCTTCTGAGGTATAGGGCCATGAGTACTTGCGGTCTGAACAGATGCTGTTCAGTTCACATGCTCTTCTCTACAATTGTTTGTTTACATTATGACTGCCCAGAATAAGTCTTGCATCTATTTTATTCGTAGAGTTACTATGCTATTTCTGAACTGCTAGTTAGTGTGCTGTGGCTGAACTATATGCTTGGCACTTCAGTTAGCATTGCTTTTCTGACAAAAATGGGAAAGTATGATTGAAGTGGATCTTGAGGCTCTTGAGTCCTGCACAGAGCCCCATGGCAAGGTCATTTATGCCTTAAATTTGCTTGCAACGTAAGAAAATTGTCAGAATCCTCTAAACTGCTTCAAACCTAATATGGCATGACTATTTACTTTGTGGTAGTGTTCGAGCCTCTGTCAGGAATACGACTGCTGTTAGAGACACGTTAGTGTGTGTCTTGTAGAACTTATGAAATATTAGTCAAAGAAAAGCTCGTTCCTTTTACATCTTATTTGAATTAATTACAGAGTGTCACAGGTTGATATTTAGTAGAATTGAGTAGCTTGTGAATGTTATTTGACTTGATTTTGGTTTGTAGCTCTTAATGGGTGGAAGTATTGTAATATCCAAATTAGATCAACAAGCCATAGGGCCTTTTCCAGGTAATGGGAGATACAGTGATTCTGTGGGCTGTGATGGATGGACAAAGGATTGTCAGACAGTGTATGTTAAGTCCCACGTTTCATCATGAGGAGATCAGTCCCTCACAGATGTTTAGGACTAGGTTGATTGAATACGGGTTTATATTTAGATGACTCGCACACATCACCTCTGATAGACCATGTGAGGCTGTCAGATTTTTGTTTAAGCCTCTGCACTAACAAAAGAATCTTGGTTTTGTGGAGGGCCCTCTGTCTTCATACAACTGCCTTTTGCTTTTCTTGTGTTATCCAAGGGAATTTTGTCATTGGGTTGGGGAATGAAAGAACAGGAGGGAGTGCACGAAGTGCATAATTATGCTAGTGAGAGCCAGTTACTTCAATACTTACTTTCCAGATAATTTAATCAATATTGAAAGAGGAACTCCTTCCGCTGGTAATTTGTCAATATTCTTTAGTGGCCCTTAGTGCTGCAGTTTTCATTCCTTGAAGTCTGTCATGTATTTTGAATCTTTAACAGCTCACTGAAATGGCAAAACATGAATTGACAGTGCGTAATACTTAATGTTATACAGGACCTAAAGTAGTTTCAGGGTCTTTAGAAATGAAATGTTCACTGTGCTGCTGAGAGTCCCACCACTGGGCTTGTGCATTCTGAGACTATTTATGCTTTAACCAAGCTCAAGTGTTAATTCTTTGTTGGCATCTGCTGTAGGACATAGTTGTTTCTGTCATGGTCATTCCCTGCCTTTACAAACTTGTGTTGTGGCTGCAGCCAATACTGCCAGGGGTGTGAGGATACCTCTTCTACTGTTGCGTCCTTGACTGCTTTTCCGGAACTGTTGAACCAACATGAGAAGCAGACATTCTGGACAAAGTTAAATGTCTCTTCCTTGTTGTTCATTCTCCTCACCAAACTAATGCACGCCTCGTGTTGGCGTCCGTCATCTCATTAGGTAGGCTCTCTCCTGCCTACTTACTGGTTTTCTGAATGGTGGAGTCCTGTGCAACCTGCTGTAGGTGACCCTGCTTTGGCAGGAGGTTTGGACTAGATGATCCACAGAGGTCCCTACCAACGCCCACCATTCTGTGATTCCTTTATCTGCAGACAGACTTCTTTCTCAATGAGTGTGAACTGCAGTGGAAGACTTAGTGTTTTGTGTTTGCTGTTTCTCCTGTAGCTGCCTTTGTCTTAATGCAAATTTTGGTCTCTTGTTTATCCTAACAATTGATAAAGTCTGAAAACTAAAGCATATTGTGGGCTACTAGGAACAGGAAAGTGAATGAGGGACATCTTGACTGCTTCCCAGGCCACCTCACTTGTAGGTGTCCCAGTCCCTGTTGCAAATTCAGGTCAGGCAGAAGCAGTTTGTAGTTGCATGAGAAAGAACACAGAGCAACAGAGGTTCAGCCCTCTGATATGAACTAACCTAAAAGAAAGTAGTGGAGTGTATGCATGTTCACAGGAGATAGGCACTGCTTTGTGGAGGGGCCTGGTATGTCGGAGCAGCGCCTGCGTAGAAGGGAATTTTGTCCAGTGGATGTGCCCATGTGTGCCTGGTAACTCCGTTTACATCCGTGTGGCTTGTGCATACCTCTGTCTGTCACTTGCGACGCTGCTGTGCCCTTGACCAGCTTTTATGCTTACTGAGGTCTGCATCTACACAGGTTACAGATGCCCTGCCAAAAAAACATGTAAATATTTTAAGTATCAAGTCTTCACTGGTACTGAAGCCAGCCTGCAAACTTATGATCTACCTTGTTTTGCTTTGCCAGAACAGTCTTTCACTGAAGAGATTATGATCTAGTAATCTCGGGAATGAGTAGCTGTCTATTATTACTAGTTTTCTTTGCTTCTAAGGTAATTTTGTTTCAGATTTGATGCTGCATTGGTATTTTATTTCATGCATCTTTGTGTTGCACTAGGTAGTTGAATGATTAATTCAGTTTTATGAGGCAAAACCAAGTGGGAACAGATTGATGTGAGTTTCAGTGCTGCATTTCTTGTGACTGTTAAAAAATAAACTGCAAAAATGGTGGTGCTTAGCTAATGAGTAGATGTTTTTGTACTCTTGTGAGTGTAGAGGTGTCGGGAGGAAGACTGCTTAGTGTTAGATCATTATTTAACTGAAGATAATGGTTTGCATGCTCACATTGTAGCTGGTTAGTCTGTCATTCTTTATTCTTTCCCATCTTTTCCCATCTTCAGCTGTTAGTAACACAAAGTAGCTATACACTGGTGTAGAATTCTGTGCTGTATGCTAGCTACTTTATTTTGTGAATTTAATTATTAATTTAATTGTTTTGAATTTAATTTGCTGGAATGATCCTTTGTTTAGTATTAGTTATGGTCTTTAAGTGCAGCTGTTCTCTAGCATGGTTGATAATGCCAACCCAACCATTTACACAGTGAAAAGTTTTTAACATCTAATCAAAATTCCTGATTTTTGTTTAGGTATTCTGTGAAGTGAGAATTTGCATCTTATTTGCTACATTTCCCACCAGACTTCTCACAAAAAAGCCTTGAAGTATTATGGTATCATCAGAAAAATGACTAAATCTTGACATCATAAGATAGTTTCCTGTTTAGCTTAATTACAGCCTTAAAAAGCACACTGGGCTTTCCATAAGAATCACAAACCAGAAACCCTCCATGCAGTCTCTTGATTTGTTTGCGTGTTCTTCTACACTGATCACCTACTGGCAACATCACTATGTAAATGAAATTTCTGCTGTTAACAACATGAAAGGAAAGACCTTATTCCTGATGTTTACTTACAGGGTTATATCTTAAAACGTGTAGGAATGCTCACCAGTGTGAAGAAAACACATTTTTTTTCACCTTCCTGCCATTTGAAGCCATGTCAGTTACCAGTCTAACATGAAACACTCCACTAAAAACAGTGCCTTGTGTTCAAGTATTACTACTGAAATAGCTCTGAAGTCTTCAGAATGAAGTTCAAGGAATAGTAATTCAAGGATAAAGTCACATGTTTTAGAGACTGATTTTGCAGTTTAGCAGCTACATTTTAATTAAGATCGCACAAATATTCTGAAGCTTTTTCAGTTGTAACAGGCGTGTAGATTTTTTTCCTGAAAAACGGCAAGCTTGAGTTGGCTGTGCTCTGTTGTTGACATACCAGGCTGCACTTTTTCAGCAATGTGTGTATGGTGAGATCCATGCTTCTAATAATGTTGCATTCTGATTTAGGCAAATGTAACAAGCAAAGATGAATTGAGTGTTGTTGCTAGTAAGAAGTCAGTATCCAAAAGTGTTCCCAAAGGAATGGGTGTGAGGACTGCTGAGCTTTTGTTCTTAATAGTTCTGTGCTTCTGTTTCAAGTTGCTGCTTAACCTCAGTGTTAATAGCATTGAAGAGATGCTGTTTCATTTTTCAGGCTATTGTATTAGATGAATCTTTATCTTGAGATCAAAAAAAATATATCATTAGAACGATTTGCATGTTTTCTTGCTTGAAGCTGGTGGGTATGAGCAACAAATAACGTTTGGCACCTCTCAGTCATATAAAGGATGATACTCATCACTAATTTTAGTAAGAAATCATTATTAGCTCTGAATGTAAATTTCTGCCTTCGTTTGGCTGCAACAGTATTACTATTTGAGCTACATAATTAAGTTATGTCCTTCCAAAGGAGCGAATAATTTTGAAATAGTGTTGATTTGGCCATTTTGTCTACCTCCTTATGCAAGATTTTTCAAGGCTGAGTTTTTTAGTGCTTTGTCTAGTGAGACTCACTTAACTTCCCTGTGGTGATTTCAGTTTCTCTTGAGACCTTCGGTCATTATCATTGTTAGGATGCTGATTATGCCATTCTGAAAAAATATTGTTTAATGTCCTTGCTTTGAGAACAGTTGTTCTTGGCTTATCTAAAATCCTTCTCAGAATCCTTGTAAAAAGCAGTAATCTTTTAATCAATCGCTCCAGCCTCCTTCATGTTTACTAGCAAGCAGGAAGGCATCAAAGTGTAACATTCTCTCTTCATGTTTCAAAAGTTGAGTGCTGTGTAGCTGGTCTGCTCTTTCAAGCAATGTCTTGCAACTTTATAGTGATTTAAAAGCATTGCTTTGATAGTGCCTCTGCATTTAATCATGCATCATAGTCACGTGATGACATTTCTCTATTCTGAAGATAATATGCTACTGACTTATGTAAGTTAGGGATGTCTAAACCAGATTCTGTAGGTGAGATTTGTTCTTATTTTGCTAATCAGGAGCGCAGACCTGTGTGACTGTGTTCAAGGGTATTGTCCTGCACTGGGGCTCTTCAGTCTTTTTCGCAAGCTTTTTCATCCTGCTACATAGCATATACTCTAGAAACAAACAAACAAAAAAATAGTGGTCTTAAAATAGGAAATTATTGGCATAATGTGGGTGATTAGGTAGATATGAAAGGATAGGACCTAAATTAAAAAAAAGTCACTGGGACATTGTTATTCAAAAAGACTGCTTCTTAAAACTGTGCACAACTGTATGAGAAGATAAGTAATGATTAATACCTTGCTCACTGTGGGAGTTTTGGAAGTGAATTTTTGGAGGAGTGATTTAAATGAGGAAGGAGATTCAGATACCCTCTGTTTGTATAGAATCCAGAAACTGGGCAGCATGGCCATCTGGGACAGGCAGTAAAATGCCAGCATTACATCATTTAAAGTGAAATATTTCAAGAAATTTTCTTTGTTGTAAGCCTTATGATGCCCTCCATTAAAGATGTTAATGCATCCTCATTAATCTTTCAAACTGATACCTATAATGAACATTTATGAGTAAGAGCAGGGGCTAGAGGAATGAGTTAAGTGTTGAAAGCATCTGTACAAAACCCCTAGAGGTGGTTTTGTTGCAGCTGATGTAAATGAGTAACTGTTCAAATACAACATCTGTTCTGAAAACTCTGTTCTGAAAAACTTGAAGTGTGAGGTAACAAGCCTCGGATGGGAGAAATGAAACATTCATGGTGATGGGTGTAGCCTGAGAGACCTGGGTTTTAGACTTATAGCTTGAATGGTTCTGTTTCCCAGCATTAAAACCAGTGTGTTCTCTTTCAGTTATGCAAAAGGAGACTTGGATATATCATACATCACTTCCAGAATTGCTGGTACGATAGCTATGTCTGTTTTAAGAATAATTTCTGGTTGTTCTTAATATATGAAAAAAGTGAATACTTCATTTGGTGTTTGTTGTTCTGTCTTCAGTGATGTCCTTTCCAGCTGAAGGTGTGGAATCTGCCATCAAAAATAACATAGAGGATGTGCGGTTATGTCTGGACTCTAAGCATCCTGGTCACTATGCTGTGTACAATCTCTCTCCGAGAACATACAGGCCTTCAAGATTCCACAATAGGGTGCGTATGGTTTTTATATATTCCTGTAAAGGTCTTTGAACACAATGTCTTGTTTATACTTTCAGCTTTTTATTCTGAGATATGTTAAAGTAGACTGCATAGTCAAAAGGATCATGAAAGAATAAGTATAAACACAAGGTCAAAGAGTAACTGTATTCTGCTTGTCTAAGACTAATATTTAATCTTACTGACCAAAGTCTGTGTTTCCTAGACTAGTGATGTCTGAAAACATGTACAGGTACCTCACGTGTTTCAGATTTAAATGAAGAATACTTAACATAATTTAAAATCTTACTAAAATTTCAGTCTCTCCTGCATTCAGAGGTTTTCCTTTATCAACAGTAGTACTCCTTTGGCGACTGATTTGTGCAACCTATTTGCTGGACTTTTTCATTGTCCCACTGCATCCCATTTGACTGCCATATGGCTCAGCCCTAGGTGACTGCTTGCTGCTGCTGCCTGAAATACTGCTTAGCTGAGCCTTCATTAGCCTCTCTGGCTATTTCTCCGATACTAAAATGAAGACCTTTGCCTAATTCAGTGAGAAGGTAGTGAGTACAGCTTGTTAGGTGCTGAGATATGTGACTTCAGTGTCTGCTCCTAAACACACCTGAACCATCCTGTAAGTAGTTCAATAGTGGAGACTGATCCTGTGTTGTGAGTTGTCTAGTACTGGCCATATTAGCCTTCACCTAAGGTCTAGTGATGGTGCTCCTTCCTCACAACACTGACTGCTGAGAGAAGAGTCTAGAAGCATTATTTATTACAAGAAACCCCTGTTGGGCCTTATGCTGCAGGGCCATCCTTAGCATTACTTCAGTTATCAAAGTTCACTTAAACTGTCAGTCGGTGACATGTTTAATGTCTTCTGTCTAGTGCTTGTCACTTCCTTTTGTTTCTTTGTAAACTTGTAGACAAGACAAAGTATTGTCACACCTGAAAAAAACAATTACTGCATTTTTGGGTGGAGGCAATGAACTTCTTTATCTGCATCAGGTTCAGCATGATGTTCAGGCAGAATCTGTTCAACACAGAAGGCAAAGCTTACTCATGCAGGAAACCTCATGATTTGGTTTGGTTTGTGAGGTACCTCAAAGCAAAATCTTCAGCAGTGATTTTTAGCACTAGATTGCTGGAAAGTCTGATGAGGCTGACATGGTGAACTGATTTATTCCCCATCCTACAAAGCTATGAATTTCTGTTTACGGAATGATAAATTCTAGGAATGGGAAATTGTTTACCCTGAGGATGGTTTTTTGGTTATGCAAGTCTGAGGTGCGTATACACTGATATTTCTGATGTAGTGGTACTGTGAGTGGTAATACGAGCACAGCTACATCTACCAGTGATCTGGAACTCTTCTGGCCTACGTTTATCGTTTTGATGTTCATTTTGTCCTATGATGTTTGTTTTGCTGGGAAGTAATAGTAGATCATAAGTTGTCAAAATACTGTAGGTTCCTGCCCACTTCATTGTCTGAGAGTAGTTAGAAGTTTCTACAAAATGTTGTCTTCTGATTAAAAAAAAAAAAAAAAAAAAAAAAAAAAAAAAAAAAAAACAAAAAAAAAAAAAAA
>Ga0181612_126328_pt1 | contig 13989 bp, 6 predicted proteins | sample HoacroProtozoa21_FD_119630 | JGI IMG/M metagenome (GOLD analysis project Ga0181612, IMG submission 119630) | Hoatzin crop microbial communities from Cojedes, Venezuel. Combined Assembly of Gp0051906, Gp0051904, Gp0051908
CAGTGGTGCCCAGTGACAGGACAAGAGGCAATGGGCACAAGCTGAATGTGCTCCGTCTGAGCATCAGGAAACACATTTTCACTGTGAGGGTGACTGAGCACTGGCACAGGGTGCCCAGAGAGGTTGTGGAGTCTCCAGTCTTGGAGATTTCTAAAGCCATCTGGACATAGTTCTGGGCAACTGACTTTAGGTGGCCCTGGTTGAGCAGGGAGATTGGACTAGATGACCTCCAGTGGTCCCTTGCAATCTCAAACATTCTGCAATCCTGTGAATTGTGTGCCAATGCAGACTCTGAGATAGTGAACAAAGGTGGGCCGTAACACACGTCCTGTTCGAGGAAGTATAGTCAGGCTTCTGTGCGCATTCAAGGAAACTAAATTGAATTAGATCGTATTTATTTTTTTTAATTACAGAAATGCAAACAGCTAAACAAACCCAAGAGACTTGTCAAGAATTAACAGATACATCCATCAGCTGCAGACATTTTCCTGGGAAACTCCCAATATTCACTACATTTTGCGTCACAAGGTGATGTAAAAAAAACCAAACAAACTGTTTCATTTTAAGCTTCTGTAGTTGCTATTGATCGCTGGAGTAAACTTTGATGCTAATTATGTCTGCAAACACAGGGTACTATATTATGTGCTACTGTTAAACAGAAGTGCTTCACTACAAGCAGTGGGACTCCTAAGAGCAGAAGCTTTTGAGTAGCTGTTTTTTGAGAAGTTGCTACTTAATACAAACCATTTGTGTCATAAAGTAATTCCACCATTTATCTTGTTCCCATTCATAGACATTTTGCAAGGGAGCAAAACCTCATTCCACAAGTATTACATTTTGGTCAAGAACCTTCGCATCAACTCCATTGCATTTTACTTTTCTAACAATGTGTGTTGACTCTTACTTCTATGGAAGAAAGTTTCAAATGAGTAGATCCAAAGTAAAAATCCTGCAATGGTCTAGAAGATTTGTGCAGACTCCCAATTCTGTTAGGATGATTCACATTTCATCTTTTCTAGAGAGATGGAGAAGTGACTCTCTGTCCTGCAGGTCTACAGCTTTTGAGTGCAGTCCATGCTCAGAAAAACTTCATTTGGTTTGGATCTACCTTGAAGCCTTCACAGGTAGAAATCCATAGCCATTGTGCGTTGCATTCCCTCTCTCACTGGAACTAGACTGGTTTACAACAGCTGAGTCCCTGGCCTACAGCCTGTGAATCCATTTGCATTTAGTACAGGAGAGGCTGAATAACTGTAGAGGTCCCTGAATAAGTCCACTAGTTTCCATGAAGGAAACATTCAGCACTATGTTGAGATGCTAATGTGTGATCACCACGCACAAAACACTTTCAACTAAAATCATGCGCTGAAGACTCCCAGGCAGACTTGCTGTTGGTAATTCTGTCAAAGATAAGTTTTCCCATTTCTGCTAACACTGGCTTTTATCTGCATTATATAATGAGATGAGTTTAAATTTTAACGTTTATTTCGTGCAAATAGAAGGTGTGGTTTGGCCATAGTCTTCCTCAGCAAATCTGAGTGGGTTATATGGGGCTTCCCAGCTAGGATTAAATCATCATTCTGAATTCATAGTATATTTTTTATGCTCTACGTTTCCTGTCAGTATTCTCTGAATGTATTTCTGGGATCATATTTAACTGCAGAAGCAAATTATCCTGGTGATAGTTAGCTGGCCAAAGTCTGTCACCTTTTTTCTCGAGGCTGATGAGGATATAGTGTTTTTACCTACAGAAAGCAGAAAAATGTCTTTCCTGCTACTTCTAATTAGTTATTAGAATGGCTAGTAAGTATAACTCCTTAAAGTGGTCGGATTTAGAGCATATAAATAAATTCAGAGCTATATTTACAAATAAGGCATACTATAAGAACAGTGGAAGAGAAATGCAGGATTAATTTAATTTTTTTCTTTCGTACTAATTATCTCTTGCTCAGCATAATAGGAATTTGTCATGTAAGAGCAGAAAGGAAGTAAAATTAATGCCTTTTCCTGTAACACAGAGGGTAAGTGGTGGCCTACACGATTTGTGATGGCCTACACTAATTCAGGCCTTCAGTGGCTTACAAGCAATTTAGTGTATCTTTGCCTGAAAGAAAAGGTGAGAGATTTTCAAGTACAGAATGAACTTCACAAGACTGATATAGCAATAATTGACATCCCAATTCATTCATTGTTTAGAGAGGATTAAAGAACCTTTATATGCCAGGTTCTTGCCTGAAGAAACGTTGAATTTGATGATATTCTTGTCAACACAGGAAGGGGGAATATTGTCATTTACATTCAGAGACATCTTTGTGTGTCAGCCATTCCATAGTTGTTAAGTACTTGTACATAAACCTCTGATAGATATTCTTACATGTATTTTTCTGTAATTGCCTGTACACAGCGTTTGATTAGTGGAGTATCTGAAGAAAAAGAACTCAATGTTCAAAACAAGAAATTATATCTGATCAAAATAGTTTGTAGTAGACAGCATTGCAGCACAAAATCCTACATGTTCAAATATTAACTAGTCAGCTTCTAGATGTCTAACAGGAATTTACATTTTTTTATGTCACTTGATTATAAAAGTCCATGATAAGCATACTGGGTGTGAGTCATGCATAAAACGTAATATCACTAGATTTCACAGAGGTGGATGAAGTCACCATAGTCAATCAAAGTACTCTGGACAGTTAATTTAGAGAAATTTAGACATACAAGCTCTCCTAACTTTCGGTTTGTTCAAACCCTGGAAATTCAAGAACTCACCTGAAATACACGCATTTCTTTGCATCTTTGAGGCTGATGTGGTGGTAAGAAAGCAGAAAGTGCACTGGAGATGGGAGTGAAATATAGCAATTAAAATCAAAGCAGACCATGAAAAAGGAAAAAAGAAAAGTTCTTCAGGCAGCAAGCACACCTCTCTGTTACTGTTCTGAGCGTTTTGATTATTTACTTATTGATTAGATTGGTCCTCTGTACTCTGTCTGGCAGTTTATGATTTACTTTGATTTTGAACATTTTATGTATTACCCTTCACAACCTAGTTCAGCTGTCATTCAAATAAATGTAAGTTTGTGTAAAAAATAAACGTAGTTGCAAACTTTTTTTTTTTTTCACTTGATAGTCACTCTAGACATCTGGAGACTAGGGCACCACTTTGACAGTGTTTCAGTGATGACATTTGACACTAGCGAGTCACTCCATGGCTATACATGCTTTCTGAATTAGCATACAACCAGATTTTTAGTATCAGAAATGTCTAGGGTGATTTTTGCTTCAAAGAGAGCTTGAGTCTGTGCTGAGGTCAGTTCATAACTTAAATTCTCAGACTAATGCGCAAATGGCACCCTGATGGTGTTCTGCAAAGCCTGTGCTGGCCTGTTGATTAAAAGTGGGTTTTACTCTTTACAGGCAGAAAATGTCCTGGTAGTTATTTTCTCAGGAACAGAGAATGGGGCTCTGCTTATTGTTAGAATTTCCAAATTTTGCTCAAAAATATTCGCATTGCATTGTGTCCTTCTAAGATGTTTTGAGGATGATGCACAAATAAGACCTGTGGACTATATCTTTGGTAAGTATATACCTGAAGAACATCTGTTGTTTGCTGTTACAGGAAAATAGAGAAAAGTAAGACTTAATACACACAGAATACCTGCAAGTTTTTTTATGACCTGAAAAGACCACCCTTAAACACCTTGATAAGGCAAGCGCTTCCTTCTGATTCGTCCAGCAAGGCTGAGTCCCTGGAAAGGGAATGGACAGTTTCCATCTTTGCTTGCGTCATGTGGCCCCTGCTATAGCTCACTGAGCAATCCTGGATAATGTACACTTTATTGACTGACTGGAGGCTCCTGGGGTCTTGAAACCTGTTTAATAGGCAATTTAAAGCAGCAGCTCTCTCATAATAATATTGCTGTAATACAGCTACAATACTGCAGAGTGCTATTGCTCTGATGATGTATCATGGAAAATGTGGTGCTGGCCAGAAAATCACCAAGGGAACTCATAAAACATTATTTAACCTTTTGTTAATTTAAAGGCTCCAATATTATCTAATTTATTTATTATGTGAGGGAAGGGACTGAAGCCAATTACACAGTGGACTGTGAGATCTGTATATGAGCTTCAGTTCTGCAATAAATTATGGATAGTGAAAGGCAGAGATTTAAGCTTTAAAACCTGCACCTAAATGTTGACAAAGTATAGCATAATTTTTATTAGTGACAGGTATTGCTGTTCAAAGGAAAACAAAATAAAATTCAAAGCCATGGTCACTCCCACTGCAAAATCTATTTAGGAATTGTGAATCTAGGTCTTTGAATTTTTGGATAAATAATTCTTTATCTTTTTTTTAAAGCATTTTAAAACAACTCAGTTCAACAAGCATAGAGTTTTGTGCATTATAATGGGATATTACAGTAAGTACAAGCTGCATTAACAAGCGTGAACTATTTAAATCAGTTGAAGTCAGTTGCACTGTGGTTCTCTACAGAAGCTGAGAATCAAATTTAGAATGGCTGAATAGAAAAGGTGGTTTCTTGGGTAAGACCTTTCAAAGGTGCAGAGAGACCGCAGTGAATAGTCTTTTGTATGAGAAATCAGTGACAACAGTAAATGTATCAGGAAGTCTTTGAGTGACGGGGAATTTCAGTACTTGACTACTGGGAATTATTAGCTGCTGCAGAGCATTGAAATGTCAAGCCCACGTATTTTGTTAGCATGTGGGCTGTGTATGATCTTGTAGCCCAGTGGGCAAAGTTTTCTGCTGATCAAAGTAAAGTAGGCAGGTTTACTTACAGTAAAATGAGTAAAATCAACAAGTTTTTTCATATGTTTGTTTGTATGTTTGATGGTGTACAGCGTGCTTGCTTTGGGTGAAGTTCATCCTTGTGCTTGAATTGCACAAATCAGTTGTGCTTGAATTGCACAAATCAGTTGCCTGACTGGATGGTTGAAGTGTTTTATGCAAAAGAAAAACTCATACATCTTTCCATCTTTGGTGTGAATGACATCCCATTTGCACTAGCAGTCAAAAGAAGAGTGAGTCATAGGCACTCAGAAGGTCAGTACTGTATATGCGATGTCTCAGTAGCCTTCAATCACCTCCATTTTAAACATATGAATTAAATACACCCATTTTTATGTGTCTTAGTTTTAATTACAACTTCAGATTAACTGCTCTTAAGTGAATAAGAGAACTTAGAATATTTTCTAAACTTCATCTTTTGAGCCAGTGTTAAAGACTTGGTGTCTGAACTGGGTTGTTCAGATCTCAAGTTCGCATGACATCTCCTTCATATACACCCATATCAGTCCCCTGAGATGACAGGAGGTATTTCTAACTACAGAGACTGAAGTGAGAACAAGATCAGTCCTGTCTATGGTGAACAGAAAGTGTGCCTATATCTTTGTGATCAGGATATTGCTAAAAAAGAAACCCACCCTACCTTGGCCCAGTTCTTCCACTTTTAGTATTCAACGTTAGTATTTTCATGAGGAGTTACAATTATATTGCTAGGTGACATTCTGGATGACTACAACTGAAGGATGTGCCAGTGAGGCTGAAGTTATAATATATGGGATCTTGGGCTACTTCGGAGTGAGGGGCTCCCTTCTCAGGTAACTGGAAGAAGTTCCAAAATCAGGCATTGAATGATCAAGGGAAAGCTGAGGCTGGAGATAAAGCTGAATCAGGTGAGTGGTGGTAAATGATGGGGTGTAGATTCATGGTGTACATACATATTCATCTTTGTAAGCCCGTGTGTTATGCAAGCACGTTGCAGAGCTGCAGACAAAACCCTCCAGGAGAGTTTTTGAGAATATTGACTTAGTATTGAAATCCAAGGGCTGTATATTTGTCACTGGAGGGATTTCACAGAATCACAGAATGGTAGGGGTTAGAAGGGACCTCTGTCGGTCATCTACTCCAACCTCCTGCCGAAGCAGGGTCACCTACAGCAGGCTGCACAGGACTGCGTCCAGGTGGGTCTTGAATATCTCCAGAGAAGGAGACTCCACAACCCCTCTGGGCAGCCTGTTCCAGTGCTCCGTCACCCTCAGAGGGAAGAAGTTCTTCCTCATGTTCAGACGGAACTTCCTGTGCTTCAGTTTGTGCCCATTGCCCCTTGTCCTGTCACTGGGCACCACTGGAAACAGTCCGGCCCCAACCTCCTGCCACCGACCCTGCAGATATTTATAAGCATTGATAAGGTCCCCATAAGCATTTATAAAGTATACAGGCATGTGTATGCTTATATATATGTATGTGTGCTGTACACATGCATTCACACTGACAAGAATAGGTTAGACTATTCAGAAGTGAATTTTTGTAGAAAGGTAAGTAACTTGTCTATGTAAATATACACAGTCCACTATTTTTTTTTAAAAGAATGTCTGCTATTAATCTGCAAAGAAAATTATAATGGATACTGAATTTTAAACAAAATTGTGAACAACTTTGCTACTGAAAATCCTGTTAACATTTCATAAAATACCTATGAAAATTTCAAGTGACCTGCTTTTCCACAAACCAATGAATGAATAATTTCCACCAGGATTATCAAATTAATTTCTGCTTATGGATATTCCCACATATTGTGGTGTTGTTACATATTTTATTCTAAATCCATAAGAAACTGAATTAACTTTAATGGACATAGTTAGTCTGTACACAAATTTCCTGTCTGTAAGTTACGGCCTTATGTAGCTAATATATTTTTCAAGCTCTTTACCAGGGACTAGATGTGAACCCATATCTCCCTGCCTCATTATTCCCATCCCCTGAGTCTGCACATGAAGTCATATTTTAATTGTACAGTCTGCTTTTGACGCAGTCAACAGTTTGCTGTAGTTTGTTTAAAAATACCACATATCATTCCATAACATAACTAATTGCAGTTGTACTCCTGTTTACATATTATTAATAAACACAACAAAGTAAGTTGTCCTTGGAGACTAAGCATCTGGAATCCTTGAAGATCTGCAGTTGCAAACACCAAAAGGATGTAAAATCTTTGAAACAGTCCATTACTATTAAAAAGTATCTTGCTGAGTTTCCACTACAGAATAAAACTGCTCCTACACCAGCTACTCTGACAAAAATTAAAAAAAAAAAAAAAAGAAGAAACGATGACAACAGTCTCCCTCACACATAGAACACCACACTGTGAGGATTTTCACAGGTGACCTCTGCATGGAAATCATCTGTACAGAGACATACCCGATGTCTGGTCTGGGAAGTGTTTCAACTACATGCCGTTCAGTATGCCCCGCTTGAAAATTCATCCTGAGTAAAGCCCAATGCTAAACAGAACGAGAAGAATATGGGAACTTATTTGCTACTAATAAGGGATGGCAGTCCCATAGCAGCAGACTATTGAGCCATGCAGACCAGAACACAAAGTGGGATATGGACACACAGGGGTAAGAACGAAGGGTTATTTTCTCCTGGTGAGTTCCAAGAAAACCTGTGCTTTCAAATAAAGCCCACCATAGGTAGGGAGGCAGCGGAAGTGATGATCATTTGAAGCCACAGCACACATCAGCACTGAGTTTGTTTTGACTGTGTACCCTTCTGAGCCACAAGCTGAAAGCCGAAAACCAAAAGGAATACAATGTATCTCAGAGATCTTGTTTTTCCCAGTTTGCAGGAGATCTACACTCGAGTAAAAATGATCCACGTTTGTGTACTGATCAAACCTACTATGTTAAAAATGAAAATCTGGTTTTATCTGAACATGCTTATAAAGACCCCATCCCCAAACCCCATTATGGAGTGTGGTGAGTTGCAGCATGCAAAAGTTTAGGGAAAAGAGCTGAGTTTGGAGGAAACTTAGATTCACTTAGCAAAAAGCTTAATAAAAGGTAACTTTGGATCTTAGCTCTACAACCCACACATGAGTAGAGATTTTTTCAATATTCACAGTTATTCTACAAAGTAAAAAAAAGAAGTGATATCTCCAAAATCATGTAACTTAATAACTATATAATAAAGCAATATTAGCAGATATGTTCTGCAAAAATCAAATCCATCACGACAAAAGTCAAATAAATACTTAGTAACAGTGAATTAACACATGGTATCTGACTCCAAAGGTAGTCACGAACACTTCTCCAAAGCCAGGCATTAAAAGTTCCCCAAATATTAGTAGAATAAATGAAATTTTAAAAGAATGTTTCATACCTTAAGAGTGTCTGTGCTCTTCTCAGGATCTGGCAAAATGGGTTATCACCTTCTAGCGTAACATACGTACTTATTTGAGAATTTGTGCTGCATTGTATGCAATGACAGAGTGCAGAGCTCTCTATTTGCTATAGTTATGCACTGACAATAAATCACCAGTGAATTTATTTTTGTACAAGTGAACAATCCTAAATGTAAATGTTTATTAGAACTTTTGTTACTGCCTCAATCGAAGGCATTAGTTAACTTGCTATTATTGCAGTGTGGTAAGTGACAGTTGGCTTCTATTTTACTTTTTATAAACTTGCTATAAACATATATATTTACGTTAACCACACTTTATATTTTAATATTTTATCCTAGATTTTCTGCTGGTCCGGTTAGCAGCAGCAAATGAATTCGTGAACAGATGGGGCAGGAGTTATGCTAAGACTTCTCAGCCTAGGTAAAGTTTAGAAGAGCCTAGGTTTCTCTGCTTCATGAGGGAGTGGAAACAGCAAGTTCAAGAGAGAACAGAAACTATGTCAGGAGCTTCTAGGTTTTTCTGCACATGCTGATGGCTGAAGCATTATGGAGAAGGATTCTTCAGTAGACGGACAATGGCAAAAGAAAGCAAGGTGCCCCTGATAGGTGTATGTATCTATGGATGGGTACAGAAGGATGAGAGCTCCATTGCCTCTGATCTGAAGAGTACACTCTATAGCAGAGTGCATGAGAAATCGGTCTCCCAACAGTCAGTGGCGTAAAATACAGTAACGTGCATCAAATATGTGCCCAAAGAGTATGTACAAGCAGCTCCGCTGGCTGCTTTCAAGCATTTTACCCAAAAGGTGGAAATGGAACTTGGAGGACTTGCCTGTACACTGCTGAATAAGGAAAATCTAATTTTGGGTACATTACACTGAACATTTTTTAACGGCTGAACAAGAGCTCCTTGCCATCTCTGAGCTCTCAGACCTGCCCTTGCTCACCACCATTTGTGCACTGGCACCTGCAGGAAGGTGTCTTCCTGCCCAAAGGCTTCCCTCCAACCCTCAGCGTGCCAAACCCAGCCTTACGGTGACATTCTCCTTCGGCAGGGTGACACCTCTGCTTGCGGAACGCGACAGCTTAGCCTCTCGAGGACTTGGGTGAGTGGCTTTGGGCATCAGAAATCTGGCTACGTGATTCAACCAGCTTTTTCTCTGGTTGCATCCTCCATGAGAGTTAGGGAAAGTTCTAGGTGATACCACTTACGAAAACTTATCTTCCAAAGTAAAATGGAAAAGCGCCATTAATTTATTTTCTCACATAAAAACTCAGTTTATTATAATCTTCAGCTCATAATCGTGTGTTTCTAGATGTGAAACTTCTGGGATTGTCACCTTGTGACTACCTCCATTATTAGTCCTTTCTTTCAGCATCACACACATACACCCTACAATCCAGGTAGTGAATAGTACAAAATATCTTTATTTTGCTTCCAACCTGATATCATGAATGATGTTACAAAAACGTAATCTTTGTACTCACCCCAGCCTTTGGTTTAGCTCCAGAGCTGGCTACTGAGCAGGAAGATGCTGGGTCAGGAGGATGGATGTAAGGAGACAAATTTGTTTGTGAGTGACTTATTGAAGCAACGTCCACTCCGCTTTCAGAACCAGATTCAACATCCTGTAAAAAACGTGTTGCAAGTCTCTTTAGTAAATGTCAATACGAAAAAAAATCTAGTTCTTCTAAATAGTGGAATATTTAGGTAGGCTCATTCAAATGTATATGCATAATTCTGTTTACAAGAGTAATTCCACTTATTCTTTTCCATTACCTACACATTCATTTGCTGTCCTTTTTGACACGGTGGTTTGCATTAGCTGCTCTTCTGAAATTATAAATCACCACTAACATCAAAGCTGTAATTCCCTGCAACGTTAGTATGCAAGGTAAGAAAAATCAGTCCAGGGCTGCAGAAGTCTGACATTTTTCTCTGATGTTCAGTTATTTCCTCTGCGCTCCCACCTTCTATCTCCGGCAGCGTCGCAAGCTCGGTGAACATCTGTGAACCATTACGCAGCTGAAATGACATCACCGTCCAGCAGTTTATACAATTCAGAGGTATAGCTCCCCAGTTTTTCTGGAATCAGCAGACACTTATCAGCCAAATGCTATTTCTGGTTAAAACGCCCTTGCTTTCAGTGACACTGATTACATTCCTTTTTTGAGAATAGAAAGAAGAAATTTAGTATGTTTTATTTTTGAGGAAGTAAAAATACAGCACGTGCTTGATTTACTGCATAGAGTGAGGGCAGGGGATTACGCTGCTTGCAGATAAATTGTGACACGTATCTGGCAAAGGGCTGGCTGTGTGTAGAACCAGCCCTACACTGTCAGGATCATTAGCGGAGGCACAGCCTGCGTGAATACAGCTACACAGTACGCAGAAAAAAGCCTGAACTATTAACCCCAGCCAACTCTGTGCAGACAAAGCCTCAGTTTCCTAACACCAAGCTCCTAGAATAGGTGAAATATGGGGCAGGCGCATCTCAGGGGTTCTGCTCTGAACTGGAAAGAAAAGGCAATGCTTTGATTTATTAATTCTAGTTAAACCTCTGGTCTGCCAAACTGAAGCTGCCAATTAGACAGCTGCCTCTACGCCAAGTACACAAGTGTGCTGCTTTCCGAAAAGGGTTAAGAAATTAGTGGCAAAGCTGCGTTCTGGGTAGGACCATGCATTTGAGCCAGATATTTCCTACCAGTGAGCCCTCTGCACTGTGGAAAGCAGTGGAGCCGTGGAAATGCCTCTGTAGGAGTCAGCTTGCGTGCAGCTGCTCTTAGCAGCTCCTGCTTGGCAGACTCAAGCTGTCACAACGCAGAACCACGCTCCCTGCCCCTTTACACGTGGTTTTGCATCACATTCAAATGCTTTGTTACTCTAAAAATCAATATGAGGCTGAACACAATGAAAAAGTGTCCTAAAGCCTAAACCTTTTGATCTTCTGATTCATAATAATAAAAGGCTCAAAAATTCCTAGAAAATCAGTGTATATAAATAGCATATATGCCATGTTTGATGGAAGCTGTCTTTCTGGACGGCTGCTTTGGAAACAGGTACCACCTCTGGCTTACTTACACGGGTTGCCCCAACACCCTTTATTGCTGTGAGAAATTAGCTAAGAGGCTGGCAGTCATCGGCGAGATGTGGAGAACAGGTGTTAACATCGTCCTTCAGCTTTCCTCTCCCACCAGTGCTCAAGGAGATACCGCCAGAAGATTCATATCCAGGGGGAAAATGTTTAACTATTAGATGTGTAACTATGTTATGTGTTTTAAAAATGACATATTACATATTCTTTGACTGACCAACCCATGGAAGCTTAAATAGAGCTTTTCTCACCTACAGACCATTCGCTCGACTATACAGCAATAATAAAGTCTGGCTGTAATAGGAAAACCCCCTCATTATTTAAAAGGAAATACCACTAGCAAAAACAAACGACCGGAATGTTAGCCTAGAGATCTTGGGGCAGTATTTCTCAGGTTTCTTGGACTGAAAACCAGCTGCAGCACATGTGGGTGAGATTAGCAGGGAGCCTGCACCAGAACACCTTGGGTCAGCCATTTCATGTTCTTTGCAGCTACACGTGTCAAAATTTTTCAGAAAAAAAGAACGCATCAATTATGTTTGTGAGCTGTCTAGTCTTCCTTCAGAATACTCTCAGCAAGGAAATCTCTCCTTTAAATAAATAAAGTCTTTAAAGAAATTTAAATAATTAAAGATCTGCCCAGAATCTTGTTTTGAATGACAGAGGATTTCATACGTGTTTCTCTAGCAAAAATTGCATGGACCCTCCCACTAGCAGAAGAGCAAGACCTGTAGCTCAGACTTAATTTCAGTTCTAACTATTTAATGTTAAATGACACATATGCATATGCTCTGAGGCTGGTGTGATCCTGACTCTGTGCGGACTCTGCATTTACAGTAAGGGATAATTAGAGAGCCGTTGTCTGAATCTTGTTGATCTCCCTTTCTTTCACCTAGGAGCTCTGAATTTCTCATTTATGAAATGATACCAAAAGGAAATAATGGATGCCACTGTTCCTGCCTTGAAAGCATACATACAAATAAAAATACACAACAAATTCTTTACAAAAAGACCTTTAGTTTGGAAACTAAGGAGCTGTTAAATGTGAGGACTGAAAGAAAAAAAAGAAGTGAAGTAAAACCAGATTCTCCTTAGATTAATAAGAAAAATTAAGCAAAATGGCTTACAGGTATATGCCTCCGTTTGTATGTTGGGGTGCTGGATGGGGAAGAGCCTGCACTGAGAGCATTCTCAATATCCTGATCAAGCTGGTCCAGTTTCATAATTAACAGCACCATTGAATCCAGTCGTGATCGATCCCGATCTTCTGTTAATTCCTAAGGAACAGAACATACAATTGCTAAAGACAGCATTAGTGGGAAAGAATAAGCTCAAATTAAGAAAGCTCAGTTTCTTAATTTGTTATGAAAGTACATTGAATAATAAGCAGAAAAATCTCTTTTTCGGGAAAAATACATTTTTGTGTAATCAATTCGCTGACCATTGACTTACTGCTGGGAAAACACTTTATATTAATACTTAATACACATCCATTACAGCAATGAAATTTTTAAAAAAGCACAATAGTTTGATACAAATGCATTATTACCATTTCCTTGATACACCTCCTATTTAAAGAGCTACCGATTCTAAAGACTCCCCCAAATCATAGAAAGTTTTGGGTCAGAATATTCACCCCAAGTTAGTTCAGTGGATTGTACAAATAGAAATGATGAAGGTTGGTATACGATTGAAACGGGAGAGAGGTAAGTTCTAAGAAGTCATTTTCCAGCTGAGGATAACCACAACTAATTTTTCTGGCAGAACTGACCTGTACAATGCTGTTTTGACAATTCTTGGCAGAGATTTCTGTCTTGGTTGGAAATTCTTGATATACAGGACATAATGTTAACATTATAGTAAACACAGCATGATAGATGCTCTGACTGGCAAGAGAGAAGTGTGAGGGGTGTTCACATCACAACCTTAAACATCTAGTTTATGTTGCTTATTTCTCTATACTCAGTTTGCAGCAAATGAAAATGGAGAAGCTCCTCAAAACAGCAACTCAAAGCAAGATCTGTTGTTAGATGGAATAAATAATGCTCTCAAGCAACTTGTCCCTCTCTTTCCCCTTTACACAGAGAGTTAATGCAAAAGTTAGCCAAGTAGCCTGCCTCAGAATTCAGGAATATGAAAACCTTCACTGGTTCCATTATGGATTTTCACAATAGGAAGTTAGAAAATAGGAAGTTCCATTAATTCACTTAAAATAATTCCTCTATAAATCCTTTTCAAGAAATGGAAACAAAGATGTTATAATTACTTCACTGTGTCCAAGAAATAGGTAATATAAATGCACAAATTTACCTTTTTCATTAAACAGTTTTTCAGGCTACCCAACAACTTCTCTAAGTAGCTGGGATTCTAATAGCAGGCTTTTTATAGACTACTTCAAAGATGTTGCAAAACATGAATTAAATGTTTCCTGCTAGAATTAAAGGAGCTGTACAGATAAAATAGTCACATAAAACATGGTCTACATGTTCATTATGTGAAGACAGAGGTGACTGAAGGTTAGTTAAATAAATCTTAGAAAAGCAGAAATACAAATCTGTCAGTCCATAGCAGAGTTATGAAAAATGTTCACAGTAAAGGTCAAACCCAGGAAAAATGTGTATTTCATTTTTTATTACAACATGATATTTTGGATTGGTTTGCTGAAAAAGCTGATGAATTTGCAGG
>Ga0181612_127511_pt1 | contig 13989 bp, 7 predicted proteins | sample HoacroProtozoa21_FD_119630 | JGI IMG/M metagenome (GOLD analysis project Ga0181612, IMG submission 119630) | Hoatzin crop microbial communities from Cojedes, Venezuel. Combined Assembly of Gp0051906, Gp0051904, Gp0051908
CCACCAGACCAGGTTGCTCAAAGCCCCATCCAACCTGGCCTTGAACGCTGCCAGGGAGGCGGCAGCCACAGCTTCTCTGGGCAACCTGTGCCAGTGCCTCACCGCCCCCATAGTAAAGAATTTCTTGCTTCTGTCTACTCTAAACCTACCCTCTTTCAGCTTGAAGCCATTACCCCTTGTCCTATCACTACATGTCCATGTAAAAAGTCCCTCCCCAGCTCTCTTGTAGGCCCCTTCATGTACTGGAAGGCCGCAATCAGGTCTCCCCAGAGCCTTCACTTCTCCAGGCTGAACAGCCCCAACTCTCTTAGCCCAAGCATCTTACATACTTACACTGTGTGTATAATGACTCAAGCGCAGAATTTAGAGGTAGTCCTCAGTAGAAAATGGCATCTGTAGGGGATGGAAAGAGAAAAAATATTCTTTAGTCTTCTTAAAAAAATCTTCCTAACTCATATTTTTTTTTGTTTGTGGAGATACTATTTTAGGGCTCTGCATAACCGCTGGTATTGGCTGTTACTGGGATGAAGCAGGGAAAAGTAGGCTGATAGATGGATGGAGCTGCATTACAGACATTTTCCATAGTCACCTCGCTGAGGATGAAAGAGTAAAAGAACGTGAAGGTGAAACTTAAAATGTGTATGGATGTACCTTTTATCCAGGAAAGGACAACTAACGAAGCAGTTGGAGCACAGTATTTTCTTTGTGGGCGCTCTGTCAGGCTTATAATGACACATCTTGTAACAGGAGAGTCACAGTGGACTCCCTTGCTTAACTGTCGTCATCACTTACCATTTGCAAAATGGAAGGCTTTCTGATCCTGTGTCGGTGTGCGTGACTCACCCTTGGTGACTCAGAGAGAACAGGCACTCTTTAAAGCAGTTTCGGCTCGTGCTTGAGCCCCTGTGCACCATGTGGCGTACAAAGTTGAAATGAAGCAGCAAGCTGTGTGCTCCCCTCTGCCCTGTGTCTCACCTCTCACCCTCGGTTTTATGACCAGAGCTGCACTGCAAGTGTCTGTTCTGGCAGACCAGGAATTTAGGAATTATTCAATAATGTTAATTGATGGGCAGATTGCTCCAAGCCCATCTCTTTGCTTTTGAGTTGCTTCCAAACATGAATCACAAAGGGAACATTTCCAGCATAAATATTTGGTTTATTTGCCTCATGACAGGGGATAACACTCCTGTGAGACCTCGGAAGTTTGAGGACTGTATGGCTGTCTGAGGAGATGTCAAAAAAATTGATTATTCAGGCTGCCCGATCCGCAAAATCAAACTGGGGTTTGCTGTAGAAAGGTTTACACAGTCTGTGGAGGAGACACCTGCCTCTGATACTTCCATCCTTCATAAAAGTGCTAGATTATAACTACTTCCAGAGCAAAGGGTCGTGAGCGAATGGATCATTTTAGGGAATACACAAGTCAAATTGTCTTACTGGCAGAGTATTTGAAATTTGGACTGATTGCCACAGGCACCATGAAAAGCAAGATCTGCAGGTAGGTGCAGCGAGAAGACATAAAAATTTAACTAAGAGTGATTTAGCTGATATGTGCTAGGGCTGAATTCTTTAGATTTACCATATTAAGGAAGGGTTGTCCTCATGTCTTACCCACATTATATTGCTAGGTTTGGTGAATAATAGGATGAGCATTCTGGAGGACAATAGGCTGGATACTCAACTCTCTGGGATTACTTCCTAATTGTCAAGTCAAATACCTCCTGAGACATACACTGTTAAATGCCTGAAACTACGGGACTAATAGCGGAACCTATTCCTAACCCTTTTTGAGCACCTGGCCCTGGACTGAAGTATCAGTAATTTGTACGTCACTGACTGTTGAAGAAAGTTCTTCCTCTCTGATTGATACTAATGCACAAGATGTTTGCACCTACATAAACCCACTGGCACTCCTCCAGTTATAAAATTCTATTAGCCAAAGAAGGTGTAAGTATGATCTGAGAACTCAAAATAAAAAGAAAAAAAAAAGAAAATCAGCAAAATAATTGCTGGGACAAAATTTTGAATTCTCTTTGCTGTGTTTGCACTCTTGTTCACTCCGCGTGAATATTGTAATGAATGAATTGACTCATAAGAGTGCTTGTAGAAAAAGCATTTTTAAATGGAGAACGGGTATATCTGCAGAGAGCACACATAAAACTTATAAACAGGAGTACCCTACCCAGTAAAGCAATTCCCAGCCAACCTGGAAGCAGAAACAAGGCCATGTGATTTGTTTATTCAGACAAAACTAGCCCAGGCAGCTACAAACTGGTGGTAAAGAAGCTGCAGAACAAGAAATATTAGTGTAAATTATTCATCGTGGATCATTTTGAATAATGAGCAAATCTGAGAAAATAATGACCCATTCACACACAATTCACATGGAGAAAAGCGTAGCTAAAATTGATAAAATCCTTTGTTACAAATTATTTGCTCTGCACTGGGTGTTGGCATAACAGACTCTGAAGCCTGACAGTGCTGGAATAATTAAAATATTAAAATGGCTCCATTTTAATCTTTGATCACATATCTAGATCGCGTTGCAGAAATGTCATGTTTACTCATGACTCATAATGAAGAAATGTAGAAATGTCATTATTAGAAACCCTGTTTTTACTGCATCACGTATCAAAATTCGCAGGCAAACCATTACATTTCCTTTTTCATTTTGCAAGCATTTGTTTCCCGGAGGAGCTGAGGCCCACATTTTCAAAACCAGAGGACCTCCTTATACAGGAAATATGAGCCACCAGATGGCTTTCACTTTCCTGCCACCCACCACCCAATATTTGGGATGGCTCCAAACTCGCTGCCAGATTCCTACTTCTCCCCTCTTGCTCTAGAAGCCTGGCTCCCAATTTTATTGCACCCAGAGACTATTTATGATCAGTTTTGTAGCATATATTGAGAAAGAAATGATAAAAAATTTACTGCATCACACTGGTCTTCTGTTGGTAAAGAGAAAAATTGCCTTCTTCAGCCCAGTTTGACTGCCTTGAGGAATGAGATCAAGTGCGGTCAGTTCAACACAACTGGAACCAAGGACCTGTTGCAATTAATGGCGATCCCTGCACTGATAGCGATGGCATGGCTTTCCGTTTAGAGCAGTATGGCTGAGATCAGCAAAGTGATGAGGTCAGGATGAAGCTGGCCATGACCATTTGCCCCAAGCCCCAAAAGAGCAGCCTCTAAGGACAAGAAATTATCTGCTCTGCTGAAAGTCCTGCTAGTCTACAGGGTTTCTTTTGATATTCCACTGGTCTTGTGGAGTTGAAAGAGCAAAGGCACTGTCCAGGATCGGAAAGACCTAAATGAAACCATGATAACAGGAACGAAGAGGAGAAAAAAAAAACCCCAGGTAACTAAAATTCGGCATGCTCAGGAGAAATGAAGCATCAGGTGTTTGCATACCAGCACATCTGTTCTGAAAATACTCCTTTAAATCCAGATTAAATATACAATTTTGAAGCCTGACCTTTCTGGGTAATTAAAGATTTCTGCTGCACGTCTTTCAGAGATAAGCTAAAATAGACAAATGAAGAAAATCTTTAGTCTCAGATGAAGGGTAATATGAAATTTTTCCTTGTGTATTCCATTTCACAATTGGACTTTTGCACAAAGTGCTTCACAGTTTGGAACCACTCTCAGTGGCAAACTAAAAAGATGGAATGCGGAAGAGTAAAACCCTGCTCCTGTAAGGATACAGCAGAGGGGATTTGATGGAAATATCTGGAAGCAGAGCACTTTACTCCTTCTGGAGAGAATAGGGAAGCACAAGCTCAGTCACACTGCTGTCACAGATTTTTTTGGTTTTGGGGTTTTTCATGAAGTTTCCCAAAGGGTCACCCCAAGAAGAAGCACCTGTCATGTTTTTCATTATGGAACTAAAATGAAGCCATTAAACTGAGTTTTGGAAAGTTTTTAACTAGCCAGGGTTACCAATAATTGTGAGATTTGAAAAGAAAAGAAACTGCCTAGTCAGCTCACCACTGTTTAATCCCAATTTGGCTGAATTTTGCTTTATTTTCTGCCTTGGCTGGAACTAGCCCTATGTATCCATCAGCCCCAGTGTTTCTTCAGCTTCTTCTCTTTCTGACTTCCCAAAAGCAAGTAAAAACATCCTTCTGCTCTGTAGTTATAAGCTGAAGAAATCACAACAATAACAAAATGAATAGGAATTTTAAATCTGCAAGGTGTTTTTCCAAAAAATTTTGACTTCTTGTGTTTGGGAGGATTTTGTGTGATAATGATTCTTGATAAAGTGAGATCAGTCATTGGTATTAATGATTAATGTTCTTTAATTACGGAGGAAGGTGAAATGATACTAACTGGAAAGTGTCTGTTGAGCTTCTAGTATTGTTATCACATTTCCACTGGGTTCTCGAGGTAGACTGAGATTTGTTGTTATTATTATTTACAGAACCCTGGCTAGCACACCATATGACAGTGAAAAGTTCCCATTTCAATTGGCAAAAGGCAGTTCTTTCTTATGATAATAATTCACATAAGTGCCCTGGCTGAAATGTGAAATTTTTCTTGCCTTTTATAAAGCTGGCAAAACATCAAGTTTTGCTACTTTGCTTTCTGTAAGAAATTGTCCTCACAGCTCCACTCAATGATAATTTGTGGCTTCTTACCAGAAAGCTGGATCTGTGTCACTTGTACAAAGGTCAGTGAATTCCTGCTCTAAAACATCTCCAGGAATACAATTCTGGCAGGGGAGAAGGTATTATGCCAGATCCCTTTCAATTACAGTTCATTACTGCAGTTTATTCAAGGACTGATGTGATGCAAACAGTAAAACTCGTTTAACTTTTCAAAGTCTCACATTTCTTTATTGCTCTTTTCCTTGGTTTAAAGCAACCAGTGACCCATCAATTGTAGGATGTGCGTAACATGCTAACACACCTGGTAACTTTGTTGGTATAATTGGTGCAGTCTATAGCGCTGCGTAGAGAAAAGTACCGCAATAATCTTCGGCTGTTTCCTGCATAAGAGGAAGACTATCCATGTGTCCACTCTTCTGGAGATGCAGAAAGAGGAGGGGGGATGCTACATATGTTTTTCAGACTATATGCTGTAAAATGCTTTTAACAGCCTCCAATTCTGATTAAGTGACATATTTACTATTAGGCTTTCATTACTATTACATGAGCTTTTTGAAGTGGCTCTAGTTGGTTTCATGAACACATTGATTCTCTGCTACTCATGACCCTGTCTGGTAACACTTTAGTTTAAATGTCCATTACTATTTACATTAACTAATGGTTAATTACAATGGGATTCCTGGGGAAGTGCATAAGACCAGTCATACAAGTGCCAAATGAGTGCATTAATGATTGGTGTTATCACAGTGAATAACAAACGATTTCATAATGACTGGAGAGGTAATATATAATGGAAAGAATTGCTCCCTATTTGATATACTCACCACAGAACTAGGACTCCTTCTTGGACATCATTCAGAAACTGCGGTGTAGCCCAGAGGCCTATCTTCCAGTCCTGCAAGGAGCTTGCACTGAAACTCAGTCCACACCCTTGCAGAGCAAGACATGTGTTGGAATTTATTTTTTATTGCTCATTGTTATGAATTGCTGCTATGGCCCAAAGCATTATAGCTCATGCTCAATGCTGTAGAGAATCTGCGCTTCATGAATTCATTTGGGCCACTGTGTTTGAGTCAGTACTCAACCTAGAGTACAAGAGGAAATACTTCTACTACAAGAGGCTGAAAAAATGTGTTTCTGAGCCCAGGTCTCTATTAATGCTAGGGACTACGGCCTTTCTACTTTAGTCTGGGGTGTTTTTTCATAGGACATTCATCACCATAGAATCCAAGGACCAGGGTGTTACGCTCAAGCATAGCATGTGTCTTATGTTTCTTCTCTTCTTTGGGGGACTTTGCCCTTGCCAACCCGCCACAGAATGAGCTCCAGTGTTGGGAAGCAGGACAGATGTTCAGGGACTTATGTACCTGTTTTAATAAGCAATGGGTGTGTATAAGATTTGTTGACAGTTGATGCCCACGTAAAACATGTCCGTACAGAACTAAAGTTGATATTTTTGTTTTAAATTATGTGGAAGGTTTGTTTAGTCCTGTTTTCCATTTGACCGGAGAAAAATACAAGTTTAGAATACTTCTGTCTAACTCTCTGAGTAAAACACCAGCTCCTATTCCAGTATATTTGGACGAATAAATAGAGCAGGTAAGAGACCCAGTCCACAGCCCTCTGCAGGCGTTTAGAGTCTGTTCTTTGGATGAAGCTCGATGTGAACGATGAAGTGCTGCACAGCATACCCAGGAATTCATCATTTTAGGAGAAAGATCAAGCGCTAGTAGGCACTGATAAGTGAAGTGGCCTGTAGCACAGTGGTGAGTGGCCCTGGCACCGAGTGTCTCGGTGGCGAAGACTATACATTTGCCAATTTTGCATTCAAAGAGCGGATTGACAAAATAATCAGATGGATCGCTTCCCTCTTTAATTTCTGTGATTTAAGAGGAGGACTCTGTGTTTAGTAACCAGTGGGCTCTGGCTCCATAGGAATAAAGACATTAAATGCAATGTTTCTGATAACTACAAATTACCCCATGACTACTGTAGCGCCCGGGACTTTCTGGCGACCCACCGCGAGAGCTAATGAAGATGCCCTTTTATAAAGCACAGGATTCCTGGCAGTTATTTTTAATGGGTCATGCTGTGTTAGAAAATCATGCCTGCAAGATTCCCTGGAGTGGCAGTTGGGATGATATTACCTTCAATGAATCACAGCAGCCACCATAAGGGCAGGGCAGTATCTATGGCAGCAGCACCAAGCAATGGCGCAGCATCAAATGAACGGCTCAGCTGGTGACATCTGGCCCCTCTGATCATAACAAATCCATAGTGCGCAGTACTCCAGAGAGTCCATCTTTCAAGATGATATGTTAAAATGAGGTGTCTTTTTCTGTTCATCTTGGGTGACTATTCAGGCAGGCACGAGAGATCCTATTAAAAAATGCGGAAAGTAATGATTGAAAGCTGGGCTCCTAGGTTCAGCTCTCCTCGGTAAACAATTATTTTGCAACTTATCATTGCTGAATTTAGTTATGAAGGAAAGGTGTCACCTTTGGGAGACACTCAGAGGAGGCAAAAAGATGCTGTTGTGGGCATGAAGGTCCTGAGAAGTGTAGGTAGACACCAAACAGATTTTTCGGTGACTTTCAGGTTTCTGTCTTGAGGCTGGGATTTTGCAAGGATAAATAAGTTAATGCTGGGCATTGTTTTCAAAACATTAAATATCATTACTAATTTCCTGCCTCCCTTGTCACTTCATTGTATCTGGCAGTAGAACTTTTTTTCATATGCTTGCACACTGCCTTCCGTGAGAGGGAATTTTCTTGGTGATACTTGGGCATTGCGAAGGCAAGAGGTGGAACGGTCTGTGGCAATAATGAGGATGAAATGCCAGTCTTTGAAAGGGCTTTGCTTTCCCTACACTGAGCACTTTAAAAAGCCATCTGCTTACTTGAAATGGCTGCAACACATGGTGCTCTTCCCCAGTCCAATATGTGCTGCAAATTGTAGGCACATGGATCCAGTCAAGGACACAGTGTCTGTCTGACTTTGGATCTCCTTGCTGTTGTCAGTAGGAGTCTCATCCTTAAACTTAGCTCTTGTGTGTGTTAATTATTTCCTTTTCATGTCCAGCTGGCAGAGTGCTTCAGCACCTTAAGTTGCTCAATTTGATCTTTGTGCTCAGGAACAAGGTAATTAAGCAAGCCACAATTTAAGTAAACGTATTTGCCTTGACTTGTTGCAAGTCTTCAGACAGCCCTCCATCCTAAATCATTTGATAATGTAAGATGCTCTGTGCAGTTCCCCACTTGACTGAGGGTTAGTTCAACAGGTCACAGAATCAGTAATTGATTCTCAGTGTGTCTCTGTTGGTTTTATTACAATAATGAGGACCATCTTTTTTCATCTCTGCTAATACGTTACCAAAACCATCAACTTCTCAGTTTGGTGTCAGGATGACTTTGACAGGTTGTTAGCAACTATATCATGTACAGAACATCACAGAGATGTCTCAAACTGTGTTGCTGTGTACCTTAGAGAGCCTTAGGTGGTCATGAAATAAGTGAAAGCACTTCCAAGAAAAAGTTATATCAACATTTGAAAATATTCCTACAGTTTTGATGTCCTAATGGAGAAGTTCTTTATGCCAATGTAGATTCTTGATCACTGAAGAATGCTAAGTTTCACAGGAATGGGTGACATCGCAAGACAGGTACAGTGGATTTACCACTGATTAAAAACTCAAAGGAAACAAATCTCCTCATTTCCGAAGGTTCTATTTTTCTTTTTTTTTTTTTCCATAGGAAACACTTTATAGTCTTTAGACTTAAGATCTGTGTATCTTGAAAGACTTCTGAGATTTTCAGATTGAAAACAGCAAACAAATAATGAGACAAAAGTTAGGAAGGCAGCTCTACAGGATTGCCTCCACTCCTTAACTTTCCAATTTGTCTGCAACAACCCCAAACTTTGTGATTAGAAAAAAAAAAAGAAAATAAAAGCCACCTGCCTGTCAAGGTAAAACTACCTACATCAATGTTCAAGCTAGGTTTATGTGACCTACAGCTATTGGCTTTGGGTTATGTTGGTGTTTTTGAGCTGTTTCAGGTCAAAGTTAAGATAATGTGGATAACAAAATGAAGAGAAGTCCAAAAAATTGTGGAGGAAACATTGCTGAGAGGTCCGTTTGCAAAAACGAAAATAAGTAAGCCACTGTCATTTGAAAACAATGAAGCACAATACTTGCATCTTTACATACTAAAACAGTTTTTATGTACCTGCTACTAATGAAATGGATGCAGCAAAGTAGTACTTTTATGGTCCATTTTATGACTAGGTAATTATATATTTTAGCTAGTCCAAATTGATTGCCATTTTACTGTTCTTTGGTTTAAAGGAAAAAAAGGTATTTACTAGTATGCTGAGAAAGATTCTCAACAAAAACGCAAACCTTTTATCAGCAAGGGGAATGATGTGGAATAAAACTTTACTCTTCCTTCCTGCAGGAAGGTTTTAGCTACTTTCTAGGGATATTTTTCTCTCAAAGCCACTCTAGGCTTTCCTGCCATAGAGTATCCTTTGGAGAACAAGTGATGAGCTCGGCTGTGCTCCCCACATCCCACTCAGAGGCAAAGAATGTTAGTGAGGCTGTTGGGATCTCATGGAGGCATCAGTAGACGGCATCAAATATTAACAGACAGACAGCGAGCCTCAGGTGTAGATGTGGGTCCCAAATTCAGCAAAACTCATACTGACTTTTAGACTCAATGAGAATTACATGCCACATAATCAAACCTGTGCATATGTGTTGAACTGACAAGCTGGATCAAGTCCCAAAGCCATGAAAGGTGAAAATATTTTGCTTAAAAGTATTACTGAATGTTTAGCCTATGTGAAACTCTGCCACGTGTGACCTGAGGGGAGTGAAGGACCAGTATTTTATCTATCTATCAGTGGCAGGAGCCTGACAGTTAGAGAGTATTTTCCCCAGGAGGCTGGTTAGGTAAAAGCATACTCAAACAATTTTACACCCAGTATAATATTGTAACAAATAAACTGGATGAAAGGGAAAAAAAAGAAGCAGCAGACTATCTCCTGTCAGTGGAGATTCAAATGGAAGGAAAGAGACCCACATCAGGTATTTCAAGATCACAGATACCTAAACTGGAAAAAAATTATTATGTCTTCTGGGCCGTTTTCCTACCACTGGGGAACTGTTCGCCCCAAATGCCTTTTTTACATTGTTTTGCTACCTACAGGTACCATGTAGATAGCTTTTACTGCTTTTCTTGAGAGATGAAGTTGCAACATAGCTCTTTCATTTCACCGAAGTGTAAACATCATTAGTTTTCTAAGCACTGTGGAAGTACTGAAACCTAGTGAGAAGCTATGAAGATTACAAAGGGGAAAGAAGCCCACCCCTGGCATCTGAAAGGAGCCACATGCACTCCACACCCATGCTCGCCAGAGCAACTTGTCTGCTGGCAATACAGCACCACATTGTCATTGCGCTTTTAAGTACAACCCAATCGTGCCATGCTTTGCTCTCTTGATACTATCTTACATGACAAGACTCAGTAAGAGCAGCACAGCTTTCAAAATACCTCCCAGTTTTCTTCAAATTATTTATCTTAAGTCTGATATAGTATTAAAGTTTTTCTCCTGGTGTGTTTCTCTTAAATCTGCAGGTAGACTTTGGCAGGGAACTTACAACTTCCTCATCTTTCTTTCCCACCTCCCTGTTACTTTGTAGATCATAGCAGCATTAAATTTCTATACAATTTTTCCTTATTAAAAAGAAAAAACAATGCTATGACTACCTTCTTCGTTATGCATACAGGATTGGAAGGACAGTATTAAAATGATCATGATACTGATTTGCAGCTGTATGCAGAGGGAAAAAGAAGAGACTATTTTAAGCTACTGAAGCAGTCACTCTTGGTATTTTAGCTCACCATTATTCTCTCTCCCTCAGCAAAGTCTAGTCAGCCACCATCCCAAGAAAGGCAGTGCCAGCTTCAGGAAGAGCTATTCTCTGTTAAGCCTTCAGATCTTTAAGGGCGGTGGAAAACTTCACATTCTCCCAGCAGGAGAGCAGGGACTCAGTGTAGGTGTAATTCTCTGGCAGCTGACTGTTGGAGCCCACGAGCTGTACTTTGTAAATAATTCACTTAGGCACAGAAAAATCTGCATATGAGGATGAAATGTCATTTATAACTCATAGGATATTGACTTGGCTGAGAATAAGTTTCCAGCCCCTTCAACTCATTAAGTACCACTAAGGAAAAAGGAATATAGGTGATGTAAAATAAACTCTGCTTTTGGCTTGTAACTAACAGAGAATAGTTAACAATAACCAGGATGAAAATTAAAATCTCTGGGAGAGAAGGAAGGGGACGTGGTGTTTCTCAAATCAGTCAGCTCAGTATAAATTGTATAGCTTCCTTATTATTAACTCTGTCAGAACCTCATCCTTCACATTATTAGTGGGGCTGAGCTCACAAGCAGGCATTTAGCTGGAGGTGAGGTGCTGGAAGTGTTTCCCTTTATGCATTTTTGTGACTTGGAATGGTTTGCTGAGAGAAAAGATGATGTACTCAAATAGAGTACCCCTCACTGAAATTCTGTGCTATCAGAGACAAGATATTTTCATAAATGATCTAATCTCTTGCTTTATTACATTATTAAAATCCTAAAAAAAAGTCTATGCTATTATGTTTTTCAGAAGCTTATAATTTTGCCAGACAATAATTTATCTGAAATGTTTCACACCACTCCACGCTGAATGCTGTTGGAAAACTGTTCAGCAAGATTCTCGTGTGAATCAGTGGGTTTATGGAACAGTACAAAAAAGTTATTGTGCTTTCTGTGTTAAAAAATCTGGGGAAACTGAAGGGGAAGATGAACTGATGGTTGGAATGGGTGCAGGAAAGGAAACTGAGACTGGGAATTGAAGTAGGGTACAGACCTGGTATTATTTGTGACCTGCTATCTAAATTAGGAATGCTTGTTATCAGAGCATTTGTTCCAAGTGCAATAGTGCCTTCAAAATCCAGGTTATTCATCTTTCCTACTTGTGCACACTGTGCTATCTGAGTTCTGCTTGTACAATGAATATGGTGGTTTTTAATCCCCTCTTTTCCACTAATTACCCTTTTTCCTCATGCCATCTTCACTGAAACTGGAGACAAAGGTATTAATTTAGTTTTGGGCCATTTGTAGGTTATCTTTAATCTCTGCTACATTCTCCCTCTATAGCAGCTCCATTTCTTCATTCAGTGTTCCCTTTTTATTTAGACAGCTGATGAAATGGCTGCTATTTGTTTTAATCTCCTTTGCAAGGTTCAACTCAGCTTAATTTTCCACAAAACTTTCCTTTTATGGGGATTCTCACTTTTTCCATGTATTTCCTTCCTGATGAAATAGCTTTCTTTACTGTTCAGACCCTTTTCTTGTTCTTTGAGCCCCGGCTTCATTCTAAATAAGATAGTCTGAAGTGGTTGCTCATTCAGTTAAGTCTGGAGCCTTTCCTAGCAGTCTCTTTCTTTCACATTGCAGTCTGCGTGCTCTGCTATTCAGGTGACTTCCTTAAGTAGCTTCATTAATCTCTGAGCACTCACATTTTCCTACTGAAGATATCTGACAGATAACTCACTTCGAGTGTCTTTCCTAATGAAAACATCCTTGATCTGACAATGCTCTTGGTGCTGAAGATAGGCAGTAGATTCTTCACTTTGCTTTCCAGTCCTCAAGCTATACTCCCTGGCATGCAGTTTACTCTTCCAGTTTCTAGACCACCTATGGAGAGAGGCTTCCTGATTATCCTTCGCAATCACGCAGATCTGCTTCTTCTTGTGACCCTCAGCTGTCCCCCTTTTCCTGAGTGCAATTCTTTCTTAACAACTTCTCACTCTTTACTGCACGTCATTCTTGCTCCTTCTTCTGCTCTGCTTCCTGGGTCTTTTTCTATTTTATGGTACAAAATTTTCAGCTTTCTTGCTCAGTGCCTCATCTTTTTTGCCTGTTTGGAGCTTGTCTTTTATTAATTCTCTGAGGCAAAACTTCTTGCATCAGTAGCTTCTTGTGGTGCACAAACAGTCAATGTGCACATACAACGTGATATTTCTGCAGGTGGCTGTTTTCACTCTCCCCCTGCGATGCCCAAGTCACTGTTAGGATTGATCTTCTCCTTTTAGAGAAGGAAGAAATAACCCAACCTGCTCCAGCCACCACCTCCCATGAAAAATCCTTTCTTTTGTGCTCCCTAGTTCCCCAGCTCCCCAGAAAAATGGCTGCCTCATTTAAGACCTTGGTTCTTGGGAGGCCCAGACTGATTGTTGATCATATTTTATGGGGAGAGAGGTGTCGGTTAATATGCAAAATGTTAGCTCCAAAAGATCGCTCTGGTTACAAGTTGTTAGAGTAGCTGTCCACAGGCATGAACAAGGTGAGAAGTTTAGCTCTTACAGATGCTACCAGTGAAAAGCAAATGAAAATGGAAGAAGGCAGGATCAGGATCACACCCACACAAACAGCCACAGCTGTTTGCTCTTTCCAGTCCTTTTATAATTAAAGGTACCAAGCAGCGATGAGACACACTCTATGGTACTGAAATATTAGACAGGTTGATCCCTGATTTAGAGGATGGGAAATATATGACAGCTCTGTAAACAAACAAGTTATACGACCAAGGCGGGGATGAAGGAATCTAGATTTTCATGAGGTGGCAACACCCTCTGGCACCAGAAGTCACAGGTAGGTACTGTCTAATAGCAGAGACACACAGCAGCACTTTGTAGGTGTGGTAACAAAAGGAGGGAGAATTAAAAAAAACCTCCAAACCCCACAGCTCTTTACTGGCAACAGAACAAGAAGTAAATAAATAAATAAATAAAGACCACCTTCCCCCAGTCCCATATCAAAAAACAGTACCAAGAAGAAAATCCCTCAGATAAAGGCTTATTAGGGGAGCAAGAAAAGGAACATCTTAGCAATAGCCGAGAGGGTTCAAGACAAGAAGAAAAGCATATGAAATATATTAAGAGAGCAAAAAATACTGGAGAGAAAGTAGACTCATTAATAAATGAGGAGGAAGATTAAATCAATGATGGTTCTAAAATGGGTAAGCCACTGAAATGCTTTATAAAAATCTGCTAAACAAGAAAAATAAGGGAAGGAGAAATGCATAATTAAGAAGCAATGACGACTTTGTCAAAGCTATTGATGAAAAGCAGGTAAGAGAATACTTAAAACATCTGAATATATATACAGATCAGCAGGTGTGCATGCATTTCAGAGTGTTAAGGGAATTAGCTAATGAACTTACAGAAGCACTGGCAATTACTTACAGAAAGTTATGGAGTGTGATGGGAAAGTACCAGAGGGCTGGGGAAAAAAGCAAATGAAATACTGAACTTCTAAAAGGCAGAAA
>Ga0181612_139335_pt1 | contig 13989 bp, 9 predicted proteins | sample HoacroProtozoa21_FD_119630 | JGI IMG/M metagenome (GOLD analysis project Ga0181612, IMG submission 119630) | Hoatzin crop microbial communities from Cojedes, Venezuel. Combined Assembly of Gp0051906, Gp0051904, Gp0051908
AGCACAGAGAGGTTTTTTTCAGCCTCCTGCCTGCAGGGACAGGCTGGGCACCACCGCAGCCAGCCCAACCTGAGCCCCTTCAGCCACCGCTGCCCCGCTGTGACCCCGTCCCCCTACTCCGCAGGGCCACAGTTTGCTTTTTCCAGCTCATTTGTAACCCTGGTGTCCTGCCATGACCCCTTCCTTCCTTCCACCGGGGCGGGGGCAGAGAGCCCCAGGAAGGCAGCCAGCACACTTGGCCTCGTGTCTTACACCAGGGCTCATTCCTCCTGTGGATTTTGCTGCTCCTTGCAGTTTAGAGAAGGGCTTTCTGTTAACCCCTAACTACTTGCTCATCGCCCAACGGCAGCAAGGCAAGCTGCTGCTTTCTCTAGATCACAGCAACACCAACTCTAGGAGATGAGAAATTGTCTGTACGCTAGGCAGGCACAGGGAGCAGCAGCAGGAGGGAGCTGCTGGCGAGAGCAGTTTGAGATGTGTCTCGACTTGCTCCTAACAGTAGGCAAGTTCTGCTGCCTGCAAGGCACAAATGGTAAGCCCAGCTCTCACAGTGGCTTAAGGCATCCCCACCCTGCACGCTAGCTTCAGCTACCCAGGCAGGTGAGCTGGGCTAAGATGCAGGACTTTTGATTGATGTGTTCCCTGCCGCTTGTACAGCAGGCAGAAGACACAAGACAGCCTCTGGCACCTGTATCAGCATCTGCACTCCTGCAGCCACGCTCCAGCGCTGTCCTGCTCTTCCAGCTCTCCAACTACAAATGCACAGCTATTTACTTGCTTCGGATTTTCTCCTGAGGAAGTAATGACTTGCTTTCTATGGGATTTCTTCAGCAGCTGCACAGCAAGCCTGAGAAGACGCCCTGCAATTCCCCTCCAGAGCACCCTGCATGCTCCTTACTCGCTCCAGCAGCTCTCTGGCACATGCTGGAGTATCACCTCCGCTATAGATAGCACAAGCACGTCACAGTACAGCTGGAGCTGAACTTCCCTGGGTTAAGGGATGAGCATCCCCGCATCACTCCCAGACTTGGAAGACACCAGATGAACTGGGCTTTCCGCCATTCATACCTCAGGGGCGGGCTTCCTCACAGCCCACGCTACAGTGAAGGGACACCCTTCCCACAGCTGCCTGGTCCATGACTGTCCTGGACAGGAAGAATTCTACATGCATGTGTCAAAGGCAGCCATACTCTAGTAGCACAGCAGTCACTTCTAGTCAGTCAGTCACAACCTGCCTACAAATAGGTTTCAGTAATTAGGAAGGTGGTTTTTTTTTTTTTTTAATTCAGGGAAGGAACTTTGGTAAAGTGCCCAGCTCCTCTGATCTGAAGGAGGTTTACAGAGCAGAAGAGCTTTACCTCCTTGGGACAGTTCTCATACCTTGTGCACCACCTATCCTTTTAAGGGCTACAGTGCTGTCATACAGCATTTTAAACCTCTGCCTTCACCAATTCCAGCCCTCAGGTTTTATTAAAGTAACCAAGAAAACAATATATACACACCAATGGCAGTCACCTTTGTACAAATTTTTGGCTGTAAAGCTCATGTTCCACTTCTCTCAGGAAGGTGAAGTCCGTTACATCACCCTGGCCAGCTCCACATCACCCCCCTTTGACGGAGAAAAGTTTCTCTTATTCATTGACCAGTACTGAAATATGTTTTAACAGACAAAGACAGTAGTGATCCTCAGCAAAACTCCACCTGAGGCCATGGTTGTGTTTCCTGAAGCAATGTTCAATCTAGGCCTGGAAGTCTATTATAAAGCCAAAGATTTTTCTCTATACCTGCCATCTCACCCTTCTGACTTAATTTATACTCTTCCAGTCTACAACACACAATGAGAAAGGATCAGGGTTTAGTTAGAACAAGTGCTTCTCAGGACATAATCCTGTTCCCTCCAATCATTAGCTTTGTGCAAGATACTTAGCAATTCTTCATTCATACTTGCTATTCAGGTTTTCCCCTACCTGAACACTGTGTGAACAGATCTGCTCAGATACATAAGTGAACAGTACAAGAGAAACTGCACTACCACCTCTAACAACTAAGGCTAGGAAACCAGATACAGACAAAAGCCACTACCCACTAAGAGACGTAGCTTGGTCCCAAGCTGCTGCTTCCATGTAGCATGAGCACAGCCAAGCTGAACATCAGTCAGCCCTGCTGCAAGAGGGTTAAGCCAGATGACCTTCCAAGGTCCTCTCCAAATAACCTTACTCCATGATCTACCTTGCAAGTGACAACTCAGAAAACGCACAGCACCTTCTCAAGGATTTAGAAGCATTTATAGGCAGAGCCTGTGGTTTTTAAATAAAATTTTAATTCCTTCATCAGGTCTTAAGTTTGAACACAAATGCTGCTGAAAATCCTCACACCGCTGCTCCGATGTCCTGGCTCTTGGCTCTCAGGGCACTGGCAGTGCAGCAGCAGGGGTCCAATACAGGAGGCAGGAATCAGACTCTTGGTAGAGCTCAGTGCAGGATGCAAAGCAAAGAAGCAAGAGACACACACTTTCCAGACAAACACCAATCCTTATACAAAAAGAAAAACCCTACACTGTAATAGAAGAGTTAAAGTTGCCACAGGACAGTTCTAGGAAGGGAGAGAAGTCTTCAGCAAAGGCACAACCAAAGAAGTACTTCCCTAGATCTTAACCAAGTCTTTCAGCTAGTTCCACCTATACCCCAGCCCCTAGACTCTCAAAGCCATGCTAGTTACTCTAGCAAGTAATTTCAAGTTCCTTCTTGTCCCTTTTTCCCTTCCTCCAGCTCAAAAACAAATAAAAGAGGAGTGCTTATAAAAACCAGAGCATAAAACAGCTTGGTCTATAGCATCATAAGCATCCAGGAGAGACTTAACAGTTTACCTTACGATTGTCTGGTACAGTTACGAAGTATTCAAGTTTCAGATGATACTAACTACATCTGGGAGCCTCAGCCAGCTCTACTTTTGGTATTTTTCTTTCAGGCACTTTGCTGCCTGTCAAGTTGATGTTAGATCTACAGTTTTCCCAGTACTATGTATCACCAACCTCTTCAACCCTTTGCCATAGGGACTCATTAGCAGCATCAGACTCACTTCCAAGGGCATCTTCAGGTTTTGTAGACCTGCAACCTCCTATGCTCCTTGGTTTAAGATCTTTTGCCAGGAGCAACACTTTCAAGGCAAGGCAGACAGTGACCAGGACAAGCAACCAGAATGTGTCAGTAACTTAGAGGACAACAGGATTGCAGGCAATGAGAGGCTAAGACAGCTGGACACAAAGCTGTTGCATATCAGGTCATCCCAGCATCTGAGCAGGCACTTGCTAGATGCAACAACCAAGCTACTACAGGATAAAGAGGCTCAGTTTACTACTGTACTGGTAAAAAAAGGATCAAGGATTTGCACAGCAAGTCAAGGTGCAGCTATAGTACATGCCAGCAGTCCCCTAGTCACTAGCAAGGCTAACAGTAAAATGTGAAACTGAGGAACTGATTTTAGTCTACACTAGAAACTAAAGCACACACAATGAGTCCTCTACATCAGAGGGAGAGGAATGCTTGTGCAGGATGCACCTTCACCACTAAGTTAACACAGCAAGGCAGTACTGCACAGACTACGCTCTCACCTTCACTTTGCTGTGTAGCATGCTAAAGGGCATTTAATTTCATCAATAATTATGATGAATTCAAGTTTGCAAGCTACATTGATCTCCTTTCATGGGAGGAAGCTGTAGCAGAACCGCCTCCCAGGTGTCCCCCAGGGCTTCACCTAGGGTCAAGCTTGGCCAAGATACAAGCCTTCCCTATCACTCTCCAAGGGCTTCTGTCAGGTATAGAGTGGTAAGACAGCCAGCAGTCTTTCGGGCTCTTGCTGTAGATCCAGATCAACATGTCCAAGGGAGCTCTACTTCCCAATTTAGGGTGCACATGCCAGATCATCTAATCCTGCCCACAGAAAAACCCTCTCCCTCCCCACCCCCAATAATTGCGGCAATTAGCCATGTGTCAGTCCCAGTCTCCACAGATCTGCAGAACTGAGTCAATACTACTGATGAGTCCCAATGCACAGAGTTGCTGGTGGAGCTGGAGTGTTACAGAGATGAGCTTCCCCCCCCAGCCTCCCAGTGTTGGGATCAGAGCCAGTAAGCCTGACTTAAGCAGGAGGAGCTGTGGAGAACTGCACTGGAACAAGCAGAAGTCTTCTACTGAACTTTACAACAAGCTGAACAACTTTTGGTTTTAAAAAAAGCCATACAAGCAGCAGCTGGCATCTGTTGTTGTTATAACGGGACATGGCTGAATAGGTAGGAGACAGATTCCCCATTATGAGTCCTCCTGATGGCCTCCGCAAGGATCATTGAGATGTCAATCACCTGGAGGGTAAGAAAAGATGCATCAGCATCACTAAGACGACATTGAGCCTGGAAGAATGGCTGGTAAATTAGGAAGAACTTAAAACGAAAACTCATCACCCAAATTTCTAACATGCCAGATGCAGAGAAATGACTTCTACACAGGACTGCAATTTAGTTACATATTATTCTGAAGATACTCTACATAGAGCACCACAAGAATTATTTAATCTTAGTCAGGATGACAGTCTGTGCCACCTTCCTTTGCTGAGACTCCCTAAGCGCAGTCTGTTTACCATAGGACTACCTTATTCACCCTGTGTAGGTTGTAGAGAAGTTTGTGGAGTCTAAAAAAAGGTCACACCCCTTCCCTTGAGTCGTCAGGCTTTCCCATCACTGCCAGCAGCCTAAGGCAGACAGTATCATGCTGCAGCCCAGCTCCAGTCGCTGTGCTGGCTCCACCTGCTGGGTAATCCACTGGGCAGGAGGGAAGGGAAATCTCAGAAACACTCTGAACCCCAGCAGCTAAGGCATTTTGATATATATCAGTCTCAGTAACAACCACTGTGTTCATGGTGCATTAAGGAAAATAAGCAAAATCCATATTTAACATTTCTCTCTCCTGGATAGTTTGAAGGAAAGAAAAAAGAGCTGCAGAGCAGACAGAGCACGAGATTCATAACAAATGCTTTAGTTCCGTATTTCTCAACACTGAACATCAGACATTGGTGTAAACGTGTGAAGTGTTAAGTGAGAGACTGAAAAGTACTCCACTGCAACCTTTGGCTACAGCGATTTACATACTGATTTCCAGTTTAGCATTTCACCTATATTAACTATAGTTGGTAACTTGGAAAGAAGTTGAAGCATCAGACATCTTTTAGATGTGCTCAGTTGCAAGAATACTATCCAGAAGTTAGTCTTGAAAAAATGCAATGCAACAGAAGTTTGCAATCAGCTTATAACTTACTTCCAAAAGCAGCTTAAAACTCACTGCAGCTTCACAGAGTCACAGAATCACAGGGGTTGGAAGGGACCTCTGGAGACAATCTCATCCAACCCCCCTGCTAAAGCAGGTTCACCTACAGCAGGCTGCACAGGACCACGTCCAGGTGGGTTTTGAATATCTCTAGAGAAGGAGATTCCATAGCCTCTCTGGACAGCCTGTTCCAGCGCTCTGTCACCCTCAAAGTAGTCTTCCTCTCCTTCCACCAGCTAAGCTTCCTTACCACCAGAACCCCAGTACTGGGGAACCTCCTACGCTTACGACTATCTGAGTCTTAGCAGTGTCATTCACTTTCCAGAACTTCTCCAAATGGCTGTGTCCTATATATCTGTGCTGTGAAGCTAGTATTTAGGACATTCTTGATTATGTGTATGCTATTGCAGTACCTGAAGCTTCTGATGGACCTATTATGCCTGAATGCTCAGGTAAAACTGCAACTTCCAGCTGTCTATTAACACAGGAAATCCTCAAATTCTGCCTAGCTCAAGTTGTACAGCCAATTTTTTTTTCTTCCAGGAAAAGTCAGTCTCAGCTTGGGAACAAAATGCCATAGTACTTTTCCTAAATGAAAAACCCAAGACACAGAGTGAACACCAAGAGACTAGCTTTTAGCTTTCATACGGACGGCAAAGTGTTTTTGTGTATCTTTGGCAAGTATCTGAACATTGTACTGTGGAGCAGCTGTGTCAACTGCTCTCAGTCAAAGCAGCAAGACATGTCTGTGGGACAAGACTGCGCTCCCTCTCACTGCTCAACTCACCTGCACTGTTGTTGTGACCAGGTATGAAGCATTCACCCTCCCCAGACCAGGCCTACTTTGCTTCAGAAAAGGAAGGGACACTCTGCTTCAAGGGCTGGGCATCAGGTGATAGATACACAACTGAAGCTGGCATTACCAACTTTTGAAGTTCCCACCTACTTCTGCTTCAGTATCACAGGTCATCAGCATATCACTCTTTCAGAGCGTACAGATAAAACTGCTTGCTTACATCATGGCCTCATTAGATCAGTGATCTGATCTAGGTAAAACAAGCCCTGAAAAAAAATGTACTTAAACTGCTTACAATGAGCTGGATCAGAAGCTGCATTTTATCAGTGCAACAGGTCTGTTATCCCACAGCAACAAGAGAACTAGTCAACACTGCCACTGATTCCAGTGTCAATGACACTGCTGTCAGCACAACAGTTTTACAGGGTTTTCCCACCAACAGGAGGACAGACAAGCACTTCTGCCCCCCAGGAGTGACAGAAGGGAAAGCAGACACTCACCTGTATTTTAGGGCACTGCTTCATTTTGTCCTCCTGGGGTATTGTGTTTGTGACTACAACTGCCTCAAAACAGGCATTGTTGATCCGAGAAATTGCTGGCCCAGAAAAGATCCCGTGAGTTAAGATGGCATAAACTTTGGTAGCTCCAGCTGACACAAGCCTACAAGGTGGGGGGGGGAAGGAGAAGGATGAGAAATTATTTGCAAGTATTAAACTGACATCAGTGCAGGGCATATGGTAAGCATGAAAGGAGACACTACCATATGCTTAGGGGACAGGCTACCTGTGATTTCCTCCTCCAGCCCACTATTGATTTAGGGGAAGAAAAGAGTTTAACAACTACCACAAAATCCACCACGGGCAAAGTATACACTGAAAAAAAATTGTTCTTAGCCCTGGGACATTTGGGCTAAATCATAAGAATCACCTTCTGTGATTTTTGCCAACACGAGGTAGCAGATGTTTAATACTAAGTGCTGCATATGCTGGCATTTCTAGTGTAGAAGGCATGAAAGATATCAAAGCTTGAAAAGCTTACTCCTAACAGAAATTTAGATGTATGACCTTAAGCTGACGGACCAGACAGCACTTAGTTCTACCTAGTCAGTGATGGTCTAGTGGAAGACATTTTCCATACAAGCATTTTTTCAACTAAAAACACTCTGGTCTTCCAGCTGTTTCCACTGTGAGAACTTTAGCTAGGCTTTTTACTTTTTTACTTTACTTATTTTGTATGACATAAGACAGATAACCAAGAAACTGTATGTTACTTTCTGAAACTTGACAAGCAAATAATTTAACTCATCACATCACATTCATTAACAATAGGTTCTGATGCAGGAAAGAATCAGTCAGCCCTACTCACTTGTCCGCAGCATGACAGATGGTACCGCATGTGTCTGCCATATCATCTACCAGGATGGCCACTCTGTCTTTCACATCACCCACCAGCACCATGCGATCCACTTCATTGGCCTTCTTGCGCTCCTTGTGAATGAGGGCGAAGTCTACATTCAATCGATCTGCAATGGAGGTCACTCTGAAGAGAGAACATTTCAAACAACACTTAACTCCACACAACAGCTTCAATCAAATCTCATAAAACTGTTAAGCATAAAGTGCCACTGCAGTAAGAGAAGCTGTCACCACATGTGTTACTGCTCCCAAGCAATTTAATAGAAGACACTGCCACCTTAGTTTCCCTTCAAGCAGTTAAACTGCAGTCTCTGACCTATCCTCTCCCGATGACAGCAACTAGACTAAGATAAAACAGTCCTTCATCCTGATCACTGTAAATGAAAGTGGATCTAAAGCTCAAAATAAATCTTATCCAGCAAGTTTAGCAAACCTGAAGTGATCAGAATGCTTGGGAAGTTGTCATCTTTATAACACTACGCTGAAAAGGCTTCAGTAGTGCTGTGACAGGGGTCTACTCGCACTCATATAAGCACTCAGTTGACACGCATACAAGTGCTAGCACAAGGACAGTGGCAGGATTACACATTCAAGAAACACAGGTCTACCACCTCACATTTACTTTGGTTGAAGTGACCAAAGAACAACATTCCTCAAGGGACATAAACTTTATATACTGATGCTGACAAACAGTAAAGAGTTTAACAGCATTAAGAGTGAGAAGGAACAGAATACACATGCCCCCAAGAAATTCTACACTTGAGATGAGTAGACTACTAGTCTCAGTAGATCAGACTCATCACCTGGGGAGTCCTACACAAGACTTAAACTAAATTGTTTACTAAGTATTTAGTTCTGCAGCATCTCCATAAAATCCTGCACCAGCTAAGATTGACACCTTTTAGTTTAAGTGGCTTTTGAAGAGTTTTTTTCCATGAGTCAGATTATAGCTGGTTGACTTGGCATTTCATATACTGCATTCTGCAAGAAGCTATAGAAGCAGTTAAATATACAAAAAGTCTTGTCCAACACATGGGCCAAAACAAAGCCACAGGAAGACATACAGCAACCTACAGTGGTAATATCTCTTGGCTGTTCATAACAGATAGTTTAAAACACTCTAAAGTATGTGAATCAGGTCAGCAGACACCAACATTTTGGTGGGCCAGTCCTGTTCACATGTAGCCCTGACACAGAAGCATCAAGAAACAGCCTAGTTTCTCCTAATAAACACCTGAGAACATTCTGAGCTGCCCACAAACTGGCACATTTATCTGCAGAAAGATGGGAGATTGTCAGCCTATCAAAGCAGAAATGTGCTGTAACATATGCTACTGCTTTCTGGAAAGGAACCATCTATCTTCCTTGCTCTCAGGGAAGAGAAAGAGTAGCAGCAGGCTTCAGTCCCAGCTAGATATTCAAACAACAAGCAATAAAGTAAAAAAATGCCTCAATAGACTAAGTTTAACACTGTAATGAAAACAGCCTGGATAAAAATCCATCATTAACCAGCAGCAGTAACCTTGTCTTGGCATAGGGGTATGAGCTACATGATTCCCTCCTTCAATCTGCATAATTATCCTTCCACAAAAAATGGTTTTAGTCCAAGGGATGTAGTAATTGTGCAATTCCTACCTAAGCAGCTGTGATTCTAGAAGCTATCTAATTCTCCATATAGCCCAAGAAACCTTCTAAACATTGCGCAGGAAGAATATCTGACCACTCTCCACTTGCTGCCACAGACTGTCTTACAGAAGGCAGGCTGGCAGAGGGAACATGTGTCTTAAGAATCAGGTCACAAGCACTCTCAGGAATCCAAGTAGATATAGAAGCAGCACCTCAAACTAGCTGTCTGACAGCCTACCTCTTGGCTCCACCAGCATCTGGTGAAACAATGGTGCAGTTCTTCCACTCTGGAATATTCTCTTTGATCCATTTCAGTACAGCAGGCTCAGCATACAAGTTATCAACAGGGATATCAAAAAAACCCTGCAAGGAAGATGACAGGAACAGTTGTAGCTGAAGGTCACATTCCAAAAACAGTTGGAAGAAGCATTCTATATGATGAGGCATGCAGCCACCACCTTTCCACAGCTTTCCTTTCTACTTCCCTTAATGCAAGGGCAGTAGCCTTTGGAATACACAGAACAGTAACGTAAGAAGTCTTCAGAGACAGAAATAACAGCATAAAAAACATTTTACATCTGACACTTTCACAACATGGAATTAGTTCTGTCCTAAGGGGGTGCAGAAAACCAGCATCACACACTCATTTTCAGAGCAGCTAGCTGCCTGTTTACAAAGTCAATCTTTAAAGCTCATTACCTACCCTGTTTGCATGTACAGGAAATCCATGAAAAAACCTTGAGTAACATTTGTTTTTAAACTAATGCAGCTGGTTCCACAACTTTACACTGACCCAGCAGACTCCTCCAGGTAAACCTCAAAGGTCACCAAAAGCCAGAAGTTAATCCTGGACTGAGAGTAATAGAGGCAGGAGAGTGGGGGCAGCTACTCTAGAGGAACGCGTCAAGGTACAGGGGTAACAGATCCTTCCTACCATCATTCCTTCTGTGCTCAGCAACCCAGCAACTACAAGAACCAGGCTGAAACCAGCCAGATGCTGAAAGCTTATATACACAAACCCAGTTATTCAACTGAATCCCACCACTGCTGCTGGTGAAAGGTCAATGCCACAACACATATCACGACTTTAAGCATCTTGGGGAAGAGGCATGCCGCCTTGGGCTTGGTTCTTTTCTTTCATGATCTTTCTGAAAGTCTTCTCAGCTGTGCCCCCATAGATTATTTTTTTTTTTTTCCATCAAGACAAAGTATTTCTGGGCAAGTTGTACTGGAAGAAATTATACTTCAGTGTGAATGGCTGCAGACATCAAGGCCACCTACTTCACCAGGCAGTAGATATCTTACCCTTCTGGATTCAAAGCGTTTGCAGCAATACAATAGACATCCTCCCCGCTGCCACACCCCTCTGTTGCACTGAGTTGGTTTCTCCATCTCAGAGCACTTGCTCACAGTAGAAAATGACAAGACTGACAATTTAGCAGCTTGCTGTCTCTCCTCTCCCTGGTATACACTCTTGCCACTTACACAGCTCTGGTCAAGATTTCAGTTGCTCTGTGAGATTGCTCTGTTCACTAAGCCAGCAAAACCCATGAATAAATTTCAATTTATCAGTAGCTTGGGAGAGAACCAAAGCCAGCTTATGCGGAAGAGTGGCACTGAATGGACACAAGTAGGATTGCCCATCTCATCAGCAGCAAGCTATCAGATCACCATCCTGGTCAACCTCACAAGCAGCTGTGCCAGTACCTCTGTGGAGTCAGAGGTAACCGCAGGGCAGCAGCATTACCAGCCACTACATCAAATAGTGCACTGCTCACTTCTCCCTGACAATTCAGTAAATAACAGAAAGCTCTACTCAATATTTAAGAACACTCTTGATAAAGCCATTCTCCATCTCAAACTCCTCAAAGGACCAGTTAAGAATACACAGTGTCACTGAGTGGCAATAAAGTTGCATGGATCATTTACTAGCCCAACATTCATTTACACAGGACTCCTTATGCTTAGTCTGATCAAGAACAGCTATAATTTCATTTACAGATGAACCTGTTACCCATCTCCCCATCCTCTTCTCACTGATTCTACAACTCCATTCCAGGATCAGGTTCCCAATTCCTGATCACTGCTTTGTCTAAAAAAAGCAGATCGCTGGAAAGCCTGCAAGGCAGTAAAGAGGCTCAGACTGGAGCAGGTAAGCGCTTCTCTGATTTTAGCTCCTACCTGAATCTGAGATGCATGTAGGTCCATGGTGATTATATGATCTGCACCTGCCACAGACAGCATGTTTGCAACCAGCTTGGCAGAGATTGGAGCTCGACTCTAGTACAGGAAAAAACAGTATTTAATACAAGTTCAACTCCTTCACCAAGATGTCAGTCTTCTACTTCCAGGCATTGATTCACAAGCAGTTACTAAAAAGAGTACTCATTAACATTGCATCTTTTCATCAGCTTGTGATTACAGCTTGGTGTATTTTCAAGAAAAACTAGGTCTTTATGAAAAGATGAATTTGCAGTCCAATGCCCTAAGGTTTAAAGAAATTAAAATAAGTTTTATCTCCTCCTCTATATATTCAACTTCCTCTAATCCCTATCCAGCAGTCAGGACTTTTGAGATATGCGTTCATCTTCACAGTAGAAACCTTTACCACATCCCTTACCTTGTCCTTTTTGTCCTGCCGAGCATAAGGGAAGCAGGGTATGACAGCTGTGACTCTGCTGGCTGAGGCAATCTTACATGCATTTATCATGATAAGGAGCTCCATCAGGTTGTCATTGATTTCACCACAGCCACTCTGCACAATGTAGACATCCTCCCCGCGTACGCTCTCACCGATTTCCACACTGGGAACAGACGAGGAAAGCAGAGTTGTATCCAAGTACAAATTAAAACCCAGCCATTGCATACGCCTGCAAAGCAACCAACGGATTCCATTCCAGGGGTCTGTGGGTGACAGCATCATATCATCAAGGGCGCTGAGCAGGAACACCCTTGCTTGTTTGCTCAGTAACTATTTTACATTGCTCACTGATCAAATTTAATGGCTCAGTCAGTAAGGCTAAAAGCACTTAGCCTGTACTCTCGATCTCAACACAAGCTGAGCACGTAAACACCCCGGAACAGCAGAGGCCTCGCTCCCCCCGAATCAGAAGGAGGACCACCTCAGCTAAAAGCAGCAGTGTACAAAGGAAACCAGGATGATGGCCAGTTAGCAGAGAAATCCGAGTAAAACTTCTACCAGAAGCTATGCTGCAGCTGATTATTAGATTTAGAGTCATAATAACCATTCACTGGCTTGAACAGAGAAGCCCTCCAGCATTTCACTGTGGAAAGGCTTTTGGGGTTAATTTCCTCCTGGACGTAATGCACACTAATCCCTGCTGATGAAGGGACTGAATACAAGCCAAAGGTCCTGTTTGCCAGCAGCACACTGCCAGCTTCGGCGCGTGTATCAAGACACCTGCACCAGAGGCAGAGTTGGAAAGAAATCAGTAGTCTTAGGTTTGAGGTTTCATACAGGGCAATGCTGTGTAAGGTCTTCCGTAGGAATGGATTAACTACTAAGTACTTCCAACATTTCAGTTTAGAGAAGCCTTCCACAGCTTTGGGGGTAACGAAAAGTCAGGCTACTGAGGAGAAAGCTCTTCCATGATTTCTTTCTTCTTGCGCTGGAGACGCTCAACCACTCTGCAGACTGCTGCCACACCATACTCTAGGAACAAGCAGACAGTCAGTCACCCAACCCACTCCTAATGGCTTCACTTATAAAGCACCTTAGGGTAGATTTCTCACTTTAATATTTAATTCTCTGATCTTCCTCCCCTCTTCAACACGTTTTTGAGGACCGCTGGGTATTTATAGTCTTACCTCTCAATACCCATCAGCAAACTGCTGTCATCTTTGCTGCACACTGCCTTACAGCACACATCAACCTCTCATGAAGAATTTCAGCTAGCGTAAGAACTTTCTGCTAGGTGTCTGAATTAACAGCAGTCAGCATACAAGTGTCACCTACAACTGTACTTGCTAACAGTCTAACATGAAGCTGATTCAACACATTTATCGTACAGAAGTATTGATGAACTGTTAAAACAATCTTACTTTTTCTGGGAAGCACCTGCTATCAGTTTATTAGGGTAAAAAAGATGTCTATGAGGTCTTAAAGTCAATTAGCTGCTCACATAAGAACCTACTGGCTAGCCAACTGGATGGATAAGAGCAGCTATAAAGAGCAATGAGAACAGTGTAATGGCTATAAGTCAGACAGACTCTTTTCAAAATTCTCCTCTACACCATTTTATACTACCTCTCAAGTTTTCGGTTACAATCAATACCCATGCAACAGAACATAACATTCTACACTGTGTGCACATCCCGGATTCTCTCCAGAAGACAGAAGCAGGTTGGAACATCCATTCAAGGTTCTTCATGTTATGCTGTGTGGTGTATACATGCTTAGCGTACTTTTAAACCAAGCTTTAAGAGCTCTGAAGAATTTTTACCCTCTCCTCTCTTTTAGCTTCTTCGAGTACAACGCCAGCAAGGCTTAGAAAGCACAGAGACTGAAGACAAGGGGAACGGCAGGCTTCAGCCCTTGGGGAGAACACAGGCTGCGTGACTGCAGCTGCACCACGGGCTGCAAGGCGCCGTCTCCGAGCTTTCCTCGATGATTCTGTCAATGTCTTCCAGACCCTGACGCCCCTCAGAGCAGCTTCAAGGCACCAGCTACACCCTCAGCACGGAACGGCCAAGCCCCGAGCCACGGCAGCGCAGGCTGGGCGCGGGAGAGGCCGACCAGCGCGGCTGGAGCCCAGGGGGGCATTCCCGGCGGCGGGGCAGGGTCCGGCGGGGCCCCCGGCCGCCCCAGCCCCTCACC
>Ga0181612_110961_pt1 | contig 13988 bp, 2 predicted proteins | sample HoacroProtozoa21_FD_119630 | JGI IMG/M metagenome (GOLD analysis project Ga0181612, IMG submission 119630) | Hoatzin crop microbial communities from Cojedes, Venezuel. Combined Assembly of Gp0051906, Gp0051904, Gp0051908
GATCAGGCATGATTTCCCCTAGGTGAATCCGTGCTGACTACTCCTGATAACCTTCTTTTCCTCCACTTGCTTGTTGATGACCTCCAGGATAAGCTGCTCCATCACCTTTCCCGGGATGGAGGTGAGGCTGACCGGCCTGTAGTTCCCTGGGTCCTCCTTCTTGCCCTTTTTGAAGATTGGAGTGACATTGGCCTTTCTCCAGTCCTCGGCCACCTCTCCTGTCCTCCAGGACCTCTCAAAGATGATGGAGAGTGTCTCAGCAATGACATCCACCAGCTCCCTCAGCACTCGTGGGTGCATTCCATCGGGGCCCATGGATTTGTGAGTGTCCATATCGCTTAAGCGATCCCTCACACAGTTCTCCTCGACCAAGGGAAAGTCGTCCTCTTTGTAGGCTTCTTCTCTTACCTCCGGGGCCTAGATCTGCAAATTTAGATCATGTAATGGAAGTATATGCCTTATCAGTATTCTTTTGAAGGCTTTTTCAGTCTATTAAAGTTCTAGCAGCGTTACTCAAAGAACACCAGAGAACTAGATGTACCAGTTACCTGTGACAGGCTATAAACATAAACTAGTACTGTTGTTATAGTATGCAATACTGATCTCTACTATATAGGCCAAATTACTAAAAGATACTGAGTGACGTGACCTTTTACAGATCTGAGAATACTGAAATTGCAGTACATGATAGTGGAAACATTACTTTCTCAGTGATAATAGATATTTGGACTTCAAATCCTCATCAAAACCCGAAATTTGATGGCTAATTATTTCACAGCAGTATTAGTTGATCAGTCTGGGACAGGTGAGTTTTTTCCCACCCTGTGTCAAATCGATGCTATTGCTCTATAGGATGTTCCAGCTGAAAACTGGTGACACTCTTTCCTAAGTGAGTTTGTCTCTGATTAGCTTGTGGCAAAGCCAGTAGGGCTTCTGTGTAGAGGAGTAAGAAATCGTGGTTGTAAGGGCAAGGCTTGGATTAGCAGTGATAGAAATAGTATAAGGGTATAGTTCCATAACAGCTTAATGTAAATAGCCTGATGTAGGGCAAGTAAAGCACTTGTGGTAGCAGTTAAACTCGTCCCCCATCTGCAGAACTGTGATGTACTTGTGAGTACTACTTCAGCTTGTGCCTGTTCATGCTGAGCCTGTTTAGTAAAATTCTTTGATACCAAAACACTTAAATTCTCAGGAAGAAAAAAGGGAGGGTTAATTTGCAGAAGTTACTGCACAACTACCTCTGTGTCAAGTATCCTAACTATTTTTAGGTTCTTGAAGTGATTGCCTCTCTTCATGATTTAAATTCCCTTAAAGTAGCAGTCCCTAAGTCAGTGCAGTGATCCTACAACTTCAAAGCATGACAACAGACTTGATAATAGATACCTTACCGTGAGCTGATTCGACACTCTTGTCCCATCTGTTCACTCAGGAAACAAACATCTGTAATAATCTAACCTGAACAACTCAGTTCAGGTACCTGTACCTTTAAAGTACCATTTATGATCTGTCAGTAAGTGCCTGTTGATAAAAGATCTCATGCCTGACCTAAAGTGGCCAATGCAGTGAACTTGTGCTTTGGAGTGGGACTAACATGAGTGTGGTGAGTTATATTTCTGGAGTAATTGAAGCATTTTATTTAAGTAATTTGCTCTTAATTTCAACTGCAGACTAAAACATGCTGAAGAGCAGCCATGCATAGCTATCTGAAGAATATTTTGTCCATGTATGTTGCTCTAGACATGTTTGTTTCAAGTGTAAACAGTTAATGAAGGAAGTGGGTCCGTTCAGCAGTACCTGAGCTAGTAGTACATCAAGTGAAAATAAACTTACCTCTGTTCTTTTTTCCAGGTGAAAAACTGGGTTAAGGAATTAAGAAAAATGTTGGGAAATGAAATCTGTTTATGTATAGTAGGTAAGTCTTTTTTGACATCTGATTCTGATGACTGAATTGGAAATGTTTCTTTTGATTAATGGCATCTTCCAAACACTGCTTTGCCAGCTTGTACATGTGAAGGAGTAAAGCTTATGTTAATTTGATATTTAAAAATCAGTTGTAGCTAGAAGTTTCAGCAGATCACATTGAGGAAAACAAGAGCTGGTTTGGAAAAACAAGCTGTTTAATGACACCGTGTCAAAAGTGCATGGTACAGACACCTGCAGACTGTAGTTTGACAAAGAGAAACATGAACCTCAAATGTGCGTTATCCTTCTTGCAAGTACTCAGATGTCATGTTTTTTTACTGTTCTCAGTGGCATAGACTGGATGCTTGTCTGTTTTCATTTCAAGTGCATGGCACCTGGAATGAATCTTAAAGCTTGGGTATTTCCGTGCAAACAGAATGAAACAGAAGTACTGGGATTAGATTTAAAATCAAATCCAGTGGCTAAAACACTTTCAGGAGGATAGATTTATGGATATTCTACAAAAACTACCTCTGCAGCACAGATAAGTTGCCTAATAAATTACAAAAGAAAAGCAGAAGGCTGAATCAGTGGCTTATATGGAGGTATTTAGCCATCCTGATCTTTCTACGGAAGTAGAACTTCATCTTCGTTGCCTGTAAATGCTGGAGTGAAGGGTGATTCTTACATCACGTTGGTGTGCTCCCACTGGAGACCCGTGTGAGGGTCAGTCTTTACTGGGACAGCTTGTAAGAAAACGGTGGGGTACAGTGATTATATGACTCCTTGCTTTTGTGTGATTTTGGAGTACAAAGACTTGAAAGTTTAACTTATTTTCAACAGGTAACAAAATAGACTTGGAAAAAGAGAGACATGTTTCAGTTCAAGAAGCAGAAACGTAAGTCACACCAATTATTAATAGAAACAGTCATTGCAGAATTATGCTGGAGTATAAACTTGTGATGCTGTTAGCAACTGGCAGGCATAAGCCAGCAGTGTCTAGCTGGCTGCTGTGTTAAGTGTTCTGTTAGTATCCAAGTCCTGGAATGTCCTTACTAACCAAAGTGTAACTTGAGAGTTGCACATGATGAACGTCAACATTCGCAGTTTAAATGCATTTCTAGACATTGAGTTTTCTTTATTTCATCTGGTGGTTTTCATGAGTCACGGCAGTTTTAACGACGTAATTCCCTTTTTACATTAAATCAGCATGTGTACATTAACTCTGAACTCGGAATAAACCTCTTGTGATAATCTTTTTGCTTCATGTAAAGTGGCTTAGAAAGATGGAGTTCTTCAGTACAGTGAAGTTCTGCATCTGTATTCCTACAGGTATGCTGAATCTGTTGGAGCAAAACATTATCACACTTCAGCTAAACAGAACAAAGGAATTGAAGAACTGTTTCTTGACCTTTGTAAAAGTAGGTATTATCTAGTTTGTTGGCAGAGAGCTCATTCACAAAATGCTCAAGGCTTCAGAATGCTTAAAACCATATAGAAAAGCTTTAATGTAAACTATTACTAACAACTGCCCTCATCCGAGTCTACTTCAAGCCACCCGTGTATTGTAACAGCTATGGGAGCTTGGTGTGTGGATGCTTACAATACTGCAAATTCATGCTGTACTCCCAAAATGTCTTTTTGTCGGAGCACTGACTGTTTCATTCCACATGCGTAAATACTAACTTCAAATTAAACTTCATGTGACTGGTCTCACTATAGCCTGCTTCAAACCCTCTGTATCAACCTCTTAAAATTTCTCCAATGATGTCAATTACAAATCATGAAGTTGTGATGATGCAAATTCTACACAGCAGTAAGATCATGGAATGTAGGATAAAAACATTGTAATACAGGGAAGTTATCCTATTCATTGTGTTCTTACAATACAAGAATTTAAGCAAAACTTCACCAGCATGTCTGAAGAGTAGGCTGGGGTTTTTTGGGGGGTGGGGTGGTATATGTGTTGTGTATGGGGTTTCTTGTTTGTTTTCTTTTAATAGAATATTCTTGATATGGGTGGGAAAATCTAGCTTTTGAAGTCACTAACTACAGAACATCTGAGCAGCAGGAGCTGCTGGATGCTTGGTGAGTTAGGAAGAAGATTTAAGTGTGCTTTTGCAGCTATGCCATGTGATACCCGAGTACTTCTGCATAATAAATAGGAGAACCAGTCTTGCTGAACTTTGTGCATGTAACTCGAATAGATTAAGATCTCAGTCTTGTGTAGAAATGCAGTGGAATGTCATCTAAACATTTCTTTCTTTACAGGAATGATAGAAACTGCTCAAGTGGATGAAAGAGCAAGAGGCAATGGTTCCAGTCAGCCAGGAACAGCAAGGCGAGGTGTACAGATCATTGATGATGAGCCACAAGTACAGAGCAGTGGAGGGTGCTGTTCTTCCGGATAATTATAAAACTGTGCATCACTGCCCTCTCAGTATGAAGACTGCCATATTCCAAGTTGCGCATTCTCTACCAATGGAGTAATAGAATTAACAGGATTTAAAAATAATCACATGTAACACTGCAGAGACCTTAAGTGCTAAACTAGTGGCGTCTGTGACCAGAGAATTGGCATTTTCTACAGTGGTTAACAAAGCAATTACCAATGGCCTTTTTACATATTTTTCTTTAATGAGGAATAATATGCATGTAGAAAAGACCTACTTAAAGGCTTCATTTGTATTCTTTTAAATCAGATCATTATTTAATAACTTATATACATTGTTGTTGGAATGGTATACGTTTTTGCAGCTCTTTGTATTTTGTGGTAGATTGAATTGTATCACTTCTAAAATGCAACCTGATTTTTTTTTTTTAATTAGCAGATATCTGAAGTAATATTTTTGCGGGCCCTCTACAAGCCTATAACTGTCAACTACTTTGATATATTCTGTTCATCCTGTATGCCAAGCTGGTAAAATACATTGTAAATTACATATTAAATATTTTATCTGCTTTTACAATTGCAGGTGCAGAACTATGTACATCAGTCTTGTCAGTGATTGTGAAGTGAATAAGTCAGTGAAAGCTGCAAGCTTTACATGTGTACTGTTGAATTGCTCATTCTATTCCCCCTACATGAAAAGAGCTTTTTTTTTTTGGGACATTAATAGCTACAGCATTTTTTCTAAGCCTTTTCTGGTAAGCAGCGGTATTTGTAGTTACCCCCTTAGTGGGAAGGGAATGCTTCCTTAGACTGCTGTTTAACATTGAGGTGTCTGACTCCCAGCTAAAACAGTTGACGCATGCATATATCTTGCCTCTGCAGCTACTTTGGCCTCTCAGAATATCCCCAGAAGGTCAAAGCAACTTCAGCCCTTGCTATCTGGTATCCAGTAAACCAGATGTGTGGGAAACTGTTAAGCTGCGTTAATATATTTGTGTCCCAAGACAGCATTATGAACTCTTAATGAGCATATTTTCCACCCCGACCCCGTATTGCAGGACTTGAGTGAAGAAATGAACTGGCACTAACTAGAACTGCTTCTGATTTGGAGTGATGAAGTGGAAGACAAGAAACTTATCGGATGTAATAGTAACTTTGGGGCTACTAGACAGAACTGAACTTACTCCTGACTTGCTCTTTCTCTTGTAAAGTGTTTTGAAGCCCACTTAAGTTTTGGGAGGAGGGTTTTTGGAAACAAAGTGTATAAACTACTATCACAAAGGAACACAAATGGTGGTAGTGGAAAGTTTGAAATGTTTTGTGCTCTGACTTTTTTTTACTTAAGTTGTCATGCTTGGAAAAATAGTAAAGGTGATGTCTATGACAAAATAGAATATTCCTTGGCCTTCCTTTTTCTGAAGGGTAGAATTAGTAATGCATATGAATGCATTGAATGGTGTGGGTATGTTCCAGTGCACAAAAGCAATAGTTAGTAACTCGTCAGTCTGTGCCAGAGAAGTGTACTGTCTTCAATCAGATTTTTATTTTCTCTGAAATAATAGTGGCTTTGATACAGACTGGTCCTGGTGCACTTTTTCCCTTTCTGCCTACACTGTAGTGTAGATACTTTCTCTTAAGCTACCATTGCCATGCTCTTCTGACATGGTTGTACGCATGATGGATGAAGGTGATGTGTTCATGCTAGTGAAGATAAAGTTTATTGTCTACACAGAGCTTTGGTGTGAATCTGAAATTCATGACTGTATGTGTGTATTTGTAGCAACATCATTAAGTTAACATTCTCCTATTATATCGAACTCAGTGAGCCTTGCCAAAGTTGAAAAACAGGCCAGATTAATCTCAAACCAGTACCTTCAAATCCATACAGTGAGATGAAAGTCAGTCTTGTAAGTGATAGAATATTGATACAAGGAGTGAAATGGGCAAGATTCTATGTTGGAGACTGGAATCTCCTCATAACAAGAGTTCTGGATTTTTTGATTCAAACTTCATTTTCTGCAGTGATTGGTGGAAAAACAAAAAAAAAAAAAACAAACCCCACCCTCAACTAAATTTGATCAGAAGATGAGTCATGAGGGCATACCTACACCAGAGCATATGCGTTATCTCCAGAGCAGGCTTTCTCCACTTTGTTGAAGTGGACAGCTGCAGTGCTGATCTGGAAATTAATACTAGGTGTTTACTCAAGAGAATGTTGTTTGACTGCTTTGAAGTAGAAGCAGTGTGTAGAATATATCTTTCTGCCTGCAGCTAAAGAGTTTTTCTTTGTGTATTCTGTGGTAGGGATGTTCTGTGTGATTTCTGTCAATTACAAAACTAACAAAGCCATGTTGATACTAACTCTTAAGTCCCTTACAAAACTGAAACTATTACTGCTGAAAATTTATGTGGGGGTAAGGAAGCTGACAATTTTGTGTGATTAAAAAAGGTTCTGGCTGCTATTAGCGAAATATTTCTTAAATTCTCAGAAGTTACTTCTCTTAATGAAGCTACAGCATGTAAAATACTTTGGAAACCTTTCTAAGCTGCAGTTTGATTGGACTTCATGGAACTTGAAACCTGTGCTTAGCAGGGTATCCTTATATTACCTTACAAAAGAAGTATAGCTTCATGAAGTTGGGAAAGTTGGTTTCAAAGACAGCAGTAGAAACATGCATTGTTTGAACTGATTAACGTAAGACTTCAGCTATTCTTTGTTAGCAGACAAAATATAACAGTTCCAAGTAAAAGCATCTTTACTGAAGATATCTAGAGTCTTCTTTGCATTAAATATATAGGAGAGCACAGATAGCTTGGTTTTCTATATTTGAGCAGGATCTTACTCAAGTAACCTGGTATTACTACTATGTGGCTTGAAAACCTAGAGTCTTGCATTTGCTGGAATCTTACTTAGAGTGCCTGGTTTGTATATCTTAAGGAAAAGTGTTTTCTTATTGTTAACTTCTGTTGCTGAAAACAAGTAAGCTATTTTTCATTCTTGTGCGAAGAGTGGATGAGAACAGCTATGTCTCTAGAAAGTACCTCTATTGTGGAATAATACCAGCCAGGCACCTGCTACAGCATGTAAGTCAACATTGAGCACACTTTCTCAGAGCAAATCTTCACAAACATTAAGTTAGATCTTCTTTATTATAGCATATGACTAAAATAAGTTTCTAAAACAACTTTAAGTGTGTTCTTACAGTCTTAATGGTGCTGCTATGAATACTTCAGCTACCTATGAAACTGTCACTTGATGAAATAAAATCTAACAAACCAAAGTGCAAAAACTTTGATGCAGCAGTGTGTATCTCTATTAGGAGTTATTTATGGACGCTGTCTTACTGCATTTACAAGTTCAGAAGTTATAAAAGACCAGATAGACTGATTCAGACAAGGGAAGTCTAATAAATTCAGATGTTAGTACTTGGAGATGAGTGCAACTAGCTGTAAAGGTTGGGGACAATGACTTCATCTGGTTTGCAGTGAACTCCCATATGGTTCCAAGATGGCATTGTCCAGTGTCCAGATGCCCTGCATTGGCTGGTCTCTTAAGACGGTTAAGTAATTGAGTGTTGCCTTGATTGTACTTTTTTCTTCAATGCTTAGAGACAGTGGACAGGCATTCTTGCTTACTACCACATTAAAAATTATCCCTTAGCCCTTTTTATTGTGCCATTCTTATTGTTGTAGGTGTTTAACTTTTATCTCTGCCTACAGTTCTTGAAGAAACCTAGTAATCCAACTTCTTTGGATTCCAAGCCAGATGAAAAAAGCTTTGCAGAAAGGTATGAGGTCATGGAAGGTGGTTGGATATCAAATGGCGTTCTCTGAAAATGTCTGATGCTGCCAGAAAAACACAGTTTAAAGAAGGAGAGAGGAATGGGATTTGTGCTTCGGTACAAATGGAGGTCAGGAATCTGAAAACAAAATAAAATGGAAGCGGTAAAGTGGTATGAATGACAGAGTGTGGGAATATGAATTGGAGCCAGCTATCTCTTTTTCTGCTCTTTGTGGAAGGAAAAGTAGTAGAAAGCAAAATGCAAGTAGGAAAAACCTGAAGGTGCTGGTAGTGGGCTGCTGAGTGAGGTGTTGAGTTAACCATTTCTTGATCCCATCTTGATCAACCATAGCTTGAGTTGCTAGCGTGTCATCAGTAATGGTAGTTCCCTAATTCAAGACTTTTATGAATCTTGTTTTTCCTTCTGAAATACCATTTTTGCTTCACTAAAGAGAATGCAACAAACTTTCAACAGGCTTTCAGGCACAATACTAACCTACTTGAAAACTTGACTAGAATATGCTAATTTATGAGCTATTTACATTTAACTGACTCTGCTAATCTTAATTTGTGAGATTTTTTATTTTCCTGACAAGTCAGGAAATATCTCAGTGAGGATAACTTTTACTACAGAGTTGCAGCTGAAGACCAAGATCCTTGGCACCAGTAGCTGTACAAGCTGAACAAAGCCCTAAAACTAGCTCTCTGTGCTGGGTACTGTTGCTCATGTTACTCTTTGAAAGATTCTACTCAACACCAAGATTTTTTCCTGTATTTAGGACCAACCTGTGCATTTCAGTGATGTAGCCATCTACTGAATGTAGGCTTTTTCTATCAAATAACAACAATGTATACTCTTCTCTCTTCCATTTTTGGAGCTGTCATTGGCCACTGTATTGAGCAGAATGAGATGGAGAAATGATTTTGAGAATTGTGGAGAATCTGGAATGTTTCTTGTCTTGAGTTGGCTTGAAGAGTGAGAATCTATGAAACTGTCACCATTATGACAAAGGTATTATTCTGTCCAAGGTAACTGAAAATATTTTGGCTTGGAAAAAAGTTCTACTATAATCTGATTAAAATGATCATTGCTCTACTTCCAAAATGAAAATTAATTTCAAGCTGATCTCTTTTGATTATTTTTTTTCCAAGACTTGTTTACCAAACTTGGCCAAAACCTTCAGTTGATTGGCATGTTCTACAGCCCTAAAATAATGCCTGTGACTGTAGGGAGGAGCTGTGTACTCATTCATATTCCACTGGACAGTTTGGAGCTTTGATTGTATTTATTCAATCAATATTGAATAAATTGATATTTATTCAATCAATGTCGAAAGATAGACTGCAAAAATAATTGTTTCCATTGATTTCCACTGCTTTTGTGCACGCAGGCGAGCAGCGTGGCCTGATGCAGCTGCAGAGCGAATGTGAAGAGAGGGCTTCTGTCCCTCTCTTCTGCTTGTTGGCTGCACTGATCCTCATTGTTAATGAATTACTACTGCAGGAAACTTTCCATGCTGGAGATCCCCCTGTACAAGAAAGAAGATACGCATGTTCTCTGCTTGCTTCTCTCGCTCTCCTAGACAATGATAGGAACTACAACAGTAACACCCAGTTCCTCCCAGTTTGAGAACACTGTTTTTTCTCAAGGGGAGCTTTTCTTATTTCTTGACTTTTTTTTCAGTGTATCTATTATCACTGATCCCCTGCAAGGGATTTTAGTACTTCATTGTAGGTGACCCAGAAGCAATGCAATTTGGAAGTATGACAAGGATGATGAGTAGCAGTACTGCAGCAATCTTTCTCAGCAATTGGGCCTATCCTGCCTCCAAACCAGTGAAGGGAATACTGGAAGAGTAATAGCAAGTCCTTACTGCCTCTAGTACCTGACTCCTGATTCTTGGATATTGGAATTAACTTAGAAGGAAATCCAGGAAATTTAAGAAACTGCATAATCAGGCTTTTCTTAATGGAAAAAGAAAAGGAAAGCATTTGATAACTAAATCTTTAAGTGCTGTCAGTGCTATTTGATCATACAGGCATTATAACGATTGTCTTACTGGATTTTTCTCATCAGATAAGCTGATTGAACTTATCAGGCTCAATCGAAGAGAATATTTTTCTTTGAACCCAGAGAAAATGTTAGCAGGGCAAAAGCCAACACTGAAAAGGGCACAGCATTTTTAATATTTGGTAACCTGATGTCAAATATTGTAGGAATATTCTATTTGCCATTTGTGGACAAAAGAAATTTTGAAAAAAACATTAATATCTAGCAGAGGCTTCACAAACTTTAACTTTCCCTGTGCATTGCTGCAGCTGGAGTTCTTAAATACATCTTCAGAGTATTTTATATACCAGTGAATTGACATGAAGATAGTTCTGTGATAAAATAATTCCAGATGACCAATTAACTAGAGAAACAAGAACTTCTTTATCATGACTGCTATTCTATCAGTACCTAATATTGTAAGTGAAAATGCATGTAAGTGGGAATGGATTGATTAAAAAGGGAGAAATCTGTACTGAAAATCAATACAAGAAAACAGCTGGGAATTCTTGTTACTGTCATGTCTGAAAATTGCTGTCTTACATTTTAGTAAGTCACAGTATCTGAAACTTGATGAATAGTCTGTAATAAAGTGGCCCTGAAAATTGCTGGGCGCAGTCGCCTGATAAAAAGATTTGGTAAAAACTGAGACTGCAGGGTTTTTATGTTACAAGTAACAAATTTCTGAACCCCTCTGAGTATGATTTGATAAAAGATGGCTTTAAGATGCCAAACCAGGCTCTGCTTTGTGCTAGCATATATCCCTGAGACTGTACCGAGAGCAGGGACCCATGAAAATGCAGCTTTGATTCTCAAAACTGGTCTTTGGCAGCCAAGAACAGTTCATGAGGAAGGAGCAGTTGCTGTTGAACCGTAGTTGCTATTTTAACGACAGCCCTAGGCACACTACCTGTATGCTAAGGGAGCAGCAAAAACCAGACAAACGTGGAACCTAGGCTCAAGACTGGGAATTTTCCACTAATTATGTGTTTGTAGCCTGACAATGTCCTGCCTCCGCAATGAATGTCTGTGCGCGCTTCCCTAGTGGCCACTGCTGTTTGGCTGATGCTGTTGATTTGAACTGCATGGACACTGAGTGAAAACTGCAAGCAACAGGAAAAGAAGGGCAAGAACTTTGGTTGTTCTTGGGCCTTTCACTTGCACTTTTAAAAAGTCACTATCTGTATCCTACTGTCTTTCTGTCAGAAAGTGCACTTTCTATCTGGTGAGAGTGTTTTGGTCAAGAAACCAAAATATTTAGAGTAAGTGTAGTTCAGCTGGGATGAATTTAGAGTAAGTGTAGTTTCTTTGCAGATTTAGTCTTTCCAAAGTCTGTCAGCATCTTGTTAAAGGGGCTATAATAAATGGTGAAAAGCAAGCGTGCTGCCTGTAGTTACGCCCTGCAATCAGAGTCCTATGGTGAATGTTTCAAATAGCAAGAGGCAGCAGAGTACCTCTGATTGCTAGTCTACTCTCCCATTGTGTTGTGATATAGAGTAATTGCAAAACAATCCTCAACCATAAGCTGTGCTCATACTGGTTAGAGAAGTTGGTTTGAGGCTTAAAATGACACTAAATTGGACTTTGATTGGAGCCTTCAAGGAATCCTGACCATCCTTTCAGTATATGAATCCTGCAGTGCTTGGCACTATGGGATACTGATTCTTTTTCAGGCGCTTTGGGATTTCAGCTTGGGAAATGGAGCGATCTCTGAAGTGGATTATGATGGCAAGTTAAGAGAAGGAAGTAAGTATTGTGTTAGTAGCACAGACCCATCCTTAGCATTGCTTTTTGAACAGCTGGGATGAAATGCAGCACTGACTACCCCCACCCTGAAACAACTGTTCTGTTAGTTTCTTGCTCTTTCTAGGAAATGTAGCCTGTTGGTGGTGGTGTAATGCATATGTAGAAGCGATGGGGTTGCTACTATTCATCTTTGCTTTCTGCATTCCTAGCTCTGGCAATGCTAGTCTGTGCCAATCGGCAAACAACAGATCAGTTGCTGTTTAGTCATCACTCTCGGATAGCTTCCAGCTAGTCTCTATGGAGGCTGATGCAATCGTGAATCTCTCCTCGCATGACAAATGCAGAGCATTTCATGTTGGTATCTGCTCTGCTGCTTTTATGTTAAAGAAAAAAAGTTTCTTGTCCTACTGAGAGAGCAAAGCTATTGTAAACTTGTGATCAGTTGTACCAGCCATAATGTTTTCTTGATGACAAATCTTTTATCTTTTGGGTTGTTTCATATTCTGGAATTCTATTAATACTTATTAATATATGCATAGATAAAAATATCAGGTTCACAAACAAGAACTCGCAGCTGTGGTTATGGACATATAAAATGTGACAGTGCAAATACTTGAAGAAGAAAGCTCATTGTCCAGTGTACTGCCTTCATGTCTTGTTAGATCTCCATGCTTTGACACTCTAAATACAAATAAATCCTGGTGGGGAAAGGGATTTCCTTCTGTTTAATTTCAGTCTGTGTACTTAATTTCTTTGTCCCTATCCTTACCTAGCCTTGTGGCAGAAGGCAGTCAAGCATGGAACATTACTATACCTGCATGCTCTGCTTGCGCAGGTTATGGGGTTTTTTTGGTTTTCTTAGAGAAACAGGTTACAAAGGCTATCATATCTTCACTTTTCAGTTTCTCCATTGAGATAAAGACAATTCGCAAGTAGAGAACCACCTAACTGGTCCCAGAGGCTACGTTTTTACTGCCAAATAAATTAGGCCAGGCTGCATAAGGAGCTCTGACCTCAAGAGCAAATGGCACAGTACAGCTTTCATCCAGGTGGCTAAAGTCCTCTTCTGCCCTTTATATCATACTCACATGCTGTCTGCTTGAAGTGGCTGCGATGTTCCCCATGCTGTGTCTAGGTATTAGTCTATGAGAAACCTAAATGGTATGGGCCAGAGTTACATTAAAGAGCATTCTAATGATTAAACAACAAGGCTGACTATAGGTCACTACCCCAGGCTTATGTGGGTTGACTTGAATGCATGTAGCTAGAGGCCGATTTCTCTAACTGTGGAGTAGGACAGGATTCTTTTTCAACTCTTCCTCTTGTATGTGGAAAAGAAGAGCATGTGACACCTAAATCCTGGGATATCTCCTTTGTTGTCTATAATATAATTCATGCTGAGGACTGGTACCTCTTAGAATATGAGGAACTTGAGAGAAGCCTGGTCTGCAACTTCCTCCTGGCTGTCCTGCTGTACGCAGAGTCCAGGACAGCACCCCATTTACTGTCTGTTTGTGATCTGTGACAAACAGGGGTAGCCAGGAAAAATTGTGGGTTGTACCTGTCAAAGCAAGGCTTGGAACATATCCATTTCCTGTGAGTAGAAGGTTGAAGGGAAAGATATTTTTGGCACTGTTCATCTTTGTTTCTCTGCTGTGGGGTTTTTGTTTGTACCAATTAAGCCTGTGATGGAAGGACTTGACAGAAACCGCACTTGTCTTGTGTGGGCCAGGTTTTCATGTGGTTGAGCATGTGGGCAGCTTACCCTTCTGAATGCAGGAATGGATCTTGGAGCTCTGCTGAAATAGCTGCGTGAACAACAATAGCAGCTGCTGCAGCTCTTGGCATAGCAATAATAGCTACACTTTGCAGCTGTGACAACAATAGAAACCACAGGAAAGCCAGAAACACTTACTGGCTGCACTCTTGGTGCTGGCTGTGGTGCTATCACTACCTTTATGTAGCAGAAGATTCCTTATTAGAGCAGATGGTTACTTAAAACCCAGTGAAGAGTGGGCCACCAAGCTGAAGATACCCTCCTTGTTAGATTGTTAGATGATGCCTAAAGGTCCCTGCCAACCTCAACCTTTCTGTGATCCTGTGATATTGCAACCTGA
>Ga0181612_173497_pt1 | contig 13986 bp, 9 predicted proteins | sample HoacroProtozoa21_FD_119630 | JGI IMG/M metagenome (GOLD analysis project Ga0181612, IMG submission 119630) | Hoatzin crop microbial communities from Cojedes, Venezuel. Combined Assembly of Gp0051906, Gp0051904, Gp0051908
CCCCCCCCCCCCCCCCCCTTATATTTTTCTGAACCAGGAGAAATAGTCTCATCCAGATTTAGATGATTTTATCTTAAAAAACCACATCAGTGTACTAAATGTTTACAAAAGAATCAGTAACTCTCTACTAGTAAGTTTGCCAGACAGACTCCTTAGTTGAATATATTATGTGGTTTCTACCTACTAGACAGAAGACCACGTCACATTTCATTTTGAATAATCCTGCCATTAAATTGGCAATTCTTTTTACGGAGTAGTGATGGAGATTGCCAATGAGATCCCCTCTATTAGGTGGCCTCTCAGTCACGTCCAGGCCAGAGATGATGAGTGTACTTTGAGGCTTTGTGTCTGAGAATGGTACTGTCAGCACTGAAAACGAAAGCCCACAAGTCAACAGAAAATTTGGTTTCCGACTGTTGCCAGTTCTTTGGACCCTGCAAACATAAATATTCACTGCAGGAAAGTGCCTGAAAGAAAGATACTGTGGGCTGCTTGGAGTTGTTGCTTCCATGCCATCCACTATACTAACTCTTAAAAATAGGACTGCATTAAAGTAATCCCTACGTATTTCCTTCACGTAATGGTGGTTGAACACTGATATCCAAATGTCCATCCCTCTTCCATGGCATTCTGTTTTAAATTATAGCCACTTGATATTAATTTTCAGTCCTAGCAATTACGGAATAATTTCTGTGTTTTATGGAAGGTGTAACAGGAATATTCCTCTTGGGGTGAATCAATACCAGCTTATGCCAAGAAAGAGACTATTTTACACTATATAGTTACTCTTCCTTTTTTTTTTTTTTCCTGCCTCATAGAGAGTCATTAATCCCGTGGCTGATTCTAATATTAAGTGTACATACATGTGGTAGGTGGGTGGCAAACACAGTTATTGATTATTGCACAGACATATCTGCCAGAGCTCATACTAACACAATTAGAAATCCATTGCAATGAATATTGAACTATGCAAACAGCTTAATAGCAATATTTGGAATAGTTCTTTATAATGAGTGTAGCAGAATAGATAACTGTGGAGAATTAAGATCTCTGCTTACAGAAGGCAGGGGTGTAGAACAACCAGTGGCAGAGCAATCCAGTGTAGTTTGGTTGCTCTTTATAACACACATGTACTGCTTATTTACTTAGACAAAACTTCTTCAAAACTTCGTAGGGAGTTGGATGCATATTATCCAAAATCTTCTCCTTGAGGAATGGTCTAAAGGGATAACAGGGCAAGTTAAGTCTATGACAGTTGGTCTCTGCTTTGACTCAAAAGGAATGAAGATCTACTGGACTTAGAAGAAAGGGCTACAGTACACTGGATGTTAAAGTATGGGCCAGAGGTAATTTTCTGACATTACAGCTCTAGGCTACATCGGTTTAGAAGGTCCCTGTTTTGTTAGAAGTTACCAAGCCTGCCCATCTCCTTTGTGATTGGGAATTATTTATAAATTGCATTGCTGCAATAGTGGAATAAGAGAGATGCCATCAGAAAGCTCAGGAAGGAATTGTTTTGCCATTCCTACACTACAACTACACCATTATATTTTCCCACCTGCACTTTAGATTCATACCCATTTCAAACACTGACGTGAAAACATACACACAGAAGAGCATGTACCAAACTGTATGAATGATAAATACCCTTGGACAGCAGCTTGGATTGTAGCAGCTCTGCAGATCTCTCCATTGGAGGGCAAAAATGAGTCTAAGCTGTCTGTTTCTAAAGAACTTAAAAGTGTTATTTATGAAACCGATCTTTTCTACAGAAATTTCTCTTCTACAGAAATTCTTCTCTACAGAAATCCTGGAAGTTGCTAAAACCTTCTGAGAACCACTAATCAACTCCCATTTCTACAACTTTTGGCAGATATTCAGGGTGCTTAGTATCTCACAAGGATTTTACCTTGAATCTCACTAGAATGAAGCATCTAATTTAAATTTAAGCAAACCAAAATTAATTTACTGTGTTGCAGTCTGTAACCACAACCATCTCATGAGACAGAATAAAATCTCCAAAAGAATAGCTGTGAATGCGGAAATGAAATATTCTCAGGACACAGCAGCATGACCAAATAAGGATACAAAGGCCAAGATTTGCAAATTAAAATGCTTAAATTATCAGTAAATACCCAGGTACATGCAGTAATCATGAACCTCATATTAGACACTCTTAATTAACTCTGAATAGGAATCTGAGCAATTGCCTCAATATTGATGAAAAGCTTGACAAAAGGATATAACTGGCTACAATGAGATTTGTACTGGATAAAAGTCCAGCAACCATGATACTGACTTCCATAATTCCTGCAGAGGATAACTATGTAAAGCCAAGTGAACCTCTGCAGGCAAAAGTTTAAAATGGGGCACCTGCTCTGCTACATCTACTTTCTAAAACTTTAGCATTCATATTTTAAAGTAGTAAATTCTACTTGTCTCTGTCACTTGTAAAGTAGATACTACTACCCACTACAAATCATCACTGTGCAGCTCTAATAGCTGGTCAATCTTTCTGCATTCAGAATATATTTTGATGGAAAATAGCTTTTCTGCATTGTTTTTTGGGAAAACCTCTCCATTAGATTTCCATTTAAAAACAAATAAGGAAATTAAAGTGGCAAATGTTTCCATATTTCACAACAGAGAACTGAATTAAAAAAAGGAAAAACTGTATTTAAATAGCAAACATATATATATTATAGCTTCACTTAAGGAATGTGAGTTGTCTTGAAATGTGTAAAAAAAAAGCCTGACTACCTCATGTGTGTGTAAAATGTTCTGAAGTCCATGGAGACAGAGCCATATGCTGATAGCCTTCTTCCTACTGTGTGTCACATTGAAGGCCCTGAGCATGAGCAAGGCCAGGAGTATCTAGCAGAAAATTACAAATGGCTACATGTGCAATTTTAATTAATGAACTGGTGACCTGACAATGAAGTATTTAGGAAACACCAGCTGGTAAAACTCTGTACACCCAAACGAGGCTAAGCAACTGGAAAATCACTAACAGCACAGTGTCTTTTTGTGGCACCACAGCTAATGAAATCTACATAGTCTAAAAAGAAACACTAAACCAAATGTTTAAATAAAAAGTATGATACAAACATCTTTGTTATCAGCATTTCTCTTGTAGAAAATATTCTTTTATTACTACACTAAGTTTAATTGCATTAGTAACAGTATAAGAAATATCTTCAAAGCTGTTAAAAACAATAATGAGTTAAGGCTGATTAAACTCTTTGCCAAGAAGAAAAATGAGCCTGAAAAGACCAGAGTTAGTTCTGTGTCAACACTATATCGAAACATAGCATTTCCTAGTCTTCCATTTTTACACTCAAACACTGTTATTCCTGAGTAGATCAATTTTAAATGTGAGTGCAATGTATTAAACTTAAAAGTGGAGTTTAAATTATTAAAATTACTTCTATTAGCTTCAAGCACCATGGCTCCGTTTAGGCAAATGAATTAAGCACATGCTTAAGTACATTTCTATTGAGTTAAGCTGTTTAGCAAATGCTTTCCCTGCAGACCTGCAGAAGCCAAAAGCATGTAAGCATATGCAAAATTCAGGGATATACTTAACTATATGGTTTTAATAGACGTGCAATGCTGAATTTGACATTAATCTTGGACCCAGGATTCCAGTTCGTATGAACAAATGACTGACTGCATCGCTTTGATTTGGTTTTGCCCTTATCACACAGTAAAAACACATTTGGTAAAGAAAAAAATATTTAAAAATCCTTTCCAAGTATTTATGAAAAGGTAAATTCCAGGAATGATTAATGAGGTGGTACTAGAGGCAAACAGACTCCAAAGCAGGGGAGAAAAAAACCCCACAAGCACTAGATCAATCCATACTCTGTCAGTGCATAATAAACACTGTGGTCTTCCAGCCTATAATTCACCAGATTCAATATTAGGTCATTTAAGAATCCCTGTGTGACACAAATAGAAAAACAAGTTAGCACCAGAAATCTAATGATTAATTTTACATGTAGCAAAGAGATCTGCGTGCCTATTCAACTCCTCGGAAGCCCCTTGACAGCAGATTTTTAATTTTATTTTTTTCTTTTAGGTTGACAACTGACACAGTGTTGCTGATGACTTGAAGTGAGGTTGTCAGGGGGAATGAATATCACTTATGAGGAGGTTTCACTGCCAATGAGTATTAAACCAGCAGAAACACTGTCCTGCAAAAAGAAATTAAATTAAGAAGTTCCCTTTGATTTGGTGCAGCGCAATATATATAAATAAACAGAAAAGCATAAAGCTAAATGATCATTTATAGCAGCACAAAGACTGCTCTAATCCCAGCATCTGCATATTTATTAGTTGCTGTGATACGGCCGAATGCTAGAACCTAAATTACAATGAGATTCAATGCACAACTGAGAATAAGCAGACTGAATTAAACAAACGTGATGCTGGTTGTTCCCTTTCAGCTGGAAGAACGGTAGTATGGTACACATATTTCAAAAAAATATGCAGTGATGATACCATTAGGAATTGGAATAGTTGTCGAGTCACAGGACTAATTAGCAGCTTTATGACTGATAAGTGAAAGAAAATGTTATATAACTTACTGAATTCTTTACATAATCACACAATCCCAATGAATATTTGCAGGGAACAGCAGCAATAGGCCCTACCCTGTACCTAGCCACAATGATGGGAAATTCCCCACTAATTATTATAAGAATAAGGAACATTTTAATAATTGGTAGTAAAAGATCTCCACATTTTTAGAAGTATGTATATATACAAAAGTCCATTTCATCTGAAGAATTACTTATAAAAGCTGTAGCATAATATAGAATTACAGAATCTTAGGATGACCACAATCAAATGAGAAAACACTTCCACAGGTCTCCAGAGTCTGGATAATGTAAAATTTTCATGTGAATCCTATATTTGTAATATTTTGTGGTGGGTCCCTAATTAATTCTTTCTAGAACCAGTATATATGAGAAATAATTTGAAGCAATGAACAATTAAGTTTACAAAATAAATGGGAATTTCAAGATCTTAAATTTACAGACAGCATCCAGGACAACTAATATCCTGGATTTCACTGCTCAGGACAGTGGGACTGAATAGTTCCAAAGGAAACCTCAAAAAGGATCAGCCCCTGAAACTTGAGTTGTCTGATCTCAAGACTCTAAGACGCATCATGTCTTTTGGCATCTGCACAGTAAGGGGTGTTGGAGCCTGGAAGGAAGAGCGACCTTTTTCTGGAGTAGGCGGCTCTGAGTATGAACCATTCCTATGTTTGTACGTCCTCCCGCAGAGCTTACTCCAGACGCACTGGGCTCGGGGGAGCTTTTGCCACTGATGTTGCAGGGCTTTGGGTTGTGAATTTACTCAGCATCTGCTTTCTGGCAGACAGAACAGTCTTTGGGTGAAAGTTGAGGCAAGTTTCTACATGACTAAATTGTATTCAGGTCTTAAAAAAGCTTTAAAAAGAGAAAAGTAAATGTCCAGATCTAGAGAATCAAAGCTACTAAATAGCTGGATGAAATCATGTGGCAGTCAGACATTTTCTTTCAAGGAAGTAGCCGTATAGTTTTTGAGACATGAGCAGCCTTCTCTGCCGAAGACATGGCAGCACAGAGCGCTTCACACAAACTTTCAGGTAGGCTGCCTTCTAGCGACTGCTCCACACCGTCTTAAACCAAACTGTTAGCTTAGGCACAGAATAATAATGCAAAAATTTGAATTGCAGCAATTGCAATGTCATTGTTCAACAGAAGAGCAGCTTCTCTCTATAGAGTTCTGTAACTCAGGGGGGTGAACTGTCTGGTTCATGACTGGAGTTTTACTGTGCAGGAAAGACATGTGGAATAGCAGAAAGCTACACTGCACCAGGGCAAACAATCCTCTGAAGTGCTGTGTAGGCTCACCTTGTGTAACACACAGTTGTTTTCTCAGCTTGCACGCTGTTATTTCAACCAGTGACAGGTTTTTAATTGTTGAGCTGGATACACAGCAACTTTTTAAAATGCCGCTGTGTTTCCTTTGGTTTGGGCTTAAGCAATCAGTGGAGGTTTAAAGCAGATGGCTGTTTCTGAAAGGTTATTAAGTGCAGCATCTCATTATCTTCAGAGAGTTGAGATGGACAGGGCCAAGAAGAAGAAAATAGCAACAGCCACCAGCATAAAAGCCAAAGAACCTGGAAGATGTAAGACATGAGGCATGGAGAAAACAATGACAGCAAATGGAAGGGGAGTTTTTTCTGGGTATCCCTACACCCTAAATAGGAATACCTCTGGCAAGCGTGGAAGAGGGAGGTATGAAGGATTTTATCAACAGATCCAGCCCTCAAATTCCTCTCAGTTAAACTCTCTTGTAGGGAAGAGTTTGTTCTCATGAGAGCATCCAGAAAAGAACTCAGAAAAGAAGGGCTGGATTTCAAAGATCCTCAACTGTCAACAGTTTCGACACATTTATATTACTTATTTCACCAAGGTGGAAAATGGATTAACTATTAAATAATTACAGTTTGGAGCTGAACAAAACAACTCCAATGAACAGGCTCATCAGCAACAGAATTTAGAACACTCTGAAGAAATAAAGATGTTTTCTCCAGGATCATGTAATATTTCCAGAATTTTATCCATTTTACAGTGGTTCTGTGAAGCTCTTCAGAGCTTGTCAATGCAGCTGTAGGAAGCAAATGAAAAATCTCAGCCTAGGGAAGATGAACGCTACTCACTGTAAAGACCCTACACTGAACTGTCTGGAAAGTTCATAGCAGAGCAGTCTGTAAAAGAAATCATAGAAAAAGTCCCCCACAAAAACGCTTTGTAGAATTTTAATATACTTTTATAGTGGACATTGACAGTTTCTTGCCTTCTTCTTTCTCTTCCCTGCCTCAGCTAGATCGTCTTCTTCCCAGCAGTCAGACAGCTGGCTTCATTGCAGGTTTGAGGCCAGAACTGGGATGCTGGATGGTCACTGCACTCCATGCTTCCCAACATAAAACTCTGGAAGACAGGGATTCAGCATAACAATGATTTTCTACACCTTCTGTGCTAGGGGAGCTATTAGAGATGGATAATATCAGCAGCAGAAAACCTGGCCTTGGCCTCCCAAATAAAGATACAGTACATCTGTGTGGCCTGTACTGAAGGTCAAAAGAAAGGGAAAGCTTTTCAGGCCATGACACTTCTACAGACTCCTCCATGTAAAAGGTTCTCAACATTGAAGAGTTTTAAGCACTTTTGTGAAGCAGGGAATAATAAAACAAGGTCGCACAGATCCTCTTGGTAAGGTCAGCGGGGGCCATGACCGTCAGGACAAACATGAAGGAATGCTGTGTAAACAGGGAACAGGCCTCGTGAACTGGCTGATTGCTTCAGATTCACAGCTACCAAAGACTTCTGCCTTGCTTCACATTCTTGATCGTAAATGAACAACAAATTCTTTGGCTTGATGAAGCAATACAATATGTACAATTATTAATACTGTAATTACTAGTACTACTGTCTGTTGTGAGTTGATTTTTGCTCTTTACAAACTCATAGGCAGCATAAGGAACCTGAATGCTCTTCTCTTTGACTTAATGTTCTCCCCCTCTCTGTTCTGAAGACCTTTTTCCTGAGATCGTATTGGACAGTTGCCCATTCAATTTTATGACATTTATGAAGATGGAGTCCCTGATTACAACTTAAATCTGAGCTTGCTTTTCCAGAGGAGCCCCACATTCCCAGAAGCAGGGTTGCTTTCATTTACAATCTTTACCTTGCATTACAAAATAAATGCCAGGATGATGGAGAGCTGCCTTTCTAGGTCAACCAATTTTAGAAAAGTCAGGGAGAGGCTGGAGGGGGAATACCTGTTCAATCAAGAAAGTTCACTACTGATTTCTAAAGTGTCTTAATTGCTTCAGCACAATTTACAGGCATCCCTTTCATGCCTGAGACAGGACAAATAACTCAGTCTAATATTTCAGAATTAGCAACTTGCTGAAGTAACCAGACTATAATCTTCCTAGTCATGGGTTAGAATTTTTGAGGTCTCATCAGCACACCACAGCTTCTTTCTTTAAGTGTTTTGTGTAACTGCAGGCTTATCTTCAAAGAGCAGATGTATGAACTATCATTTTTGATTAAAGCCATCCAGTTGGAATAAAAAAAAAAAATCATCTGTTCACTGCAGTTAGAATCATCTATTTTAAATACATTTACATATTCCCTTAGCTGTCCAACTATTTTTTTCCCCACTTTCCCTTCTTTTTGCAGCTTGGAATCCTGCCACATTTATATTTTGTACTAACTACTCAGGGTCCTAATTAGCAGAAATGGGATGTCAGCAGGGTACCAGCCAGCAAGGGAGGCTTTTTGCTTCATTGGGAAGACGTGCAGCATGTGGCATGGATCAAAATCTTTGCATCCCATGCAGAGAACAGCATGACGTGAATTGCAGAGCAAGGTAAATGGGAGAATTTGGGTATCTTGGAAATCTGCGAATTGGCAAAAGCTGTCAATACACACGTTTTAGCTATAGGCAAAATGAAGGGGGTTTTGCCAGCAATAATGTAAATTAATCCAAAATTTAGTATTTGAGCACGTGACATACTCAAAAATAATCTGCAGTTCTGGTTTCTGAGTCCACAGCTGTTCTGCACAGCCCAGGCCCATTGACATCTAGGGCTAGATAAAAATAAAAGATTTGGATGTGACAACAGGTATCTCAAAGTCTCACTTTAGCTGTCTGTCTCCCTTGAGAACTCCAGAGTCCTCCAGAACATATAGATTGCCTACAGAGTGCAGGGGGAGCTAAATATCTCAGATAAGGTCCAAAATGAACAAGAAGGGAGCTGATTTGGCAGTAGTATTAGCCACCAGCAAATGACAAGGAGAGAGATGTGTCTCATATCACATCCCATTCAAAGACTACAGCCCCTACTCACCATTGCCCCAAGCCTCCACCACATGGAAAGCACAGCTCACGAAAAGATGCAGGGAAGATTGATATCCCCTAATCTGGATGTCTGTGGAAGTGAATTGCGTGCCAACGTCCTTAATGGCAAGACATAGACATAGAATGCACAACAGAGACAACAGAACAGATGATGTCTATTCCTCTGTCTATTTCTCACCAATTTTTTGGAAAGCGCTTCTGCCATCAGACTCAACTAGGGCCTTCTTGCTCATTTTGTGAAATCCTATTTTTGAAGATATTTGAGGAATTAGTAAGTAGGACGTGGGGAATTCTGCAATATCAACCCCATGGGTCCTCAGTCAAGGATCTGAACAGAACAGACTGTGTGATTTAACTCTCCATATTTCACTAGAACTATGACATTCTGAGAACTTCTCTGTGGACATTTGGGAGAGAAGGAATGGTGTGGAGTGTTCTCTACAAATGGTGACTGAAATGGATGCTTATCATGAGATACAAATTCAATGTACAGAGACCTCACTCACACAGAGTGAGATTCATTGATCCATGGAAAGAATATTTCACCCAAGCGTCCCTCAGTAAATCAAAGTAATTTAGGTTAAAAGGGGCTTCTGGAGGTCTTGTACCTTCTCCTCAAAGCAGGGCTAACTTCAAATATAAATATGGAGCCACTTCTTCACATAGTGTGCAACAGGGGACACTTCTGGTCCTTCATTATGTCATATTGGGATATTTTCACTGGCCTAGGAGCACAGTCTTTCTCGCTACAGTGGGGCTGTGTCCAACAAGAGTCAGAGATGACACCGCTAAAACAAGAAGAAGGGCCAGAAGAGAGCTGGCATGAGTGAGATACAAAGGCAGAAAAAAAAATCAGAAAGGGAAAAAGAGACTGAGAACCAAGCCATAGAGAGTCATGCCTAGGAAAATGTCAGGAAAGGGAAAAAAAATGTACAAAGAACAGATAAATAGTTCTCCATTTGCTGATGCAAACCTTGTCCCTATTTTCAGCACACGGATTTCTGCAACTCGCATCTACCAAGTGCATAAAGACAAACAGCAGTGGATTGTAGATGGTAAAGCTGTTGATTTACATGTGTCCAGGCATTTCCTGGTATTACACATTGCTTAACCCTGGCATTTGTAAAAATATAGAAAAAGAAAATCAAGAGAAAATTACTTACCCTTCATGGGCACAAACTTGGCATGATGTGTGTTTCTGACTAGTCTGTCTGTCCCTCTCTTAACAGAAATACAGCAATGACAAAAGATGCAACCAGGAAAGTAAGGACTGCAAAAAACACATGGGTTGCAAGGTCAGATTGATCTAAGAAATGATTTGTCTTTTCTTCTCGCCTTTGAAATATGTATCCATTGCAGTTCTGATTCTTTTCAACAGACACTCAGAATAGCAAGGAGGATTTCAGTTCTGCAATGGACAGGAAATCCTCGAGAGGTGACATAATTTTAGATATGCAACAAAGTGGAATGGACAATGCCAAGAGTAGGTGCATTTTCCACATTTTTTATACATATGCAAATATAAATATGAATTTGCTTGTTTGTAACTAGCCTTATGGTTTAAAGTCTGTTCTGTTACCAGAATTTGTTTTATTTCTATCTTCTGCTAGTTTATTATTCTTCACATCTGCTTATAACGTAACTCTGTCACAGACTTCTATCTTAAATAAAGGGACAGTGAGCTGTTTGTTTAGAAGGCATAAGCCAATGGTTCAAATCCTGCCCAGCTCCTGAAGGGAGCTCAGGACACCACCGCCTCCTTCTGTTGGTGTTTAAGGACAGAAGGGACACAGTGAGCCTGACTGCATTGCACAAGCCATAGCATTTCACCAAGTGCTTTCTGCAGCATGTGCTACTTAAGCTATGTTTTCAGAAGAGCATCTGGTCTTGCAGTAACAGCTTTGAGAGAGAGGTTATGTCAGTGGTTAATTGCCTTCATGGTATATGAGTAGATGCTGATCTTCACAGCTGGTCCTGGGCAGTAAAGAGCTCTTTTTTCAATAGTTTAAGTGGGAGATATTTGTCAAAATATCCAGACTCAGTGGAAAACTGGCTTTTACCACTGGTCAGACTGAGGACTTTGGTGCAATTTGCTTATATACTGTCAAAGGGAAATATGATCCTTGGAATTACAAGTATAGTCCCTTGCAGTTACAAACGTGGTGCTGTCAATGACTTTCCAAAGGAATGTTGAGCATTGCTCACTAATGAAACATGAGTTATAATAATGGTTGGTAAAAATAATTAATATACTAACTAAACATCCAGTTTTAAAATCTTATCTAAGCACTGGAAGGCACTAAAAGGGGTCAGACTGCAAGGATGAGGCTTTAATCTGCGGTGAACTCTGGTTTTACTGTAAATAGAAGTGGAAAAGAGGAGGCAGGATTCTGCTAACAATAAAGAGTAGAAATAAAGAAATTTATTTTCTTTGCATTTTGAACAGTTTTGGTTTTCCTTTAAATTCTCTCACTTTCACTCTTCTCTTTTTTGTTGTTTAATTTCAAAGTTTATGAAGTGACAGAGGGTTTTTTTGTCTTTTGCCTTTAGGCAAATGTTGGATCTGTTTTGAAATGTACAGAGTGGCACAGAAAAGAGAAAGGAATGACAAAATACTTTACATTTATTCTTCCTTTGTATTTAGTAACAAAAACCAGTGAGAGAAGAGAAGCAAAACTGAAAACAGAAAAAAATACCAAAACTTTGAGATTTCTGAATTTGAAGAAAACCCTCAAAAATTAAAGAACTAAAGAGGAGACTTGGCAGTTATGAACATATAGCCCTTTCTCCAGTTTTATTTGAAAAACTGCCACAAGTGCTAGTCCATCTTTGCAAGCTGGACTGTCCTTTGCTTCAGAATGACAACATCAGGAGGCAGGTGTTTACACTGTGTGCAAGGCTAACAGTGAAGAAGAGTCGAGAATCAGTCATGTCAGTCAGAACTATGCAAGGAACAAATTGATGAAACCTTACAAGCCACAAGGTTTTAATTAAAAATTCCAAATGACATTCAAGCCAAGATTTGTCTATCTGAAACACAGTCATTGCTTAGTAGAAAGGATTTATTTGACCCAGTTGTACTAGGTTTGCTTCATCACTTTTCTCTGGTGTTGTGCTAGCAAGATATTGTTATCCCCATACACAAAGTTCCACGTGATGGGTGTAGTGACAAAACACTGCTCTATATTTGCTGTATATACATTCAGTACTGCCAACCATGTTGGGCTGCAAAAATAATAATACAGGTGTCTAAAAAGAATAGGTTCTATGGTCTCTTTATTACTTTCTTCATAGTGACTCTGGAACACAGTAAAAAAGAGTGGGTTATAAAGATTTCTCTAATTAGAGGCATGAATATTCTCATTAATTCAGAGTTCTTAGGCAGTTGTTTTTATCAGCCTAGTGGAATGCAGTTCACAGTACTGAATAATCTCAGCCAGCCCCCCTGTTTTCTGAGCACTTTGTAGGAGGTTAGATACTATTATGCTGTCATTACTCTGCATTACAGCAAAGCTGAAATCTCTTGAGATTTTCTTCATGGAAAAGTTAGTCTGCAGCAGGGGAAACATGTCTTTGGCAGTGTGGTGTAATCCTATGGATGACTAAAGAGCTAGATAGAGTGAATACAGACAAGGCCAAATAAAGAGAGTTTGCAAGCTGCACTCTCCTCCAAGTTAGAGAACTAAGTATTAAAGCCGACCACTAGAAAAGCATTGTGGCCACTGAAAATAATGGCAATGCTCCACAGGTTCTAAAGGCCAACTGTGGGCTAGCTGAGTGGAACTTCTCAGAACAAGTGAAATATTGGCCTCAGTGCAATAGGTGTGGCTTTCACCAGAAGGTGGGCAAGAAGAATTTGCTATGGGTTAGCAACTCCAGCATAAACTGACTCTCTTGGAATAACTCCCTGATTATGACAGTTTCTTCCAGGAAAAAAAAAAACAACATTAGTCTCTGCTCTGAGAGGGCACAATGAGTCAAGAGTACAGGCCCCTTATTCTGGAAGAGACTTCTTAGTGCTGTTCCTGAACAAGTAGAGTTATTTCAGTTAATGTCCCTCTGTAGGCAAACTCCATAGCTTAAGAAAGACAGGAAGAAGACAATTTCACTTTTTTTTTTCTTTTCTGTAGAAGTAAAGCCCATCAACCACAACCCTGCAGGGTGCTTTACACCCCCAGCCCTGACACAAACAACAAGTTAAATTAATATCTCACCAGAAGTTTTGGTCCCTGCAGTGCTGATATCATCCAAGGGCCTTTATCTCCTGCCCCAGGGTATGAACAACATTTGTCAGCATCGATGTACTTTCATCTTGCAGCAGGCAGACAGGACCCTGCAGCATCACAAGCATTGTTATTTGCAATAGTATGGCAAAGGCTATGGGACAAGGTAGCCAAAGTAAAGGCTGACTCTGGAAGTTGTTACCCTCCTTATCCACTGCACAAAACTGCTGTACTAATAGGTTGTATCCAGAATTATCTGTATATTTTAACTCTGTACCTTAAGGATCTGTCTAATTAGCCCAACACAATGATAGCACATTAACTACACTCCAGCAGTCTGAGAGTATTTATTACTGAGAGAACTCCTACTAGAAACCTTGGAATTTTTACAATACATTTTTGTCCATACTTTTTGGAGCAATAATAATGTAATACCACACTCCCTCCTCAAATAGCTGCAGGGTCCCTTTTAATGAATAGGAACAAACAAACTATCCAGCTAAGCCCAGAAACATGACCCCTATCAAAAGCAGAATCAAACAATACCCCAAAACAATCTACGTATACAAAGAACAAACTTTTCTTGTTCTTCCAAAGATTAACTCAGCAGGTATTTGGCATTCAAAAAATTCTACAAAAACAGAAATGATTTTGCATTTGAAGAGGTTTTCTTCAGCATTATTGTTGCAATTATTTTGAAAAAAAAAAAAGGAAAAGTTTTATAAAACAGTTCTGAAATATTAAGCTAGCATTGTATACAGCCAGTATTTTTAATGTAGGACTTTTTTCAAATCTCCTGGCCATCTACTACCAGGTCCTGTTCAGCATTTATTGC
>Ga0181612_112077_pt1 | contig 13984 bp, 5 predicted proteins | sample HoacroProtozoa21_FD_119630 | JGI IMG/M metagenome (GOLD analysis project Ga0181612, IMG submission 119630) | Hoatzin crop microbial communities from Cojedes, Venezuel. Combined Assembly of Gp0051906, Gp0051904, Gp0051908
AGGAACAGGGCTGGTGTAAGTTAGTGGTAAGCATGCTTTTGAGTGGTCTGTTTAACACCTAACACATCTTGGAACACATTGTGTTACCAAAATTCAAACATCAATCTTTGATTTTAAAACATTAGATCTAATTTTAAGGGCAATCAACACTCTTGATACTGAATTTTCAGTGTGACTTATTTACTTGGATAATACTTTCTCTGTAATATTTATTGAATAATCTCAAACAAATAAATTCTGAACTGCAGTAATGACCATCAAAGTTTGTGGTTTGTTTTTTTTGTAACATGACTGAATTAAAGAACAAAAATATGTATCTAGATGGAGCAATTGTTCTGCAGGTATCTCTGTTTAGTTGGTTTATAAAGATAGGAAGCTTGAAGAGTTTTTCTGAATTTGGTAATATGGAGACTGGCTTAGCTGAAGTGAAGACCTTGAAATGAAGGCCTTCCATGCTTTTAGACATAATAGTTTCTTGAAAACTATTTTGTGAATGGAAACTTAACTATTTCACTTACAAAAAGAAGATGAAATTAAATATTCATGGTTGGTTAGAGTCAAGTATAATGTGCTTTCTAAGAAGCAGAAAGTAACACCAGCAGTATTAAAAAAAAAAAAAAAGGAATAAAGATATGTTGTTTCTCTGAATCCTTGCAAGAACTACCACAGTGGTGAAAAAGGTGTGACAAATAAGCCATAACAGAAATAGCATTGCTGATAGCAAAGGTATTTTCAAAGTATATTACAAAGTCTTGGATTTGCTCCAAATTCCATTTGCAAACATCGATGAAACTTCAGAAATTGCTAAATAGAAGTTTGCTTGTGCCTCTTAAGAGCAAAGATCTTATAGTCCTGTTTTCAGTGGTTCTTATAAGATGCATGTTTCGCTATGCTGAAACGACAAGCACATCAAAATAATCTTATGAATTAACTGATTGTGATTTTTTTATTATGTCGTGCATCCACTTACAATCTTTATTTTAAGTTCAAGGCAACCACACAAGTAAGTGAACAACAGAGACCTTTTCTTGCTAAGAAGTGTCTCCCCAGTTTGCACATCAGAAAACCTTTGATCATATGTTCTGTTGAAGGCCACTGCTTCAATCATCGAACAGACTCATATTTGAACAGGTTAAAGAGTTCTAGTGGAGGAAGCTGTTTTTCTGACAGCTTCCTTGGCAGACCATTAGTCTCACAAGCATGCATAAATTAGTGCTACTTGTACCTTCTGGGGCATTCAGGCAGAAAAAGGGAATGAAGAGAACACTGGTCATTCAAATATGTGTCTAGGCAAAAATAGTATGATACAATAACACAAAATCTTTCCCCGTGACTTCATGTGTTCTTGTCTCTGCCAACTGATTGGGTTGTGGGGGTTCACTGTTCTTGAGGGTTATGTCCTAAAGACATTTTTCAATGTTTGTCAATCAACAAACTAAATACTTCCAGATTCTCAGCCTGAAGTTCTCTATCTGATTACTATTTGGCTGCATTTCCCACCTGGGAATATACAAAAGGTTAGTCCGTTTCCTCGAGGAAAGACTTTGCTGTTCACTATTCAAGCTGTTAGAGGAGCCGGCTGTGTGCCTCACAGGACACGAGGTGGCCTCTTCTCTGAATTTTCTGTTCATTTGCAAAACTAGATCAGGTTAGATGTGTCTGAAATGTGAAGAAGTAAAAAAGCTTGAAGGGAGAGTGTTGGTGGTAGCAGAACAAGAGATAAACAGGTCAAGACCTCTCTCCCTTCTGCTGCTACTTCAGTGGTGCTGCTTTCTAGCTGTAAGTACGTGCATCTCTTTCCTTCCCCAGGATACAGGCAATACAAAACTGGAAGGCTGTCCAGTCATTTATAGCAGGACTGGAGGAAAATCAGAAATTGCGATCCAGTATTCTAAATCTAGGGCGGTGGCTTTAGCAAGACGGTTTAAGGCTCAATCCTTGAACTTGGGGAGATAGGTAAGAAAGAGAAGCCAAGTCTCCAAGCTGTCTGGTAATAGAGACTCTCTTAAGTAAAGAAATTGTTTGGAAAGCCTCTTACCAGTAATTGCAGCTATTCTGTTGAGTGCAGAAATGAACTGGTTCGTTCCGTCCCCTTAAGTCTTTACTGGTATCTAGCAGTTGATCTGATAATTTTTATTTTTAAATAGCCATTCTGTAGTTCAGGACAATATTGTTTGCAATGTCTATATAGGGAAGGGGGGAGACAATAAAGCTTTTTTTGTGTTTGCAAACAAGTCCATTGTGACCTTGTGGCATAAAATCAGGAGCACAGCCTGACCCTTCAGTGTAGGAAAACAGTGCTGAGGTATGAAGCATATGGGTTTTTTTCTCTCTTGCTGTCAATGTAGAGAAGAAGGAGGATCTGAAATGCGACTTGCTCGTTTGATCCCTGCTGCCTGCTTTCCCATGTGCATTGTAGTTAGTTGTCTGCTTTGCCAACAGTACAACATAGAAAAAAGTACTGTTTCCTGGAGATAATGCATATAACAGGCAAATCTGGCGTTATCATATCACTCACAAAAAACCCTGAAAGCACCACCTCCTCAGAATGGTAGTGCTCTGAAGCTAAACTTTCACCAAGGTTTAGTTTGAGTGCACTTGTAGTGACAGAATGGCTGATGAGAGCGCAAGTATGAACTGCGGAATTCTTACTTAACCTAGTAAAGCTGTACACCACAGTAGGTATCTCTACTTGAAAATACAGAAGTAAAATATTAGATTCATTTACCTTAACCTGGGAGGAATGCTTTCAAAACTTACACATCCATAAAATGTGTCTGAAGGTTGTTATGTTTATGCAAGCTGTAAAATGTCCCCCGATTGATTGAGACATAATTGTGTCACAGGTGAGGCAGTCATGGCTTGGAGCCTGTGTACACAAGTCCTGGCATGCCTTTACTGGAACTAGGAGCATAGGTTAAGGACACCTGAGAAGCTGTAGACTTGAGTCAGCTTGGGTGGTCATTTTGGTCTCCGTGCCCACAGCTGGAGCTGGAGGACTGAAACGGCAGCAGAAGAGAGGAGGTGGTGATGGTGTGTGAAGGCTAGGGAACTGGACCAGAGCAAGCACCAAGCACAGCACACTGCCTAATTTCTCAAGTAAATCTTCAGAAGTCTGAAATTCCTACTTTATAGTGTGGAAATAATTCTCTTCTCCCTCAGAGTTGCTGTGTTTGTGCTGAGAAGGCCTTAACGGCGTCAGCCAAGTTTTCAGTTGTACAAACAAATAAAAATGTTTCAAATTGTCCTTTTAACAGCACGTTTCTCATAAAACATCCAACGCAGTCAGATTATATCACTAAAAATAAATATAGAGTCAGGCATACAGCCAGAGGTTAGTGACAGTTCTGGTTTATCAAGAACAGCAATACTTGTATCTGAGCAGAGAGAACTGAAATACTCTAGCACTTGGATATGTGGTAATTAATGGCTCCTTAATAAGTACTTGGTGAAAGGCTGACGTACTGGGTGTTCCCAGTAAGTGACTGGAAGACGCATTGTTGGTGTGGCAGAAACTCAGATCTGGGTTCATAGCCGAATTCTTTCATTAGATCTTTAGTTCCTTAGAAAATGTAGTTGCCTCTGTGCCTTTAATGCTAGTACTCCTGTGCATTCTTAACTGTGTCTAATATGGCGATAAAATGGTAATGCAAAGGCCTTGTCTACCCTACCTGTCCCTCCCCAAGGGGTTTTAGAAGTACAGATTTTCTCACTAACACACTGGTGTGAGTAGCTAGTTGTGTGCTGTACATACACTTTTGGAGTCTGGGTTGGGATTAACTTCTTGAAAGCAGCCCTATAGAATGCACTAAAAATAAACCAGTGCTCCACCCACATTTGGAGGCTTTCAGATTCTGGGTTCTAATCTAACTTTACAGCATGGTTACTCTCTAATTAAGGATAACTTTCTGTGCATTAGAAACTGTGCCATGTCTAACCCCAATGTAAATAGATATATTAGCTCTTTGCCCAACATGTGTTGAATAACTGTTTTTAAGGCATTAAAAAAAGAGATGAACTAGCATTTGGTGTCTATACTGTAAAAACGAACAGCTTTGCCAGGATTTACTTTTTCACTGTAATGACAGACTTTCTTCATTTACTTCCATAAGAAATATTAAATTTTGTAAATGAGTCCATCAGTATTTGACAAACTCTAACTTACATTAAATATTATCTCCATTGATAAAAGGCCTACATGATTCCTCAAAGTTGTGACTTTACTTTGCGTAGCTAAGGACAAATATTACAAGTCCTACCAATCTGTGTATATTTACCCTGGTTTCTTTTACAGTTCTGTCCCATATGCAGTTCTATGGCTCTAAAGTAACTTAAGACTGTTGTGTGGAGTTGTAGGTTGTCGGAGTCAACAAGTCCCATGTTCATACTGTCGTAAACCTCGTGTAGTTTTTACATTTGTGTAAAGTACATGTACTATTTTGGAAGAAAAGTATCCATGTTGATCTGTATGTCTTAGTTAAAAGGACAAAAATCTTTCTGCTTTGATGGTTGGAATTTTTAAGTAGCTGCAAATAATTTAGTGTGGTTCTGACCTAAGAAGTATACAGAGCTTTTCCTGACCACAGTGTGCTGCTTCTCTATGGTGCCCATTTTCTACAGCAAAGCCCTTCCCAAACAGACAAAACTGTGACTTGAGCTAGGACGACAGCATCATGATTTTTTAAAATGGATTTTTAAACAGATTTTTATGGAGAATTGATCTGTCTATAGTTTGGTAGGCTACATGCATAGGTCTCCTGATAATGTAACTCTTTATTTAGTGTAAGGTAAATAAGCAGGAATAGCATCAGTCTAGGGGAAGGTCATGTGCTAAAATTAGCTAAAGTTGGCTGAGAAGACCTGAATTAACTTCTCACAGCCACTCTCCCTGATTATGGTAACCACGCATCACTGCCTACACGTAATCAAGAACATTGGTTTAGTAAGCTGAGATACAAAGTGATTTAAATTGATAACTATCCTTTCTTGCTTAAGTTTATCCTGAACTCACTAATTGAGGACTGCTCTTATGCTGATGTTCTGGACATGTGTGAGCAAGGAGAAGGAGGAAGAAGGAGAAATAACTTGCCCTGCTGCTCTGTGTGCTGCTTACACATGGGATCTTCACCATTTAAACACCATGAACTGAAACAAAGATCCATCTTGCAAGTGGATTGTCTTTAGTGTTGCTAGCAGCTTCAAGGGAGTCCTACCTGTTGGAGTAGCACTAAAGCTGTAGGGTTGCAGTTGTTAAACAATGGAAGCAAAACAACCCTAGCAATTCCAGAAGAAAGGGGAGGGCTGGTGTCTGATGTTGAAGGATGTAGAGGCTAGACTTCACATAAAGGAAAGACTGTAGGTGTATTGCTTCAAGCCAGATCTGGGGCTGCAACTAATCCCGACAGCATCATTTGGGCAGCTCAAATAATTTAGTGTATCATGATCTGAAAGATGATGAAGAGCTAAGGGGCGTCATCTAGGTTTTCTGGTAAATATTAGGCTCTGTTTAATTTCAAATGATTTTTTCTTCTTTGTGTTCTAGCTTCTGCAAAAGTGCCTGCAACTGCTGGCAGCCAGCGTAGTTTAAAACAGTCTTTGGCTGTTCCAGGATTGTGAAAACACAGAAGGGATTTAACACCTTTGCATCCTCTGGATCCTTCCACACTTTCCATGAGCTTGGCTTTCTGACTTGCAGCCAAGCCTTCATGTCTCTGCAACTGTCTGCTTGCTGGGAACGCTGCCCAACACCAGCACCTGTCAGAGCAGAACAAACTGCAGGGGCGCAGACCTCGCTGTTGATCAGCAGGGTGCTGGGGTTCAAGGGTGGGCGCAGGCCAAGGGGACAGCTGTGAACCTCCTCCTCTTGGCAGGAGCTGTGCCACGTGTACTCTGATACTGTGGGTTTGCTGTAACAGGACTAAAAAGTAATGCCCTAAAAAGGCAAGTAAGCGTCATATAGATTGAAAGAAAAACGCAATACAGTCATGAGCCATTACTGCATGAAATGTGTTTGATTTTGCACAACTTGCTAGGGAGCAAGTGAGAACAACTTTTAAGGTAACACCATATTGACTTTCTCAGGGTGATTCCAGTTCCCTGATCAGCAGCTCACCTGTTTATCAGATCTTTTGATGATGTACGTCCCTGACTTTCCATCCCTTTGTCTTCTAACAGCCATGTATGAGTGCTGTCCATGTCCATGCCTGTCTGCTGTCTCTGTGCATCTCCTAGAAATGATGAAACAGATTTAGGTCTTACAGTGCAACTCTGATGTTTTCTTTTCTAAGCAATTTTATCTCTCCTTACAAATTAAAGAGGAGAGAGAGAGGAAGCACCCCATCTTGTCCGGTCCTTTCTCTATAAGCTAAGCTACCAAACCCTGTCTCTTCTTAAGACGGGAGGAGTTTTTCTTTGGTTTTAGTGAGGCAAAGCCTTACTCTGTTCAGTGTTAAACACAGTAGTTAGTGATATTAAATTAAAAGAATATGAAATGTGAAACTTCAAGAATGTGAAATGACTTTAACACTAGAGCAACTGCTCATTTTTAAGAGCTGAGATGAGTGAGTGTTCATGGTAATTTTCTGATGGAAGTTTGTTTTGGATAAATCATTTGGAATTGTTTCAGTTATTTAACACAATCTTTCTTGAGTGTTGACAGTTGTTTTCACATACTGGAATATGGGAATAACTTCACAGTTGATATTAAGTTATTTATTCTTTGAATCTTGTAGCAGATGATGAAGATTTTCCCCTTCTTCAATTTAGCATTATGATCAAACCCATCTGCTTCCAGTTTGTGTATGAGGACCATATCCTTGCCAGATACTTCATAATCAAGGGGTCAGATCCTATTACTTCACTAAAAAGACCAAAAGGGAAGTTGTGTATCTGTACAGCGTATGACTGGCAACATTACAGTCACCATTGCAAGTGAGTAGTACTAGGGCAGGTGTTAGTCATTGCATTTTTCCATCATGAGGCTAACACTTCTTTCCTGTATTTGTAATAGGCATCAAAATGTCTCAGAGAAGTCTAATCTATTTTTTTTTTTTTTAAACGCAAACAATGAAATAACTTTCAACTTTCAGTCCACTCACCAGAAAACTCTGTAACAAAGTATGGAGAAGGAACTGGAGACAAGTGATCGAGGAATAGCTGCCCTTGGATGGCCTCTTGAGTGTCCCGTCCTTTGGCTTTTGTCAAAGGGGGTGGTGTCAGGCACTAAGAACAGCCTGTTGCTCTAGCTGCATCTTCCTCCGCCCCTTGTACTCTCAAGACAAGGAGGTTTTGTTCAAATTTCAAACACTCTCATATTACTTACTACCAAGTCAAGTGAAGGACAGAGAGGGGAAAGGTTTGTTTTATAAACAGTAAGGAAAATAGCATGTCTGAGAAGATGGAAGTATTGAGATGCAAGTATTTAAATACATAGTCATAATATTTATTAGCTGACACTGTGACAGAATCTCTTCTCTGTAAACAAAGGTATGTATACTCATCACTAAATTATCTGTATTTTATTTATGTTACTTTCAATCACCTAGATAGGTAGAAGGAAATACATTTTGAATTTGTGTTGTATGTTTAATAACTGATCTATAATTCAAGCATTGTTTTTCATCACAATGAAAATTTTGAACACCTCTTAGTGAAAGAAACCTAGAATGCTAAAATGCCAATAACATACTCTTGCAGAGTGAAGCATTTATGACGTTGCATGACACTTTAAGGGCCTTGGAAGTTCCTAAAATGTCACAGAATTGGTAACTTTACAGTACAAAACTTGTGTGTGTTTTTGGGTCTTTAATGATGTGATGTGGGATACTTCAGCAATACTGATATTATAAAAACTAAGAACATGAAAGTGCTAGAACATACCAATACAAAGAAATGAATCTGTTCTTAATAATGTTCTCTGTACTTCCGGGCAGAATAAGATGGTGCATAATGCTGAGCTTATTAGCTCTGAGCTGATACCTGCAACGGGCACTGTAGCAATAAGTTGGCTGTTTAAACACTTCTGACAGCCTCTGATGTTACCAGTCTGTGTGAAATCATTTCAGATTTCTCAAACACCATCTGGGTGGGTAAGTCAGGACTTGGTATCGTTATGTTGATTACTGTGATAAGTAAGCTGGAAATGACAAAAGCATGAAAAAATTAAAATGCAGGGCCACATGTCAGATCCATTATTTAATTTTTAATTCCTCTGGCGATGTAGTTACAGATTCAAAAACCCCTTTCCTGCCCCCCAAATAGTTATTTGATGCTTTCCAAATCCTTCCCTTCCTATTCCTTCTGTGCTGTGAAATCCAAAGATCATATTTTAATGCTCTGCTTCAGCTGGGCTTTGGAAGAAAACTCTTCTGGCCTCTGGGCAGCTGCCACTTGACCTGATGTTTCAATGACATGACAGCTTTGCCACATATAAAATCCTCTGCCTCTCATTTGTCTCACAGGTGTTAGTGATGAATGCTTTCCCTACAAAAGAGATCAGCTAAAAGTTTGGAACAGTTAGGGAGCGTCATCTCTTGCCACAGTTACGTAATGTGTTGCTAGAAATAGGAGGTACTAGTGCTTCTCCTATGTTATTGTGAACCAATGTTTAACATGGTTCCTTGCTCCCAAGCAACAAAATTACAGCATGTCCCTAAATAACAGGGTTTTCTGGGTCCTAAGGTGAAATTATTTAAAACAACAAAAAAAGTCTTGGTAAAGTGCTTAATATGCCTCTTAAATTTTGAGCTTACCCCTTCTGCTTCTCTGTTTTAGGAATTTAATCCTATACACAGCCTTGCTTTCGAACAGGGTTTGTACAAGACCTGCTCTATAGAGCCAGAGGGGCTGGTGTACGATAGGAGTTAGAAAAGTGGCTTCAATGCAGTTGTTTGCATTTAAGTCATTGAACTTCGCTATTTGTAAGTTTCCCAATCTGCGTAGAACTAATGTCGTGTTTCCTTGACCTACAGGTTTCAGGAAGATGAGCTTGTTAAACTCAATGTTCTTGAGATTCTCAGATGAAGGTCACACTTGAGGGGCCTACTGCTATTAAACTGTTGCTTCAGTTGCTCTTTAGTGAGGACTGAAACTGTGTTTACTGCCAGGGATTAAATGGTGAATCTTTCTTTCCTGAAGAATCGTAATTAACCGCCAGCAACTATGTAAGGAATCTCGACAACTGTGTGGTGGCAAGCACTAGATCTGATAACTGTTCACTTACAAAGCTTTCTCACTGGTTCTGCTGTGCTTTTCTGTTGTGTGGTGGTCTATACCCACCCCCAAAATGAACCATTTGTAGGGCAGTTGCTTAAGGCCATTTTTTTTTTTTTTAATTGGTTCTCTTAGAGTTATTAGCATTTGCTTCACAAAGTTTTTTCAGTTCTCATATTTGTGTGCCAAAAATAAGAATTATCTTTGAATAATTCTGAATAATTTTATAATCTGTTCATGTTGGTATACTTCGAAAGCTATATACCTGGATATAGAGAGGCCATTTCCTCATCTATAGCAATTTATTGTCAGCTTCTGCACCCTAGAGCTTGGAAACATGCTGTGTCCACACATTTGCCTCACAAGCTCACAAAAACAGGCAACACACTGACCTGAACTCTTATGGTTCTTTTCTCCCTCATGGGCTTGCTTGAGAGGACACCTTTCATGAGCCAAGCAAGCAGAGACTGTGGGTCTCTCTTCATTTTTGACTTGTAAATAGTGATTCAAATCCATCCTCTGTTCCTCTTTGCCAGAGAGATTCTACTCTGATTTATACCAGAAGAGCATAACCTGACTCAAAGGACTTAACGTGACGTATTGAGTCTTCGAAGACCTTTAAAATTGTTAATGGACTATAAATCCTCTACAGCATTTTAGGGTTAGGATGATAAGAAACCACTGTGTGAACTGAGCTGTAAAATTATCGAACACTTTTGCAGCCAGCTTCCTTAAGTTAATGGTATTGAACTAGTTGTCCAATTTCCTTTGTGAATTTTTTCATGTGACGCACAGTTGCAAATCCCTGAGCTTTTTTTTTTTTTTAAATCTATAACTTGTTCAGGAAGTATTCTCTGACAAATCTTTGTATTGTGTTATCCTTTAGCCATTTTAACACTTTCTATTCCACGACCGATAGTAAATACTTTGGACGGTTGTGGAGTTTTTTGTTTGTTTGAGGTTTTTCTTCATCATTCTTTTCTTTTTTTCTTTTTAAGGTTTGCCTCACTCATTTCTGTGTTTGAGTTGTGGTAAACAAAGGCAATGGACCTGTGGAGGTTTTTTAGTATTCTGATCTGATGATAAGTTAATATACAGCTTCCGAAACCTTTTTTTTAAGCACTTTTTAGTCATAGAACCTTTCTGGTTCTGTAAATTCCCGACTCCTTTAAAAGCAATGCTCTGGTACATTCGTGACTTCAGCCTTGCCCTTCTGTACACGTTGTATATAAAGACTACACAGCAGAGCTGGCAGTGCTCCTGCCTCAGTAAGCTAGGCTTAATAGTGTTAGGCCTAAATGAGAGTACAAGATTTTAAAGCAAAAATAAAGCAAAAATATGAAAAGAATCTGCTGTTGCTCACACATGGTTTTCCTCAACACCCCTGCCAAAAAAACCCCCGAAACACACACACACTGTAACATCCAACTACAGCACTAAATAAAACTCTTAAAACAGGTGTGTCATGGTGAAGTTACAAATGGCATTATAAATTCTTACATAAACAGTAAGCATTCAAATCTGAAAATCACCACCACTATCTAGATAGATATAAATAGTTGCTTGTCAGAAATAACTGTTCCGTTAATATTTTGGCACTTTGAGTTCCAGTGAGAGAAGATTCAAACTTACACTTCATACTGCCAAAAGCTGTTGCAGACAAGTTAGTCAAATAATACTGAAATGCCACTGTGCATAGACACAGCCTTCCTCTAGTAAGAAGAGAGAATTCCAATGGAATACATGAATTTTGTATATCCTCTCATACTTTGCTCGACGGTGACATGTCTTGGAAAAGAGGGCACTGTGGGAAGGGTGGGTGCTGAAATATTTAGCTTGACTAGAAAATCTGTTGGGGAGAGAAAGGAGAAACCAATGAATGAACAGTGACGAACAGCTGCTGGCTACTGGAAGTATTGTTTCCTTCTGCATGTGAGGAACCCTCACAGTGGGGCTTTTTCCCCCCATAAATTCTAATGAGGTCTAGAACACGCTGTTATGTAAGTTGAATCTATTTATTGATTCACACATGTAACCGAAACAGGTATTTGTTTGGTGCTTCTGCTCTAACTGCTGAAGGAAGACCTAGCGTCAGCGTTACCCTTTGGCAGGGCTTATTCCACTCTGCTGACTGTTAGCACACAAGCACCAGCTCAATTAAATCCCCGAAGTCAGCTGCATCCATGCTCTTTGTGAAAATGTACAGAACATTGAAAAGAGCAAGAGCTCTCTGTTGCACTGAATCGTGTATATTTTGCTTTAAGGGACAAGCATTCTAAAGATACTTGAAGTACATAAGTTACTAATAGCTTTCAGACTCCTAAGATAATTTTTACAAAATTTGCAAATTCTATTTACAGTAACTTTAAACATAATCTTCTTTTCTCTTTCTTTGCTAGATACTTCAGACACTAGGTTTTAAGTGCTGTGCATAGCCTGTGGGTGTCCTTGTACTTCTGGCTGCATATGTTAAAGATTTTTCCTATAAATTATTTAGTGGTAGAATATTCTAAACACCTCTCTTGTTTGTGTTTATGCACGCTCATATTTAGTGAAATAAGCATGGAAATGGATTCCACTGTTGTGTGAACTAAGTCCATAATAATTCACACATGTAATGCTTCAGATTTGAATAACCTGAAGATGAAATAGGAACTGCCTTTGGTTGATCTAGAGTGCTCCTTCTGTGTATGGTGTTAGAAGTTTCACCTCGGAGTATTTGAAATCCAGACTTGGTAAGGTTGTCTATAAGCAACCTCATACCTGACCGTTATACCTATATCTAAGCGTTCATACCCTTTTCTCTTTCATTTTCTGAAGTCCTGTCTGATGTACCTGAATGTTTTGATTATCAATATGAATATTCAGTTCTTTTGCAATACTGTTTAGTTCTTACCTAGCATCAAAGGCATCCTGTGGCTGTATATTACAGTGTAATTATGAGTTGTGGGCATTTTAGAAAACCTATTTTCTAATACTTTTCAACAAAACAAAACCTGTTTTCATGCCAGGCAGAGTTTGAATATTAATCTAGGCTAGAAATATTTGTAACAAGTCCATGAAAGCGTAAAAAGTTCAAAAGCTGTCATGAACTGCTTGCAACTCTCGTGCTCCATTGTGATAATGCTGCTGGTCTTGCAACAGAATGATAGAAATATCTTTGAAATCATATTAACACACTTTGTTACTTGCAGATAACTGCAGTTAGATGCAAAAATACAGTCAGGATGGAGTTAAAACTGAGATGCTTTCTGTGTGCAAGTAATATCCCCCAAATTACTGAACTAATATTTGTCTGAGAATTTCAGCCGTGTCTCAAATTTAAAAACTTTGTCATTTGGGGGACATTATTTTAATAGATTAAGACACCGCAGTTTTAAGTATATCCTGAATTCAAACTTGGCATGGCGACGGTACTTACTTAAGAATTCATGCAGGCTTGGAGTACTGTCTGTTAACTGGAACTTTTAAAATTTCAGTGTTAAGTACATGTGTAGAAGAGAAGTGACTGAAGGGCCTGGTTCTGTCTGATAACCCACTGTATCCCAAACTAGGAAAGTGTTAGCTGCAGCTGTGGTTTTCCTCTGAAGTAAGATGTCTTCTACCTTATAGCACCTTTTCTCCCCTCTGTCATATTAGTTGTTGCTGAGAAATTAAGCTGGGTTTGATAAACGTTTGCCAACCTCAAGGGCCTGTACAGCACCTGTTTTGGAGATGTGCTAAGCATGCTGACATGATTTGAAAACTCAGAGCAAAGTTTTGATGTTTTCAGAAAGAGTTTGCTTATTCAAGCATGTTAAGCAGCTGTGTTTCCAAGAAACAAAGGACTGATGTATGGAAGGTCTAGAAAAGTTTCCAGAACAGTTGTTTTCTTCCCAGCCCCTGTAATGGGAGCTGGTAAGGCTGTTGTGGTCCCTTTTCAGAAACTCTTCTTGCTTTTTCACCCTACTCGATTATGAGGAAAAAACCTAAATGTGTCCTTCAGCTCATTTAGCATTGCTTTCTTACAGAGTTCATCTTGATCCCCGCAGAATCCAGGCTGTAAAACACAATGCCAGCATGTTGTGTCTCAGACATCCTGCTGACACTACTCTGCTTATCTAATCATACTAATATTGACATATGACTGCTTCTCTTGTATTCTGTGGTAACCCTTGTTCTTTAGATATCTACAGTTCAGTGCAGATATGTCAATATAATCTGGGCTTGCAGCTTGCAGTCAGATACTGACCATCCTCTGGGATCCTCTGGTGGATTTAAAGGTCATTACCAGGTAAGAGATTACTGCTAGGCATGTTCCTATAAAATACGAATTGTTTCATCAGTGATTTTGAGACTTTAAGGTTGGTTTTGATCTAATTTTAGGACAATAGAAAATTCAAATTTCGAAGTGTGTTCACAAGACTTGGGGAGAGTAGCTGATATGTTTCACCATGACTTGTAAATGTAAAAATTCTTTTTATAATGCTACAGTTCAAAATAAGGCTACCTTGAAAAAGAACTCCAAACTTTTCTACTTCCTTTTTCTTACAAAATGAAGTTTTACTGATATGAATGTGTAGTGTCTTTCTGCCTTTCTTTTTATAACTTTTTTTTTTCAAAATTGCAAGAGACCTGTATGTTTTCCAGAAGATGACTCTGGAGTATTTGTCTTCACAGTCAATACTGCTCTTTTTAAAGATAGTTTATTACTTCCTATCTGTCATGGTTTAATCCAGCAGCCAGGAACTAAGCACTAGGCAGCTACTTGCTAACCCCTTCCCCCCCCACCCCC
>Ga0181612_126866_pt1 | contig 13983 bp, 9 predicted proteins | sample HoacroProtozoa21_FD_119630 | JGI IMG/M metagenome (GOLD analysis project Ga0181612, IMG submission 119630) | Hoatzin crop microbial communities from Cojedes, Venezuel. Combined Assembly of Gp0051906, Gp0051904, Gp0051908
AGTGGTACTCAGCGACAAAGGGCAATGGGCACAAACAGAAGCATAGGAAGTTTCATCTGAACACAAGGAAGAACTACTTTACTTTGAGGGTGACGGACCACTGGAACAGGCTGCCCAGGGAGGTTGTGGATTCTCCTTCTCTGAAGATGTTAAAAACCCGCCTGGATGAGGTCCTGTGCAACTTATTGTAGGTGACTCTGCTTCGACAGAGGGGTTGGACGAGATGATGTCCAGAGAACCCTTCCAAATCCTAACATTCTGTGATTCTGTAATTCTGTAATTCTTTTATTCTCTGGTAGTCTTCAGAGACAGATTTCCTGAAGAAGACGAGGTATGACATCTTCAGGATCCCTGGAATGGCTCTTTAGACAGCACACTTACTGAAAATATTTGTGACTGGAAGATGGAAAAGCATGTAAGTTTTTCCAGGAATCTCTCTACTTTGGGTACTGGTATTTGAAATACTGCTATTCATTTTAGTCTCCACTTTGTCATTTGCTCTGATGAATACATTCTTCGGTTAATTTGCACTATGCTATTCATCAAGTATGTAAGTTCCAGTATTTTTAGAACAGTATTTTCCTTTTTTATTTCATTGCCATTGTTTGAGAACTGTTTAATGTGCTCCTTCTGCTAATCCAGAGCCATGGTCCAAGTTGTGGCACCGTTTCCATCTGCTAGCATGTCTGCCATTTTCCTGTGGAACACTTCTGGTTCATCTAAGATACCACAAGAAATGTTGTTGTTGTCCAGTAATGTATCACATTTACTCATTAGTGGTGTGAAAATCTGTAAACGTCGAAATTGGAAACACAGTGTTTCCAAAGAAGAAGGGTCAGATTCCAACACCAGCTGAACAGAAGATAGTGAGCTGAGTCATGTAATGAAGCAGAACATTCTCCCTAGAGGGTGGGAAAAGTTTATAAGCTACATGAGTACCTTGTTGATATACTCAAGTACCAGCTTCCCTCTGCCCCTCAGAAGCATTATCATATCTGATATGTGACAAAGGCAGACCATAACTTCTGCACAAGTACAGATATCTCTTGGCAAGGGCTGAAAGAGTCTCACAAGAACTTTGATGCATGTTTAAATAGGAGAGTAGTCAGCAAGTGCAGAGGACCCAGCTGATATGTTTATTGAAGAAAATGTGAAAGCAATTGGTAAGGAATCTCATTGAGATACAATGTACTAAGACCATAGGTAGCATTGCCAGCAGGAAGACTTGCTGTGTAATCAGGGTATTTAAGAATTAGGCCACTTCACCTTGGTATCAGAATCAGAATCTAAATCTGGACCTCTATTATCCAAAATCTTGTCCCTACACTGCAACAGCTACATGAATATTGTTTGTTTTCTTGCAATTTCTACTGCGTTTAGTATTAAAGCCAGATCCTCGTCTACTGAAGCTGCTTCAAAATGAATGACCACAGCCTCATTAAATTACAACAAGCGAGAAACTGGTCAATAACATTTAAGCAGAATAAAGCAGTTATCACATTTTTCACATACACATGCCTGACAGTACATAACTTGCCTTTCCTAGCTTTTTTATTTTAAGGACATGAATAGAATTAGAATGGCTTTTACAGTTCTCCCTCCTAATCAACTAGCACTGTTTGTCACTATGTGCCACTGAAGTCAAGACTTGACTGGTGACCTCGTCAGTAATTGGCATCTTCTTTAATGCACTGGACAACTGTACTTGTCCTCACAGTTACTGTTATCATGCTGGTGCACTGGTAGGATTTCTGGAGATGTTTTCTGTATCCATATGCTGAACCACCCTGCTGCTTTCCCAGTACACAGTGGAAGGAGTTCCGCTGTTCTGGAAATTCTGGGAAAATGCTGGAGATGTAGCATTTTCATAATTTAATGCATCCATATTGAAATGGGGAACTATTAGAAGTCTTACCAAAACAGCAGCATTTAGTATAGCCATTCAGCCTGATCTGAGGTATCATTTGATTGGGAGATTCGTCTGTGCAGCAAAAGCAAGGTTGAGGAGTAACACTAGAGCAAGAGTGCAGGCTACTTCTGCCGTGAAAGCATAACGGAGAGAACAGAAACATGTAAAATGATTGCAGATAGGTGGACATATTTTTTTAATATCCAAACTCTTGACAAACTGAATTCTGGCTTAGAAAATACATCTTGCTAGTTTTTAAGGTGTCTTGGGCTACAATAGCTGCATTTAAAAGTGGTATAGCCGGGAGGTTCCTTTCCACCTTTGCCTACCATTGGGAAGTCACTTTGACAGTAGTTTGTTAGTCAGGCTGAGGCTATCAAAATCACATCACCGAATTCTGAGGCGGTGGTTTTCTTTCTCTAGTCTTTGAAGCTGAACTACAGATGTATAACTGGCTAGAAGCACACACACAGAACAAGCTGGGAAAAAAAAAATGAAAGGCAGTTTCAGCAGTCTGAAGTAATTATACAGTTTTCTAGGGAATCAGACAATAAACTCCATCCAGTAATAACTAATAGATCTCAGTCCATTAACCACTGCATAGAATAGTATATGCACCATCACTGTAATTGTTTTTCTCTGTCTCCTACACACAGAAATCCAGAAAGCCACAAAATCAGTGAAATGCTTAGGAATGTGTCCATTTGCATCACTCCTGGCTGCCTAAGCCTGAAAGGACAATCTTGTACCTAGCCCATGAGGATCAGAGAAAGAAGGTAAGCAAAGGAAATGCTTGGCAATGATTTAAAAGTGACAATATTTTGAGAAATAGTATGTCTGAATAAGTAGGATAATTTCAAGGAGGCATCCACGGATACCAATTTTGCTGCTGACCTGCTGGGTAGTTTTCAGGAGGTTCTTTCAGTTCCCTGTGATATATTTGCACCATCTGTGGATGGGGATTAAAATATCTCTCCAGAGTGCTTTAAGATTGATGAGAGCTGTAAAGATGGTTTTCACAGTACTTAGCCACAAAAGATACTTTGCAGGCAAAGAAAGATGCCTCTGGCCTCCTGTGATGCCTTGCTAATCAAGGGTCTATTCCGCGTACGACTTGTTCCACGGGTTCATAAAAATTAAATCTAACAGACAGTTGAATGTATTGACCCTGTGAAAACAGGTACTTTTTTTCCTTTATAGTGTCACTGCTTGAGAATTCTTTAGTAACATAAAGTTATAGAAATATATACAGCCTCCTACAATTTGTCTCAACAAAACCTGCCAGCTAGGGCTAAAATCATTGTTTACAGCAGCCTCTTCATGTCAAATTATGACTAAAACATGTTATTGATGTATCATCAAAAGACAGATGCACACAGCTTAGCGGGTGAATATGTTTCAATAGCATATGGTACATACAGTGAGATGTTAAAACTTATTAGGCAGATATGTTGTGCGTACCAACTTGTAAGCAACAACATTTCACACTGAAGAAATACATTGATGCTGTTTAGAAGTGTGGCTTTAACAGAAAGAAATTTTATTGAAGAGTGACACAAAAAGTATTCTTAATGCCACAATGATGGCCCAAAAACAATAACGTACTTAAGCATGGTACTAAGGGCCAGCCACCGATTTGTGCTAAGCTCAAAGAGAAACTCTCCATCCACTGACGTAAGTCAGTGTGCTCACAGACTAGATCACTGGACAGGAGAGCAGCTGCAGAGTTTTCCTCTTTATGCACAGCTGCATCCAGCCTCACTGGATAACCTCTATAGAGTGTAGCTCTTCCCTATTAATTTAGTGCTAGGTTGTGTTGTTCTAACCAGTTTCCTTCTTCAGTTCCGCCAGCACTAGTGTGGAAGTGACAAAATGCACTCAAAACACTAGCAGTAACTGGGTAACTGAATAAATATAAGAAGCGTTTAGGACATCCTTGGATAAATGAGCACAAAGTATTACTATAAATTAGTCATTCGTTATAAAAGAAGACCAAACTTGATGACCTAGCAAGGTCTATCCTGTTCAAGCTTACTGAGACAAGAATCAAGGCCAAAAATTTTACCAAATAAGTAAAATGAGTGTATCTCTTAAAATAGTTCTCAAAATTCTCAAAATGTGGCTCAAAACCAGCATTTCACATATCCTTGTTCCATCATTAATTCCAAACAAAATGAATATTTATGACATTTAAGTCTTGCCAACTACAGTTCATGCATGAAACCTTTACCTATTTGTGATTTCAGTAGGGGTAGGGTGTCACACCATATTCTTGACATCCTGTAACTCGATCCAAGGTATACCTCAGAGCTGTCATGGAAAAAAAAAAGAAAAAAACAAAGGAGTTTTCTGCTTCAAAACTGTGTTCTAAATTTTCCCATATTGAGTAGAATATTTCTGTCATTATTTGCTGAAGTACGCATAAAACTGATTAATAGAAAGAGTGGCTATTTTAAAAATCTAACTCTGATCGGAAGATATCACTTCATATTATTTGGCTGACATTTCAGCAGCAAATAGTGAGGTTTCTGTAATGGAGAAAGAGTGTCAAATGTGTGCTTTGTAGACTTGTCAACAAAAATGACTTTACTAATCATATCATGATCAGATAATTGTACTACATTTAGATATTTTGTTCCCATATATTCAGTTTCTTGGTCTCTCACATGGGACCTCTGGACCTTCAGAATGCCATACAAAACTTGAGACCAGTTAAAACTAGATGAAGTAAACTGAGACTGAAGGCATTTTCCAGGAATACAAGGCCATATGTAGGACATTGGCATGAAGCAACGAAGCTCTTAACAGGAAGAGGTGATAGATCTCAATGTGCTAATATAGCAGCATGCAGAGACATCAGCAGTCAGAAGCTGTAAAACTGTGTTAGGTGGCACTGAACAAGAACTAATCTGGCAGAGCAGACAGAGCACAGCACCCCACCATCACAGCCTGGCTGCTTTGTCCTGGAGCTGACAAATCACTGATAGTTTACAGGCCAAAGAACCATAGGTCGAGGCTGGATGACACCTCTGGACACCATCTAGTTCGATTCGGGGTCAGCTACAGCATCTTGCATAGGGTTGTATCCAGCTGTGCTTTCAATACCTACAAGGAAGGAGACTCCACTGCTTCTCTGGGCAACCTGTTCCAGTGCTCAGTCACCTTCACATTAAAAACCTCCATCTTTTTCTACAACTAAATGGAGTTTCCTGTATTTCAATTAGAAATTTTAGAGATTTTAGAGATTTTTTAGAGATTTTTTAAAATTGCATCTTACAAGAATCCTAGTTTTGCAGCCACATATATACTGATTGTGAGGATCCATGTAGAAGAGTATTATAAATCCATTTTCTTAAAACATCAGGAGAACATTATGTGAAGAGGAAGTACAAGTTCAGGACTCCTGTGTCTAACAGACCAAAATAGGGGGCTGTGCTGGAAGTTAGTGATTTCCTGAGAAATGTATGCCTGAAGCTGAGGATAAGGTTTCATCCTGTGCACATCTGTAGACTCCTTAGTCCCATAAGTAAGCAAGACTTTTTTTTCTTAACTGATGTCCTGAAAACTCCTTTTCTCTCCATCTTCTTCTTTCATTCTCTGGATTATGAGCTCTTTCTTCAAGCCACATCTGGCTGTGTCTTCTGGATAGAGTTCAGAGACTGGGAAAACAACCAGCTATGCTGGTTGGTTAAATCTTTATTGTTCTCTCTCTTGGTTTCAAGTCCGTGTTACAGAGGTCTTGAAATGCATCGTAAGCATATGTACTGTATGTGAATGAATGAGGCTTGATGGGCAGTTATCCAACAATGTCTGTGCCTAAATGCAATTCTGACCATAACCCCTTCACTGCAATGCTGTAACAGAACGGCACCCTGTTGGCACTGCACCATGACTTAAAAAAAATTAGACTGGTTTCAACCCTTTGGGGATTTATAGTTCCTACCAACCTTTAGTTGCTAGATGTCAGGGCTTTTTCAGGCAGTACCTATCCTAGCCGATATCTTGTGCTTCTGTAGTTCAGTGTACTGCAGGGATTTCTTACCTGCTCTGGGCCCCAAATGGAGGGACAGAATATGCTGGCAGAGGTTAGCAATGCAAAGTTAAAGTAGTGATTTTATTTATTTGAGTATGTGAAAAAGTAAAAAGTCTTTACACAACAATTTCACTTTCAAGCACAGAGCTTAATGAATTGACTAAAGAAAATCATTGAAAATATTGAGCTTTTTGCAGCAGCATGCCTCCAGTTCTTATCCGAAGAGCACACTGTGTACCCCAAGGAAATCATCCTTATCCCCAGACTTTGCCTATCTTACGAGATCTTCACTCTGCAGCACTGAATTTCTGCAAAATTTGGAGAGTCGACTGCTGAGTCCTCGCTGCTTCATGGGCAGTGTGCTCTGATAAGATGAGGCCAGTAAAGTTAGTAAAAAACAGAGTGAGGACCACTCTTTGGCCATAAGACCAATAGCTGAACCTGTCTCCTGTCCCCAAATCAGAGCTCGCTTCCCCTCCCAAGTTAAGCAGTCCCTATCCAAAACTCACAGTGGGAATGGAGCCTGGCAGGGGCTACACCTCCGGCTGTGCCCAGCAGTGTCTGGGAGAGGGATGCTGGCGTGGACCAGGCAACAAGTGGTTCATTATGCAGTAGGGCCAGGCAGGTGTCAAGGATTTGAGTCTGTGCTTTGAATTTACCTCATTAACTGCTAACAGGGGTGACATGCCTGGTGTAAGAGCCTGCCGTCATAGCCTGATGGCTGATGTGAGGGATACATCGTACTGACCTTGCAAATCTTAGGCTGCCCTTCCGAGACAGATGTGCCCGCTGAGTGGCTAACACACAGCCTGCCCAGAAGGAACTGGAATTACCTTTTAGGCGGTGAATCGTGGAACTGGGTGTCCTCGTCTCTGCACCGATAGCCTGGGTTTCTGCCTCCATCCTGGCTCAAGTGTGCACACAGCCTGTTCCCTGGCACCTCAGGCATTGTGCCACCCCTCAGTAGTCATGTTTTCTTCCTTGTCTGCTGTCACTGAGCACGGCTGAACTGTTCTTTGAAAAATATGCAACTTGGCGCTTAAGGTCAGAGAGCTCTCTGTCTGTATGTCAGCAGCCTCTAATCCTACTTTGGAAAGTCAATCCTTTTTTCTCTTAACAGCTGCTATCACATTATTACCAGTTGCACTTGAATTTTTGCTTAAATCACAGTCACAACCTATGTGTATATATATATTTACTATTAATGTATGTTAATTGCTCCAATCATTATTAAACTCTACAGCAGCAGTATAGTATGGTTTCCATACCCATCCAGGATTACAATCCCTTTCACTAGACACATTGCTAAGATCCAGATATTCAAGCACTTATGTACATTTGTTGAGGAATAATTGGAGCACTACCCCAAAAGAGTTTCAGACAAGCTACTGATCAAGTGACACGTCTCCCCATTGATCAGGACTGAAACAAAGCTGTTGACTGAGGTGTAGAACCTTCCAAAAGCTGCTGTCATTACCAGGAGGCATTCTTGATATAAACACTTGTGGGCTTAATATTCTTGTATATTTTTATACATACATAGACATATACACATATAGCTATCTATATGAACACAGTCTCAGTATTAGCACTCACATCCTCAGTATTAGCATGGTTTAACTTTTCTTGCATTAAATCGTTCGAAATCTGACCATTTTCCTGACCTAATAAGACATAAATACAAATAGGCAAAAAAGAGGTGAATAACACTACAGAAAGAAGTGTTGTGGATTTTAAACACACAAATCAGAAACTTTCTAACAGGCAGATATGTTTTTAAAAGTCTCTGAAATTCAGGACTGGAAGGGCGGCCATCGGGCCTTATGGGACTGTCATCACTATGCATAGGCTTCCCTTCCCTCTCAAGCACATGTGGTCCTAATTGCTGTGTTGGCAAGACCATGAAGCTGGATTCTTCATGAACTGGCTGTAACATTGGCAGACATTTACTCATACACTGTTAACAGTTTTTAATGGAAAATCTGTATCCATTCATGCTAGAAAAATGCTTATGTTAAAACAGAGGAAAATTAAGGAGAGAAAACCAGATATCAGTAGCTTTTCCAGCTGCCAATAGTAGATATTCTACTACTTCATTAGCATTTCTTGGTCTGGAATTTGAGGACAAAACAATGAATGTGATCAAACATTAAAAAAATATTTTGTAGCTTTGCACATAATTTTGACAGTATTTCTGATTCTGGATATGCTACAACTTGAGGATTATACAGCACGTGATTATAAATTTGAAAATTGTATAAACCTGACTCAAATCTATAAGTAAGATTCACTGGAAGTCAGTTTATCCTTGCAGAATGGCAGCTGCCACATAAGATGACTAACACACATATCCTTGGGGAAATAGAAGCACTTTACTCCTGGTTGTCATGCATAGCGTACAGCTATTTGACAAGTGGAATATTCACGCTCAGTTGGAGGCCAAACTTGCCTTTGCAATCAGGAGTTTTCCTGCACTTCACAGCTCCAAACACTCTCCTGTTATTAGACACTGATTACGTCGCCTCTGCTTAGACAGATATTTCTGCAAACACAAGAAGATGGAAATTATGAAAAGAAGTCAGTCTTCCAAGTATGTTACTCACTGTGATGTGAGAGATCGCATTTAGATCTCTGATACATTAACTTGGAGTAGAAGTTCATGTCTTGTAGTAGGAGCAGAAGTTGAGTCTACAGCCAAACATAACAGTGAATAAGACTGGTACAGAGTAAGCAAGAGTAATTAAGACTGGTGCAGAAAACTGTGTGGGTCAGGGGAAGCACAAGCAGCATATGTTCAAAAGGGCAGATTGGGCTGAAAAGAATTTAGGGCTGGAGTTCCTCCAGGACCAGTCTCCAGGCCAATATTATTTCACATTTTTGATACTGAACTCGGCACAAGTAGTAAACATGGTCTAATGAAATTTGTTCACGGCACAAGCATTGTCAAATACAGACAGATATACATATATATACACTACTGTAAAAATCAAATTTGAAAATTGAAGTTATAAAAATGGGATTAAATTTGATAATGGAGAACTGGGGTAAACACTTCTAGACCTGAAGCATAAGTGTTTTATCACCTTTCCAGTGATTCATCTATCAGCAAGGATAAAAAGAAGCAAGGACCAGGGCCTACGAACAAGTTGTCCTCTGGGTCAGAACCACCAGTGATTTTCCATATCGGGAAAAGCTAAGGGGAGCAAAAGTCCATCCAGCAAATTATTACCAGAAAATGATAAAGAAGTATTAATGCATTTAAGCAGTGAAAGGCAGGTCACATTGGAAGATGTGTGGAGGAGGGTTACCTGAACTTGCAGCAGAGAGAAACTTTATTTACAAAGGGCCAGTAAAAGAGACTCGTTGTCTAACCTAGAAGAAACATAAGTTAGAAGGAGTATGATTGCTGGCTCTAGACGCATCAGGTGAAGAAAGAAGCTATTTAAGCCAAAGGACAGCACTGGCAAATGAATGTGAAGTGGTAGATTAATACTTTTTGACTAATGGACAAAAAGGGCTGTTTGGCAATCAAAGCAGTGAGATTCTGGAACTGTTCCCAGTCATATAGTCTCTCAGGTGAAACAGCTTTAAAATGTAGTTTTGTTGTTCTATAAAACAGATCAGAAGACAGAGTTGCCAGCTATGTCAAGGTGCTGATTTAAATGATCTGAAGTCTGCAGCTTTGGGAGCAGAGTGTGAGCTTGAAACATGGTTGCCCACATCTTCTTAGCATCCTTTGCCACCACTAGTAAATCACAGTGTGTTTCTTCCCACCTCTGCTAAATGTGTAAATGTCAAGCTGTTATCTTATCCATTGATAGTCTGTAGTTCATGTTTCCGTATCTTGTTCTGACTTGTGCTCTGGCCCCTTTGTGAGATTAGACCTTGCTGTCAAAGTGGAAAAAATGTGCATACGTAGTGGGCTTAGACATTCAACTCCTTTAAATAATCTGACCAAAGCAACTTGTCCAAGATAACATGGGAAGTCTGTCGCAGAGTAGGAAATAAAGTCTAAACCTAACGGTCACCTTTCTGTAGGAACTCATTAGGGACTCAGAAGAACTAAGTTCAAATCCCTTTTTAAGGGCACTCTTACATCTTGGAAGAGAAATGTTGCCCTAGGTCTGAAAAACTTTTTAACAACATTGTGATAAACAGATTTGTTTCCCATTTTAATGAACTGCTGTTTTCCAACAAAACACACTTCATTGAAAATGTTCCAAACAGCTTTCACTCCAATACCATAACCACTGGGGTGTGGGCTGTTTTGGAGAACAAGACAGTCTCTTGTATTTTACATTAAATATTTCAAAGGATGTAATTTTTATTCTATTATAAAATGAAACCAAATGTTCAAACTTTACCATTTTTCTTAAAACAGTATTCTTATTTTCCATCCAGGAACATTCAGCTGCCATTTGATTCACTAGATCATGCTTCTTATGCGTAGATGAAATGAAGTAAACTATAAAATTCTCGGTAAAGCTGGTATCAGTATTTCTACAAAATCTTTGTGGCCGAGGCTCAGCACTAGCTTCTTAGCAAAAATGAATCAGTCATTTAAGGTAAATGAAATGTGATATTTGGTACTAATGTTTCTTTTTAAACTCTATTATTCCTTTTAGTCATAATTACTTTTCCAAGGATCAAATTTAAACATAGTAAGACGGAAGTGTAATAAAAATCTTCAGAATTAATAGAAAGTTAAACTTCTCTGTCTGTCTTCATTTGTGTTCCTTGCCTTTTTCTCCTTATAAATTTATTGTCAATCGTCAGCTTTTTTTTTTTGGCCAAAAGCTGAAATTAAAGCATATTTACTACTAAAATATTCCCACCAATGCTGAAGAACCATTGATTGCTGTCTCAATGTAAACATTGAATATCAATGCCTGCTGAGTGGCCAGCAGGTAAAACTCCACTTGGACAACGAGAAAGAAGAAAACTGTACTCTACCCTGTGCACTAACAGTTTTTACAGTGAATCCTGGGATACTGGATGCTCACTTTGAAGACTAGTTGCTTGGATCATGAGGATTTAGTCCTGAAATTCTAATGACAGATCTAGCCTTCATATGGAATAAGTAATTCTTGCTCCCCAATGCTATACTAGATAATAAATTAAACTTAGTTATTGTTTTTTTTGTTCTTTAAGAGAATGTCTCTATCTGTCAACTGATCAATTAGAAATCATGCAACCAGAATACTGCCCTCTTGCTGCCTGCAACAACACCATTTTTCCTTAATCACAATCACATATTTATTGCATGATATCTCCATATGCAAGCTGTGAGGTTATCTGATTATCCAAAAATGCATTTCTGCAATTTTGAAATATTTAGCATGATTAAATTTATTTTCAGTATAAACTTCATTCTTAAGGCTCTGACTTTGTAATAGTATGCTTTATTTCTGCATTTGTTGCTGTGCATTTTACCCTCTAATTTTTGATATATGCTTTCACTCTCTACTTTTCCTTTTTAGCAGCTGCCAATGACATGGCGAAACAGTGCTAGAAGAGAGGCAGTATCATCTCCATGAGCTCAGGAAGGCATGTTCTGTCAGTGAAATGCTCTGTATGACCACTTTCATTCAAAGAGATGTCTGCTACCTTTTGCCTGCTGCAGTCATCCCTTTCAGTGGGCCTTGATGGCAATGGTGAGTCATTCTCTTTCCTGTATTGAAAGCTTGATTCTTCAAGGAAAGCAGCAAGAGAGCAGTGCTTGCACTTCAAATCCGTGGCTGAGCTTGAAAAATTTGAAAGACTGTCAGAGTTGTGTCTTGTTACACTTAAAATTTCAGCTCAGAGAAAGAAGAGACTGCTCAGAGAAATATACCTCTCTGACATGTTTCTGGATCTGGACCATATCTGGTCCAGACACATCTGGTGTGTCTACTTAGTTGAAACATTATGCTGGAAAATAAAAACCAAAACCAAAGCCCCTTAGCACCTATGGTCACTGTCCATCTAATGGAAAAAATGAAGAAACCTGCATACCAGTAACCTACATTTTTCAGTCGTGGCATCACCTCTATGGAGTCTTTAGTCATACGCAAAGGTCTTGTATATCTGATAACCTGGAGAACCTCATTTTCCCCTCCAGCAGAGCAACCCCACACAGGTAGAAAGTGTCCTCATGGAAGAGTAAAAAGGATTCAAAAAATACCTTCAGTCATAGCAGCTTTGACGTTAACTTCCCAAGCTGTCTTTCTCTTCTTTTCATCTTTGTTGAAATCACTATGAACATCAAACTTGGTAAAGGACTTTCCAAAACATGGCAGAGACATGGAACATAATCAGCTATGCTGTAAAAAAAGGGCAAAGGCTGTGGCTTAAAAGAGAATCTTGGTAGTCAACACTAGTCAGCATCAACTGGGAGCTAATGCTCATGCCTTCCAAGCTCACAACTTGGCCTTGCAAGCAGCTGAATATCTGTGTCAGTGCAATAGGCTGGTGCTGAGTAAATTATACACTGAATTGGTAGCACTGCCTAGTATTAAGACTGCAAACATTTCTTGTTATAGGACCTAGTTGCTTACGCTTTTGCCAAACTAACTGTTTAGGTTGAAATTTTCCATGCATGGTATTTGTCTTATGAAGAAATATTTTGGAAAATTTCAGCCAAAATGTTTCTGCTGTGAAGCAAGAGAAAACCATGGTATTTTTTGCTCTTAAAAAACCAATCATCTGGTAAGCTTTACTTTGGCGGCTCTTGTGCCCTCCTCATATGTTGGAGCAGCAACTTGACATCTGGCAAAAACGTGGTCTGTGTGTCACTGATGTACTTTTTGCTATCTGTGAGAAAAACCACCCATAATGTAAACCTTGGAAAAGTCCAGTTTGTATGAACTCACTAGAAGTTTGGTAAAGCTTGACCACAAAAATCCCAGAAGCTTCTGTTCTTGCTGAGCATACTCAAGCTCTCCTCACTTTCTGAAGCTGTCTGTCTGTATATCATTCCCACTAAACCATAGGCTGTGCTATGGTTCTCCTCTTATTTGAATGGTTCTTTCACTAACCTCAGCATGGGATTGTTCTGTCATCCCGTATATACTTGGAGGATTCTGGACTTTTCCTAACATGGTTATTTCCAGGCTGGGATGGGGCAAGACATCAGAAGGGAGAGAAAGAAGCTCCTGTCTTCTGCACCGTGATTGATATGCTTGCTGACAACCAGCAAGTGTCAAAGAAGAAGATGCCTTATGCAATGGTACACACGACAGGAGCTGGACGTAGGATACCACAGAAATGCAAGTGGAACAAGCAAGAGGTGTGGATGCTGCTGCAAACAGAGACTAGTAGAAGATGAGAACCCACATTGGTTCATCAGAAAAACCAAGGAAGGAAATCTAGAGGCAAAACAAAATCCATGAGAAAAGCAGGGTAATAGAGACTGGGTGGCAGAGATGCATTTCTTGTAACTAAAAATTAGCAGGACAAATCGAATGATGTTAAGGTTAAAAACCAGGAGTTTATGAATAGTAAAGTCTAGATGAAAATCTTATAAAGGAGTCAGACTTCTGAGGAAAAAATTTTTTCGGAGGAGAGAATAAATGCTTTAGTATCAAGTCCCATTTTCAGCATGGAAGAATAGTTCCTAATATGTCAAGGCCATTGCTACTGTGTGTCATGTTTCTGTATGGCTGGTCCACATGTGGGACACGAATCTATTATTGCTATCCCTCACTTCATTAGCTCAAACATCAAAATTAGGGGCAGATTTACAGGTGGCAGGGAAAAGCAAAAGGCCTATTACCAGCAGGCGAAACACATTATGCAGGAATCCACGCACTGATTAGGAAAAAGTGTTAGGGACTCACAAGCTGAAAATGGTTTAAAATTTCTGATCTAAAGATTGCAGTTTTTCTGACAATCCGTGTCCAAATCCACTGCTCCATCAAAGCTACCTACAGCCTACTGCCCAGGTTCGTATCCAGACAGTTTTTGAATATCTCCAGCCATGGAGACTCCATGAACTTCAATTCAAATGACATTAACATATATATAAATAAATAATATATAATAAATACACTATAAATAAAAT
>Ga0181612_142501_pt1:2500-13983 | contig 13983 bp, 3 predicted proteins | sample HoacroProtozoa21_FD_119630 | JGI IMG/M metagenome (GOLD analysis project Ga0181612, IMG submission 119630) | Hoatzin crop microbial communities from Cojedes, Venezuel. Combined Assembly of Gp0051906, Gp0051904, Gp0051908
TGGAGATCTGGAGAAATACTGGGGGGAAGATGTTATTAATTCACAGCTGATATACACCAGACTATTCCAATAGTATTTAGAAGTGTCTAGAGCCCTCTGTGCACTGTGAGAACCTGCACTTAATGGGGAAAGCCAATACACAGAAGGTTACAGAGATGGTGAAAAGTCCTTGTCATTGGTGCCCTTGGTTTCAAAAGTGTTTTAAAGATCTTGATTTTGGAACAGTGCAGCTATGTCCACGTTATAGCAGAAAATATTCACGTATGGAAGTCCAGAACACTCAGGTGAGCTAGTGGAGCAGAGACTATTGATTTTAATGGTGCATTTTGACAGCAAAATTCTATCATTTCATTATTTCATGATGGCCAGCTGAGCTGTAGGATTTATGGAGAGGTAGTCAATTTTGGTGTTGGAAAGCAATTAATTGAAAACAAATGTCATACTTTTTTTTTTCTTGCAGATTATTCATTTTGGAAATGGTTAGCTAGTTATGATGGAGCATCTATGTCCTAGCTTTGAATCTCTTCTTTTAACTACCTTTGAACATGTCTTGACCAAAATGAATTTGTTGGTCAAGCTCACTGTCCTTAATACGGGTGCCTGAAATCCGTCCTTCAAAAACTTATTTGTAGGAGCTTTCAACTAGATAGTCTGGGAGATAGCAAGATGAAGAATTGGGTAAATGAGAGAATTTGCCTCATGCATGCCCTGACTCACCTGAACTTGTCACCCATGAGATGCAGAGGTAATATGTTATGCCACACCAACTGTCCCGACAGTTCCCTGTTCTTCTCTAGCATGTGGTGAAACGTCCCCCTCTTACCTGTCTCGACAGATGCCTTTCCACTAAATGATACACAGTTTCTTTGGAAAATGTCCTCTTTTGAGGACAGATTTGAGGTAGGTGGTATGTTTTATCCACTGTCGGCAGCTTCTGGGAGTGAATTGCTGTACTTCTGCAGAAGTATGGTGGTGATTCCACGTGATGCTTTTTCCATCATGGTTTGACCCCAGCATGTTCCACACTCATGTTTCTGGTTAAGATGTGTGCTAAAGCAGTAGGCTTTGCTGCAAAGCTTACAACAATATTAAAAAGAATAAAATTATCGATATGGTAAGTAGTTAATTAGACATTTTTATGTAATTTTGAACTTCTGCTCTTTAAGAGGCGACGATGGCCCAAGCAAGTGTAAGACTTTCTGATACTCATTTGGTGGTCATTGAGTGCGTCACCTGTAACAAATTTTGAATTCCATGTGTCTTCACTTGGCCACTAAGAGAGCAACCCATAGACTGCTTGCTGGTTTCTCAGGTTCTACAGAGGAGGTGGGGTGGTGGGAGTGTGTCGTCTCTGTGGCTCTGCCTGTGCCTCAGTCCAAAAATGTGATTGCTTTTTTTTTTATGTAAACTTGCTTTAAATTAGCAAAGTGAGGAATGTTACAGGAGTGACAACATGGGTTTTCACTGTCAGATGCTCGCTGGTTGTCCTTTGAGTGCTGCGTGTCTGTGGCTAGATACAATCTTTTTCAGAGCTGGTAGCAAGGGCAGATCCAAAAAGATACTTGAATGCTTATCTCTTTGCGCTTGTGTTAAAATCAATGGAAATTTAAAAGCTTAGGATTTAAATACTTACAATTTGGAACTATCCCAAGATCCTTGACATCAAAAAGGCGTTGGCCTCGTTTTATGCAGATGTCCTAGCACTCAAAGGGTGCATAAATTATTGCACCACTTATCAATTTCTCTTTAATGTATTCCTTTCTTATATCTGGGACACTGTTAATAGAGGAAAAGGATTAAAAAGCGTAAAAATAACTTGTATGTAAGTTTCTTTGAGTTGAATTTATATCAGTCAGCCTGTCAGCACTAACATATGGGAAATGTAGTTTCGCTACCATGCATAGCAGGGGCTAAAAGTGCTGTTCAGACCATGTGCTCAACTCCTACAGAAGAGGGACTTTATATCGCTTGTGCAGCCCACTCACAAATTTAAGGGGTGACATCCATGGTTTCTGAATATATGGTAACCCAAATATTGATCTTGTTACAGAAAATGTAAAATGGAGGGGGCAAAAAAGAGATGAAGAAGATCTTCTAGATCAGCAAGAAATTCAGTAAACTTTAAATACTCCATTTTTTAGAAGCTTATTGTGTTGCTGTCGCTATATGAAATGGCAGTTGTAGATAACAGGGAATTTTCACATAGCTTTTCCTTATCTTGGGCTAACTTGCAGTAACATACAACATCTCCTTGTATCAATTACTGTAAGCTAGTAAAGATCCCTACTGTTTTTGTTTTGTTTTGCTTCCTAAAGCCCCCTGCTGCTGTTGATTACACCTAGATCTGCTACTGATTGGAACTGTTAAAAGGCAAAGAAAGTGTGGATGGTTTCTGAATCATTTGATTGTAGAACTAATAAGATGTTTTTGCTGGGACCTAATAAAACAGATCATATTAATAAGTGTGTATACTGTCCATGAAATTTCTGATTACTTTTTCATTTTTGTAGATATGATTGTAAGACTCCTAAGCCTGGTGAGCTGTGAAGTGCAAGTTTCTTTTTTGAATAATATTACGGAATGTGGTTTTAAGAAAGAAGTGGGAGCGTCAGCTACCCAAGAGCAATACACAATGGAGATTTTGCTTTCTGTGAGTTTCTGCGTTTTTAGTTGTATGTAAATGTTGTGTGAGCACGTTGAATTGACTAGATAATTACATGAACAAGATATATTCAGTCTTGTGGTAATGCTGCTTTTATAATAGCTGTATAATATACACTGCACTTGGTGCACATGAACCTTGAAAAATTGCTTCCTTAATACAGTAACGCTTGCCAAATAATGTCCAAAATTGGCCTAGAGCTGTGTTGGCTTATCATGACAGAACCTATTCTCCTTCAGTGGTCTGTTGTGTCCATTCAACTTCTCAGCTCTGGCAAGGTTGAAAAGTAATACGTGAATATGTACAAGGAAGTCCTAAAAGGAAGAATGAATAAAAATAGATCATTATGTATGAAACTTAAAATTTGAATTGGTGGCTTTCCTATATCTCTGTTACATGATTTTTTAATTTCTAATATAAATAATTTTCAAGAATAAATGTGAGATTAATATTCAGGAAGGACAGGAGAGATGGAGGGAGTCTAAAGCTACCTTAATGCCTTGTAAATCTGCAGCAAAACTGATAATCCAATTCCAAGCATCCAGGAAATGATGCCACAGAGAAGCTCTTTTATATCTAGGATGGCGTTTCACACAGTGGAGAAGTCCACCCATTATGACTTGAGATTAGCTCACTGTTTCTTTCCACAGCTTTGCCAAATTTGCTCCCCTTCCTACATAGATACAATCCCCACATGTGCTTCGGATAAAGTAGCAGTAGGTACCAGCTGAATCAGTAGTTTCCAAATTGTTCTGCTGTTGTCAGTCTGATCGGCTAGCCTTTTCTTGCCCAGTCATACATTTCTTCTTAATCAGATCTTTGTCAGTATTACCTGCATTTTAAAATAGAGTTTGCATTTTACCATATCATTACTTTTGCCTCTGAAAGTGAGAACAAATGCTGTTTTCACCCATATTGCTTTTTGGCAGTTTGAGTCCTTTTACTTTCGAGTTTCTTCAATGTTAGCTGAATGTCGTAGGGTTTGAGTTTAGGGAAATTAAATTTTGTTCATAACAAGTGGTTTCTGATAATTATTTTCTGCATTTGTGAAAGATTTTAATGTATGTTCTGAGATACAAGATCTTGCAACCTCTTCTGTTCTTGTTGTCCCTTATATTAAAATTATCTTGTAGTAAAAGGAGTAGCATCATTTATCCTGCAAAGGTAGTATTTTACCTATATAGTAATATATATATTACATTAACACACCCCCATACCCACATACATGCACATTCCTGACTGGTTAAAGGCTGGGAGGAAGCCAAGGTTTGAAAAGCCATACCTTGTTATTCTAAGAACACAGTAAGGTGCTGGAGAAAAACAGTATAATGTAAAATGAAGTGCTTTTTCAAAAATTTATACATACCTGATACATGCCATAGTTTCAGAATTGGTGCTGGAAGGGGCAGAGCTAATATCAATTTTGAATTATGAGGATCGATTGTTTCTGTAGCACACACTGTTCATGAAATGTAAAGAGTTTATTAAAGTGTTAAACATTAGTTATTGAATACATGTTCCGTACAAATGTTGGCTTTGAAAGTAAGAAACCAGCATGATGCAACCTTCAAGAATAAAGGAGCCAATCATCCACTTTGCACTTTAGTAGGCTCTTAGTTCCCTTGACCAATTATACACATTGATTATTTGATTAAAAAAAGAATAAAATAAAATTACACTGTTGTATCTAAAAAGCTTAGTATAGAAAAGAAAAAAAAAATCTACTTATCTCAAGCAGATAGCTTTCCTTTTGTTTTTCTCTACTTTCTACAAAGACAAATGCGTTAGTGTAATGCTCATTTAATGCACGAACAGCTCCCAGGATCTGTTTCTTTTCTTTGGTCTGGGTTGTCTTAATTTTCTTCATCTTATTTTTGCAGAGATCATTTTTTTGCCAGACTAACAGGGGCTGAGAATTTTGAACCGTATATTGTAGATAATAGGGAAACCTGGTTCAGTTTTTAAACTGAGAGAAAAGATTCAAAAAAGAGATTTCTATAGCATTTTCACTGATAGCTAAGATTGTGTCAGTCATTCTGATTACAAATGGAAGAGTATTTTTGTGGACTGCTTTTACTTAAAATTGTACCTTCTAGTCCCTTAAAGGCCGGTGGTTGCTCTTACAGATGATTCCTGTAACAAGATTGTGACACTGGAATTTAGTTTCAGTGGAGTGAATTAAAATGTAATTTATCTCTGAACACATGCCTACTGTATTGATAACAGGCAGTAGATTATTAGTAGAATTATTTCAAACTGAACCTGTGAAAAAGAACAGACATGGCTATGTGAGGTTTTTTTGCTCCCCTTCTTCCATAGAGTATAAAAAATCCAAACCAAACAACAAAAAAACCCCAACAAAAACCCCAATCAACCTAAAAAATAACACACACCCCTTGAAAAGAAACAGAAAATAAACCAAAACGGTGTATTGTATTTATTTCATGCTTGCTGCCATTTAAAATGTTGGAATTTTTCTCTTTCCTTACACTTCGGTGTAGTACATTAAAGTCTTGCAAGGGATGTATAACTAGGTACTAAAATCAAATGGCAGTGCTAACTGGAAACTCTCACTGCACTATCAGAAACCTTGCACTTAAGCTTTCCAAGTGTGGGGAAACAGCGGCAGACCCTTTGTGCTTCTGCAAAGTATCGTAGTATTCTTTACCTTAATCCCTGGCAGCATCACCTCCATTTCTTCAGCTTGTCATCGACATCTCTATCAGGGTAAAACTCCAATGCATGTAGCAAGAAACGAAGCGTGTAGGGGAAAAACGTAAAGGCTCTTGACTGAAATAGTTCTTTAACTTATTAACAGACAAGTGTGCGTGTCAGAAAAACACACTTGTTTGCTGTGAGTATGTGCAATAGCTGATGGGTAAAGAAACAGAAACCTTAATTGCTGCTTGCGTTTAGGTCACTGTTCATTCATTCATTCAGTGCTGGAGCTATGAACTATTCATATGTTGCCACAGTATGTTACTTACACACGACTGATGGTGAAGGAAGTAAGAGCTAAGATGCTTCGCAGACATCGACATCGGGGGGATTAACGTGTCTGCTTCATTAATATATATGTGCATACATTAATGTTGAAGTATTGAAACTGTTTCAAATGAGATTAAAAACTCTATTTCTTAAGGTCTGCTGTAGTCCTTAGAAACATTTAAATTTTTGGCATCAGCCTTACCAGTTTCTTAACCATTTTACTTGTACTTTGCCAGTGGGGATACGAGTGCAGACAGAGTGCTCATCGCTTGCCTGCTGCCTAGTTTTCTGTTGTTTTTCCTTAGCTAGGTCTGCTCTCTGTACTTGCTAGCCATCATTAAGCATATATGAATCTCTGTGGAGTGGCAGGCATGGATTCTGTGAGTGACATTTCTGGCAGCGTTTTCCTTGTATATGGCACCAGGCCTGATTTTCTGAAATTTTAAGCATCTATGATCCCCATTTGCTTCCGCTGAAGCTGTAGGTACTCTGTCCTTTTGGAAAGCATGCTGCTCTGTGCTAAATCTCAGGCAGTTAGGAGATGAGAAAGTCCTGGAAACTCACTTAACACTCATGTGACAGCCAGTTCTGTATAGCAGCAAGAATATTGCCTGTGTGAAGGCATTGCCACTCCTGCTGTATTAGTTACAGATCCAGTAATCTGCGCCTGCGAAACTAGGTTTGGAGATCAGTAGTGAATTGTTTAGTAATGTTTATTGGAGCTCTTTAAAATATATTTGCAGTGTATAAAACACTCTGATATATAGAAGCTCACATTCTAATAAGATTACATTAAGTATCCTAATAAGATCAAGGCTTGAAATTCTGTTTTTCCGGATTTGAGTGATATAAATTAATTTTAGTTTAAACCAGTGTCAGTGTTCTTAGGTGTTCGTTATAAATACTCTGTTTGCAGCTTATGTGGGTCTGCATTTAAATAAAAAAATTCAGTTCTCCTATTAACACAAGAAAAATTTTCTCTTCCTCTTCTTCCAGTATGCTGCAGCTACAGATTATCAAGGCAATGCTGTAATTATTAAACTCAACCAGTAAATTATAGAGAGAACAGCAGTGGCTGATCACTGAACTCTGCTGGCACTGGCCTTTCACTTCTCGTTTAAGTCTAGCCTACTATATAAAATGAATTCATTATTGTCAATTTAGATCCCTTGTGGAGGCTAATCCACATCACAAAGCCATTCTACACAGAAGTGAATTCTTTTCAGGAAGACCTTACAAGTATGTGCAAACTAAAATATGCAGGAAACTTCACTACAGACTAAATTAATTGTTACTTATAAAAACAGGCTGACCAGGGTGAAATGTTGTGTTAGTTCAGAAAGAAGCCCACAGTTGTAGTTCTGCTATTATTTCTGTTGGTTTATCCATTCTACTTTTTATTTTATTACTAATTCTGATTTCTCTATAAGGTATTGCACAAAAGTATGAATCAAAAGGACTAACTCAATCCTTAGTTCTTGGGGTTTTCGGGGTTAAAATTTGGTGCATAAAGTCAGAAGAGAAGCTTGGCTAGTTTCATCATCATGGTATCCTTCTTCTCCTTTAATGGCCTGACTGGAGATATCTTTTGGACTCAGATAAGTTGTCCTCCAGGTGGGCCACGCTGGGTAAAGATATTAGCTAGTTTACAACCCAGTACATGTACATATGTAACTAAATTGTTTGGTTATAATCACCCTTCCAGTGACACCACCGGCTATATCAGTCTGATACCTAGGATGATATTCAGGAAGAGTGCATATTTCTTGCAGCTATAGCCAAGAGGGGTGGGGTGGGTTTTTTTTAGTATATTGGCATTTAGTACACTAGCATTTCTATCAATGTTTCTATCAGATTTAATTAATTAAATATAAAATATTTTGTTAAATTTCCTATTTAGGTGTTTAATGTTGTACTTCTTAAAGTATGCAACAGTTCAGAAAATTAGGAGTAACAGGAAAGTGTAATTGGCACTGATGAGTGGCTAGCATTAAGTGTGAGCTCCCTATCAAGCAGCAATCTTCACAGGAGCTCTCACAACCTATGACCTGGCTGGTTTTGTTTATTTTGTTGTTTAGCTAAAAAAGAAGTATCTCGGAGAAGGTAAAATTTTAGAATAGAGCGATTATTTTTATTTTTTGCTGTCTTTGGATTGATAGAAAGGTAAAGGTATCTCCTATTAGCAAAATTTACTTTACTGAACCTGATAACATTTCAAGTGCAGAATGCAAAAAGCTTAAAAGCTCTAGAGAAGATCTGTTCCAGTTTTATGCTTAAATGCCCAAGTTTTATGTGCAGTAAAATAGCAGGGAAGACTTGATTCATTGCATTTACCAATGACTGCCTAAGGTTTCCCTCCGTCCTGTCCAAATACAGCTGAGTATGTTTTTATGGATGCTTCAGCATAAGAAAACCCAGTGCATTTCACTGTCCATTTGGCATGAAGCAGTAGATACAGTGTAAAATTAATTCTGTACTTGAATTTCTCCAGAGTGTCAGGCATGGATCTTGTCAAATTCTTTACTACTTTATTTGCTTAAGGACTTTATACCGAGATATGGAGCAAGAATAGTAATGACCTTCAAACTCAATTTTCTAATATTCAGTTTACACTGTAAGCTAGAAAATCTGCTTCAGCTTTTTGAATCCACCTGACTCATTATCAAGTAAACAATCTGTGGTAAATTTTTTGTGAATTTATTATTTGTTTCTTTTAAAAATTGTTTCTCTTACAGCGTGCAAGATACAGTTTAATTCATATTTTTTCATTATAAGAGGCTAAGAATGTTAGCATTCATGTCTCTATAAACATATTTAAAATTTCAGGGAGAGCTTAAATATTTATGAAAATATAAAAGGTAACTTAAAAATAATATGTTTGTCTCAGAAACATGTGTCCAGAACTTATCTGCACACAAATTGCTTTTGGGAAAAGAGAGGAGCATACTTACAGTCAGTTTTAATGTTTTTAATGGTTTTCACTTTTTACTTTGCAGATTATATAAAGCCTTCAAATATTAATATATATTCAAGATTAGGGATTTATAGGCTTCTTTAGTTTACGTGCATTGCTTGTCTGTGAAATTTTCATGGTCTTCTGATTCTTCTGAACCATAGTTCTTGTGCATGCAGATAAGACAGCTGATGCTGTTGCTAACTTTTCATCTCATAAATAAGCGAAACTCTTGGCCCAAAGATAGCAAAAGCCATTCACTTCTTTTGAAATAGCCTACAACTGGAAGGCATATATGCTGCAGGAAAAACACATCTTTTTTCTAATGGTTTCAATTTCATGGTTATTGATGTTCTGATATTGGAAGCATGCTGACTTTAAGTATTTGTCCTTGTCACATGTATTTATTTTTCTGAGATCTTTAGCTTCTTTGTGAAATAAGCTCAATATTTCATATGGATAGTATATCTGGCTGTAGATAATATATCTGAAAAAGTCATAGTGGTGGAATTATTTCATCATTACATAATTTGGGAGGGTTTGTTTTTAGAGAATCTTTCTGGTTTCTTTATGTCATTTAACTGTTGACCTAGTATTTATATGAAGAAGGAATTTAAATTTATTCATTACTCTTCAGAAGTGCATTGGACATGACTGAACTGTGCTCCCCTATCCTGTAATGAGGCTTTTGTGTGATTTGGCACTGACGCTTTGGAAAAGACTTAGTCATTGTTCTGCCCTTTCTTAGCTTCCAGTGTGATAGAGAGCATTGCAAATGAAGACTTCTCATCTTAGAAAGCCATCAATAGAAAAGGGGGATATTCTTGAAACTAACGTTACCTTACTTTCCATATTTGGACTATTTCTTCAGTGCTTGTAATTCAAAGCTACTTACTCTAATATGGTGCTTCTTCTTTTAAACAGAGACAGATTTTTTTTCCCAAAGTAGATACTTAGTAGCTATCCCGTATGGAAAAAAATTCCAGGGTTTCAAGGAATAGCTGTAGCAATTGCAGAAGTGTATAAATTACCATCTCTTTGGGGTTTTTTCCCCTTCTCAGTACAACTCTTGCTATAATTAGCCAGCATTTAACAGCAAATGTTTGCTTTGGTTAAATTATTCAGAACATTTATTTTACTTGTCAAAGGTTAGATCAGGTTGTTGTTTGAACTGGTAATTAAATGCAGCCTAATACACTGTCATATTTATATGCACTATCAGCCCTGTTTCCTCCTTATTCTGTATAATTTTATAATGTTCAGGGTTGACATTTAGACTTCCAACTCAAATCCTGTTTTCTTGTAAAGAAAGCAAAGATTTTACTTCTGTGTTTCATTGTACATGTGTATGCTTAAGAATATAAGGAACAGGATTGTTTGGAATAGCATAGTTACGGACTTCGTTGTCATAAAATAAGTGAAGGCCCTTTGAATATTTTTATTTGCATATTTCAATAAGTCATTACACAGCATCTGGTATGTGTTAATTATTTTTCAGAGATGAGGGTAAGGTATACAAGTGTAGAGCTCTCCTTTACTAATTTAATACCTGCAAGTCACAGTAACATGCAGTATATTTAAATTAGATTCCCAAATCTTTATTGGAAATATGCGTAAAACTGAAGTATAGAAAGGTTCTTAAAATAATTACACAGTTGCCTCAGATGAGCGAACAAAAGTAAAAAGTCTCAGGGTCAGAACTTCTCATTAACCCAGAGCAGTGGCCCTTGTACATGTACGTTAGAGCACTGAGGCTGGCTGTCCAGCCTAATAAAATCAGTTTTAGAGAAGCCAGAATTCAGTCTTCTGTAGTCTCTCGTGACAAGTTCAGAAACTATTTTTCACACACGTATTATGCAGTCATTTAATTGAATTGTCATATATATGTGTTCATTCCTTTTTTATTTCAGCTATGTATGTGTATTTTTCTGAGTCAAATTTGAAGAAAGAGTAAATTATAGGGCTTTCTAAAAAGCTTTCATGCTCATAGGCCTAGTGTTGTCCAACATCTATGAAAGGAAGAAAGTCCATTAAAAAAAGAAATAAGCACAAAAGTGGAAATTAACATTTCAGCAATCTTTTTTTTTCCCACCATGTGTAGACAAGTATTCCTGCCTTCTTCGGTGCATTTGTGTTGCAGCTTTCTCTTCATGTGACCAATGTAGTCAGAGGTATACGTTTCAACCTACCTTATTTCTCAGCGTTTCTAAAACATTTTTGAAAAATCCTACCTATTGTACTTAATGTGCTGAAATTGCAGTTTTGAAAGTCTCACAGTTCTGTCAAATCAGAATTATGATGGTTTGTAGCCTTGTTAAGAAACAATTCAGGGTTGATGGTAGTAAAGTCCTAGTTTATCCACTGTCATGGTGATCCCCCATGTGTTGGGTTGTTGCAAAAGCTGAGATAGTGCCTATATGTTTTACCCTTATTCCTGTCTTAAAAAGCCAACATCCACACCTTAGTTCATGCACATGCGATCTCAGAGTAGCAGAACTGGGGGTTTTTTGTTTGTTTGTTTTTCTTACCTTTTCCTCCTCATAACCCTATTTTGTAGTAAAACTGGCATAGGCCACCATGTGCCACAAGGTAGAAAGATACAGTAAAAATAGAGTTAAAAATTAAGTGTTTTCTTGATTATAATTATAGCGTTCCTAGAGTGACACTAAAAAACCTCGATGTATGGTGTTCAATTTGTTATTTTGCAGCTTGTTAAAGTTTTATGCTTCGTGGTTGTAGGAGGTAGCTAAAAACAAGAGAATATACTGTGCTCTTACAGAAATTATTTTGACCTCTAGGTAAAGTACATTTATTTGCGTATACATCATCTGAACTGTGAGCCATTTTGATTGATGTAGTAGATTGCATGTACATATGGAA
>Ga0181612_124293_pt1 | contig 13981 bp, 4 predicted proteins | sample HoacroProtozoa21_FD_119630 | JGI IMG/M metagenome (GOLD analysis project Ga0181612, IMG submission 119630) | Hoatzin crop microbial communities from Cojedes, Venezuel. Combined Assembly of Gp0051906, Gp0051904, Gp0051908
CTTTGTGATCTAAGAGAATAAAAAGGCTATAACCAAATATTCTTATCATTTCTGGTTCATGTTTAAGGTAAAATATAGTCCTCTGACAAAAAAAAAGAAAGCTTCATAAACATGTTCATTATTCTCATTTGCCCACACCAATCAAGTTTAATTGCTCAGTTAAATTGCCTGGTTACCTCAATTTGGAGACATTCAGCTGTTTCTATCATTTATCTTCACACCAATACTCAACTTTCTCTAATAATAAACGGCTGCTCTTCCGTGCCTCATGGCTAATTGTTCAATTACAAGGGTGTGAGCAGTTCTGGCATTTGAAAGGCGTGTGAAAGGCCACTTGTGAACAGCCCAGGGACACAGAATCAATGACATTTATACATTATGTGTCATTTCTATGCTTTGTAATAGTAAGTGTATTAAAGCACCAATCGGCAGAAGAACAACTTTTAAAAATAACATCCACATTTTTTTCTCTCTCAATGACTCCAGTTCAAAGTTTCTTCACTTTTTGGTCCAACTGGACCATTTTTTAACTGTCTCTCAGCAAACTCATCCTGAAGGAATATTCACACCCCCCTCAGTCACTCTGAAACCAATAGCTTTTGCTCAAATTCTGCATCGGAGACAGTGGGGGCCTTCGGGCTGAGCAAGTTTAATATCAAAATCCACAGTGAAAATGACAGGCTGTAGGACTCATCTCAGCATCACATGATTTATCTTTGGAGAAAGAGATCCCCATTACCCCGACACACACAGCCCTGCCCCAGAGACTGAGAAACAGGAGAGAGTGTGGAGGACTGCTGTCTTTTGTTTTCTTTTTTTTTTTTACTCCATATTTCTTATCTGTAGTTTTTTTGTCCTTCACTGTCTCATCTTCTGTTTTTACTTGTACTCTCTTTAGGTAATCTTTTTCTCCTGACTCTTCTCCTCTGCCCCCATTTGGTGTCCCTTTCCTCTCCTCTATCTTGATTTCTCTTTGGGAAGTTTCCTCTCCATCCACATCTGTCTTTCTAGTTCTTCCCTCTTACCCTCTTCTGGCTTTTTTTCTTGCCCTCTTATCTTCCCTCTCTAATTCTCCTCTCTGAGGACTCTCTGCCTTTGGCTTTTTCCTGTAGATTGGACTCAATGGTACCCTTTGTGAATGTTGATTATCCTGGTTGGAGCTCTATGAGTATTACACCAGCTGAGTAGCTCTTCATTTGAAACATGCCTTGCAGCCATTTAGCAGGAAAGGAGTGTCGCATCCAACTTTGACTGACAGCTGATTGGCAGGCAAGAAAAGCAGCCACCATCTCTCATGGGAATGCTCAGAAGCTTACAGCAGGAGACAAAATGTCAAACCGTTGTGATCTGCAGCCTTTGCTAAGCAGCTTGAGGGATCAAACTAGATCAGACACAATCCTGGTTTTGTTTGGAAAACTAAGCTGTATTGTTTCTATTTTGAATGTCATCATCAATAGCATAATTTCTGCATTCTGCAAGAGAAACTGCTATAGAATATGGCACCTTGGGCAGTGTAGACTGTCTTTAGACTTACCACAGGTGCATTAGCTCTACAATTCACATAAAGGTTGTTATCTACATGGGGCTATGCTGCTCAGGTAGGTGGATATTCTCAGAGTTAAAATGGGATTTTTTTTTTTTATTATTATTACAGACCCTTTTCTAATGGTAAGCATGCTTTGAGCTTAGAAATTTTCAGCTGCCTGTTGCTTCTTAGTGTACAGTGTGCTTCGATTCTTTGTGATAGCATGGCTTGTGGTATTATGGTCATGTCACAGAGTCCTCAGTGGCACCACAAAACCTCATCAGAAAATGTCTGCAGCATTGTTGTGTGCAGTGGGGAATAAAAAGGGAAATGGTTGCCTTTTGCTGGGTAGAAAGAATCCTCACCAAAATACGGGTTCTGTGAATCTTAAATATCTTGGACCAAAACCTCTTCTATTTTATACAGTTAGAATCTAACAAAATTAATGACCATGAAGGAAAATGCAGATTACACTTTAAACCTAAATATCTGGCCTAGACAGCCCTATAATTAAGCTGCATTATTTCCAGACAAAAATAAAAGGGAAAATATTTAATGTAATTGTGCATGATCAGCCATGGAACTTGCTGGTTAAAGAAGGAACTTCCTATTGTTGAGTACAATTTGAAGCAGAAGGGTACTAACCTTCCCGCTGAATTACTCCTCAGCGGAAGCCGGACAGACGAGAAGGTGAACTAAAAGTTGTAGCAAGCATTGCTCTTACCTACTTGCTATTGCTGGCTTTGTAGTGCTTCTAAAATCAAAACATAGATGCATATGAAACAACCTTACCTTGCCGACATATTGGTAGTCAGTTCCTGTGTATTCCTCCAATAAGAAGAACTGATTCCACATCCAGCTCCTTTTGGAACGATGGAGGTCTCGCCTGCTGTTTCCAGACAATACCAAAACCTTTTCCTTTTCTGGAAAGCCACTAGTCCTTTTGGATAACGGAGTTAAGAAACTTTGGTGGGGCTGACCAGCCCAAAACAGCAGCCAGAAGCAATGGTAAGTTCTCATCACGGCAACACGAGAAGGTCTAAATAATGACTTTTTTTTCTTGTCCTCAGACTAAGCTACTTTACTGCATTGAATCCAACTTCATGCTGTCTTCCTTCTTTAATTAGTCTTTGCAGTCTCAAAGGATCTCTAAAAAGAAAAATAACAACTTTTAAAGCATTTTCAAGGATATTTAACATTCATCAGAACAGCAAATAAGTCCAAAAAGCAGAAGAGTAATAGTGATTGTCGAAAAGCTGGGCTGGTTCTGCTTCAAAACGTTGCAAGTGGTCCTTCAAGTAATCTGAGTGAATCTATATTGAGTAGGAGGAAGGAGTGCTGATGTTTGGGTTTGTGGGGTTTTTTTTCTCCTTTAACTCCATTTACTTCCATTCACCAGCTCAGGCAAACCAGGCTTTTCTCTTTTTACTGCCTGGACTTTGGGATGTAACTGATTAGTTTCTGACTGGGGTTCTTGATGAGGTTACCTTATTACAGCGAATAAGGGCTAGCAAGTGTGCACACCATCTTCCCAGGAGGCATTCTGTTGCTATAGTTATGGGCTGAAGAACTTGGACTTGGATAACTCCAGGATTTTTCCCTCACATTTAAGGAGTTTTGCCTTTGACTTTATTTAGGAAGGGTCAGGTAAACAAGTTAGTGAAATCAATGTGCGTATTTTTCAATATCCCCCTCTTACTAGACCTGTTTGAAACCACGTAGGAAGTGGACATTATTGTCTCTTCAGTTACCTCCTGCCAGAGTTTTGTACTGAGTTTTTGACCTTTAAATACACAGTTATATACATAAATGCTTTCATTAATAACTTCTACAAATAAAAAAATTTGTCCAGTTCTTCTCTGCCCGTGGGTTTGTACTAGCTACTTCTTACTGCTATTGTTAATACTAAGTATCTGTGCACCTACAAAGTAATTAAGGAAATAATCCTTATCTCTGAAGATGGCATGATTTTCATCACGACAGAAGTTATATTATTATACTATAGAACTTATACTGTTATACTATAGAAGTACCATTGTGTAGTGTGGACAGATCTTCTGTTTTTAAGAAAGTTGAAAGATTCTATTCAGGAAAAAGAAATGATACTACGTGTCTCAGGTAATCAGTCATGCAAAATGCCTAATGAACAGCTCTGGAACATTTTATGATCTGAAGATATCAGAATTACTTAACAGAAACATTCCAAAGTATATATTTTTCACAAACACTTTGTTAAGTTTTTAGTCCAAACAGATCCATAGTCTTAGAGAAGGATAATTTGATTAATTTTCATTTGGTTTCACACAGCTGCTCTTTGGAAAAGTTATTTTTTTCAATATCCTGATCAAAACACCACAAATCTTTCTGAACCACCTCAAAATTCAACACAGCAGCTCTCAATATTTGTAAATAAAGATTGTGGAATGACTGTCTGACTATACCAAATTCAAAAGAGAATTTTTTGTTTGTTTTATTTTGTAAGTATTTCACACAACACTACTTGGATCGTACTCTATATCAAAGGCCATTTTTTTCCATATATTATGTGTGCTTGTTTTTTAAGGTGTAAATCAGGCAGAATTTAGCCTTTACACTAGGCTAGGAGCTACACTGATGGACTTAAAGCCTCAGGTTGACTATTCTTCTGGTTGTCATTGCTCTTAGTAATAAACTGTATAAAATAACCTCAAGACTCTTATAGTTCCTGTTAGCAAATCATTTTCAATAAAGAAATACCACTTAGCTTTTAGATGGATAGTAGGTAATGGAACAGGGCTGTTCAAACAATATTGTTTTACTGCTTCACAAGGTAAAAAGGTAACTTCGGGGTGAGGAGTCAGTTTTTCAGCATTTAGAGGAAGAATGGAAAAGGTACAATTAATTACGAAGCACTGTAGTTTCCTCCGGAGAAGAGTAAAGGTTTGTAGTTAGCTCTCATTAGTGCCAGATAACCTTCTGTAGGTAAAACAAACTTTGTCCTGCAGATCAGGGGAGCTGTGTTCACATAAGGCTTTCAGAGTTGTGAGACAGACACACAGGTGTATATGTACTCACATGCGTGTAAACACGCACACAGACACACACAGAGATACACCTGCTAGAAGAGCAAGAACAGACCCGCTGCCCGCCGTGAGAAGACCTTCACAGAGGAGGAGCAGAAAAAGCCAGTGTGACTAAGCTTTAGGATGTGTTCTACAATTGCCCTCAGAATGATTCATGGTGCGCTGGTAAATAAATGTGTGGGTTCCTGGAGGAGTACACCATCGACAGGACAAGGAGCAATGGGCACAAACTGAAGCAGAGGAAGTTCCGTCTGAACATGAGGAAGAACTTCTTCCCTCTGAGGGTGACGGAGCCCTGGCACAGGCTGCCCAGGGAGGCTGTGGAGTCTCCTTCTCTGGAGATATTCAAGACCCTCCTGGACGCGGTGCTGTGCAGCCTGCTGTGGGTGACCCTGCTTCGGCAGGGGGTTGGACTGGGTGACCCACAGAGGTCCCTGCCAACCCCATGCATTCTGTGATTCTGTGATACACAGGAAGATTCAGGCACTGGGCTAGGGAAAGCTGAGGTGGCTTTAACTGTCTTTAGTTTTTATAGTCTCTCATATTCTCCTCCTGTACCCTTCCGACCCGCGTAGGGTCTTGTTCTTTATGGTTCTGCCAAGATCCACTCCCCTAACCCACGTCTCTGAGTGGAGTCTGTTCCGGTGGACATCTTCCCTGATGTGATATGAAAGAGGAGATTATGTCTCATACAGTACTTTGAGTTCCATTTTGTTGCCAGGTTGCTTTGCGGGGAGGCTGGGGCCTGCCCAGGTGAGTTAATTGCTGCCCTGGGCAGCGGCATCCCGGGCGAGCTGCCATGTAACTGCTCGCCCGTCGCGATCAGTGCTCGGGGCGGAGATGCCAAGAGAGATGCTAAGTGAGACGGTAGCTCTGGCTGCGCGCACGTGGCTCGCCTTGTCGGGGAGGCAGGGTCTGAGGTAGGGTCTGTGATTGCAGCACAGAGCAAGCCTATCATTTTGCCGTTAGTGAAGTCTGCACGGATTGCCGAGGCGTGAGGGAGTGAAAATCATCACCTGACAGGCTCCCCCGGTGCTTGTCTCGTTACCCCTATGGCTAAATCCCATGGTGGGACTCCATACCTCTGCTTCTCCACATAACATTTCCTGAGCAGTGCTGCCTGGAGCAGCGTTACCTGGACAGGATTTGTGCCAGCCTTTTAAAGGATTAGTCCTTCAAATCCCAATTGCCAGGAAACAATTATTCCTGCAGGGGAATTTTCAGCACTTGAAGTCAGCTATATTTCACAGCTCTGATGTCATGGGAGAGGTTTTATAGTGGGTCATGCTGAAATATAGCTCACGAGAATGATATCATAGCTGTGAAATACAGCCTTTTACCCTTCTCTGCGGAGATGTGTCCAAAAGGCTGAAATAAGGGCATGATCCTGTAACGTCCTTCTTGACTGGGTAGTCTTGGTGACGCAGCAGAGCAGCTAAGCCCCAGCAGCTTCCCTGTGAGTGGCAAGGGAGGAGACGCACCTTTACAGACCTCGGCTTAAGTGTGCAGCTGGGGTAAGTACCAATCAAAGTCCAGGATGTCTTTGCCCTATAGGTGCTGACAGCTGTTTTATGGGTCATAGTAAGAAATTCGTCTGAGAGAATAAAAAGGACAGGAGTGCTATTCTCTGAGCTGTGCCTTTAGTAAAGAGTGAGCTCCTGCGGCTCTTTAATGGCCTTCTGTGCTCCAGTCCCAATTTCTCATGCTCCAGAGCTCTCTGCAATGTAGTAGTTTTTCTCATGCAATCTCCTTTCTTTACTTTGAAAACAAGTTGTTCAACAGGGATATTTTATTTTCTTTAAACGGAGAAGTGCAAATATAATTGGTGGGACCTTGGGGTGGGTGCTAAAATTTCTTTGTTTTCTTCACGTTGCACAAAGACAGGCAACAAGACAAAAGGGGGGCTTTAAATATGGCATTTGTCTCAACCATCAGCTGGTCAGCTGGTTGGAGACCTCACTCTGCTAATCAACTGCCACAAGTGAAACATGATTTTACTGTACAACAGCCTCAGACAGCTGGCTTAGCTCTGTCAGCTCAAATGTATAGCAAACCTGGGCTTTTTAAGGGAGAAGAAGGAATCTGCATACCCAAGCTTAAAAAAAAAATCCCAGTCTAACTTTAGGTATGATGATTGTTAACATAAAAGCAATGTCACTTGCAGTCACAGAACTGTCTTCGGTGTGACAAGTCGCAGATTTAAAGTTTTTGTTCATACCTCTTTGAAGGATCAAAACCTCAGACAATTGCTTAATCACTCTAAATATCAACTTACTTCAAAATTATTTCCCCTAGGTGATGATATTCATAGTCAACCTTTCTATTCACCCTCTCCCCCAGCATCTCGTTAATGTAGGTAATGTCTTAATGCCATCAACGTGAGAATTCAGTGCAAATTTATGCTCTTCCAGAGAAAAACTTAATTATTTCAACTACAAAGCCAAGAGGAAATGCTTCCATTGGAATCACTCCTACGAATCAGGGAGCTCTGCCTTGGAGATGCCTTTCTGGCACAATGACAGGTATAGGGGTGCAGGTTCTTGACAAAAGGAACCCAAAAGAGGTTCCACCTCTGCTCCCACTCAGCACTGGGAGTTGTGCTGCTCTTCCCAGTTGGTGGTTAAATAAACCAGACTAGCAAAGAGCCTTCCCATGAGAGGCATCAGCAAGGAGAGGGAAAACATTTTTTCTTCACTTCTTTCTGTTCCGCCCCATAGTACTCTGTTCTCGATAGACTCTCAAAGGAATATGCTATATAAAGTGTCCTAGACTCTGGACTTGAGCATAATTTCTTTTCATATCTCATGCATTCAGTTATGTTTCTGTAGGTATTTATACATCGCAGATGTATATGCCAACAACCATCAAGTGTCTCTAAAATTTCTGATATAACCTTTATTCAAACAGAAGTGCCAGTATAATAGATCTTTTATTCCCTAGTCATCTAGGTACTATTTCATTGTTTGAGGGTTGGGTGCAAAGCTTCACGCATTAGGATTAAGGTCCATTAGTACAGTGGCATGAACATTAATTGTATTTTCAAGAATCGGTAATGTACTGTTATTCTCACACTGAGACTGAATAACGAGGTAAACGTTAATAGATTTTGTAGCATAGTAACTTAGGAAACTGAGCATGGAAAATGCTACTGATATACCCTGGGTGAGTGTAATATGGATCTGAAAATTCAGCTAACAGGAATAGTTAGTTTTAGGTTTTGGGTTTTTTTTTTCATTTTTGTGACACAAACTGCATCCATACTCATGGAGTTTGCTTAGGTTCTTGGGGAAAAATGCCCAAAGGCAGAGAAGAGACCCTGCTCTGTCATTCTAGCAGATTACACTATCAATGCACCAGTGTATGTGCCTCTACTGCCCCAAATCGTGTCTGATTTATGGTTGTTGGTGGAAAGATGCAGACTAGTCCCTGGCTTCGTCAACAGCCACAGTATACAAAGTGTCTACCACTGCCTTTGAAAGAAAAGGAGGGTTCTGCCCTGGAAGCTTTAATTTACATTTGATTTTGGAGCAGATGTGAAGATGAAATAAAAATATTCTGATATCACATATTCTAGATGCTTATCCAGCCAGCACCAATTGAGTTTACCAGGCAAACTGATCCTACTTAAATCCCAAATAATTCTACAGAGCAAACCGCCAGCCACAGTACCTGGACCACAGGCTTCAACTTCACAGTTTCCCTGCGCAGAAGAGCCAGTTGCTGGCTCCCTACCAAGACCACGCAGTGAGAAATACTCTCCACACTTGCACAGTCCTGCTGGAAGGACCTTCCCCTGCCTCAGACATCAGGTGCAAGTGTTTAACCCATCAAGCCTGAGAGAGAAGAAGAAATCAACACTTCTTTGTCAAAGCCTGAGGAATGAAAGGTGGGGAAAGTATTGATGGGGGAGGAGGATAATGGCCAAATAGTGAGTCCTGGGTTTGTTGTGTAAGATGTGACAGTCTATGGTATGGAATAAGGCAGCTAGGTAAGGGCCTGGTGATTATTCACCTGGGTTTTACCTTGTTGCAAAGCCATGTCAAAGAAGTAATGTCCAAGTCCCTAAGAGAACTTAAATGACCCTGAGGCGCCAGGACTCTAGGCTGTTGTTGGGGCTGTCCTCACAAATGTGAAGTATGTTGTTTTACTACCCCACAGGCAAGACTGCAATGAAAGGATTAAGGCTGTAAGGAAAATGTGCAGAAAAATTACTGTCTCATCATGGTGGGGGGGAGGTTAAAGTAGCAAGAGCTGCACAAAGAAAAAACAGTATTCCAGCTAACTTCAAAAAAAAGAGGCTTCCAAATTTATCGTATTCACTTCTTTCCTGTGTCACATCCATGTAATTTAAGATATCATATTGACACCTTTTCATATATAGCAAAGAATTCCTTGCTAGATATTTTCAGTAATAGCTAAATTTCATGTGCTCACAAACTGTAACACTGCAGACTTGTCCATAATTGACTTGGACTTAAAAAGCACTTGAGTTTGAGCTTACTTTACAATTATGTTTCTCTTATGACCAGTCAGATCTGAAAATCTCCATCTAACAATTTGCTTGTGTGAATTAGTTTTTACAGCTCTGAAATCCAAATGCCCTTTTTCCTTCATTGTCCATGAGGCATTTATTTCTAAATATCTGTCATAAGCAGAAAAAAAAGTCATATTTTAAGTGTAAAGTTAACTGATGAAATTTTAATCTTCTGATGTTCACTTTTTTGAGATTTTTATTATATAAACTCATATGCTCTAGTGATTCCTGTAAATACACTAGTGATTCCTGTAAATACACTTCTGAAATAACAAAACAGAACGGAGCCAAGAGAGAATTCAAACTGAAAGATCTGTGGTTTTAAACTACAAGTACTTTCTGAAGACATCAAGTACACAATGTAATTGCAGCCAGCAGTGGCTGATTATAGTGTCTTTCAAAGTCATTTTTTTATTCAGTGCTCTCAGCAGGAAAGAAGGTCCAGAACTATAAAAGTAACTAAATGCAGCAGAAATGTTAAGATAATGACTACCTCCATCCTACACTGGGATCTATTAACGTGGCCCTTGTGAACAATGCAGTGGCTTTAACCCTACTGGACCTGAACACGCACGAACACCAGCCTTCACAAAAGCACACGCTGACAAAAGAGGGAAAGTGAGACGTATATCTCCTTCTTTAGCTCATGAACGGCAGTGGCAAAGGATGACTGTATGACTTAGTAGCTGCTCAGTGAATTGATGATGTTGTTCGTCTGCTCTCAGATATTTTGATTTTTTTTTGCACCTGGCTTTTCAAAAGAGCCTTAGTGTCATTTTGTTTCAGAGATGCCCACTCCAAGTCTCTTTATGTAGCCACACCAGGAGCACACCTTATATCCACTGTGCATAAACAGTCTCAACACACAAGACAGAGGAATGATACAGAACAGGAAAATTCGTTTCCGGTGTATGGTTGCATTAAGTGACTTTTCTGTGGTCATTCAAGTATATCTGTGGCGGAGCTGGAACCTGGACTTACATTTCCTGAGTCATACAGCAGCATCTTAATCACAAGGTTATCCTTCTTCCTTTCTGATGTTGTGCCAGTCCAAGGCATAATATCTGTGCTTTAACCACCACGTGCACCTTTCCTGCATATACCGGCTGGACACTGGCGTATGCTGGAGGGTGTGTGGACACTGTAGCTGGGGCACCTGGAAAAGGATCTGACATTCCCTGGGTGTGCAGGCAAGAGCAGTAACCCACCCTATGTGGGGTGTCACAGGCTAGTCACCTCTGCAAGCAGCTGTATGGAGGTGGAAGGACGGACCCAGCTCCAGCTGCTCCTGTCCTCTTTGTGTGCTACCTCTGCATGGCTTTGACACGAAGCAGGAGCTGCTCTTGCGCAAGGCTTCTGGCTTCTTCTGCCTTTTGCTGGTCATGTGGGGACAGGCATCCACGATATTTCACCGTCCCCCTGCAGAGGGAAGCATTCTGCTAATGCTGTTTTATAATCTAAAATGGAGGACAAGTATGCGACTAGCAGGTAATAAAGAATAATACTGTAAATTATATTAAGTTCCTTGATGGAGAGAAGACTAAAACAGTCAAGCAAACAACTACACTTAGTAGGAGTAAAAATCAGTAGCACTTCTACTGCTGTGCATATCCGGTACATGGGTCTTTTATTCACGATCAACACCTTAATGGCAGTAAGTAGCAGATGTGCATGGAAACATAGCCAAAGGGTTCTCAGCAGTACCAAAAGTATCCTTGAAGCCATGAAAATGCTGTAGGGAAACCTTATTCCTTGTTGCAGTGCATGATGGAAGTCTGCAGTGTTGTCATCCTGTTGTGAAAGTTACTGTTGTTTTCAGACACGCTATAAGCTACTATCAAACTTGCAGTCGCTTTTATGAAGTTGGGGTTTTCCCTAACCCTTTCTATTTATTTATTTATTTAAGTGTAAGGAACTAGCATGTTCTTCAAAGCAGCAGTGTCATAAAAAAAAATTCAGTCTACCTTATGCATTGAAATTTGTTGTCTGAAAAGGAGCCTGGCCTCCCTACACAGCTAATAGGAAGGCTCTTGGGTGACTTGAAGTGCCTACATTAAAGAATTTTGTCTCTCCACTGAAAAAGCTACATGGTTTGAACTCCTCTTATGCTGTTTCTTTTTCGACTCTGGTACTTGAAAGTCTCCCAGACAGGCTCTTAGAAGTGATCAGTGAATTTTTAGGCTTTTCATTGTAAAGCAAAAATAGAGGTATTTTAAATAAGACTCCATTCTGAGAAAGGTATGAGATGCTACCACCCAAAAATCTCTGGTAAGGGAACGAATCCAAATCTTTAGAGACATTAAAAAAGAAACCCTGGTCAGCTTCTCCCTGAAAATTGTTTTACTTAATGTGAGATATCCTGTTTTGCTTTTCCCATGCACACTCAACCTGCCATTTATTAGGCACCTACTTCCATGCCGTCAGAGGAAAATTATCCACAAGCTCCCAAAAAATGAGACAGAACAATAGACAACAGATCATTTCTGTGCTGATCAGCAATTACTCGAAGCCAAGGTGTCAGTGATACTCTCCAAACACGAGAAGATTCTGGGCTTGCAGCTGTTCTACTGTCATTGCAATTCCCCCTCAAGTACTGCAGTGTGATAATGAAGGCAGAGGCTACACTGCCACATGCATAGCCAGGAATAAAAGAAAGGAAGAGATAAGGTTTCTTTTCCAACGGGCACCGGCATATCTTCCTGTCAAAGACTGACTATTTTTGACAGTAGTAATTAGGCAATTCAATAACAGACACAAGTAAATGAAAATTCTTTGACAGGAATGTTTTGATTGTGCTTTGGGCAGTGTATATTGTTGTCAAACATGATATTAATTGCTAAAATCCTGACTTCTTTCCTGCGGAAGAAACCCACAAAGACAACAGAATTGTTACAGCAAGTGGTAAAACTGAGGGCAAACAGGTAGGCAGAGTTCACCCCATTCTAATTTAGGCATATTAGACCTTATGCACTTTCCATGTGTACAGAAGAGATTGTTCTTTTCTATTTTTTTATGTACAACTGTCTGTAACTTCACATTTCTAGGACAGCCACAATCCTACACGTAGCTGCTGCTGTCTTTTTTGTTGGGGTTTTTTTTAGCGACCCTAATCTCTTCTGCCTGCCTTTTGCAGTTCCCCCTTACAGGGAATCTCCTCACTACCCCCATTCCCAGTGTGCCCCATTTCATCTGTGGCAGAGCAAAGCAGTTGTTTTTCTTAAGCAGTTTTTCCGTTCACCAGCTGCTGTTTGCTTCTTTCCCTCTGCTAGAGGCTCAGTGCTCGCTGTATTTTTCTTTACTTCTTGACAGAAACTTATGCTAATTTCCCACTCTGAAGTTAGGCAAAAACAATTGCTGAGTGGGACATAAGGTACTGGACCTGGGGAGGATACAAATAGCTAAACTTTGGCTTTATATTTGATTGTCAAGGGCTTTCTTATCTCTCATAGACTTTCATGGCCATTTACCACGGTGAAATGGATGCAGAGTGCTACCAAATCAGAAATACCTGCAAAGCCTAGCTTATTGTGGGCAAGTGAATTCCATTTGTGCAAATACACTCCAACAGGAGCAGTCATCTGGAAAATGGAGGGATGCCCATTAAGACTCATTTCATTACGAAAGTGCTATTAAAAGAACTGTAGATTAGTAGGTCATGTCTCTTTTTTGATTAAAGAGTCTGTTATTTCTTTGATCGTGATAGTAACTGGCTATACTAAAATGCTATAGCTTCTTTAAAAGCCTCTTAACGCTACCCTTATTAACTGCACAGCTTAAGAAGCTGTAGCAGAAGACAGGAGAGCTAATGTAGATCTCCTGGCCTCCCTCCTCAGACCTCTTGATCCCACCTGGGATCCTATTAAGGATCTAGGACATATTCTCAAGCAGGGATAGACTGGATGGCAGAGGGTGGAAAAAGCTGTGGCAAGTCCTCCTGGCTAGCATTAAAAAAAAAATAAAGCTGCAGTGAGAGGAACTGAACCATTTCTGAGTGACTTCAGAGTTACTAGGGCTGGATAATGACTAGTAAAATAGGAATAAAGCATGCTTGTGGTTGATCCAGGGTGGATAAATACCGTGCCATGACAACAGGGATGTTCTAGCAGTCTGACCAGCAGGACATTCCTGTCCAGGCAGGATGGTATTTATTCATCAGACAGCCGCACATCAGAAACATCTACGCTCTGCCTGTGACTTCAGGTGAGCCAACAAGCTTTACCACTTCAGTGTATATTTCCAGCCACAATGACTCATTACTTAACTGAGGTTTTGTGAACGGTGAGTGATGTTTCTGAAACTCTTGAAGTTTCTTGAATAGGAAACATGCATACTTGCTTTTCAAATCACTAATCTGAGAGGTGGCTTTCTTCTTTGAAAAGGGCCTTTTAATATGTTTTTGCCAGTAATTTTATGTTTCTCAGAATATGAAAATGTATAAAAGAATAATGTTACTTGTGACTGAATAGCTCCTGAAGTATTTAATAATGCTACTTATGTCACTAGTTCTTTGAAAAACCTTAATGAGTTTTTTAATTAAGAATGTTGAAGAAATTGCATCGCATAATTTTTTTTTCCCTCCCCGCTCTTGGTTCACACAGTTCTGGATACATACATTGTGAACAACAAATACTATACAGGTGACTAACCCCTTTGCTTGTATTATTAAAGCGTACTCATCTGGCCATTAAGAACAGTAAGAAAGTTCCTTTCAGTGGTATGTGATCAGATCCCTGTAAACACGTTGCTTCTTAGGAGTAAAAAAAAATCTGGGAAAGATTTGGATCTCACCGAATCACAGAATCACAGAAAGGTCGGGGTTGGAAGGGACCACTGTGGGTCACCCAGTCCAACCCCCTGCCC
>Ga0181612_126163_pt1 | contig 13980 bp, 13 predicted proteins | sample HoacroProtozoa21_FD_119630 | JGI IMG/M metagenome (GOLD analysis project Ga0181612, IMG submission 119630) | Hoatzin crop microbial communities from Cojedes, Venezuel. Combined Assembly of Gp0051906, Gp0051904, Gp0051908
CCCGATACCAAATGCATCAAGACAGGCTACCGGCAGGGAGTGACTACCAGGCTGGCACTTCAAAAAAGTAGGTGCACCTCTCAGCCACCTGCGCTCCTCAGGCAGGTGAAGCCCTCAGAAAGGAGATGCAACAGATCTGGCAGTAAGCCTGTATGTACCGTGAGGCTCGCCGAGTACATTTTTTTGTTACCTAAATTACGTCAAACCATTTCCTTCTCTCAGACTTCCCTTGCAGTCTTCCAAGGCTGCTTGTTGATGGTGAAAGACCAGTTAACTACTTCGAACTGATTTGGCCTTGCTTGGGTTGGTGGCAGAGTCCAGACATTACTGGTAGGGGTCACCTTGTCACGCCAGATCCACTGCAGCGTGTCTCTCGTCATTAAAGAAAATGTTTAGGCAACCGCAAGCCACGCTGAGGCACGGTGGCGGGCGAGCTGCCTCCTGTCACGCTGACGGACAGCGTGATGCAGCTTTCCTTGGCTTTGGCGGTCGCTAAAACAATAGAAACATCCCCAAAGGCCAGGGCACGCCAGCCAGCAGGGTTTCTCTAGAGACCAATACGTTTAATTAATTGTGTATCAGCAAACACTGGAAAAAACCCAACCCAACCAACCCAAGCAGCGAGTTTACCACTGGCTGCTGGGGCAGGCTTCTGCCAAGAAAGCAGCCTTGGATCGGAGAGCGAGGAAGCGAGGCCCCTCCAAAGGGTGACTCAGAGCATCCTCGCAGGCTGCCGCCGTGCTGGACCAGGGTGCGGAGGAGCAGCTCCCGGCCGGGCACCCTCCTCTCTACGGGCACCTTGTGACCAGCGAGGAGCCCGCATCAGACACAGCTGCTGGGGAGGTCAGCGGGGGTCCTCATCCCACGTATATATACATTAAGGTGAAAAATTCATACGTTTTCCAACATGAGATGGTTCCTTGATTTTTCAGTCTTCTGTCCAGCAGGGATCTGATACATGCAACAGCACATGGACTTTGAATGACCTTCTGTTCCCTCACCAACCTGCCAGCTCCTAAGCTAGGGCAAACCCTTGACCAGGGACAAAGTCAGCCGGAGTAGTCGAGGCGGGACTGGAAAAGGAGCCAGTCTTCCCTGGAGAGTGACCAGAGGTGGCCTTGTCAGCTGAGGCCATGAAGATCTGCTACTCGGGAAGCAGAAAACCCAGCTCGTGCTGCCAGGAAGGCGGAGCAGACTCTGTGAGGAGCCTTGCGCTTGTGGCACTTTGCTACGTGCAATTTGCCCGTGAATTGAGGGCTTGGGTTGGTCCGTGACTCATTGAGGCTGGGCCTGAACAAAGGCTTTATTTCTGAAAACATCACGCTTACAGAAAAAAAAAAATCCCTGGTTCTGTTTGGTTTTGTGCCCGTGATGGGTTTCAGCAGAAGACGGGCTTGGCCGGGGCAATATGAATTGCGGTTTTGGAAAAGGGGCCAGTCAGGTGTACAAAAACATGGAGAAGAAGTGGTGTCAGCGTCCCCCGCGCGTGCTCCTGCCTCCCAGCGCTGCCGCCAGCTCAACCCTCACCGGCGGCTCCTCAGGGCTCCCCGGGCTGGGGGAGCTGATAGAGCACAGAAAAGGCGTAAAAGGGGCTGGGAGCTGGCTAGCTGGTGAAAAGCTCTGCCTTGGGGGAAAAAAAGAAATTTTTTTTTTTTTAGAGAAGGCATCCTGGCACAAGAGCAAACCCCACTCGCTTGTGGAGTGCCATGGCCTCACCTCTCCTCCGCAGAATGAACTCGGGGCGTTGCAAGTCCAGATCTGGAGCACAACTGACAACAGGGTCTTAACTGCTCCTTGTTCAACCCTGGGGCATCCAAAATGCGCACTTTTGAGTGGATATATACAAAAAAGAAATTCAAAGTCTGACTCTCTTTGGCAACGTGGCACAGAGTTGGCTTACACAGTTGTATTGACTTTGGAGGTTCCTTTTGGGAAGCGTGTGCATGCGCTGGGCTGTCTGTCGGCTCCCAGCCCTGCCAATTTTTGCTTCTCATCTTTCTTTTCCGCGCTCCTGGGAATTTGCTGCCTGCGCAGGAGCCAGAGACCCAGCCCCTGCCAGACCTCACTCAGCTTCGTGGTCACTCACAGTGCGCTTCCACTGAGGAGCAGGAGATGACAGCAGCACCAGGACCATCCCCACAGTCAAACCTCGCGCTTCCAGCACCGCTTTCTTGCCGAGAAATCGCTGGGCCCAGGGTGTCTCCTGTTTCTTCCCACAGCTGATGACAAGAATTCATGAGGGCAGCACATTGCTTGCGTTTCTGGTTTGCTATTGGGTTTCTGGAGGCCAAAAGTTTGGTGAACTTGCTCTGTGTGGTCAGAAGGGTGGCACGCACCATGCTTGCCCCCAGCGTACGGGGCGATGCTGGGAGCTGGCACCGGGCTGCTGGGGCCCGGTGCTGCGGCCGTGGCAGCTGAGAGCCGCGAGTGCCGGGGCAGAGAGTGCAGAAATAGCAATACATGGGCAGGGGGAAGAAAAGGAAGATGCAGATTCCAGCTCAAGGCTCCTACAGGATTTGTGATGGGTTTAGAGGAGGAGAAGATTGTTGTTGGGGTGTGATTGCTTTGTTTTTGTTTAGCAAAAAGCATAGGCAAGAAACATAATTGGTAATAAAACACAACTCTGTACTGGCAAGCTATACGTGTCTGATATGACTGTCAACTCTTAACAAGAAAGGGCAGATTGTGTTATAACAGTATCGGGGATGAAAAATATGAGGATTTGAGTGAATCCACCAAGAGCTGTGCACTAATGTTGTGGGAAACTGGAGCCACCTTGAAAGCAGAACTGCCAGGAGTAAGGAAAGGGCTTTGCTGTATAGCCCAGAGAAAAGCACAACCCTAAACCCATCCTGTTGGGAAGGTGCGCATCCAGAGAAGGACAAGCAAAATGCGACAGTGGAGCTGTGGATGCAGTGATGAAAACCTCTCAGAAGTACCTAGCTACCCTCTACAGTTCCTCTGAAATCCCTTTGCATGGCTGCTGACAAAGGTCTGAAAATGGTTAGTGCTGAGCACATACATCTGTTGTGCTGGGTAACGCTGGATCATCCTTTCCTGATGCTCCTGTTGTCCTGTCCGTATCCCTCTGTTATCCCATGTGAAGGTTGGAGCAGAAGGACTGCGGGACCAGGAGCGTTGGGTTTTGCTTGTGCAGAACCAGCACAAATTGTTCCTGATCCTTGGCTGGGTCTTCTAGGCACTGCTATCAGAAAGAAAACTTTAAAGGTTTCATGTAGTATAAGGACAATTTTAATCCAAGATAAGTACTGACGTACGAAAATTTAAGGGGAAGAGAAATTGCGCTGGCCTTTGCGAACAAGCGAGGAAAGAATTGCAAAATGAGTGCTCTGCAGTTTGCATTCACAGAGGCGAGCACAAGGTGCACGAAGGGGGAAGCGGAGCGTGCAGCTCGCGAGTGTACATGTCGGCAAGGATGCCCTAGCTCCAGTGCCAAGAAAAGCAAACCCGCAGCCAAGAAAAACACCATTAAAATGATGCAATGACATAATCTCAGCGCTGCTAGTGGAATCCAAATTACACGCAGAACAATCGAGAAGGAAAACACCGACAGCGTTCGCTTGTGTAACGGGGACGCGGATCTCAGGACTTGCACGCAAAAGGAGGACACCAAAGCAGACACCAGCAGACACCAGTAAAACCGGCGCTGGGACAGGGGGGCCTGGCAGGGCAGATGTGGCTGCAGCTGCCTTCCCTCTCGCTGCGCTGCAACACAGCTCCCGAGCGAGGGAGGGACTCGGCCCTGCCAAAAGCATCAGCCAGGCGAATGAGCTGAAGTAAGGGAATGCACTTCACCAGGGGCTTTGAGATCTCTGGTGGAGAGAGGCCCTACCTGTAAGATAAGCACGGGTGGCCGCGCTGCGGGTGGGGACAGGTGCAGGTTACGGTCTCTAGACTTCTGCACCATGCCTTTTATGGGCTGTGAAAATGCTGTGGTGCCAGCGCTACTCGCACGAGCAATGCAGTCAGGTTACAGAACTAGGCGTGAGAAAACACAAATGTAGCTCCACACAAGAATATAAACACCCTGGCTCAGACCCAACACTGTGTTTTGCTAAAAAGCAGTGAACAAAAATGTCTTGATCGGGGAGTAAAAGGCACTTCATTCCCCCAAAGCCCTTTATTAATGGGACGAGCTTCTGGGGCGCCTACTGATGAGCAGCATTTATTATTCATGCTCCACAGCTTCATTTTAGACTTTAATATAAGCAACATGATGCAACCCCTGATAAGCGGGAGAGGGGAAATGCATGCACAACACAAGATGTTCCCATCAAAATCTCGGTTCCTCTTCATGCAAAGAGGACCTACCAGACACAGTGTTTCTAGGGCTCAAACAGCCCATTCCACGAGCACCCCCTCAAACTGGGAAGGAGAGATGGACTGGTGGTTTTAAACACAGCCCTCGGTTTACCACGGTGACCGCCAGCCTCACCCCTGGAGCAGGGAGGTGGGATGCAGCTGCTGGCTCCTTGGAGGCCGTTGGTGGTGGACCCCAGGCTGGACCCGCAGCGCTGCCCTGGCCCCACGTGCAGGCAGCTGTGCCGCAGGGAGGCTCTCGGCCAAGAGCTTTCAGCGAGAGCCTCCAGGCGGGCTCAAACCCACGGAGAAGTCACTTCACACCCTGCCCTGTCCTCCTCTTCCCCTCCTAAATGCCTCTGCCTGCAGCTTTGGGACCTGCGGGTGAGAAGGGAGAAGTAGCACCCAGAGCCGTCAGCACAAGGACAAAAGATTAATTTTAATGTCCCGGCTTCGAGCAAGCTTGGCCGTTCGCTTCAGGAAGTCTTCATCATTTATGCAAAGGAGGAAGCAGATGGAAATCGCAGAATTAATTTGATCTGAAGAGGTTGTGTTCTGGAAAAACACATGTGTCAGGCCCCATTACTCAAGATCTCAGGCGCGGGGACAGCATAAGCCACGCGTGGCCTGCAAGCATGAGCACACTGGATGCTCATCAGTGGCATCAGCTGCGCCGCACCGTTCCTCACGCTGAAGGCCTAGGTCAGCGTTGCACGGGGCTGCGGCACACTGGTGGCGGGCAGGGAGCCATCCCTTCCCCGCAGCCGGACCCTGAGAGGTGGCTGAGATCAGAAACAACCCTGGGGAAAGGGAGAAGAGCAGGGTCTGGAAGGGCAGTTTGGGGCCGCTCCAGGGATGGAGATCCCACGAAGGAGCCAAGTCCCACTGGAGATGCAAGTCTCCTCTCCTCAATGCCCCGCAGACCACACGTGTGAGCTCGGCAGCTCGCGCTGCGCTCAGCGTCACGGGTAGCAACGCGAGCGCCGCTTCTCACTTCTTTCCATTGCACAGTGAGAGCAAAACCACGAGGTGACAGCTATGGTGACAACTACCCGGCACGTAGCCGGGGCTCTGCAGCACGCTGGGCTTTGTGCAGAAGATGGCAGATGTTGCAGCAGGCTGTGCTGCGCTCCCCTCGCTTTACGATCGCTCTTAGAAACACTGAGTTAAAGAATCGTTTATTTTGAGCTCCGTTCCCCACGCTGCAGACACTGACCCTGGTGGCTTTTTGAAGGGGATGTGCCCCGTCCTCTTGGCTAAACTTCCTTGTGGATCCTTGCAGCTGGAAATCCGCCTGCTCTTATAGCTCACATTTAGGATGTTTGAGAGGGCAAATGCAATGCAGCAGAGACACCGTCGAGAGCTGCATCTTATCTACCATGGCCAACAGGCTCCTCGCTCGAGGCTGCCACCAAGCTGGCAGCTGAAGCCGCTCTCGATATGCATTCACTCCTCCTGTAGATGATGTTGATGGCTTGGTAGAGCAAGAGTTCGTCTGAACTTTCCCAGAAGTAGAATGCTATGCTTTGCTGTGTGACAAGCAGACACAGGACCTCTCCGTGATGCCTTGGTGTCATCTCCACGCACTCTGCCCCAGCCATGCTGCAGTGCAAACCTGGGGCAGGGTTTGACTTTTGTTCTCAAAGCAGAGGAACCCAGGAGCAGCAGCTTTTGGGAAATCAGAGCCAAGAGACTGGTCTAAAGTGGGGTCCAGACACTTGTCCCACCATGGTTTCAATGATACTGAGAAGACAGGCCAGTGACCAAGTACCAGACTAGGTCAGGGAAGGACATTTGATTTCCCCTTGCAAAATGAGAAAATGCTGCAGACCACAAAGCCTTGCAGACTGCGGCTGGGCTGAATGAAGAAGCGTTCCTCCTGGCCCTTGGTCTGGCACTGTGCCTGAGCAGTGCCACGCTTCTACACAGACTCTCAGCTCAGCTCCAAGGCCAAATACTCTGTTGCACATGCAGTGGAGCCACAAACTCCAGAACAAACGTCGACACGATGCTCATGTTTACCACCCTCGTGCTCCAAGTGAGTGTGAATAGACTGTGCGTTAATTCACACGATCGTGCTGATGGGCTTGTGACACGGTTTGGGTCACGGCCTGTTGGGCAGCCGTAACTCAGTCTTACTTTCTATCTCTCCCTGTCCTCGTGTGAGGAGCTGCCTTGGTCCATAGCTACCAACCCTCCAGCGAGAGGGGATGTTGCTCCCAGTCTGAGATACGTTCAGCAAGGGAAACGGGAAGATAATTCCTCAGTTTATCCACAAGACTTGTTTCCCTTGGCAATCTCGTGTGATCTGAAGTGCCACCTCTGCGCTGGTGTGGGCAGAGGAGGGAGAAACGGTGTCTTTCCCTGTCAGGTAGAAGAACATCCAGACCAGCACTGAGGCCACCCTTCCTCCTTCTCACCCCAGACTGTGGTCTCGCAAGCGTTCAGCGTATTGCACCTACCTAAGACTTGGCGATGGGGGCTCAGCAGGGCGCTGGCGAGAAGCTCGAGTGCCTGCTCCCATTTGCAGAGCACGGTGCAGGGTGCGCAGGGGCTCAGCGAGCACAGGCAGCCTCTCCAGCTGCTCCAACCTGAGCACCCACCTCTCAAAGCAGAAGCATTGTATAAAACGCAGTCTCTTACTTGAAGCAACCCCACAGGCACTCTCAGATGGTCGTCACCATAGTCTTGAAGCAGTTGAACAGTTATCAGAACAAGCGCATGATAAAACCCCTTTCCACCCGCATTCTCCCGGCACCACTTCTGGATCCCACGATTTCTTCCTCGTTTAAAATGATTCAGCAGTAGACTCTCAGATAGTCTCTGCCTGGGTAAAAATAGTTGCTTGCCTCATATGGCTTTAGCATGGTACTGTCAACTGTAAAATGTTCCACCTTCCAAAAAAGTAGAGTGAAAAATGAAAGTGAGCTTTCACACTTCATTACTCTCCGCAGTTAGACCTCCAGAGCTCATTCCAAACCCATCAAAGGAGGAGAGGCGAGCTGGGAGGGCGGGCAAGCAAGATGCTGGTGTCACTGCCGGGTGCCCTGCGGGTTCTTGTGAAGCTTCGCCCCTACACAAAAGCAACCAGGCTGATGGGTCACTCATTTCCCAAAATAAAACACTAGCTTATTTTCAAGAAACATTTATTTGTTGGATTTCTGGAATGTAAGAAGAGCTTAGTCATTGCAGCTGGATGTCTCCTGATGTCAGTTAGGGGAACACGCTCCAGCAGGAAACCAGTATAGCCCAGTTAGCTGAGCCACATTCCACAGCCAACCCACAACAACGGGGCAAAAGAGCAGGAGAGCCCGTCAGCCCTCTCAGCTCCCGTGCTCTGTAGGCTTGTGGATCAGCAATGGGCTTGCACAGTGTGACCGGTTGTCCTGAACTGCATGTGTTTTGGGGAAAAAGGGGTCATTTGACTGCAGTAGAGGACAAATGGTGCAGATGGGTTATTTCACTTGGCTCTGTGTTGCTTGAAGCTCGAATGCGTTTGCATTCAGGCCCAGCTGCTGGCGAGCGTGCGGTGGCACCCCTCTGCCACGGGGGTGTTGCAGGGTGGTGGCAGTGAGGCACAGCAGAGCGATCAACGGAAAGTGCTTCAGGTCCAGCCCACCAGCAGCGAGACCGCGCTTCTGCAGTGCCCGCAGCCAGCTCCTGATGCTCCTGCCTGAGCAGGGGAGCACGGCACGGGGGGAAAGGCTGAGCTACGGTTTGCCCCACGGCCCTAGGCCAGAGGAAAGAGCCACATGCAGTCAGCAGCTGAAGTGTCCATCGTGGCTTCTCCCATTTACTGAGCAGCAAACAGCCTTGGTGCTGCTCACCTGCTCCCAGCACGGAAGAACTTCAGAGAAGCCAGGGGAGAGGCAGAAGTATCCGCTGCTCTTCGCTGCACACTTCGCTGCATCAGAAGCTGGCTTTAGAGGACGTATGACAAATTCCTAGTTAATACCCATATTAATTCATTTTTTCCTCTAAGAATTGCATTTGCTGTGCATGCCAAGCCATCCTCTGCTCATTTCCTGAAGGTGATGTGCTAAATCCCGCTCCCTGGGCCACGGCAATCGGCTATCGCTGGAATACGATCAAGCCGCAGATGGCAGCTGTGGGAACCGCAGGGACTCTGCATTGCTGAGCACCACTGTCAAATCCTGGCCAGCATCTCTGGGGCAGGGCTGGACCACAGAGTCAGACCTCCCACAAAGACCTAACCGATCCAAGTGCCTGCCCGTGGGGTGCTCTCAGCACCCATCTCTGCCCCCGGGCATCACTCTCTGGGGCTCCTCCTGTATTTATGAGGTCCTGAAGCCTACCTGTTGCACACCTCATCACCTCACATTGACATCTCCATTGTAAGCATTTGCTCTGGGTCACTCTTGACAAGATGTGGGATGAGTCTTGAAATCAGTTGCTCCTACAGAGAAACGAGTGCTTTGAAGGAGTGCAGAAAGGGTTGAAGATTTCCAGCTTTGGATGCCTCCTTGTGTGCCAGACACCAGCAAATGGCTGTGTTTATGGGAAGGGACATTTTTCACAGGCCAACAATTTTAATGCACCCCAGGCCTCAGGCAATTTTTCTTTCCATTTACAATATTATGCATTTTATATGATAAAGTTTGAAGTGCGGCTTTTGTGCATGAATGATACAGTTTCCATAATACTTTTTCATATGCAGAGACATTTTGTTTTGATCTCATGGGGCATGAGTCAACTCCTATTTGAGGCCACTGGAGCCCTTCCAGTGACCTTCCTGCGTCCTGGCTAACTGGGCAGCCGAAGCCTGATGTGTTCTAGGTGTGAGCTAGCATGACCGAGGCTCGGGGCAGCTCAGCAGAGCAGGTCCATCAAAAAGAAGCCGAGATCAGGAAACTACACCTGCAGCATTCAGTGTGCTTGGTGAAGAAACAAAGTCTCTGCCCCAGAAACGCATGTGGTGCAGCACCACAAGCCCCCCCTGGACAAGCTGACAGCAGTGGGCATTCAGCCCTGCATGATCCCCAGAGTTTGCCCATCCAAAGCAGGTGCCAAGCTCCTGAATCTCCAGGCTGCAGGAGTCAGGGTGAGCTACCGGAGTCATTTGGCCAAGCTCCTTGAGTGGGATGAACATGACCCTGGGTTGCCTGGATTACACAGACAGGGTCCTGAGCCCTCACAAAAGCCGCAGCCCGGCAGACCTGATTTGGCTGTCTGGGAGTGCTGCCTGCAGGAAGGTGCACGATTGCGCGGCAGAGCTGGGTTCATGCTCTAGCACCGCTTCCCACGAAGGCCCCTAAGCATGCATGGGTGCTTCCCGTGGAGACCCCCAAGATCTCCCATGCAAGTGCGGGATCCCATGCAAATTCAGGCATGTGTCCATCCAGTACACATGAATTTTATTGCCCTTTCTCAAGGACTGTTGGAAGAGTCATTTCTTTTTTTGGCAGGAGCAAGTTTCGATGGGGAAATGTCAGGTTCCCCTTTCCAGCAAAACCCTGGCAGCTCGCCTCGGCTCAGAAAGGTGCCCCTGTTCTGCCAGGACAGCAGGTAGAGAGCGCACCCAGACTCCGGAAAACACGTCAGACCCCAAACGAGTGATAAGCAGGTCAGGCCCACAAAGCTACTCACTGAGCATCCTCACTGTGTACATGGCTCGCTCACATCTCAGCAGCTCTGTCTGCCAGTGATGAAGAGCTAGCGGGAGGTGTTTGTGCCACGATGCTCGGCACACAGCATTTCTGCCCTTGCCCAGGAAGCGGTTGGTGCCATCAGTAACTGGCGTGGTGGAGAGGTTCAGAGCAGGGAGTCAATGAGAAAGGTCCAGCAGGTGGTAGCCTCTGCCTGGCTCTGCTTCCAGCTCTGGCAGGGACCTGGGACTGTTCTGCAGGACCACGGCCGCAGCCCGTGTCTGCATGGGCAGCTCCTCCACCACTGGCATGCTGAAGAAATGGCACATGATTTGGAAACCAAGCAAAATATTTTGTGTTTACGAAACAACTCCAAAGAGTTTTAAAAAGGGACTAGCGGTGTTTACACACAAGCTGGACGGATGCTAAGCAAGGTGCATGCTCTGTTGTGTCAACTCCTGCACCTGCATAAGATTTAAAAAATTCCCACGAAAGGAGGGAGCCAAACAACGAAGTCTCATCCGCCCCATCTCGACGCTCTCACTAGAGCCACGCTGAACATTTTTGCTAACAGAGCTGCAGGATTGTGTGGAAAATCTGCTCTCCAAAGAGCCTCTGTTCACCTCTGAGGTTAAGGCTGGAGCTGCGAGGGGCCCGGTGCCGGGGCAGTCTGTGGGTGCAGAGCCCTGCTCCCGGGGCTGATCGAGTGCTCCCCGGGAAGGGGGGAGACCTTGGAGGGCGTCCAAGCCTCGCAGCTCCGCAGCCCGCTGCCGGCGCAGCGCGGGAGGGGGACAGCAGCCGCGCAGCTGACGCCGCCTCCTTCCCCTCTCGGGCAACGCAGAGACGTGGCCAAAGAAGAACGAAGTTCAAGCACATTTTCATGTGTTTTCCCAAACTACCAGAATCACCAAATGTGCTTTTCACTGTGTGTTTTGGTTGTCTGTGCTAGAAAGTTTCTGGACCGCTGCTTAGCAACACGGGTCCTCCTCTCTCTTGTACTGCTTGCAGAAGGTCCTGCCTGGACCGTGTTTGCTTGCAGGATGACACCAGGATTCAGTCCATAAAAGGTTATTGACCTGGGAAGAGAGAGTTTCTAGAATTTAAGGGCTGGGCAACTTCTTGGAAACTGCCTTATCAGCACGGCTACAAGCTGGAGCCTTAGCAGCCCTTCCCGAGCTGCACGCCTCTGGTTCCTGCTCCTGCAGTGTGGTATTCGTCTCTGTACACATACGCTTATTTTTGCAGTTTGTTACTTAAAACAGCTTTGGGCCAAGATTGCCACAAAACCTTGCAGCCAAGCTCGAGTGCTTTGCTGTTGCTGAAGTTAGGTGTCAGCCAAGTCCCGAAGCGAACCGGTGCAGGGAGCACAGAGGTCTGTGCATAGACACGGCGCAAAGGCTGGTGGCACGGACCTTGCCTGTCCTCCTTCGCTGGTGGAGAAGGGGACTGCTGGGGGCAGGGGGGGGTGTCAGGGGCTGCTGTCAGCAGAAGCAGAAGGTGGTAAAACAGGAACAGAGAGGCACTGACGCTGCGTGGTGAGGAGCGTCACCGGGGCACGCGCTGGTCTCCGAGAGCGGTGGAGGAGGACTGAGAGGGAACGGATGAGCACAGCACTCTGGGGAGTTAAGACAAAGCCTGACGATACATTAAAGTCTGCTGGAGGCGTGAGCCGGCGCTCACACAGGGCCAGACTCGCTCTGCAGCTTCAGAGCCAGGAGGGGCTGGTTCAGTTCACCCCGGGGAGGGTCTGCCCTGCCTCAAGCCTTCCTTGCCAGAGCAGATCTGTCAGCCCAGCCAGCGCTGCCGCCCCTCGTCCTCTCTGAGCTCCTCCACCAGCGCCTTGGCCCAGCCCGGGCTCTGGGGCGATGTCGCTAGCTGCTGCACGGCCGGGCAGTCTCCATCCCACCCACAGTGGGGGGGCTGGGGGAGGCATCTTGCTGGGAGAGCCGTAGACATCATGGGCTTTGCATCGGAGGCCCAGCCCTGGTCCCCGAGGGGTGCGGTGCAGATCTGGGTGAGGATGTTGGGCAGGAGCCGGCCAGCAAAGCCCTTCAGACCCGACGGCTCGCCGCTCGCTGGCTGCCCTCGCCAGGGCAGGCTGCTCAGCAAAGCGGGCGTCTGCCTTGGAAACAAATGTCCACAGAGCCATGGACGCACAGCACCAGCAACTTCACCTCCTGAACCGCTGCTATGATAATCCTGTTTGCTCGGTCTTAGTGGCTGAAATGAACCATAACCGAGAAAAACAGCAGGATTATCCTCCAGCACCTGTTCCCACTGAACAGATTGCCATAGCTGGCCGCGCTGGGTGACGTCCTCTAGGTATCACCATGAAAGCAGCCTGAGTGACATGGCAACCCACCAGAAGAAGACCTCCCTCCCCTTCTGCATGTCTCTTTCACAGGTATTTTCAGCACAGCAGCTGGAGGCTCCTCGCAGACGGACGCCGGTCCGTGTGGATACAAATCTCAGCGCTTGCACGTCTCCAGCACAGTGACGTGCTCTCCAAATAGCATCATCTCTTGTTTGGCTGTCTGACGGGGAGGAGGCATGAGAAATATGGGCTGCAAGCTGTGGGGCTCAGAAGGCAGCAGCTCGAAAGCACTTTAAAGCAAGTTGTTTTTCCTGCTTATCATTCCTTGCACTTTTGTTGTTCAAGCACAGGACCTGACCCACTCACCACACAACGTAAAAGGGCTCTGTTGTGCTGCATTTGCGTCCACAATACAATGGCAGCTGATGTAAGAGCTATTTTACTGCACAATGAAAATGTGTGATTGCAGAAAAAGAGATTTTCCTCAGAGTGGTTTACGCGGGTAAGCAGGAAAACCAGAGAAGGTCCAGAGAAATTTTGGAGGGACTCAGCTCATTAATGGATGGTTAGCCCAGGCAATGGGAATGCAACTCTCCTGTAGATGAAGGACTTCTCTTTAACCTCACCTTCCAGACATAAAATCTGTCCCACTGTGCCCTCTTGGCATCCTTTTGGGGTCACCTTGAATATCGAGGTTAGCTCAATTGCCATGAAGTTGCCACCAGGCTTTGCAGCAGTGCCCCAAGGGCTGGTTCTGCCACCGGTCTCAAAGCCTGAAAAGGAGCCTTTGGAAGAGAGGAGGGGTACTCCGGAGGGGAGCAGGTGGCCACCATCTTCACACCTGGGGGAACGATTTAAGTGGGGCAATCTGAGTGTAAAAGAAGTCCCATGTGCCGCTGGAAGCAGTGGTGCCACACAGGCCTGGGAGCTCAGGCTGTGACCAAGGACCTTTGCTCCCATTGTGCCAGCACCAGATCAAGCGTCCTGAACCCCTTCAAGGCAGGGGATCTCCCAATGGTGGGAACTTCTAGTGCCCCATGGAGCTGTAAGGAAGGCATTAAGTCCTCTAATGGTGCAGAGGGGTGCTGCGACTGCCCCAAGGCATCTGTGACTAACGCCTCTTTCCATCACTCTTCTCAAGAGCATCCTCCCATCCCTTAAGAAGAGGCCTTGGTGAACAAATTACTGCAGTCATGGATGTTTTTTCCTATAATGGAATGCAACATTGAACTAAACACTGGAACATGGAGACAAACAAAGTAAAAAATTCAAGGGAATAATCCTTAGCTTGTAATGATTTTTGCAAAACATCGCTGAAATTAGGTTTCACTGGAACAAAAATGTATTTATCATATCTGTCAACACTGCAAAATTATGTTTAAATTAAAACTTTATTTTAAACCCTGAAAATGACCCAGCAGTGATATGATATTTATAAATAGCTTATCATACACCACAGTATAAAAAAATACATTCATTCTCTTACTATTGAGTCAAATTCAGTGTTATTATGGGAATTAATTTTACCCTTCTGACTATCAAAACAGAGAAAAAAATTAAAACAAGAGGAAGAAGAGCAACAGCACCCCATGGGTCAGACTATCCCGTTGAAAGGGCCACAGGAAAATGGTCCCCACTGGAAAAGGCCACCCTGATGCAAAAGATTGACTAGACCTGGCCCACGACCCGCTGGCACCACGCAGCCACAACCTCAGAAACACACTGCTGCGGCCAGGAACA
>Ga0181612_168919_pt1 | contig 13979 bp, 4 predicted proteins | sample HoacroProtozoa21_FD_119630 | JGI IMG/M metagenome (GOLD analysis project Ga0181612, IMG submission 119630) | Hoatzin crop microbial communities from Cojedes, Venezuel. Combined Assembly of Gp0051906, Gp0051904, Gp0051908
CAGTGACTTTTCTCTAAAACACAGGTAGGATCTGAGCTATTAACCAGGCTGCATTCCTTGATAAAACCACTAGGTTTCCACTCCTCAAGACCCCGTTTTATGCTCTGTTTCAGAACAAGGAGTTGAGGATTTCCAGACAACTTAGACACACCATGGTGGAGATGGTTGACTGTATCCTGGGAACCCAATTGTAGCGAAAGCTTTGTTACTCCACCCATGCATATTTCTGGACCCTTCCGCAAAACGGAAGGAATTTTCCCCAGTTGATCAAAGGCTCTTTAGGTGTCCAAACTGTGTCTTCAATTCAGAGGAAGGCTGCCCATCCCATGGGGTGGCTCAAGGTGCAACATGAGGAATCAGGAAGGAAATTACTGCATTGGTGGTGGGAGGGAGCCCAACCCACACATCCTCCAGCAGAAGTTCAATTTTTCCAGGTTTCTTTCCCTGGAAAGCTCAATTCTGAGGCTGTTTGAAAAACAGTCTTGTTTGTGTTCATGTTCAGTTTAAACTGTTTTTTTACCAAATGCTGGAAATTTTCTACGTTGGACTAATGTCATCGTAGACAACATCTTGCTCTTTTGCTCAAATATTTTCTCCCATTGAGAAGATGGCAGAAATTATATCAGCAAAGAATAAAACCAAGCACTTCACTAATTAGTTAACTAAGTTCCATCCTCAATAATTAATATGCTATAGAAATCATTCAGTAGCAGGTTTGAAAGAAGAAAATACCTGTACGTTAATTTCTGCTTGTTTTATAAGATCAGATCTAACACTGAGACAGTCCTTGTGCTCAGTAAAACAATGACTGAATCTGTCCACACGTTAACAAATTGCACTTGAGTGAAAGTTAGAGGTGTGGGCTAATGCCAGCAAGGAGGAAACTGCATCTCCAGAATGTGATTCAAACCCTGTTACATAAAGGAGTTTCAAGGCGAGGAGCAACCTCTGAGATCTCAGCTGTGCTATCAGGGTCATGCTCCTTACCTTGGTCCTTCCATTTGGACTATGGAGAACTTGTCCTGCAGGTGTATATTAATAGCTCTGTTTTGTCTTAAATTCTGACCAGATCGAAGGAAAATATATAGGTTTGAAAGACTTAATTTCAAATGAATTTTAAAAAATATTTTTATTAAATTCTCCTAAGAATATTTGAGTACAAACCCAGTGTTTTCCAGTCTCTGCTCCATTGTGGACGGAGGGTGCTCACAATGCTGTAAGTACATTTGATGCAACATAACTCAGGAAGAGTATGAATCCAGAAATTGAAAATATTAAGGTAACAATTTACCCCAGGTTTTCTGCTTTGAGATGGCTGATCTCTTCCAGCAGATAACTGAAAGATTCTTTAAAGGAATGAAAGCCTCAGTGAAAGTAATTCAAGCTGCCTTGCCTTTTCTGTGGGACAGGAGCCTCACAAAGTGCTTAGCTCATCCTGAGTCAGGACTTAAGCCTGGAAGGAGGCAAAACCTGTGGGCTGTTAGAATGAGGCAAACTGGAAACAGCCTCTTGCTGTCAGATTTCACTCATTCGTGTTAACCAAAGGTTTCCCCAAAGGCTGCAGAACAAATTCCTTCTGCGCAGAAAGTGCTCAGGCTGCAAAGGAAAGTGCTAATCCAGAACTTCAAAGCCTGTGTGAGGAAATATAATGCTTCCTCCAGAGAGTTTTCAGGGGAGAGTGGTTGACCACAAGAAAAAAAAGGCTTCTGCAGCTGATCATAAGCCTGTGTGAGAGGGCTGTTGAGGAGACACCTAAGAATGACTGCCATTCCAGTTTATGAATCAGCAGGGAGGGAGCAGCCCAGGCCAGCTCTTGGGAGAAGCCTGGGCTGTCTACCGCCTCTCAGACCACGGGAACCCTGCAGGAAACCAAAGGAGAGACAGAGGAGTCTGGGGACTGTGGTAACTCAAGGCACTACAGACCATGGTGATGGCTGGATTGACATGAGTGCTGTGTAGACATAACAGCACCTGCTGTGAGCAGAGACCTGAGCTCTACTCCAACAGTGCTATGTCATGTAAAGGTAAGGCACTTTGATTTTCATCTACTTCTTGGTATTTAGACAGAAAGCTCTTATGGGCATGAGTTTTCCTGATCCATTTCTGTATAATGTCTACTTCAGTGAATCTGAATGTCCTCAGGATATTCCCACATGAGTGGGAAGCCTATGGATCCAAACCTGGAGCTCATGTCATTAAGATAACTTCAGGGTTCATTCATAGCTCAAATAGCTTCAGAGGGATTTCCTCTAAGCACTACCACCCTCCCTAGCACAGACAGCTCAGGACTAAGAATTCAAATGTAACTTCAGTTCCTTTAAATGAAAAAATTTTAACTCATGTAGATAGGTTCACTCAATTTTGGAGCTTTTCTGAACTGAGATTTTTCTTGGGTAGCTAGTACCACATCACAGTGCTATTGTGTTCGAAAGCACTGAACAATATGTACCACCAGCACAAAATCATAATAAAAAATGTAAGGATGAGGCTTTGAGGAATAACCTATCTCACCATTTTTCTCTCCTTCCAGAATAGGATCAACCCTACCTACAATGTGCTGGACATGTGTTTTTTAACCTGCTAAAACCTGGTCACAGAGGTTTTGCAACAAAATTTGACATGTCTACGCTGGACAGATGCATCCAGCCCTTGGCTGTTTGAGAAGATTTGGAACATTTTCTTAGGAATGTAAAGGTCCTGACGAAGATTCCTTCATGGAAGGCTTTTCGAGTTGAACTTCTGAGCACTGTGGAAGTAAAAGATTTCCCTCAAGAACAGATATTTCCTGCCTTTCAGGGATCTCAGTAATTTTCTGTGTAAGTCATCCCTGCTCAGACTCTTCCTCTACCTAATTCAGATGAATTACTTGAAACTGAATCTCTTGTGACTTAGGTGAATATTTTATCTGCCAACCTGTTGCTTCATTTTTGTCAATTCTCTCGTGTTATTTTGTACTATTTATTCTGTTTTAGTTTTCCTAAATAGACTCTTGGCTTAAACTTAGTATAGACTGAATATCAAAGGAAAGTCTTTCTCTTTCCTAAATAATGTACATAGTTTTGATTCAACACAAACAAGGATGACAGCATGTGGCTTTTGGAACATGAGTCACAACACCTCCAAAAAGATTTGTGATGTCCCCTTTGAGATTACACAGGTTGGTCATGTGTTGGCTTGAAATGTGGGCTAAATCTGTTTCAGCTCAATTGAAATCAACTTTCCAAATGTATTTACTCAGAGTGAGATCCATGAAGTGCAAACACCCCAGGCCTAATGGTGCATGGAAAACAGAAAACACAACTCCTACTCATTTTCAGTGATAAATGATCACCTCTGAATCCTAATGGCCATGGCAGTCTATCAACGTGTTCAGCTCCTACCCAGCCCCAGATGAATGGTGGTGGTGGGTGAGTGTGGAGCCCAAATTATATTGTTGATCTTGGCAGGGCCTGGATAATTTAACAAGCCTGATTAGATACTAAATAAATATTGGCCTTGCAATATGCTCACCAGTGTTTAACTTGGAAAAAAGAGGCCACAAATACTGTTGCAATGGGTGATCTGGCAACAGGCACAAACACTTTAAAAGATCCATTCAGACAGTGACAAAAGTGTTTGAGAAAGAAATTTTGCTGGAATCATGTTTGGCTCTAATGAAAACCCTCTGCTCTGCAGTAACTGAAGAAAATCAGCTAGCTCTTCCCCTCCTTACTTCAATTTGCATGTTACTGTAGCTTGAAGGTAGACTGGTTTTGTGAAAAAAATGAAGTCCCCCAAGAGACCCTGGATGACAGGTTAACAGCTATGGACAATAGCTATGGACAGTTTTCAAAATGATGTAGAGAATTTCATGATCCCACTTACATTGCAGAGTGTGCTGGAACAGGGAAGTGCAAAAAATAAGACATCGTCAGAAGTGAGACTTAAGAGACTTGTCACCTGCAGTCCCTTTGTGTGAGTCTCAGCATCTTGCAGGTGAGCTCACTTCTTTTAATGCCATATTCATTGTCTTTGGTAAGGTTTTCAGTGCTGAAGAGAAGACTCATCACATCTACCTCTATGCGTACAGCCATTTAGTATCATTTGAGGTGCCTGTAAATTATCTCAGATGCGGGAGTTGTAGATAGGATAGAAGATGTAAGGGAAATCCAACGCTTTTTGGATCAGTAAGTAGAAGAAAGGTGTGTTAAGGTATTAAAGATACTTTAAAGCATTTAAACTGTCCTGTCTTTAGCCAACTGAATCCTGCTCTGCGTGAGTCTGCTTGAGCTGGGTGTTTATTACAGTCTACAAACATTCAGCCAATATTGAAACAAAGCCTAAGAGTTCTTTGTAAGAACCACATTTGGGTAAACTCAGGACCAGCTGGAGAAAGTCTGGGGAGAAATTACTGGAAAGATCAGAAGTTAAGAAAAAATGATGAGGTCAGAGCAAAGGAGACAGGGCTTTTAGTCTAGAGATTCTGAGGGAATAGCAAAAGATTTTGCACAGAAGAAGTAAATAATCAGCTTTCCAGATCCACAGGTAGATCAGATATGAAGTCTTGATTATCAAATTCAGACAGCATAAGCGGGCTTAGAAACAATAATAATTTTGTTATTAATCACAATATATAATACAATGCCCCCACAGCACCCACGGAACAGTAAAAGTAAGAAAGGTCTGTAACTGACTACCTAGAGAGAAGAAGGTAGTGTCTTCTTGTCTGCATATTTAGAAGCTAGCTGGACAGTCAAGGAAAGTATAGTTGGAAGTGAATCTGCCTTTAGTCTATTAAGCACTCCTTCAGCTCTGTTAATATCTATTCTCTGTCCCCTGGCAGATAGCATGGGACTGCTGTTACCAAGCAATTCAGCATTGCTCAGCTGTATCAACGGAGCTGTGCTAATATACTTCCACCATTGGTTTGTCCTCAGGATTTTCCGTATAATGACAGCCAAGCCGAGACAGCTAGTGTGCGTTTTTTATTTAAATATAGATGCTTTCGCTTACAAGTTTTTTTCTCCTTACTCAATGAAGAGGTGACGTCTATCTTCCCATTCTCTCAAAGGCCCACAAAAAGTGAGTAAACCAGGTCTTCCAGTGGCGTCAACCGCTGTGGCCATCCTGCCTTACAGAAAAAAGTTCAGACTTCTCTCAGAAGAAGTACTTGCTCACCAAGACTTTAACACGATGAAGACTTCAGCACAATGAAGACTTCTATTGAAATCAGCTTTTCCCTAGTCTAGGTTTTGAACACATTGCAATGATTTTTTGCCGTTTCTTTTAGCCATCCCCCATGCCAGTATAAATCACAATGAATTTGAGTGGAACTGCGTCCAGTTACACCAGCAGAACTTTTAGCACACCACCCTGCCCAATCAACTTTAATTCCAGCTGTCCACAAGGGGAAAGTCAATCAACAAACCTGTGCATCAAAGTACTTGTTTCAAACCTCCCCCAAATTTATGTTCCCACAGGGATATGCAACATAGCACATTATCCCTGCTCCCAGCAGTGAGCAGACCAGACCCACAGCACCCTGGGTGCTTGTCAGCATTTAATCCCGCCAAAATAAAATCTCACGCTCGTTAATTAGGTGCTGCTCCAGGTGTTTGGTAGCCATTTGCTTAGGCTAGCCCCTCCAAGATCAAGAAAATAAGGGGGAGGCTCCTTCCCTCCCTCATCTCATCTCCAAGATCCTCTAGTTTATTTGCTCTAGTCCACAAGGAGCGACCGAGTATGAGCTGAAGAGATGTGTGTGCTTCCACTCCCTGTGGCACCGTAAATTATATAGGGTAAAGCATTACCTAATTCATTTAATTTGTCATGTTTTGCTCCCCTCAGAGGAAAACTCAATAATTTTAAAAGTAAATGTTTGGGGCTGTGATGGTGGAGGTTTTATGTTAAACTGGGAAAAAACTAAGTGGGATTGGAGGGAGAGCTGGCCATCAGGTGGGTCTCAGAAACTTGATGTTCAGTAGATTCTTTCTTACCCTGGAGAAGACCTACATGGATGTTGTAGCTGACAGTGCCACATTTATGCCAAATAGGGTCACACATAATGTTAATGTTCATATCTCCACTGACTAATTCTTGCAAGTAATTGTATCTACAATTGTATGTCTATGTCCACATTCTTTAGCACATAGGTTTCTTTATTCATCCAATAAAATGTATTATTTTGTCTATTCAGCTTCTTAAGAGACCAAGCTGATAAAGTAGCTGAGATAGTGCCTTTCATATAATGTAGTTATGTTGACTTCCTGGTTTTGCAAATGAGGAACTTCTTTTGTAGTCCCCACTTCCTTTGTTTTCACTATATTCATATGTATATTTTTGCAGTCAAATGTGTGTACACATATAGAGTTTTATGACTGAAAGTCTACTTCAAGAATGAGTTAAAATGCCCTACCAGTACTTCCCACTTAAACTGAGATAGACAGAGCCTCATTTAAGACACCTTCCCCTCTGTCTTGTGCAAATAGGAGTGGTAGATATTGTAGAAATTTTGGTGGACATTTCCTTCTGTAACCCAGCAGCTATCATGTGGTGCAAAGCCCCCATCCAAAGTTGCTGCTGGTTGCAGCTACGTAAGCAACTACATGCGTTCATGTTGAAGGGACTCACACCTTTACTTCTGAAGTCTAGCTCAGCATCACACTGGTGGTCCTCATGCTGAACTACGCTTTACCCCATGCAAAAATTTTAACCCTTGGCTAGGTATAAAATATTTCTTTCTTCAAACATAATGGTCTTGGCCTTCTGCTGAAGTAATTTTGTGTAAATTAACTTCTGTGGAGTTATACCAAATCACACTATCTTCTGAAATGTTTCCTACTGTTTCAAAATAATGACATCTTAATTCGCACTCAGAGATATCATGGAGAACTCCAGACGTAAGTGTTGCCATCTTGGTGAAGGATGTAGAAATGCTGAAAACTGCAGCTTTGCTTTGGAGGCAGGGACTGAACACTTCAGATGATTTTGCAGTTCTCATTTTCCCATATTTTCAACCATTTTTTTATTAAAGAAACAAAATACAGGTAATGTCATACTTGTCATAAACATAAGAAATCATGTTGGAAGATGGTGGGTGTAAAAGCAAGTATTGTGGTTGAAGATAGTGTGGTTAAAAGCAATATTTCAGTGAAAGAAAGGAATCTATAGCAAGATTCTGTATGTCAGGGGACCATGAGCAACAAATGCCTCTGCATTTCATCACTCGTCCAGCATAGGATACGTTTAAAAATAGATCTCAGTACAGGTGTGTATATGGTCTAGCCCTCTTTATGCTTTCTACCGTCAAAGACAACCTAATCCGTTCAAGCGAAGGAGTCCAGGCATTGTCTAGGAAGTTGTTGGTGAGTGATACTAAGCCTCTGGAAAGATGGGAAGCAGTTTGCCTCATTATAAGAGAGGAATTAAAAATAGGACTTGTAATCCTCTTAAGAGAAGGCCAATACATAATGGTTCACTCCTGTTATGGGGGACATGATTGCTATTTTGGGCTTCAAACTAAGCAGTTGGAGGCTCTGTCTCATGAGTTGTAAATCTTGCCCTCCAAAAGGCCAGTACAGAGGAGAAACCATAATAAATAATTTTTACCACCTCACAACCTCCTCATCTGCAAAAACCTTTTCTCTAGCTTCCAAGCCTCACGGATCATTTTAGTTCATCACACCATGGTAATGCCTATGGTTTCATGATCACATAAAGCCTTCCTCTCCAAAGATCTGCTTTGTAGCCCTTCAGAACCTGTCACACAGCTGACAGGCTTTCTGCAAAACTCTCAAAACCAGAAGCTCATACACAGACCCTAAATTTCCCAGCATCTAGCTGTGGGCAGACTCCTCTCCCCAGCAGCTTCTCAGCTGCACACAACCTCACTTGTGCCTGACCCATCTTTCTGGGATGCCTGGGGGAAAAGCTGTTAAAAAGAAAGGCCCAGAGAGTGTGATGGTTTTTCATCTGTGCATAATTCACAAGCCTGCTCCCATGGAGTCTGCTACAGCAAAAAATGAACTTTTCCTACTGACAATGAAAATCCTACAGGAGTCTTAAAACCAGTTACAAGACACCAGGATTTCCTGGCACGCTTCTGCACATGATGGCAGCTCTGCATTGAGACAGAAAGAACCATCCTACTGGAGATAATGCAGTGGATGGAGCTGGAGTAACTCAAGAGACTGTATTCCTCATTTGCCATGAAACTCCCTGCAGGAGGCCACAGTAATTTACAATTATGGGGACAAACAACTAGAAAAGGACTTACCTGATTTTAGAGAACTTCCAGTCAGATAGACACAAGGTGGGTGGCAAGGTCCACGGAAGGGAAGATTTTTTTGTTTTGTATTTGTTTGCTACAGGTGAAAGTAGAACCCATGTCCACTGTTCAATGGGATGGTCTCTCAGGATGCTTCACAGCACAGCCTTATCATTGCCAATACCAGCCACATTGCCCTTCCTAATGCCACAGAGTCAGGGTAAGACCTTTACAACAGAAAAAGGAAAATACATGCCTTGGGAAAAGAGCAGGAAGGAGAGTCTCCAGGACTCCTGTTCCAGGAAATACCTGAAAAAGAAGTGTCCTGAAGGTCCTGTGGGCTTTTCCTTTGCCCACTGGGTAACCTCTGTTAGACAAACTGGACACAGAATGTCCTAAATAAAAATAAACACGAGGGATTAGGATGATAATGAGGCAAAAAGTTCTTCCCTGGGAGGTTTTAAGCAGCAATAGAGGGTGAATGGTGGAATGAGAATTTAGCTCATGGCAAAGGGGTGTGGCAGCAGAGCATGGTTCCATCTATGAAGATGAATCTGCTGATGTTCTCAGGCAGAGGAGAACTGTTCTGAGATGCCCCAGAAGAGGGCAATCATGTACACAAAATCTAGCACAAGGGAGCAGCTCACTTCCGCTTGAGGTGTTGAAGTACCTAAGAGTTTCCAAGACAGTCAGTTGAAATCTCCCTTTGTCTCTGAAGGGTCAGAGTGTTTGAGCAAGTCCATCACCGGTGTTGGTGGTGGTCACTTCTGAAGTGTCTGTCTTGCCTAAAGGAGTTGATATTTAAACCCTGTTCTGGAGGGGACTGCAAGTACCAGTACTAGCCAAATACTTAGGAAGAAGCCTCGTTCCTGGAAAAAACAAGTATCTTGATGCAGGACAGTTGCCACACTAGTGGTTTCAAAATTCCCTAAGGTTATGTCTACACTAATGCATAGCATGGGCCAGAAGTGGCCAGCTGTTCTGCTTTGTTCAAGAAGTTTTCTGGGCTCACCGGTGTAATGTAACCAAAATCACAAGCCTGACTATTGGAAGATGAAGGTTAATGGTCTGACTTGCCTCTATGTCTTCCCGGGACATAGGGTTTAGTGTGTCAGCAGCCAGAAATCAGAAAGAAGGAAGTATGGAATGGCTGGCAAAGGTTTTGCTTCCTCAATACCTGTATCCTTAAGGAGGACAAGATAGAATAGGGTTGGTCTCTTTACCTGGTAACTCTGCAGAGCTACCAGAGTTGCCGGGGGCGTGTTTGTGTGTGCATGTGTGTGTCTGCAGTGCAGACAGCTGTTACGTACTGTCCTAATTTCAATCTAAATATCCAGGTGGATGTGTCTTTACATCTCTCATAAGTCTTTCCGATGAAGAACGTATCTTAAAAATTGGACTCCAAGGAACAGAAAGTGTTTTCTGAGAGACCTCAGATATTTTGTTGCTAAGGTGATGGGTATTTTGTGCATGTTCAAGGAATCTTCCCCAGTATCACAGTGCAAGACTCACCAGGCAGCATCTGTCTCATTATCAAATTACTCCCCTTCTCAAGCAGCAGAACTGTTGCTCTGGAGCATGTGTACTAGGGAGAAAGAGAGTTCATTTACATACTGTGTTTTTCCTGCACTTCTTGCTCCAGTCTGTACTCCCTGGGGTCAAATCTTCTTGATTTGACACCTAGCAGTTAGGTAATGTTTCATGATATAACCAAATCCCTGTTGGAGAAGAATGTTTAAACCCCCATTTCAGGGAGCGTGGGGTTGTTGCACAGATCTTCAAATTTCTGCTTCATTGTAGGAATTGTGTACTATGAGGCCATAGAGGCCACTGGTTAGCATCCTCTCTGGAGAGATGAATTCATGGTCTCACCACAGTGTATCTTTTGAGACTGGGTGCTTACACCAGTCATACCTCCGTCTAGCAGCTGGCAGTTTTGGTTATGCACACAGTTTTGTGTTGAAAGAAATGGACCATATGATTGAGAAAGGCATTCCTGACTATTGTGAATGACATTTTACTGCAGTTGCAACCAGCCCTCTGAGCAGCTCTCCTTTTGTGGACGGCACCGGGTTCAAGCGGTTGAATGAATGCAACAGCCCACCACGTGTGAGGCTGAGAAGGACCTCCCATGGTGTTAATGGTGTCTCAGTGGTGGATTTAGGTACCTAAAAACCAGCAGGGCCATTGGCTGTACGAGCTAAAACTCAAGCATTCTTCAGGACTGCATTCATCGGGACTGTAACCAACTATTCTGGCTTTGGAGCTGGATCTTGGGGGTCATCAGTTCTGGTCAGAGTCACACACAGTGTCAGAAGTATTATTTTTTCCCCATTTAGGCAAGTTGCCCACACTGTGCCCTCATTTATCCCGTAATAACTTCACAACATTAGCAAGTGTCTCCATGGGGATCTGAGGACATTTAGCACCTCTCAGGGGGGACTGAGATTTTGCCAGGCCTGGCCCTAAATCTTTATTTTTCTACCAGAAACCCTTTTTGCAAACAGTTTGCAGAAGCTGTCAATGACCCTGATGGGTTGAAGGTTGTTAGCAATTTGGTTTAACAGTTCCTTGTGGTTATTCTTTTCCCTCTGCTGCTTAATTGAAGTGGAAAACAGAAACTCCTGTCAGCGAGTGTGCATCTGCTTCTGAAATCTGCCACAATATCACATGGCATTTGTCATGTCTTGCAGACCAGCAGATCCCTGAAGCCTTTCCCAGAAGCGCTTTTTGGTGACAGATGGTACAGGTGCTTCTGCAAGTCACCTCCTTATGAACATCTACAGGACACTGTGGTAGCAATTAGGAAATAAAAGGTGGGAAGAAAGAACTTCTGAGGTCACAGCAGGCTTTCCAAGGGTGTTTTTTTCTCGGGCTCAAAACAGATAATTTCTATAAACTCTGCAAAACAACTAACGTGAGGTCTTGTGACTATTGGATAGCTCTCAGGAGATGTCTGTCACTGCCATGAACCTGCTGAATGGTCTTCAGCGGCTCATTTTCCATCCCTGGGCCTCCATTTGACCATCTATGAATTAAGGGTAACGGTAACAATTTTCTTTCCAGTGTTTTGAGAAATATTTACAATACAGTTCAAGATACAAGGTCATTGGCAACTGCTGTGATTCTCTCCCCTCTCCAAACGCATAACTGCATGCTTTTCATTTAATGTGCTTGCACCAAATTGTGGAAACAATATGGCAGAGGGGAAAGAGGGGGTAAAAAAAAAGAAAATGAAAGAGAGAGCTCCAAGAGATGATATTTGGAGTTGCCCAGCTGTGTTTCTAATGTTGTGTCATAGATGCTGGTCGGGTTCCAGAGGCAGAAGTTCTTTCCAACCCTATCTGGAAGGGAAAAAAGCCACTGTCAATAAACACATTTGGGGTACTTTTCTCTTAGTGAATTTGGAGAGAACCTCTGATTTATTTTATAAAGGAAGTTTTGAAGCAAGCCAGCTACAGGCTGCAGCTGGGGTCATATGTGTGCACGCCAGATCTCTAAAGCAAAAGCTTTCTCCAGGAGCTTTGTGTAAGCTGGAAGACCTATTCCATACATGCTGTGTAGACCCAGCTATTATATTCTCTGAGTTAGGAGAGCACAACATGGATCAAATGATGGGTGAGAGGTTATGTGCTAAAGGAATGGCCGTGCTCTGAGGTTGCAGAGATGAGTCATGCCAACCATGAAGATAACTTCTCTCTGAGGGCAACTGTGGTCTGTGTCCATTTTTGTGAACATGATTTCCAAGTGCTGTGGGTGACATCCTGCGGAGTGAGAGAACATGAAACATGGTACAAGGACATGAAATGCAACTCGACTGAGGGATCTCAAACTGGGGAGCTGATGTGGGTTAGGTTTACACAGGATGACTCTCTTGCCAATATCAGATTTGGATTATTCCAGTTCAGAAGTTCAGGCCAACTTAAGGGTGTTCCAATTTATGGACTGTCACTGTGATCTAGAGGAGACTCGTCCAAGTGAAACCTTTGTAAAGCAGTGTCATCAGAGCCTTCCTTGGCATTGACTTTATTTTGGGGTTGATTTTTGGCTGTGCTAAAGCCAATGAGGGGTTTTACTATTGGCTGAAGAGTGGTTAGGCCATAGGATCTCTCTTCCTTGAGAAAGTTTCCAAGCTTGAACACAAACTAGAACTATAATGCAAAGGAGCTGCTTTTTTCTATAATTGCCTTAATTGCTGACGTTCTATTTTTCTTCAGTCAATCAACTCCTACCTTAATTACACTTTAGAGAGCCTATGGACACCAGTATTTTCAGGGCTGATTCCCAGAAGCATTTACAAACCTGCCTTGTTTTTAAATGGACGGAATTGTGTTGCCTGTTAAAATAAATGCAGTTGCCAAATCTCTTTCTTCAACAACCTTACCTTACACCTTGCCATGACATTGTAATAATGTCTGTAAAAACAACCTAAACGCCAGTTTCTACCTACAGCCACTTCTCAGTCCTCAAATGAATGGCAAGAAGGGAGTGGGGCCAGTGAGAAATAATAAGCCCGCACTCTGAGATAGCATCACAGGGCTCTGACCATTTGGCATTCCTCACAAAGACTGGTGAAACTAGGAGAACTACTTGCATTGGAGAAAATGCTGGGGGAAAAGAAGCTTAGAGGAACTGATGGAAACACTCCATGCAGATTATTAAGGGGAGGGAGGAAGCCCTGTGCTTTGTTGCTGCTGTGAGGTCTGGGGTTCTGGGGTGGATGGGCTGCTTGGCACCTGATGGATCCCCTGAGTGATGTGCTCTGCCTAGAAGTTGGATGTATTTGGTCTGGAAGACATGGTTAAAAGTTTCTCAGCTACCCAGGCAACACTGAGGTTTGACGTGCTGGAATGAGGAGAGGGGAGCAGGCAGGTCCTGATGTGGGAAAGGAGAGTTTGAAAATGGAGGTTGGGCAGAGCTGGCAGGAAAGACCAAGCGTCTCAGCCTTTCTACTCCTGCTGAGAGAGGGCCCTGGACAGTCATGCCCACAATCTCCAGCTACTCCATTCATGGCAGCAGCAGCCCGGCTTCTTCTGAGGGCTCACATGTGGGCAAAAGAGGCAGTGGAGCACAGCTGTTTTGGTGTTTCCCTGCTGTCCTCTGCCACTTAACAACAACCTCGCTCTAAATGCCAGGAAAGCATAGATACTAAACGACATATAAGCTTCTCTTGTACTTTTATATAGGGCCAGCCAGAAATCAAACTAGAGTACTATTACTCCAAACATAAATGAGCAAGTTGTGCAAAGAGACAGAGGAACCAACCCTTGAACTGGTGTTACAAACTCATTTTCGCAGACTCTTGTGGCCGTTGCTTTCCAGATAAGAATCATAGAGTGCTTTGGATTGCAAGAGAATTTAAAGATCATCTAGTCCAATCCCTCTGCAATGAGCACGGACATCTTCAACTGGATCAGGTTGCTCAGAGCCCCACCCAACCTGACTTTAAATGCTTCCAGGGATGAGGCATCTACCACCTCTCTGGGTAACCTGGGCCAGTGTTTCACCACCCTTATTGCAAAAAATTTCTTCTTTATATCCAGCCTAAATCTACCCTCATTTAGTTCAAAACCATTACTCTTTGTCCTATCGCAATAGGCCTTCCTAAAATGTTTGTCCCCATCTTTCCTACAGGCCCCCTGTAAGCACTGAAAGGCAGCAATAAGCTCTCCCCAGAGCCTTCCCTTCTCCACGCTGAACAGTCCCAACTCTCTCGGCCTTTCCTCATAGCAGA
>Ga0181612_173973_pt1 | contig 13977 bp, 2 predicted proteins | sample HoacroProtozoa21_FD_119630 | JGI IMG/M metagenome (GOLD analysis project Ga0181612, IMG submission 119630) | Hoatzin crop microbial communities from Cojedes, Venezuel. Combined Assembly of Gp0051906, Gp0051904, Gp0051908
GGTGCTGCACAACAGCTGCTGGCGGGACACGAGTGCCCCAGCACCGAACTCCAGGAAATTCAGTATCGGTTTTGTATATTTTGCATTATTTGCCTGATTATTAATATTTTTAATATTATTAGTGCTATTAGTGAAACTTCTTATATTCAATTTTTAAGTCTCTCTCCCTTTTCCTCCTTCTCCTTTCCTCTGATGGGAGGGTGGGGGTTAATGGAGAGCATCTATCACTCAGTTTATTGATGCCCTGCTTTAAACAGTGACACTTATCAATATATAATCATGTAAAAAAATATCTGCAATATTACTTAAACAATGGCATATATAAAGTCTACAGTGGCAGTATCTACATCACCATAATTTTTGCACTTTCCTGTTCATCTTGAACAAGATTCAAGGTATGGCTCAGAACTGAGACTTTGAATTACCTGTAAAAGATATCTGCTTTCACTAGTCCAGTGAATTAATATAATATGACTTCATTCGTGGGAATCAATCACTTCATTAAGAAAGACTTAAGACATCTGGTCCTGTAATCATCTCATTGTAGAAGTGACAGTTCAGCTTTATCTCTTTTCTTACTTGTAGTCTTGAAAGTGCTAGAGACTGTGACATGGGTCATAATTTTCTTAGATAACATGGATAATCTCTGATGTGCTAACTCTGTCTAACTCTTCTTGATTTGTTGACATTTGCTCTACATACCTGACTAAATTAAGTGATCTTTTCCCAGAAGGAGAATTTGGGTATGCCTATGTACTCCAGTAAATAGACTGTAGGTGAAAAAAAAATTTAAAAAATCCCCCAAAATCACAGATGCTTAGAACGGTTGAAGTGGGAAAAGACCTCTGGAGATAATCTAGTCCCAACATTCCCTGATTAAGTAGGATAAAGCTAGTTAAGGTTACCCAAGACCTGTCTAGTTGGGTTTTGAATATCTCCAAGGACAGACACTCCACAACTTCTCCAGGCAACCTGCTTCAGTGTTTGATTGTGCTAAAAACATGTCCTTAAGCAAATGAATCTCAAAGAATAGTTAATTTATCTATCTTTGTACTACCAATTCTGTTTCCCCTTACAGCAGTATGCAACTATGTCTGCCCTAAAACTTGACTTTGAAATAAAATTTCTTCACTGTCCAATAAGACTATTCTATAAACTGTCCTGAACAAAATGGAGGACCAAGTTGTTTTGGTCCTGCTCAGAGTCCTGAAGCCACAGCCAGCTACTTACAAGATGAATGATATTTGATGTCTCATATCAAGTTCAATAAAGTGATTATGAAGTTCTGAGGTGTCTTCTGTTCTGCCCTTAAAGAACTGAATGTAACTTTCAGACATGCCCTCATTCTGATAAGAACTTGAGGACTTCAGGTAAATCTATGTAACTTTTGATGAGTTCATATCATTTTTTCACGTCTTTTTTTTCCTTCTCAGGAGCTCCTGAGGGTAACTGCAGTGTAAACTGTACTGATTATAGCTTCAGTAGTCCATCTTGGTCCACCCCTGAGCTGATGCTTGATAATTCAAATTCCTTTTGCCTCTCTTTTTTGTTGAAGATATGTTTGTTATTTTAAAGTCTTAAAAAAATCAAAGTACTATTTTCAGTCTGTGAATGACAGATTTTTCACAGGGATTTGTCTTTGAACTTCCTTCATGCATTCCTGAAACCAGTTTTTCTCAGACTAATGTTTCCAAATTGCCCCTTGTCTCATTCCTACAACGTTCTTCTCTTTTGCTGATGTGCTAGGTGCACAAATTGGACTTTTTAGTTTTGTTTTTCAGAACTTCAAGTATAAGAATCATCTCCTCTAGCTGTTGAAGTCTACATCAGGAGGAAGTAAACTGTACCCTAGAAGTACTCCATTCATAATAACCCTAGCTTTTGGAATATCAAAACCAAGATAAGTAAATTGACCACAGTATTTTTGACATAACACCAGAGTAAGAATGAAAAGAGTGATTCCTCAGGTTTGTTCTACAAATTTCTGTTTCAGGAACTTGCAGTGGGTTTGTGTAGGTTTTACCTGAGACCCTCAGTTGAAAATCTTTTTTAAGAATTTAAATGACATCTACATATTCCTGATGCACAGTAGGGAACTGCATCCTTTATGAGTTTGTTTGGTGGTACAGGAAATTTTTCAAACTTCTCCAGTGTAATTTTCTTCACTTCATGGTATTTCTTTCTCCCCTTTCTGTTCTGTTCAGGCATAGAAAAAGATGGAATACCAGGTCCCAGATTAGTCTCACCACCCGAGACAAGATGATCTTTACAATGACCTGAAATTTATGCAATGGAACTAGAAATGTAACAGTGCCAATTTGCCAAGATCGAAATGTGAAATTAAAACAAGGGACCGTCCATGAATGTTGGTGTTATTCCAATATTCTCTTTCTAGTCGTGTACTACTAGATATATAATATAAAATTAGGAAAAAATAGATTTATGATATCAATTGTATTTTACAGTGAATTTATCAAGTAGAAACCGCACAGAAGTGCCATCGGCTATGAAAGCTGAGAAGAAGTCTAAATAACAAGTCTAAAGTTCTAGAGTTTGGATCAAATGGACCATTAGTATAAAGGAGAAGACCATCTAGAAAAGAAACGGGAAAATATCTTTATAGAACTCCATGAGTTAATTTGGAAGTAAAGAGCTAGTAGTCTGCCAAGATCTGTTTCTTGAAGGGGAAGCAGCAAAGAGATTTTGGCATTTTTGTCAGAGTAAAAATATTTTGTTATATTTCCTAGTCCAGCAATTTTCTTCACATGAACCCTGTGAGACATAGATGTAAATATGAATATAAATTGAAGCCATTCGCGGCAAAAAATATCTCAAAGTTTTCAATGAATTTACAGGGACTTTTATGTTTACATTTAAAAGTATGTCTATGTGCTGAGCTGGACTAGGTAAGGATAGTAATCCTTGTAAAATGCATGATAAAACATAAAAGATCTTTCTCTGCATTACCTATTGAACTATATTTTACATGAACCTTTTCCAACACTGCATTCTGGACCTGTGTTGCAGAAAGTAACGAGGAGGAACTAAACTGACAAACTTTCCTAACCAGATGCACCTCACAGTCCAATTATCTACTTACTCGTTTTACGGATGAAACTTGTCTTTGGTGTTTCAGAGCATTGAAGCTGAAAATTAGCATTTTGATTTTTTTTTTTTTTTAATTTTCATTAAATTAGCACGCATACAAAGGCGGCAATCAGTAGCCCTGGGCATCCTGAGAGATACTGCAATGGACGTCAAAAAGAAGGGAACAAACATCAAACAAGATAGTACAACTGCCATACAACAGACCAACAAATACTTATAAAAATAAATGTCTCTAAATAGTGATGCCCTTAGTAAGTACAATAACCAACAGACTAACTTTATGATATATCTGGAATGTCAGCAGACCTGTGTTGTTTGAAATCAAGTAGGCTACCTGTTTTCAAAGCTGAAGGACTCACTCTGAAAGTACTTTAAACAGTCGGGTTCTTTTAACCCAAGTATATTGCATTTAGACTGCATTTTTTAACTTCATCTATTTAAATAATATAATCAGGCTATTTTTCAAGGAAGGATGTCCTATGTAATTTGAAACTTCACAGCTAAAACCGTGTTGCCAATAATTGTATTTGAAAAGAATTAATCTTTTTTTGGTTTTAGATATTTAGGGATAGACTTCAAAATCTAATCTCCTATTTGTACAGAAAGAAACAGGCACTTCAGAAGGCATTGCTCTCATATATTGTAATGTCTGAGGATGGGGTTCGTTTCTGACCTCAAGCATCTAGCAAAAGTTTCGCTGTTGGATAAGTTTTGCAGTCAACAGGGAGGGAGCAGAGGATTATTCATCTTTAACAAACTACAAATTTATTTTAGAATAAGATAAATTTCCCTCAGATACTGCCTTTTTCATTCCATAGAACATGAAGCATCTATGTTCTGCATTATTGAACTGTTTCTCCATGCAAGAAAAAACAACTAATGTTCAGGTGACAGAAGCATGCTTAACTTCATTGATCAAACAGAAGCATCAGAGATTGTTCGAGACAGACTTCAAAAAGGTTTCTCATTCTATTGAAAAAAACCTGTTGTTTGAGTGCAAAAACATTTTTGCAGAATTTTTCTTGCTGTTATACACTAAAATACAGTTATTATACTGCCTGCTAAGCAGTCCAGACATTGTTTAGTTTGCAAGGAAATTCTTAAGGAGGTCAAATGCAGGAAGAGGTAGAGAACTGTCCACTGCATTTTTTTTTTTCATTCTTTTCAAGAGCACATCAAATTACTTATTTCAAATCTATATGCTTCTGCAGTTGGTATCTGTACTGTATCAGTGGAAAAAAAAAAAGGAAAGCAGACACAAGACCCCTCACAAGGGTAAGTTCTGAAAAGAAATCTGGAAAACCCCAAACTTCTCATTTGGATTAAAGATCTGCACTTTCAACCAGTTTTTTTGCATGCTTGCTTCCTGTAAGACCAATGGGGGAAATAGGATAGGAAACAAACCTAAACTTCAGATCCATAAAGGATCCAGAAAAGAAGCCTGTTCACATCAAGGAAGTAGCACTTCTCACCCTTACTTGATTTAAAGTAAGAAAAATGTATGTAAACATTGAATTAAGGAAGGCATTTTTAATAAACTTGAATATGTTGAAGCTTGTGAATTAAATATAATCATTGATTAAAAGTATAAAATAGGACATAAAAATAATTAACCAGAGAATATATATTCATGCTTAATATTTTTTCGTTCACAACATGAGGTTTTCTTTTAATAAAATATATTTGCTAGGATTTTCTTTCCAAACAACAATAAGTAATCCTGATCTTATTTTAAAAAACACACAAATGAAACCATAATATACAGAGTATATTACCATATATGGAATCATATTAAATTATGTATTTTATATAAATATAGACTTTTTTAAATTACACTTTAATTCATTATGTCATAATCCCAAATTAGTAGTTGCCTCTATCTCTGTGATAGGTCATATTAACTATTTAAATTCAAATTCTTTAAGTCTTTGGTGTGTTAAGAATTAGAAACACAAGTTTAAAAGTCAGTGCTTATTCCCATCTCCAATTATTCAATGAGCACATCTCGCTAGTCGTCCGCCTTATCCTGCAAGCCTGCTAGTGCATTGCTCTCTCTGTAGCGAATGAAGCTGTTAAAAAGTTGTTAGCAGTGATAAGGCACAGAGTCAGAATGAAGACCCTGAGTCCTCTGCTGCTGTTGGTGTGCAGCTGAAACTCTTTTTTAATCTCTCATTGAAAGCTAGATGGGACTTGGACTACATAGCATCTACCTTCACGTGGCTATACAGATGGTGGCTTATGACATGCAAAGAGAAAATATACATATTCAAGGTAGATAGTAGAAAAGAACAAAGCAAATGTAACCTCTTTGCAGCTTCATCACCCAGTAGTCAAGAGACTCGGGGTGTTATTCTACAAACCGTCACAGGCTAGCAGAAAATGGCTTCTCTATCCAGCTGTGACAAGGCAAGAAGAAGGATACATCTCAGAAGACAGCTTTAGGAATTAATGAAACTTACTGCCCTGCGTGCTCAAAGACATAATCTTCTTCATGAAGTCTTATGTATGAAAGCTTTTATCAAAGACTACTCCTGAAATTTATATTGGTAATATCTATTTTATTTATCAGGCATATATATTCTTGTAAGTAACTGAATCCCTTCTAGAATTCTTGCATTAAGGTGAGCTTGATCACTTTCCAGGTACCTAAAACAAGATCTACCTTAAACAGTTAAGCAGTTTAGACAAGCAGGATAAGGCTCATATCATGTGTGAAGTGTATATTAAACTTTGGTACAGTTACTGTTATATATAGAAACATTAAAATTACGGTCCTGAGTTTGCAACAGAATCGCAGAATCACAGAATCAGAGAATGGTAGGGGTTGGAAGGGACCTCTGTGGGTCATCTAGTCCAACCCTCCTGCCGAAGCAGGGTCACCTACAATAGGCTGCACAGGACCTTGTCCAGGCGGGTCTTGAATATCTCCAGAGAAGGAGACTCCACAACCTCCCTGGGCAGCCTGTTCCAGTGCTCAGCCAACCACAGAGGGAAGAAGTTCTTCCTCATGTTCAGACGGAACATCCTGTGCTTCAGTTTGTGCCCATTGCCCCTTGTCCTGTTGCTGGGCACCACCGTATTGAAGATTTTTATAACATCAATGTGCGAGAAACTGAAGGACAGAAATACCTGTAAGAACAAATCAGAGAAATGGTCTGACAAAGATATGATGTTGTTTGCTTAGGATTGCTGGATATATGTTACACTTAGCCAGGAATAATCACCTGGACAAGTAAAGGATAGGCAACAAATGGAGAGGTTCTGTGGGAAAGGTCTTGTGTTTCTAGCAGATCGTAACTGAACACAGGTCAAGAACATCTTGTTGCTGCAAAGAAGGCAGAGGCAATAGTGGGCTCCATGATCAGAACTTAGCCCTCAAGGCAGAGGAAGGGGGTTCCTCTCAGCACGGGCCAGGCTCTGGCTAAAGCACCTCATGGGGGTTTGATGTGGGTGAGTGGGAACACACCACAGAGCAAAGGGTAAGAAGGCAGATCTTGAAAATGTGGCCAATGAGAAAAGATTGAAATAACAATTTGATGAAGAGAAGGGGAAGTGGAAGTGCGATGGCTACCGCGGTTTGCTTTGGGTTGACTGGCTTTCTCCTGGGCAGCTGCCAGGGAAGGGCCCTGGGATACAACTCAGCAACATTCCCAGGTGGCAGATTCAGTGTGATCAGACTGTATTAGAGGTTGAAGGATGTTGCTAGAATAGATCCAGCCTGCTGCATGCCAGCTGACCCAGTGCCAGAGAACAATCACCAGCACATTTAATTTCCTACTACAAACCTTGATAATAAGTCTTCAAATGCATGAAAGGTGATTTCAGTGAGGAAGAGAATCCCCTGTTCTCCATGACCTAGGTATTTCGAGTTAGAAATAAGAAGTGCAGTATGCAACTAAGAAGTTTTAGTCGGGAAGTTAGAAAAAATTGTTTGGAAGCCCGAGAATACATTGCCTTTAGGAGCGCTCCATCACTGAAGGCTCCTGAGGAGAAGCTGGGTAAACATCTGACAGCGATGCCTGCAGAACAGTAGATCCTTTTTCATGGCAGAAGGATGGAGTGGAAGTCTTTTATGTTCCCCTCCAGCCCTTCTCTCAAAAGCTACGGATGAGCAGTTAAATAGCTACAATTCTCCACTTCCATTCAGTGAGAAGTAGGACCTCTTGCAACAGAACTCTCCTTCGTCATTTGTTCTCATAATATTTCAGTGCATAATTCTAGGGTAGTATATAGATTCCCCAGAAATTAATTACACTGAATTAGCTTTCCCAGTGAGGACTCTGTCATTTAACATGGACACTTTGAGGAGCTACTTTGTGTTCACATTTGTGTTCTGCTTTAATCTTCTAGAAATTGTGATTTCCTGGCAATTTTGACAAAGATCGCTGATATAAAGAGCTTAGACTCCCTGAGGACCTCACGTCCACTGCAGATAGGTCCAATCAAGAACTAATTATACTGATGAGGTTAAAAAGCCTCCATAAACTGTATATTGGAGTGGGTATCAGGGAGGGAACTGTTACAATCTGGCTGGCTCCTTTCTATGTCTTAGTGTAGTTCTGCTGTCATCCTGGGGAGCACTTTGAGCCAAGAGCTTTTCGTACCTAGAGAATGATTTAAGTAATGTCGGAGCAAACAGAGACAATATATTAGCCAGGGCGGAGGTGTTGTCTGGAGACCTGCGAGTTAAAAAATTTTTCTTGGTTTTGTTGTCTAACAGACCTGTTTAACAATGTAAATACATGTAAATATCTTTGACAAGGACAACTGTCTCAGGTCTGTTTCAATTCATTTTAGTTCAAGAAGGAAATAATTCCCGCTGGAGTCCAAATCTTCCAGATTGCTTAGGCTCCATGACAACCTGTACGGAGGAAGTTGTGTTGGGGTAGCTGGCCGCTCTGTTTCATTTTTTAGCAGTCAGAAGAAATTATCTTGACATTCCTGAAGGGAAAAAGTTGCCAGAAGTTTCTTCTCCATGAGACACAGAGATTTTTCCTTTTGGTGAGAGCGAAATCTTTTCTGACATGTCGTATTGTCCCACAAAATGGAATTCTTGGATTTCCAGCCATTCCTGGCTGGTCATTTAGCTCCTTCCAAAAACTGCCTGTGCTATAAAAAAGAAAAAATAGCTTCAAAGATTGGAAGAATTATAACCATCTCAGGGATGGAGGGCTGGGACACGGACTTCGCAACTCAGAGGTTCAAACTTGCTCGCTTACTCCCTTTGGCTTTCACTGACTCTTCGGTGCCCTGGTGCTACAATTGCCTTTGAAAACATGTTTCTGAATTATTTTGTCCTAGTCATACAAGAAATCTACCACAAAGGCAGGTGTGAGACTCTAAATTTCAGTATCAGCACAGGGAAAGTTATGTATTTGTTTTCCTATCCATCTGCTCTGCAGTGATGACGGGACCTAAAGCAGTGTTTCCATTCAGTTTCTATGGTTTAATAATCATCAAATTCTCATACAGAGTCTGTGGCCTGAGCCAAGTTTCTCCGTTAGCCAGCCTGAAACATCTTTGCTCCCGAGATGAAATAAGATCAGGTTCATTAAATCCAACCTGGCCATAAGGAAAATATGTACATATTTATTTGAAAAGAAAATGCCTAAATTTCCTTCATCTCAGATAATTTATTCCTGTTAAATATCATGTGATGCAAATGCACGCAGTTCATAGCAATTTTATGAATCAGAGCTTGGGAAGGCTGTTTAACGTATATAAATGGGCCGCCTGTCATGGGCCAGGATGAGGACAGTGGCATGACAAGAAACTGTGTTGATGATTTCAGGTTCTGCCGAAACTTAGGTAAGCGCTAACATGAAATCCACCTAAAAATAAATAGATTAAAACTACTTACCTCTTCAAGCAGAACCTTTCTCTGAGTACTTATTTGCAAAACACAAAGTGCCTTGGATTTTCAATAGCCGAGAATATTTTAGTTCAATTATGGCACTAAAGTAATAAAATAATTAAAGTTTATTTTTTTCCTTATCCTTCAGGTATTTTTACTTTAACATTAATCATAGGATAGACGAGGAGAAAAATGTAATTCAATGTTTTATATGGTATTCTTGATGGAGTTTTTCCCTGTAATATATCCAGACCAGCTGCATTTGCACATTCAGATCATTTGAAGATTTTCTTTTTATCTTTGTAGCAAAAGGAACAGTCAGACAGTGCTTTGCCTTTTATTCAGATTTTTTTAGCAATGGGCCTTAGGATAGGTCCTTTCTATTCTGAATCTCCTAAACTGGAGTCCTTTATGGTGCCAGAATGAAATGGTACTGCTTCACTGTGGACCTAGTGCTAAGCACTGGTCATAAACGGAACCATAAGGACAGTCTAATTGTCAAAAAAACTCAAAAAGACAATGTGCCTGATTCTTCTCCATAAGCACTGGGAGAAGTACCAGAAGAAATCAGCAATGAACGTTTTAACTGAATGTCAGACGGAAGAAAATTTCTTGAATATGAAGTTATCAAAATGCATGACAGAGCTATTTTGTGCATTTAAGTACACAAAGGGCAAATATTTGTGGGTGATACTTTATCTGTTTCAACCTGCTAAGGAGCTGCACTAGACCCTTAAGATCGATTTCATCTTTCTTTCTAAACACATCTTTTTTATTCTAACATATTGTTTTATTCTAGAAGATGGGAAAGAGTTGTTTCTAAAGAAGAAATACCCACATATTGGGCATTGTATTGTTAGTGAGGAGCTTTAAGGTCAACTTTACTTTGTAAAACAATCAACCTAAACCCATTTTTTTGAAACTAAGGGTTCCTTTTGTTCTGAATCCACATATAATGTACATCTTCTTAAAATTATAGACAATTACAAATTTCAAGATGTCTTTGAAGAACTTTCACTAATGCTACATTTAACAAGCATCTTCTCTTTATATGGAAGAGTGGCCCTCTGAAGATGCCCCTGCTGTTGCAGGACAGAATTCAGGTGTTCCAAAGCCAACTCATACACCACCTCCACAGGATGGGAAAGCTGCTCAGTCCTTCAGTGGCCAGCTTAGAAAGCCTTTTTGGCTTTTGAATAATGGAAAAGGCCAGGCTAAAACTGGTTATGCTTGTGCTGATTGGTGGCAATGGGATGTCTAGAGGTGAAATTATGTCAAAGTTTGGCACTACAGTTGCAAAAGTGCTGTTGCTTATCAATGTTTGGAGAGAGAGTTACACAGGAGACAAGGGGTCCGCACCTCTCCATGGGACCTCGGTACTCACCCTTCCTGCCCCTTGAAGAGAAGCAAGTGTGATGGTAGGGGACATGGAAAACCACACCCATCAACAGCCTTCTTTACTTACAAAGTAGGAGATCTACATAAGCAAAGATGGCATCTCTCTACTGCATAGTCCAACAGCTTTCTGCAGGCTTCAGTTTTAAAAGCATTTGGAAGCACTGAGTCAGGGCCAGCTCCAGCAAAATTAATAATTACACCACATCAGACCATTTTCAACATTGGCAAAACTTCGTTAGTGCTTGCTCAAGGAAGATGCTTCTGGAGAGGGAAAAAAGGCCTCCCAGTTGTCCCACTAGCAAGGAACTAGGGTTTATGGGGTCAGTACTTCTCCAGGTATTGCCTCTGTGACCTTAAATAAGCCATCTGAGGCTCAATTTCTTCAGACCCGCTGACCAAGCTACATCATATATCCATTAGCAAGAGGTGGAGATAGCCAGTGTGGCCAAAAATGAGGCATTAATCTCATTTTCCCCACACTAAAACAGCAGTGATCATTTCCCGGGTAAGAATGGCTGAATACATACCTATGAGGCGAAATGGGCCATTTCAGTCCAGCACAGAGCTCTGCTCCTTTCCCCGGGGGAACGGCTGCACAGCAGCTCATCGCATTAGCTGCAGCCGCATGGATCTACATTATCAGCCCTCAACCCCGACCTAGCAGCAGTATCCGAAAGCTCAGTGTGGACCAGATCCAGGTACTTTAGCAGTTTTACGGCTTGTGCTGTTTTACAGCTCTGTGCTGCCTCAGACAGGCTGTTACCCGTACCCAAGGAAGTGAGTTTAAAGCTGGCTTAGCGTTTGTGGGTGACACTACGACCTTGTCTCTGTGCTTCGGTATCAAAGTGACCCCAGATGAGCTGCGGGGAATGCCATTAGCCATGCCCCCCATTTCCCCCCTTGTCCAGCTGACTCTACCGGCGCTGGAGCTCAGTCCACCAGGGTCAGAGCCCACCGCTCCACCAAAAGCCCCGTGCCACGGCAGGAGCACACCAACAGCAGCAGAGGATATAACTGGCAGGTTGCCATCACCTGTGGCTTTCCAAAGTAGTGGCATCATTCGGTAATACTGAAGGCCGTAATTTGAACGCTGCAAACTGCAGGGCCTCAGTTAGAGGGGGAACAGCGAGGCAGGAAGAATGACCATCTCTATACAGATTATGAGAGATAGATTACAGTCAACTGGAAAAAAAAAAAATCACAGAGCAACAGAGAGGTGGCTGGAAACCTTGGAAAAACCCCAATTCAACAGAACATCAGTATTTTTGAGAGTCCCAGCCAGGAAGCAGGACACAGATACCATGCAGTAAAGTGCTGCCAGACATGTTGGTTATTGATTTTTCTGAAGATCCCACCTGAACTGAATGTGTGGATTGAATCCCAATGAGAGTCCCAGATGGAGTAGGCAATTCTGGAGGCAACGGACTTATTACTCTTTAGGACTCAAGGGACCAAGACAGGTTTTTACAAGCAGCTAAAACGAAGAAGGAGATCATATGGGAAGGTGCTAGGCTCCTATTGTTTCCGGACATAAGTCCTATAACCCAGGGCAAAAGGGAAGAATTAACTGTGGGTAAAACAAAACAATTAAAAAAAAAAAAAAAAAAAGGAAAAGATTTGAGATATAAAACGTGTCTGCATCAGTTTCTCTGGCTTGCCAAGGAGCACAGTCCACACAGTGAGAAAACCAGCATCTTCGGATGGACGGACACAGCACAGAAGTTGCTGTCAAAAGCATTTGAGGCAAAGAAACTCTGCAACTGCCCTCTGCAATGTGCTGTGCCCCTGCTGGTCCCCACAACCCGGTAGGTGTCCCTACAGCAGGGAATTGAATACCGGCACCATATGGGAGTAGGGGCAAAGCTTCTTTCTTTTTCCTTTCTCTTTATTTAGTGTCATCTAGCCTGTGCTACCATGCTGCCATCTGAGTAGTGAAAAGCACCTGCAACTGCTGCCAGGAATTTTAGGATAAGCACATCCAGTCCGTCACAAAAACGCATCTGACAATAGTACTTGGAGTGGGCACAATTGCTACGCAAAGACCACATGTATGGTTATTTATTTTGGCACTTTTATCCATCTCCTGACTGTGTTCAATATGTTACAAACCATTATCGGTAACGTCAGAGTGCCCCCGGCCTTTCCAGTAGGGCTCAGTCCGAGAGCCCAGACGGTGTCTGCTTGGTACAGCCTAAAACTTAGCCCTGACTAATATCAGCCCAGGTGCCCAGAAGGGTACTGACTTCTGTGCCTGCCCTTGTCCCTGGAAACCTGGGGGCTTCTGAAGGGAGCAAAACATGACTGCTCTCCTTCCCTCTGCCTGCAAGGGAGCCTGAAGACTGCTGGTGGCTATTTTCCCCTCCAAACCAAGCCCCAGGTTCTTGGGGGAGCTGAAAATCTAAAGAAAAAAAGCCTTTATGAAGCTGAACAGGTGGTAGGTGGAAGGCCACAGAGAAACTATGTGCAAGCATCCCGTTCTCTATAGGTAGCTTTCCTGGCCAGGGCAGCCGGACACTGCAGGCTGCTGCCAAGCATCACGGGGCATGCACCTCCCACAGGTCCCCGTGCTCCTGGTACCCACCCTGCTGCATCGTCTCAAAGCCACCGTGCTCAGGCTGTTGGCTGCTCTCGATGCATCTGAGGGGCACTACTTCAGGGATCCTACATCAGCTGCTTTTATTTTATTCATCTCCAGCCCTCTCCTGGCATCTCTTCTCACATGCACCAGCACAGCTTAAAGTCTGCCAAGAGATTTGCCACCACCAGTAGCCACTGCTTCTGAAAGGACCGCAGGAACCACTAACCTTCTCTTCCCTTTTCTCTGCTCCCTACATCCTCCTCCTCCTTATGGTAAGAAGCAGGTCAGAAAAATAGACACATTTTTCGTTGCTGATTCCACAGACTTTCCTGACCATGACAGTAAACATTAGGGGTAGAACTTGTGCCCCCCAGTTCATGTGAATACATGCAAATGTGTTGAACTGAAATAGCAAGAGAGCCTCTTGCTTGTGATATCCATTGAAACACACTGGCAATTGACTGCCTTCTGCTTAATTCCTTCATTTTCTTCAACAAAGGAGGTTTGCTGCTATTGCCCACATTACAGCGCAGTAATGAGTGAGGAAGGAGGCTTCCCCATGCAAAGAGATGCTTAGCTAGAAAACAAACAAATAAATCAAATAAATAAAAAGCCAATCTACATTAAATGAACTTCTGCTACCACCTCAGATTACCATCTGTTTCTACTTTGATTTGCGTGTTTCTTTCAGGCTGTTTTATCAACTACGTATGAGTTCAGCTGGTGGCTTTTGTTTCTAAACAGAGTGGGACCCCAGGAGATCCCCAGTGCCCCTTTCTCCTGGTCCCAGATCCTGGGATATGATCTAGGAGAAAAAGGGAGAAAGAAGGAAGGGAATAAAGAATGAGAGAGTGAAAGAGCAAAAGATGAAAGAGAGAAAGAGGGAAGGAAGGAAGGAAGGAAGGAGGGAGGGAAGGAGGGAGGGAAGGAGGGAGGGAAGGAAGGAAGGAAGGAAGGAAGGAAGGAAGGAAGGAAGGAAGGAAGGAAGGAAGGAAGGAAGGAAGGAAGGAAGGAAGGAAGGAAGGAAGGAAGGAAGGAA
>Ga0181612_116841_pt1 | contig 13976 bp, 8 predicted proteins | sample HoacroProtozoa21_FD_119630 | JGI IMG/M metagenome (GOLD analysis project Ga0181612, IMG submission 119630) | Hoatzin crop microbial communities from Cojedes, Venezuel. Combined Assembly of Gp0051906, Gp0051904, Gp0051908
CAAAAAAAAAAAAAAAAAAAAAAAAAATCCAACCAAAAAAATCTGATATCCAGTAAGTGATTTGGCTCTACACGAGTGGAATGGTCTTGTTCCCCTCAGGGCCATCTGCAGAATGATGTTCCCAGTGCCTGTCCCTGTCTCCCTGGCTGGTTTCATCTAAGGACAAAAGATTCAGTTCTGAGTGTTCCTGTTGGGAACAAGGCTTCAGTTGATAAATATTGCAAGATCTAGAAAGCCCAGGAGTCCTGTCCTGATTTCTTTCCCTTAGCAGTGAAGGGATGGAAGAAGAATGAGAAGATAATTAGTTTGGAGTTTTCAGAAATGAAATGGAAAAGGTTAGTTCATTCCCTTCTAACGCCAAGTGAAAGCTTGGGCTTAAACTATCCAGGCTGCAAGGTTCTGCAGCCAGCAAATGTGTCTGCTTGCTTGTTCACAAAACACCCTCTGCTTTTTTACTCCTGTAAAAATAATGCCTTGCAATAACTAAAGCTGGAGTCAGTTTTTCCACATCTGTAGAGCCTGGAGCTGTTGTTTTGACTACTTTTTGTATTACATCAGTGCCAAGTGAGCCTGGGAGCCTGATTCTACTGGGTGCTGCGCACACATGCGGCGGGAGGCAGCTGCAGCCCAAGCAGCTTGCAGCCCGAGGCCTCCGTCCAGAAACGAGCCCTCTGCAGCGGTTCTGGGCATCCATGCAGGGCCTTAATGGCTTCAGCAGGAGTGCTGTACGGAAGGAGGGTGTCCCTTCAGAGTTTATGCAGGCCTGGAGGCTAATGGGTACATGAAAAAATGAAGAGGGATGGAAGATGTCAGAGCAACAGGAACAAGATAGTGTGTTGCATTGGTTACCTTTGCATCCAGCTTTTAGGTGCCCGATAAAGATGCACTAAACCAGTCACAGTACAAGGCTCATCTCATCCTCTGCCCAGCCAGTATCAGTGGGATTGTGCGTTTCTGAGCTAGTCTGTTTGAATTTCGAGATCCCCACCAAATTTACCTTGATTTTGTAAGGGAGTATGATCAGGCTTTGCAGGATTTCCTGGTTCAATCCTTGTTTTCCCAGACTGTTAAGGATCACTGATAATAAAACATCCCCTAAGCCACACTTGTGATTTCATTTTACCAAAATGGGTAGCAAAGTTGAGAAAATCCTACAGTTGCAAGCCTTTCACAGGGTTTGGAAGTCTCTCTTGCAAATATTTCCGATTGCTCCTGACTGATTTTAGATGTGCCTGGTCGATTCAGGTGTATGAAACCCCTTCTTTGTCTCCTGCTGCTGTAGCAAGCATCAGCTTATATTCTTGTCTCGTGCAATCAGGCAGCAGAGCTATAGTTTCTGGTGCTGGCAGCTGTTCATTAATATTGTCATCCATGCTTGGATCTGTCTTGAGGACTTGGGTGGAGCACTTTGATACTGGTGTAGTCAGACTGCTAATGTGTGCTACCACTGTTTCTCTTGCAGAAATCTTTCCTTTGAACGTACAGAGGGGCCACCCAGGTTGTTTCAATTGAAGGTCAGGGGACATCTGCAGTGGTAGCAACAAATAGGCCAAAAGGACCCTGGAGCTCATGGGCCATTGCTGTTTGAATGAGATAAAGTTATAACTATTTAACATTCCTGGGTGTGAAATTAGAATGATCACATAATCTCCTTAGTCTCTGACTACAGGTCCAGCATGGGAATATGAATCTTAATTGGTATTTTCTTATCAATACATTCAAGTTGAGGGATTAAGGATAAGACTTTTAATACAACCTGAGTTTTTAGAAGATGCTTCTGATTTGAGTGTGATCAGAGAAGCATCGTTGGTTTAGAGAGAGCCTGGGGAGAAGGACTGTAGGAACATGCACGTCAGTTCTCAAGGTGCACATACTTGGTACACATGGTCCCCCTCATGCTGTTCTTTATCTGCACACCTGATGTACAGGCTGTGCAAAATGGCTCCAAGAATCAGTAACACAGACAGGTAGGAAATGCAAATACATTGTCACTTGGTCTCTAGGTAGTTTTTTAGGCATTTTGTTGGTATGACAGCACTTTAAATGATGTTCCATAAAAAAAATCTGTGACCGTGTGAATAAATACACAAAGGACTCCTGTTGATTGCTCTATTTTTCTTGGCCATTTAAAGTAAAGGGCATGGTTAAAAACTTTGCTGAACAGTGATGATAAGATGAATCCCCTTAATGCATACCAAAAAATGCATTACAACCACACATTGCATCTCCTCTGCTTTCTCCTAAGCGCAGCATCATGAATTACTGTGTTAGTGCAAAACTCTTGCTGTCCTAGCAAATGAAGAGTGGCGGGTATAATATATCCTCAGCCCAGACCCCGAGCACCAGCTGCTGGCTTACTCAGGGTGACCTGGAGCAACAACAGGATGTGTGGATTGGTGTATTTTCCTCTGATTAAGTGCAAGCTCGGGGCTCCTTGGAGTACATTAGTGTGCAGGAATGCCCTCTGTGCAAGACTGCCTGCCAGCACACGTCTGTGTCCATCTTCATTTACAGTGAAAGACACGAGTTTGTAACTTCTGTGGTAGTAAATGGGCAAATATGGCTGCAATAACCAAATCTGCAATTCTCTTCCTTTGTGGGAGCTCTTCTTATTTGTTCCCTCCCTGTCAGCTCCAAGTTGCATTTCTGTCTTCATTATGTCAGCTATAACTATATATCTTAACCCCCCTTCCCTGCTCCCCCTTGTTCCCTAGAGCTTTTGCTGTGAAATTCTTGTATTTCATTTTGTCGTAACTGCAGTTGTGTCCTCTGTCTGACCATCAACCTTAGAAGTTGAATGGATATAAGGAAATACTGCTACATAGGGGAATATTTCCATCACGTTACTCTCTAAAATGTCTGGGTTCAAAGCATGTCTCCACAGACTCCTCTCATAGTCACGAGACAAATTCCTCCCATGAGCAATTCGGAGCCAGACCTAGCTTAGGAGCAGAGGCAGCTTGGAGTGAGGAGGAGCCGACCGTATCAGTTCAATAATCATCCCTTTGTGAATGAGAACTTCTGTGCAGACAGCCCTGAGTGCAGAGATAAGGCAAGCACCCCCACTTGTTTTCATTTTTCATTGCTGTCTAGCAGGAAGATCACAAGATTTGGCTGTTGTATCATAGTGTATGTATGCACTGGGCTGTGTCTTCTCTTTAGAACCTTCACTGTTGCAGGCAGTTAGAGACTGACAGAGCCGCAGCCCACGCAGTGGCCTAATCCAGCCCGTGAGTTGCAGTGGGTCCTGTATTAGCAAGCATCAGGCCTGAGTTTCCTCTCGAATCACTGTGTATCAGAGTATCTACACTTGTGTGTTCCCACCTTGTAAGCAGCAAGAGTTGTACTTTCTTTTCTCGGCTTCAGTAACTGAAAGATTAGAAAGCAAAGAGGATATCTTACTCCTAGAACTCACAGCTTTTACCATTTTCCTCATTATACAGATGGAGACGGCGACACGTGGAGGGGCCTGACTGCATAGATTAAGGATGTCAGATACGAAGTCAGTGGCAAGCTGGGAAAAACTCTGAACTCCCAAGACCAAACAATATTAGAGAGCCCAGAGGAAACACCTTGCAGAAATTCCAACTGCTCCCTTTCCAGGGAGCCAGAACCCCATCTAACTCAGCCACCAGTACTGTTCTTGGCACCATAGTGTCAAGTCTCCTGAAATTGCCCTGCTGCTTAATCATTCATGCCTAGCATAACATGATGCTTAATTAAATATACCGTTTCCTCTTCTAAGTAACGTTTCAGGAGTAAATGGAACCCTTGGCCTCAATGAACAGGCAATTTTGTGTGTCGTTATTAGAGTCAGTTTGTGAAATGAGCTTGCTGTGCTGCCGAAATGGTTATTATAATATAGCTGTCAAACTGCTGGGATGGCAGAGGGTGAAGGTGAGTCTCTGGGCCCAGGGCAGCCTCCCTGCTCTAACAAGACGCAGCCTGGAAGACCTCCAGCCCTGGGGATGCAACGCAGCATCCCAGTCCAGCCCCAGTCGCTCAGGTTGGAGCATGGCAAAGCGGGACTCGGTCACTAATGAGAGCAGTAGCAGGCCATGTTAAACCACCGTTAGGGGTCATGTGAGCTCACCTAGGCTTCGCTCTTATCAGCCTGCTTTAAATTAACTTTTCTTCTCTGTGTGGTATAGCATCAGACTCCTGAACTTAGGAGCCTGGTGATACCTGGCTCCGTAGTGCGAGATACCTGTTTTTAGAGCATTGCCAGCATAAGAAAAGTGTGCAATTGGTGAAACCTAAACCTGTATGGGAAACAGCAGCAAATCTCTGCTTCAGAGCTATCAGGTTATGCCTGCAGCTGTAAGCGTGCTTTGCCCACACTCAGGACCAGCTGGATGCCAGCCAGGCCTGAAGTGGAAGCCGTAAAGAGGTGTTAGTGCAGTGCCAGCACCAGGCTAGTAAACTGTCCTGAGAGGCTGGCATGTTACCCTGTGCTCTGCATTGCTCTGAAACTGGTCCATCTCTTTTGGACTGGAGCTGGCTCACATCTGCCCCTACCTGACCCTGCAGATACTCCTTTAAATCCATCATTTGCGTGCCAGTTCTCTGCATAATGACTCTCACCCAGTATAATTCCTGTCCAACTCCAGTCCCTAAGGTCAGCAGCTGGTTCCAAGGAGCTAAAAGCGTATGCAGGAAACTTTGGATGATCTGGTATGCGCAGGCTTAGGTACTATCTGAAATAGTTCAGTTCAGGAGGCTGCACTTAATTAAAACTGCAAAATCAAACAATTAGCTTAGACTGAAAATTTCCTACAGCCTCAGCTGAGTGTAACGTGTATTTTCTAATCTCTCTATTTATCATATTGTTAATCTGTAGCTATCAATTAAAATAATTCTCCAAACTTTGATGGATCCATTTGGAATCTACTCAGATAACAACAGAATCATTTAACTTTTCTTTTGTGAAGCTTAATATGCCTTCACCTTTTCTTCAGTGCCTGCCATTATTAAAGGGAGCTTGTGCTCTGATCTCAGACCTGGTATGTTCTGGAGGATGCAGTTGGGGTACCAACACTGGCTAGGCTGGCGGAAAGGGAAGAAGTGTCGTTTAAGGCAGTTTTCAGATGCTGTAGTAACTCCCAGTCATGCTGATAGTTTTAGTCAGTTGAGGAAAAACATGCAGCAGAGTCTTGGGCCAGGAAAAAGCAGCTGAGGTATGGAGCCTTTGAAGTCTGAAAATTGATTTTCTGCAAAAAGAAAAAAGCTGCTTCTCAGCTCACAGCTACAGTCATGGGCAGTGGTGGCTTTTTCCTGTAGTCACAGTTCAAATCCAGACTAAGAGTTAAAGAATAAATAGTGTGTACGCTTAGTCAGTCACAAGGCATTACTTTGGGTCCATTTTCTGCTAGTCAGGCTAGGGGCATCTAATTGAATTGGCGCTGGTGAGAAACTATATTGCCCGTTCAGGGTGTCACAAACTTCTGCTGATGCAAGGAGGCACAGCGCAATAATTTGGTACGAGCCATGCAGCCTCTGCCAATGTGTCACCCTGTCGGTGTGTCCCAGGCCCCCTTGCAGGGAGGCTCTCTGGGCTTGGGGAAGACTTAAGTCACACCGTTCTGGCCTGGATCGCTCTGTTTGCATTGTAACAAGGCTGGCAGTTCTGGTGTACATGCATTTTTCTTCATCCAGCGTAGACACTGTTCTTTCAGGCCATTTCACACAAGTTGCTGGGCAGGCAGAAATATCCTGTGTTGTCTGCTGGCCTCGGGCAGCGCTCAGAGCTGTAGCGTGGGGACAGCAGCTCTCCCTCCCTGCCCTGCTCGGTGGAACCCTCCAGTTCCACCTTAGCATTTGATTCAATAATCATGAATAAACTGGGGAGAAGAGCTGACCTCTGCAGTGACTCTTCCCACACAAAGCTCATGTTCTAGCTGAGAGCTGCATTTTTGTTTTTAGCATGAGTTTTAAGCACTTTAATTAAATCAGGGACCTGGTTTAATAATCCTGGGTGGCTCAGGCAGCTGAGACAATTCGTTCATTGCTTTATTAATGCACCAGTAATCTCCAGGTTGGGAGTTCACCTCTTGATTCATTCATCCAATTCTTTGGTAACGGGGAGTGATTTTTAAAGTGGTGCATGCTCTGGCTGGGAAGACCCAGCCTGCAGCCCAGTGCACAGCATGAAAGCACTTGCCCAGAGAAGGCAGAGGAGGATGGAGCAAGGAAGTCTCCCTGACAGTTCTCCATCAGGCTTTCACATTATGCCATTCTGTATTTCCACAGCACCCGGCATAGTTCAGGTCCACTAAGTCTTGCATCTCAGCTCCTGGGGGCACCCACTACAGTTAATAAATCTATTGTCACCTGCCCATGGCTTAGAGCAAGCCTAGCAAAACCCTGACCAGGTTTTGAGCTGAAAATCATATTGTTCTGTAAGTCATAAGTGTGTGGCTTTGACTATTGAGCTTCCTGTATGTGGCTTGGATTAGAATTTATTCTAGTATCCTTCCTGTAAAACTGATATATTCATCCAGTGTCTGATGCTCTTTGCACTCACCAGGGTGTAAACCAGGAGCTGCTCGATTCAAATTGACAGCTACACCACATAAAAATTGGCATGAGCAAGAGGAGAATCAGTCTCTTGTGTATTTTCAAGGTGTAGAATGAAATGCCTTTCAAAATGCTGCATAATATACAACCTAGCGAGTATACAGGATGGTTTGGTTTTTCTTGGTTCTCCAAAATGTATAAGAGGATAGAGATATAAAAAGAAAAAATATGCATTGCTCGATACATGGAAACCATATCTCAAAGTGGCTCTAAGGCAGATATATTTTCTTAGATGACACCAGTTTCTTAGTAAAATATCTGACATCTCAACTGTCGTAAATCACCGTTGCTATGTTGACACAAGTGAAGCTGCATTGATTTACACCAACCAATGATCTGGCTTTTATTCATTATTATGGCCTCAAATTAATCCCTCTGGAGAAAAACAGAAGTTTGGAAAGTTGGGCTAGTTTGTTGTGCGTGTGTATTCATTCAAGACAAGTTCCAGAAACTCAGATAAAGAAAAACATTCAAATGAAGCAAAAATGAGTAACTGACAATCACAACTGTGATTATAAGGTATAATTACAATTAGCTGCAGAAGAGAGTTAATCATGAAAATAATTTCATGTCAGCCATTTCCAAAAGAAAAGGGAATGTAATTAAGTGGCCTAAATGGGTGACAAAAACATAGCACAGGAGTGACAGAAATGGTGTTGGCAGAAGGGGAGGAGGAGTGTGCTTAGAGGCAAAGTCCACTGGATATTTGCTAATGCCTCAAGACTTTCTGAAGAAAGAAAATCAGAGAGTCAAGTTCTTATCTCTAATAATGGACTGTTTAGGCTGATTGAGCCAATTTTAACACCACTAGAAAGTGGAGAGAGAAGGAATCTTGGGGATACAGCTACTGGATTTGTAATCTTTGTTGGGCTAGGGCTGTCCTTATTTCTTTTGCAATGGGATTGAAATCAGACTAGTTTTCATCTACCTCTTCTCTACTAAACTCCACAAAACAGGACTTGACGCAGCCGTCCAATTTTTAGAAGAGATTTGTACAGCACGTCTCTCATTTCTCATGGGGTTGTTTTACCTGGCTGTACTGGGAGCTTGCTTTTGGTCCTTTCCCTCTTTTTGCTTAGACAGGTTTGTTGCAGCTGGTGTCGAGTGGCTCAAATATTGCAGCCTCCAGAGCAGGTCATTGTGCCACAGGATATCTGTCAGAAAATCCAGCCGTCCATTCCCTTACACACACATCGTGAATTATAAAAAGCTCTCTTCAGGGAGTGAGGGTGGCAGGGTCCTGTAATTTATCTTGCATGAAATGAGCTTGTTTGAATGGACTGGAAAAGCCAAGCCGTTAATTTAGAATAGCTTCTGGACTCTGCAGAGCTGCAATTCCATTCTACATATCCACTGCTGTAAAAGTTATGGGATTTTAATACCCTTTCCTTTTTTTTTTCTTTTATGTTGTCCTGCTGCAGACTTAGTGCTGGCTGCTCCGGTTGCACGCTGCTGAACGCTTCTTCACCTCACCAGTCGTGTGTGAACAATTGAGTAAGTTTACTCAGTGTAAATCCTCTTCTTTAAACTCATTAAAGCGTGCCAAGTCTCTCCGAGCCATTTGACAAACTCCCCTGAGTAGCAAAATAGTGTTTATTATGATTATTATTACTATTGTTATTTTTCTCTCAGCTCCATCTGTAATGTAAACACCATTATGTTTTAATTATCTGTTTGAAAAAGAGATTTAAAAGTGAATCCCGCAGGAACCTGGCCAGCATACACAATAGAAATCCCCTGGAGAGTCACTCCAAGAGGTGAAATCTGACATGGGAGGCATCAAAGGTGCACTGGAAGAACAGGGCTGAATGTCGTGGCCATCCCGTATCCATAGAGCCTGTTGTCCCAGAGAAGTGGGGCTGAAAGCTGATGGCTCCACCCCCTCCAAGACCAGGTTTTTCCAGGTCTGTTCTCAGCTATGTGTTGGGGGAAGGGAGGTGCTGGCAAAAAGATGTTTCTACCTTTTGTAAAGGGATTGTCACCCGTTCAGCAGAGAATGGACTCTGGAACTAAAGGACCATCATCCTAAAGATGAGGGAATGAGAATGCTTTGGTTGCCATGGCGCCTTGTCTCAGACATGATGATGATAACGAGTATGAGCTCACGCAGACAGCGTACCTCCACAGACCCCATACAGAGCACCAGCTGGAGATGTGATATTCTTGGACAGCTTTTCAGATCCTGTTTTTTCTCCCTTGCTCCTAAGCCAGCTCTGCCCTCTCTGCTGTCGTGCCCTACTAAGGGAACTGGGAGTCTCTGCTCTTTGGTGGCTTTCCTTCCCTTTCTCACACTTAGGACTGTATTTTAACGTGCAGGTTTTGGTGTGGGCCACTTGGACTCACCCAAGTAAAGGAAACAGGACGGAAAAGTCATTAGGGCAGGTGAGCAAAGGGTGTGCAAATGTATTCATGAATTAAAAATGCTGCCAAAAAGAAGGGCACACTGAGGGAATGAAGTCAGATCAAAAACAAGACAGGAATGTATAGTTGCAAAACCTGAAAAACATCTCTCTCTTCTTAAGCTTGAAGTAAACTCAACTTTGTGACCCCTCTTTCACACCCTCGCATTGGGACAAATCTATTTGCCAGTCCTCCTCTGCAATGTAATCACTCCACTGTTTAATGTTCTGCATTTTCCATTATCGCTAATCTCCTCAAATGAAAGGCAGGAGCCCAGGCTGCTCCTCTGCCCATGCCAGAGCCGGTGTGTTAATCGCAGCCCTCCTGCCTGCCAGGACTGTGGGAGGTGGATTCCCTCCCGCACAGCAGTCTCTTCCTGACTGGCCCCTGTGCTGACTGCAGTGAAAACACCTGTAGGGAGGATGGACAGCAATGCACCACGATCTTCTGGACTGCAAAGCTCTTTTTCCAACTCCTGCACTTCACAGAGGTGAGCAGCTCCTCAAGAGAAGGTCTCGTAACGTTGTGACTTACATGTGACCGTAACAGCTTAAAACTAAAGGGTTCCCAGAAATTTGGAAGAGGCCCTGCTGTGGCTTGCAAATCCACAAAGCTTAGAATTCCTCTGGGAGGAACGACACTGTGAAGATGCGAGATGAGAATATTAACGCCCAGAGGGTTACCAAATAAAAAAAGTTGATTTTTAATAACTCTAACCATCTCTTCAGCTTTCATTAGATCCTCTTTGGCTTTATAGTGCTGGGCATGAGGAATATGAGGATTTGAAGAATTAACTGAATTAATGAGGGCTCATTATTAATGTTCAGAGCTCAATAAAAAAGGGAGAGAGGGAAATAAAACACAAAAAAATGAGCTGAAAATAAGGGTAATCTTTCATTCCCCCAAAATGAGATACACTGAATTATTGTTGTACTTAAAACTGAAACACCAAAGGAGTGGAAATAAATACCTTCTATTAGCTGTTGGAGGACCTGTGAAATTTGCTGAAACCAGATGTCCCAAGTTAGGGGAAGAGAGTGATAATGAGGAAATGGTACTGAAGACTGCTCCTGAGGCTTTGGACAACTTCTTTTGGGCCACACTGTGAAAAACACTCAGCATTGTGAGAACCGGAGCCACTCCTGCCCTGCCCGAGGATCGTAGGAGGTCCTGAGGTCGGGAGAACCTGGTCCATACGTGGAAGCTGTTTAGGGGTGCAGCTGCTCTAAAGTGTTTAGCATTCAGCCTTGTAGAAGACCTGCTCCTTTGCACCTATGAATATCTGACCATTAATTCCTCATCTTCGATGAGAGTTGTACAGACAGAACCATTAGTGCTCCCATGTGTTTAGGCTGCAAAATCTTCAGGAGAGGGATTGTCTGTGGAGGTCTGAACTTAGTCCAGGCCTAAAGTCACAACTGTAGGACAGATATTGCTAACAGTAATCCCTACCTCCCCTCCATCCCGAAGTCCTAACGAGCTTTACCCTTAGAAGAAAAGCAAAATACTTAATTATCTGCATAGAAAGAAATACAGAATTGACTGCCATTGCTCCTTCTCCATGGGTGGGATCGTCCGGGATTGTCAGGGCTAATGGTAATTGATGTTTCCTTTCACACCTGCTCTCTTTCCTGCTTTATTAAGCCTCTGCAAACACTGCTGTCTCTGGGGAAACAGTGGGAGTGGAGGAGGAAGCCTGTGGAAGAGAACAATTCCGGTTGTTCAGCACAGCGCTTTGCTAAATTGCATTCAGCCTCTTTTGCAGAGTAATAAAGTGTTGTCTGAAAGGCAGCATGGAGTTTTAATTTTCTCATTGTCAATGGATGCTGTAATCACGTAATTAACAAAGTGTGGGAGATAGTCATTTAAAGCAAGCCGACAAAGCCAGGACATGAAGCAGATGCCTGGGGGAGTGGAACAACTTTTATTTGAGCTCTTCGAGACCTGGAGACCTTTTTAGTACTTGAAAAATGGAGGAATCGTATTTGGATAACAGGAGCAGTTAAAAGGAGGAGTGTGCTTTGGTTTGCTATTCTATCCATGTACTAACTTAAAAATTCAAGGGTTATGTTTTGCCCTGTATTGCCCCAGTCTGTGAGCCTGGGTACTCGGTGGAGGGTAAATCCTAGCGTCCGATCCACTGACTTCAGGAGACACTGATCTCTGTGGTCCTGCAGCCTCATATCTCATGCTGCTTTTTATTCCTGCAACCTCAGGATTTCTCCCTACCCCAGCAGTCTTCACTCTATCTATTTTTCACAGCCACTGCACTTCTACCAAAGTTTATTACTGGTTGGACAGAGCCCTGACTGCTCTATATTACAATGACCCCAGTGTTTCTTCTGCTGTGGTTTTGTGTTTTTCTCAGAAGTGAGCAAAGGGCTTTTTGGACCAAATAGCAGCAGTGCCTCCCCCTCCTGATGGAGCTGTGAGGGTGTTGGGGTTGTCATGGCACCCGCACAGCCATAGCCTACGTACGTCGTATCAGAGTAATCAGCAATCTTCAGAGAGACAGCAGGCGGTGATACGTAACCAATAACTTCTCATGCTCTGTGATCAGCAATAGGCAGCTGACGACTTTTTCAAAGTAACTCTAATAACCCGGTGCACAGACCATAGGCACAAATACAGCAGCTGCATCCAGACAGCTCCCGTCCGCGGCCCCGCGCCTGTTTTACTGAGGGCAGTGGCTCCTGTGGCTCAGCCCTGGCCTGGAGTCAGATTTTCTAGAGCTGAAGATACTGGTGAGTGTGGTGGTCTCTCCTCCGTTCTGCACCAGCTCACTGCATGGCTTTGGTAGGTGCCAAGACCACTCGAGTATTTCACCGTAAAAGCTGCCTGCCTACACGCTTCGTAAATGCCCTTGGGCTGCTGCGGTGCCTGCTGCTTGGCTCTGCAGATGCTGAGTTTGGACCAGGTCTTGCGGCTGCTGAGGAGAAGACCAGATCTGTCACTGCATCTCTTCTCTGGGATGAGAACTGGAGAGGATCAGGCCACGGTGTGCCCCGCAGCCTCCATCAAGCATCCTCTTCTTACCCTCCCTCTTTCTATTCATTCATAGATATTGTAGGGTGAGGAAATGTAATCTATCTGCAGGGAAAACTTTTTTCCTCAGTGACTATTGCCCAAAGAAAGAGACTGTATGGAGGAAGGAGAAGAGAGGTACTGTTTTTTATGCAGGAAATGCCTCCCTAAGTCTGAGAACCCAGTAAACAATTACAGCAATGGAAGGATCCTGGAGATTTAGAGATGCAAGAGTGCTGACAAAGGCTAAGCTTGACCCATTTATCTCTCAGCCCCTCTCAGCATATTTAGCAGCAGCTAAGAAGTACCTTGCAAAATTGAAAACGGTGAATTTAAATTATAGCCTCTTCTGTTCTGGCTTTTTAATTTCACATCCCTTGGATACTCCCCACCCCACTTCGAAATGTGGAGTCTTCCTCGTCTCCGGTGATATATTGTGTGTCTGTCCCCACCTCCATACTGCTGAACTGGAAATTGGTTACAAAATGGACATCACAGGTCCGCTGACTTCAATCAGGAGGAGATACCAGCTCACAGGTTGCAGGCAGGGAATGCGGACTTTGGGAGGAGGTGGGACTTAGGGGGCTGGTTTCTTCTGGACCTAAGTGAGCTCGAGGAAATGTTGCAAATAATCAAAGGCCACTGTGTTCCTCCAGATGTTTGCTGCTGTGAAGCTCCTTTGACTGTCAGCCCTCTTTTAAAGTACTTGTTTGCTTTGTACCTCATTAACTGAGAAAGAAATCACCCATGATTTTGTGCTCCTGACCTATGGATGGCTTACATGGCTTTGAAGAAACCATCAAGATTTGTAGTAGTATTTGTAGTATGACAGTGTTTACAGACCCCAGCTGAGAACAAGACCTACATTACGAGGTCTCACACAGGAACAGCGAAAAATGTGCGAGGTATGAGCTTGTGGGCTTCAAAGCTGAGGGAGCAAACAGGCTGCAGCAGTGCATAGGAGGCAAGTGCTGGAGCATGGTTCAGGTTTGACACCCTGCTAACAGGGCAATGCGTTGGTGGCTGTCCATAAGCGTCAGGGTAGAACTCAATGGAGCTGTGCTGAAATTCAGTATCTTGTCAAGGCTTCAATACAATTTGATGGGGAACAGCATCCAGATTACGTAAAGGTTTGACACAGAGACTGCTAATGGAAATGCCCCTACAGTCAGTGGAGGGAAGTAGCTGCAATTCTTGCATAAATCATCTCTAGGAGACAAGGTTACTACCTGATATTACACCCTTAAATAGTATGTGATGTGCATTCCCCACTGCTGTCTTGAACTTAGGCATTGTAGTTGGTGGTTTACCTCTTAGTACTTGCTTTAGTGTTTTGGCTGTAGTGCCAGGAAGCAAAGACCTCCAGTGTCTCATTTTTACCCATAACATCACCACATCTGCGCAAAATTGATGCCAGATTTATACCCAAGCACAAATGCACTGACTCGGTGGAGTGACTCCCAGTTTGCGTGGGAGTAAAGAAAAGAGGCGTTATTTCTGTGCGTGCTGCACGCAGTGCCTGTTAAGATTTCCTGCAGGCCTGCCACTGTCTGCAGTCGCCCTTCCAGATGGGGGAACAGGAAGCCTCACTGGTAGCTGCAGTGCTGGCAGCAGTGCAGAGCTTGTCTCATCTGCAAGTCACTGCTTGCAGAGCCCGCAGCTGCCCACGACAGTAATTATTCACAGCTCTTTAAATTCCTTTTGTACTGCTCCACTGCAATTTTAAATCACTCCATCAGTTGTGACAGTTTATGAGAGCTGATGTGGCTCATCCTCCGGAACAGACAAGCAAGCATAGGAGCGATTATTCAATAAACTCCATTTTATTTTTTACCCTGTGTCTTCCCTGGTCCTTAAGCCATTAAATGCCAACTGCTTTCCTTTTTTTTTTTTTTTTTTTTTTTTTTTGGGAAACTTTTTCAAGGGGGGGGGGGCCCCGGGTTTTTTTTTCTTAAACCCCCCGGGGGTTCACACTC